>Ga0136846_1232576_pt1 | contig 53884 bp, 46 predicted proteins | sample HopSoiMetagenom2_FD_96841 | JGI IMG/M metagenome (GOLD analysis project Ga0136846, IMG submission 96841) | Grasslands soil microbial communities from Hopland, California, USA - 2 Assembly 2016 (version 4) | ecosystem: Environmental > Terrestrial > Soil > Grasslands | place: USA: Hopland...
GGGCGTCGCCGGCACGTGGAAAGAACTGACCGACTCGGTCAACTCGATGGCCGGCAACCTCACCGAACACGTGCGAAACATCGCCGAAGTCACGATCGCCGTCGCCAACGGCGACCTCTCGCGCAAGATCACCGTGGACGTGAAGGGCGAATTCCTCGAACTGAAGAACACCATCAACACGATGGTCGATCAGTTGCGCTCATTCGCGTCGGAAGTGACGCGTGTGGCCCGCGAAGTGGGAACGGATGGAAAACTGGGAGGCCAGGCACTCGTGCCCGGCGTCGCCGGGACCTGGAAGGACCTTACCGATTCGGTGAACTCGATGGCCAGCAATTTGACTGGCCAGGTGCGAAACATCGCGGAAGTCTCGACGGCTATCGCCAGCGGCGACTTGTCGAAGAAGATCACGGTCAATGTCAGCGGCGAAATCCTGCTGTTGAAAGAAACCATCAACACGATGGTGGACCAGTTGAACGCATTCGCGGCTGAGGTCACGCGTGTGGCTCGCGAAGTTGGCTCGGAAGGGAAGCTGGGTGGCCAGGCGCAGGTGCCGGGTGTGGCAGGTACGTGGAAGGATCTCACGGACTCTGTGAACTCAATGGCCGGCAACCTCACAGGTCAGGTCCGAAATATCGCGGAAGTGACGACGGCCGTGGCTCGCGGCGACTTGTCCCGAAAGATCACGGTCGATGTGAAGGGAGAAATTCTGGAGCTGAAGAACACCATCAATACGATGGTGGACCAGTTGAATGCATTCGCAGGGGAAGTGACCCGTGTGGCCCGTGAAGTGGGAACCGACGGGAAACTCGGCGGGCAGGCGCAGGTGCCCGGAGTCGCCGGAACCTGGAAGGATCTCACGGACAACGTGAACTTCATGGCCAGCAATCTGACGGGCCAGGTGCGAAATATCGCCGAGGTTGCGACGGCTATTGCGAACGGCGATCTGTCGAAGAAGATTACGGTGGATGTCCGCGGCGAGATCTTGCAGCTCAAAGAGACCCTTAACACGATGGTCGAGCAGTTGCGATCGTTCGCGGCGGAAGTCACCCGCGTGGCTCGCGAAGTCGGTTCCGAAGGGCGCCTAGGTGGACAGGCCAACGTTCCTGGAGTCGCCGGAACGTGGAAGGATCTTACCGACTCCGTGAACGCGATGGCCGGAAACCTGACGGCGCAAGTGCGAAACATTGCCGAAGTGACGACGGCTGTAGCGCGCGGCGACTTGTCGCGCAAGATCACAGTCGATGTGAAGGGTGAAATCCTTGAGTTGAAGAACACCATCAATACGATGGTGGACCAACTGAATGCGTTCGCGGCAGAAGTGACCCGTGTGGCGCGCGAGGTCGGTACCGACGGAAAACTGGGCGGGCAGGCACAGGTGCCGGGAGTCGCCGGAACGTGGAAGGATCTTACCGACAACGTCAACGTCATGGCGGTAAACCTGACCGAGCAGGTACGCGGTATCGTGAAAGTCGTAACGGCCGTCGCGAACGGAGATTTGACTCAGAAGCTGACGGTGAACGCGAAGGGTGAAGTCGCCGCGCTTGCCGAAACTATCAACAACATGACGGACACGCTTGCCACATTCGCCGATCAGGTGACGACAGTGGCTCGCGAAGTCGGCGTCGAAGGGCGTCTCGGCGGGCAAGCGAACGTGCCGGGCGCAGCCGGAACCTGGAAGGACCTTGTCGGCAACGTGAACCTGCTTGCCGACAATCTCACGAACCAGGTTCGCGCCATCGCTGAAGTCGCCACGGCCGTGACGAAAGGCGATCTGACGCGATCGATTCAGGTGGAAGCCAGCGGCGAAGTCGCCGAGTTGAAGGACAACATCAACACGATGATTGATAACCTCCGGCTCACGACGGACCGCAACACGGAGCAAGACTGGTTGAAAACAAACCTTGCGCGGTTTACCGGTATGTTGCAAGGCCAGCGCGATCTCGCGACTGTGGGCCGCATGCTGCTTTCCGAGTTGGCTCCGCTTGTGAACGCACAACAAGGCGTGATCTATCAAATGGAGACGGAGAACGCGGGCAGCCTATCACTGTTGTCGGCGTTCGCCGATGATGGTGACAATGGTCACCTTCGCAGGTTGAAAATCGGGGATGGCCTGGTCGGTCAGGTCGCAGCGGAAAAGCGGCGCATGCTGATTGCAGATCTTCCAGAGAAGACGATCCCAATTCGTTCGGGGTTGTTCCAATCAGTGCCGCGGAATGTCATCGTGCTACCGGTGCTATTCGAAGATCGGGTGAAGGCCGTGATCGAACTGGCATCTCTGAATGCGTTCACTGCGTCGCACTTGGCCTTCCTCGAGCAACTTACGGCCAGCATCGGGATCGTGCTGAACAGTATCGAAGCGACGATGCAAACGGAAGGCTTGCTGAAACAATCGCAGCAGCTGGCAGCAGAACTCCAGACCCAGCAAAAAGAACTTCAGCAAACCAACGAGCAGTTGGCCCAAAAAGCTCAACAGCTCGCCGAGCAGAACGTCGAGGTGGAACGGAAGAATCAGGAAATCGAACAGGCGCGGCGTGCTCTGGAAGAGAAGGCAAAGGAGTTGGCGCTCACTTCCAAGTACAAGTCCGAGTTCCTTGCGAACATGTCTCACGAGTTGCGAACGCCGTTGAACTCGATTCTGGTGCTTGGACAGCAGCTCAGTGAGAACCCGGATCACAACTTGACGCCGAAACAAGTTGAGTTTGCCCGTACGATCCACGGAGCCGGGACTGACCTGCTGAACCTGATCAGCGACATTCTCGATCTGTCGAAGATTGAGTCCGGAACGGTTTCGGTCGAGGCTGAGGAGGTGTTCTTCGCGAATCTGGTGGAGATGGTCGCGAGACCATTCCGCCACGAAGCGGAGAACCGCAAGCTTGTGTTCGAGGTGCAGACGGATCCAAGCCTGACGCGCAGTCTGGTGACGGACTCCAAGCGTCTGCAGCAGGTGTTGAAGAACCTATTGTCGAACGCTTTCAAATTTACCGAGCACGGTTCGGTGCGACTCGCCGTTTCTGTGGCCAAGAAGGGTTGGAGTGAGGACCATCCCATTCTCGGTGGAGCAGCATCGGTCGTGGCGTTCGAAGTGGCCGACTCCGGCATTGGAATCGCACCCGACAAGCAGAGAATTATTTTCGAGGCTTTCCAGCAGGCAGATGCCAGCACCAGCCGTAAGTACGGAGGCACGGGCCTGGGCCTTGCGATCAGCCGTGAGCTGGCGAGCCTGCTCGGTGGTGAGATTCAGCTGCGCAGTACTCCGGGAAAAGGCAGCGTATTCACGCTGTATTTGCCTCTGACTTACGTAGGACCCTCGGCATCGAAGCTGGGTCCTACGGACTGGAAGACTACCGCGTTGCCGCTTCAGCTTTCGAGCATTGTCGTCTCGGAGCGTCCGGTGGAGCAGGTACAGGACGACCGTGAGGGCTTGCAGCCGGAGGACACAGTACTGCTGATCGTGGAAGACGATCCACATTACGCACGAGTGCTGCGGGACCTGTCGCGCGACAAAGGCTTCAAGGTTCTAGTTGCTCACCGCGGTGCGGAGGCGCTGGCGCTGGCACGGGAATTTCATCCGACTGCTGTCTCGCTGGATGTTTTCCTGCCCGATATGCTGGGATGGACCGTGCTGAATCATCTGAAGCAAGATCCGGCTACGCGGCACATTCCGGTTCAGATGCTGACGCTGGACGAGGATCGGCATCACGGTTTGGCTCGCGGCGCGTTTGCGTTCGTGACCAAGCCGACGCGTCCGGACGAACTTGAAAAGGCCTTGTCCAGAATCAAAGAGTACGCTGCACCGAGACGTAAGCGGCTGTTGATTGTTGAGGACAATCCCGCGGAGCAGCTGAGCATCCGCGAGTTGCTGGGGTACGAGGACATAGACGTGGTCGTCGCGGCAACGGGTTCCGACGCATTGCAACTGGTGCAAAAAGATTCATTCGATTGTGTCGTGCTTGACCTGCGCCTGCCCGATATGACGGGATTCGACATCTTGGAACGCGTCAAGGATATTCCCGAAGCCACCGATTTGCCGGTGGTCGTGTTCACCGGCAAGGAACTTTCGCCCGAAGAAGACGCCCGTCTGCACACGCTGGCTCGCAGCGTAGTGGTGAAGGGCGTGGAATCTCCTGAGCGACTGCTGGATGAAACGGCGCTCTTCCTGCATCGAGTGGTTTCGGACCTTCCGGCAGAAAAGCAGCGAATGCTGGATCGTCTACACCGTTCGGATGAGGCCCTGGCTGGCAGGAAGGTTCTGGTGGTGGATGACGATATGCGAAACATCTTCGCGTTGAGCAGCGTACTGGAACGGCGCGGGATGACGGTTCTCACGGCCGGAACGGGCCGGGAGGCGATATCGATATTGGAATCGACTTCTGATGTGGCGATCGTGCTGATGGATATCATGATGCCCGAGATGGACGGATACGCGACCATGCAGGTAATCCGCCAGAATGCATCGTTCCGAAGGCTACCGATCATCGCACTCACCGCAAAAGCAATGAAGGGCGACCGCGAAAAGTGCCTGGAGGCTGGAGCGTCGGAGTACCTGGCGAAGCCGGTCAACACTGAGCAGTTGTTGTCAGCTTTGCGGATGTGGCTGCATCGATGAGCGTAACATCGAACATCTCGGAGCAGGATTGGCCCCGTGGATACGGGACCACACGGAGCCCTGAATCGTCGATGAAAGCAGAAGAGAAAGTGAACATCCTGATGGTTGACGACCAGCCGGGCAAATTGCTCAGCTACGAAGCCATTCTGGACGAACTCGGCGAGAACTTAGTCAAGGCGACATCCGGCAAGGAAGCACTGGAGAAACTGCTGAAGATGGATGTGGCTGCCGTGGTCATGGACGTCAGCATGCCGGAAATCGACGGCTTCGAATTGGCTGAGATCATCCGACAACATCCCCGGTTCCAAAAGACCGCGATCATCTTTGTGTCGGCGGTGCACCTCACAGACCTCGACCGACTGAAGGGGTATCAACACGGTGCGGTCGATTACCTTTCAGTTCCGATTGTTCCCGACGTTCTGCGGGCGAAAGTACGGGTTTTCGCCGAGCTTCATCGCAAGAAGCTGCAGCTTGAACGCCTGAATACAGAGCTTGAGAAGCGCGTAGCGGAACGGACCCGGGAACTGGAACAGAAAGCTATCGATCTTGAGAGATTAAACAGCGACCTGGCTCAGAAGAACCAGGAACTGGATGCGATTGTGCAAACGGCTCCTGACATCATCTTTAGCCGTCAGGCGGATGGGTCGAGAGACTACATCAGCAGTCGGTTTTATGAATATACAGGCGCGCGACCGGGCACAGCAGTGGGTTTGGGGTGGCTGGAATACGTGCATCCGGATGACAAGCCGTCAACCCTGGAACAGTGGCTAAGGTCTGTGCACTCAGGAGTAGCATATGAATCGGAGTACCGTCTCCGGCGAGCTGATGGACAGTACCGCTGGTTCCGCGCGCGTGCGGTGCCGTTGCGAGACACGCAAGGCGGCATTCTCAAATGGTACGGAACGTGCTCCGATATACATGACAGCAAGTTGCTCGAGCAATCGATTCGGGACAGCGCAATTGAGCTCGAACGATTGGTGGACAGCCGAACGGCTGAGCTGAGAAGACTTTCCGGCAGGCTTATGACGATGCAAGACGAGGAGCGCCGCCGGATTGCGCGTGAGATTCACGATGGACTTGGGCAGGAGTTAGCGGCCGCCAAGATGATTCTGGATGGAATCATTGCGAAAGACACGTCACCAGCAATTCAGCACGCTTCGTTGGACGCGAGCCAGCTTGTGGATCGAGCAATCCAGCAGGTTCGTTCGATCTCACATCTCCTGCATCCGCCATTGCTGGACGAAGTAGGACTGGTATCGGCGCTGCGCTGGTTTCTTGAGGGTTTATCTGAACGAAGCGGGATTGACGTACGCCTGCAGGTGGAGCCTCCGGAATTAGTACGGTTGAAGTCGGAGATAGAAACAGCCATCTTCCGTATTGTTCAAGAGGCGCTGACAAATATGTTCCGTCACTCGGGAGCGCGCAATGGGATTGTGAGAGTCATCGAGAAGGACGGAAGCGTGATCGTTACAGTGCGCGATGATGGCAAAGGGATCGAGGATGAGGTGATACAGCTGCGCCCCGAGAGTGTCGGCATCGGGATTGGGGGTATGCGACAGCGGGTTGCTGAACTGGGCGGCAGCCTGCGGCTAGCGAATGCGAATCCGGGAACCATTGTGGAGGTTAGGATCCCTGTGCGCAGACACGAGCCGGTTAAGGTCCCGATCACGGCCTAGCGGTGCCTCTGAGAAATCATGCAGCCTTGGGGAAATTGACTTTCTTCTCGTCAGCTTTGATTTCAACTTGCTCATGTTTGATGTCAAGCCGCAGGCGGTTGTAGATGCTCATGTATTGATTCGCGATCCATACGAGTGAGAAGAAGGCGATCACGTATCCGCGCCAGTCTGGGAACAAAAGTTTGAATTGCGTGACTAGCAGTATTGCGGCGGAAACGTAGTGGCTGAAGCAGTACTCACATGTGAACAGGTAGAAGAATTTGCGCCGCCAGATGCTCCTGGCGCCGGCCGACCTCTCCTGACAATACTGCCTCGGCTCTCGAAAGATTTCTTCGTGGGTGACGGTCCATGCGATGCATGCGACCGGAACTGCCAGCACCAGCAGGAATGCAACTTGGAGACCCAGGCCATCCATCGTGTTGTTTGGATGCGGCAGGTACGCCGAGAGTCGATGGATGTGTTCGTCAAGTTGCACGAACCTGCCCGTAGTTGAGCAGGCTGACGATAATGACCCCGCCACAGATGTTTCCCAACGTCGCGGGCAGCAACCAGTGAAAGTAACCCGTGAGTGAGACGGACCCAAAGGTTACCGCGGTCAGAATCTCGCAACTACTGGCAATGCAGTGGGCGAAATGTCCAATGCCCACTAAGAACGTCAGAAGGTAAATGACCGCCAATTGTCCAATGGTCCAGTGACTTGCAGTAACAGTCCAGGCGACGAGAGCAATGAGCCAGCCGCCAACCACGCCACTCCAGAAAAAGTGCGCCGGAGTAGAGGAGCTAGCAACTACTCCAAGTTTGACCAGCTGGCCAAGAATGTCAGGCTGCAGCGCGGATGACTTCGCCATTAGAACAGCGAAGATCCAGGCACCCGCGATGTTCGCGATAAAAACCACGGCCCATAGACGCAACATCTTTAGCAGGTTCCGGCGTTCGTCGAGAACGAGTACAACGGGGTACAGGGTATTTTCGGTAAAGAGTTGCGCCCGGCCGATAATCACGGCGATAAAACCAATGGGATACAGCAGATAAGCGACGAACTCGTGCCAACCGGTGTCTCCCAGAAAAGCTCGCGCGCAAGCCACTCCGAGACCGGTGAGGCCCATCGTGATTCCTCCGGCGACTCCGGCGAAGCCAAGTTTGGTAATGGAGCGGCCGAGTTCACTCCGCGCGTTGTCTAGTGCGGCTTGGAGGATTTCGTGGGCCGTAAGGCGGCGAGTCTCGTCAGACGTCTCGCCATGTTCGTTCTTCATTGCGCTTTCCGGAGTCCTACTGACGTACCGAGTGAACCTTCGGGAAATAGATCGAGGCTGTTAGGCGAGCGAGGTTCAGGGGCCCCCAATGCCGAGGAGCCCCTTCCCTGCTACTTTCGGACTCAGCGTACTGTGGTTCCCCTTGCAAAGTGCGTGACAAGCGAAATGAGGAACAGCACGAGAAAAATGATGAACAGTATCTTGGCGATACCGGCCGATGCCACGGCAACTCCAGTAAAACCAAGGACTCCGGCAATCAACGCAACGACCAAGAAGACTAGCGCCCAATAGAGCATAGTTCTCCTCCTCTCGAAATTTTCTTCGGGTGATCCTAATGGAGGCAGCTGGCCCGACAAATCGAGCTCTGGCTGTATTCGCCGACCAGGATTGCTGTAATAGAGAGCTTCTTGAGGAAGGAGCAGGTGCCGATCCGTCCCAGAGGACCGGCACCCGCTTGGGGGGCGTTGTGTCGAGTAGAGATTGCAGAGTAGACGTTGGAGATGTGGGTCACAATACGGTGAAAACTGTATCGATTGCCGTGTTGTGCATTAACAATCCGAAAGGCCGACTTCATTGGAATCGGGTTGTGCCCTCGCCTTATCAGGAACTTAGTGCCTTTCCTTACTGCCTACGCTGGATAGGAGCAATTGCATCTCCGGGGTAGGTTGATTACGTAGTCAAAAGCAGGTGCTCGCGTGGAGCACAGATAGAGGACAACAAATGAGGCAAATTTCCTTCCGCTGGCCGAGATGTCTCCTATTGCTGAGCATTTGTTCGATCTTTGTCGGTGTGAGTTGGTCCGCCGACGAGAAAAATGAGTCTGACATCGGAAAGCGAATCGATGCGTCGGCAAAGGTTCTCGACGAAATCATGGCGACTCCCGACAAGGCAATTCCTGACAAAGTCATGAGTGGGGCCAAGTGTATTGCCGTGATTCCCTCGATGGTAAAGATCGCCGTGGGCTTTGGAGGTAGCCACGGGAAAGGAGTTGCAACTTGCCGAACGGCGCACGGCTGGAGTGCTCCCGCCCCGATCACCATCACAGGCGGCAGTTGGGGCTTGCAACTCGGAGGACAGGCGGTAGACCTGGTTATGGTGGTTATGAACCAGACGGGAATGGATCATCTGCTCTCCAGCAAGTTCAAGTTAGGAGCGGACGCGACAGCCGCTGCAGGCCCGGTCGGTCGAGAGGTTGGAGCAGACACGGATATCAAGATGCGTTCCGAGGTCCTGACCTACTCCAGGGCAAGGGGGTTGTTTGCTGGAGTGGATTTAAACGGATCCGCGCTGACCCAAGACAAGGATGAAACTCGAGTTCTGTATGGGAAGTTCGAACCGTTCGACGCCATACTGCATGGCGAAGTTCGGCCAACTGCATCGAGTCAAGCATTTCTTGCTGCGGTTCGAAAGTATTCCGCTCAGAGCAAAGGGAAAGAAACCAGCAGCACTGTGGGATCTCCGCAGAGCGAAAGCGCCAGCCGATAGCGCGGCTCGCGTCTGACTGGTTCGAGTCTTAGGGATTGCAGCCATATCATCTGAATAGCGAGGACACATGTACACAATTCTGCTTGTGCTGCTGATTTTGTTGTTGCTGGGAGCATTGCCGACATGGCCCTACAGCCGGTCCTGGGGATATTACCCGAGTGGAGGGCTGGGATTGGTAGTAGTAGTGATCATCGTTCTCCTTCTGGCAGGCAGGTTGTGAGCTGGGGAGAGGCGGCGAATCACGCATCGTAGCGAAGATTTATCTGTGAACGAGACAAATGGTGGGAGCTGTTTATCCCACCATTTTGTTTTGGCGCTCACCTAGGGCAGCACAGAGGCTGTGAACAAGTAATGCTTGTACACGGCGGAGAACACAAACCAGATCTTTCGTCGCTGCATCTATTTCAGCACCGTCGCGAGCCTGTGAGGAGCAGTCATGTCGAGTCACCAAAATTCCGCTTTCAATCAAGAGTCCGTGTTACGGCTAGCACGGCCCACTCTCGTCCATTCTCGGGTTTCGGAAGCGCGCTCTTCGGCGAGGATAGGAGTGAGTCTTAGTCGGCCGCCCGATCAAGTCTGGGGGCACTACAACAACTATCGGGCCAATGGAGTTGCCGTCTCTGCATTGGTTCACATCGCCGTTATCGGACTTCTCTTGAGCGGAGTTTTCGTAAGCCACCAGATCACTCAGAAGCAGACGCGAGAAGTGGTGACGCTGATTGCACCGTCTCCAGAGACATATACGTTGCCGGTTGCGAAGACGGTGGCGAGCGGGGGAGGCGGAGGCGGCGATCGCGATGTGTTACCGGCTCCGAAGGGCAATCCACCGAAAGCCGCATTGGAACAAATCACTCCTCCTGCGATCGTCATGCACAATTCGAAGCCGAAGCTTGCGGTGCAACCGACAGTTGTGGCACCGCCGACGGTCAACGTCGCTGAAAATCATATGCCCAACCTGGGCGCCGCGACACCTGTGGTGATGCCAGCGGCTCCGCCCTCGAACGGTACGGGCGCCGGCGGGGGAATTGGATCTGGATCCGGAGGAGGAGTAGGAGTTGGGCATGGCCCAGGTGTTGGTGCTGGGAGTGGTGGCGGCATCGGCGGCGGGGTTTATCGAGTGGGCGGCGGAATTTCAGCACCCACGGCAGTTTCGGCGCCAGATCCCGACTACACCGAAGACGCGCGCAGAGCCAAGAAGCAGGGCAGGTGTGTGCTTTGGCTGATCGTAGATTCCTCAGGCCATCCGAGAGACATTCGCGTCGCGCGGGGCTTAGGGTTCGGCCTTGATGCGAAAGCGGTCGAAGCGGTTCGTCAGTGGCGCTTTCAACCGGCTTTAAAAGACGGCAAACCCGTGGACGTGCAGATCAGTGTCGAAGTTGAATTCCACCTTTACTAAACCGATTGCGCTAGCGACGGTGATACAGAACGAACGGCGAAGATCTTCACCAGATCTTCGCCGGGAGTTCTTATTAAAACGTTCTAAATCCATTCCTAAGAAGCTGATAAGCCGTTTACAGCCTCTCCTACAAGTGTTTACAGATGTGACCCGATAGAAGGAGCAGCCACCTTTTTCTACTCTAGGAAAGTTGTTCGAGGCGACCAGCCGATATTCGAACAAAACTTTGGGGTGTGAAGGAGACTAACTGTGGCGACCTGTGCGGTTTCTGCAACAGACGCGAATGTCATTAGCTCAACCGGCGTGAAGGGGCGTGACGATTCCCAGATCAACCTCGTTAAGCGTGCGCAAGCAGGGGATGAACAGGCGTTCGCGACACTCTTTCAACAGCACAAGAACCGGGTTTACTCAGTGTGCCTTCTGATGACGAAGGATGTAGCGGAGGCGGAAGACCTTACGCAGGAGGCGTTCCTGCAGGTGTTTCGCACCGTGAGCTCCTTCCGTGGGGACGCGGCGTTTTCGACTTGGCTGTATCGCGTCGCGGTTAACACGGTCCTAATGAAACTTCGCAGGCGGAAATCTCCGCCAACAGTTTCACTCGATGAACCTGTGAACTCGGAATCCCCTTCCCTGCATCGTGACTTCGGCAAGACTGATCCCGAACTCAGCGGGGTGGTGGATCGCATCGCACTGCGAAGGGCGCTGGAGGAACTTCCGGAAGGATGCCGAACGATCTTCGCGCTGCATGAGGTCGAGGGCTACCAGCACCATGAGATCGCACAGTTGCTGGATTGCTCGATTGGCAACTCGAAATCGCAATTGCACAAAGCGAAACTCAAGATGCGCGCATTGCTGTTTCCCAAGGCGAAGATTCGCAGACGCCCGAAGAACGCCGCGGCCCTGGCGAGAGTTTCTGCGAGATAGTAAAAGCCAAATTGGTTGAGTTGGAGACGAGGAGTGCGTCGGGAGTGCCAAAGGCAATCGTGATTCTGGGATCGGGAGTCGGCGTGACCGGCGGCAACTCCGCATCGCACATTCTCCATTTGCGGTCGAAGCGGGGTTCGTTGGCGAATCTGGACGTTTTAGGTGATTCGCTGATCGGACGAGTCGCAGACGAGTTGAAGCGCGGTGGCATCGAGTCAGTCACGGTCTTTTCTGAAGATCCGCTGGGGCATGACGGCTTGGACGTACGCGTGAAGGGCTACAGCCCTGAGGATCTCTGGCCGGCTGTCTCGCGAGAACTCCTCGCGTGTAGGGACAGCGGCACGGACACGGTGCTGATAATGCGGCTTGGGCCTTACGCGGAACTGGATGTGGCGGACATGTTGCAGTACCGGGCGGATCGCGATGCTGCAGTGGTTCGAGGGTTCGATCAGCAAGGTGCCCTCGACATCTGGGTCGTGGATCCTGACCGGATCTGCGGTGATGCGGAAGCAGCAGACACAGCTTCTCTGCCAGCACAATTGAGCCGAGAGGCTGTCGTGTACGAAGTACGAGGATACGTCAACGCATTGGAACATCCGCGGGACCTCCGAAGGCTGGCAGTGGACGGCCTGAACTTGCGCTGCCGCTTGCGGCCACGTGGCTTCGAGGTCCGACCTGGAGTATGGATGGCTGAGGGCGCCCAAATCGAACGGGGCTCCCGGCTTGTTGCTCCCGCATTCATTGGCAAGAACGTATGCGTATCGCAGCAGGGTCTGGTAACCAGGGGAAGCAGCATCGAATGCAATTCGGTTGTGGATTACGGAACGGTCATCGAAAACACATCAATACTGCCGAACACCTATGTGGGAATCGGGTTGGATGTCTGCCACTCGATTGTGGACGGCAACAGGCTGCTGAACCTTCACCGGGATGTGCTTCTGGAGATTGAAGACTCAGCGGTTATACGACAGAACAAGCCGCTCGAAGAAGCGGCTTGCCGCTGGTGGAGTGGACTCGTCACGAACGAGCCAATCACGCCAGTAGCAGATGAAAGCGCCAACTGAAATTAAGGTGGCGCAACGTGAACACTTAATCCTTTTTTGAAGAGGTAATGACATGCTGACCAGCGGGCCCATAGTAGTGATTCAACTACCAGAAACTCTCAACGCCAGGGGAGTCCACCAATTCACGGAAGAATTAGCGCCATTGCTCGAGACGAGCCGCCCACGCATCGTTTTCGATTGCTCTCAAGTCCGATCCATCGACAGTGCTGGAGTGGAGTTTCTGCTACAAAGCCTCGAAGAAGCGTTGAAACGCGATGGCGATCTCAAGCTCGCAGCTTTATCGCCGGAGGCTGAAGTCATGCTGGAGATGATGCGAGTGGCGCGGGTGTTCGAGACTCTTGAAAACTGCGATGATGCGGTGCGAAGTTTCAACATCGTCGTTCCGTTGGAGCCGGTTCCACAGGATGCTCCCTGGTACACAGGCCTGCCTGGAGAACTCGGGGCGCTAAAACAAGCAAGCTAGCGCGTTTGGGGGAAAGACTATGCCTTCAGTGAAGAGCGGTGTTCTGCTGGCCACGTGCATCTGCTTCGTGATCAGCGTGTCATCGGCTGCTCTGGCACAAGATGTGCAAACTAGGGGCGCGAGTTCTGTTGAGAGTCCCGCAGTAGCGAATTCCGGGCCTATGACGAGACCTACAGCCGCAATGCCGGCCCCAGCGGCGTTGGCGGAACTTCCTGAAAGCCCGGGCGCGGAATGGGCCAGAATGCAGGAATGGACATCGCAACAGCAAACGTCATCACCAGCTACGCAGAGCGCAGATGCAAACACGCAAGACAAGCCGCAAAGGCCTGTTGGAACCGCAGCCGCGGAGGCGCCCAAGGTCACGGGCATTACTGCGGCAGAGCCCGCTGGCGTTGCCATTGCTCCTGCCAAGCAGCGCCGCGTGCGGACGATCGTGCTAAAGGTCGGCGCGATCATTGGCGCCGGAGCGGCCCTGGGCACGGTGATAGCCTTAAGTGCCGGAACATCGAGCAAGCCACCTGGAGCCCACTGAGCCTATCTCCGAACGTGCAGACCAGAGTGAGAGCGCAGCGCCAGCGTCCCAGAATCGTGAGCTTCTCCGGGGTTGACGGCGCCGGCAAAAGCACGCAGATTTTGGCATTGACCAGCTTCCTTGAACAAGTTGGATTGACTTACAGTCTCTACACTTTCTGGGACGATGTCGTGGCCTTGGGCAGAGTGCGCGAGCGTACGAGCCGCAAGCTGTTCAAGGGCGATCAAGGCGTTGGCAGCCCTGAAACTCCCATCCAGCGACGCGATAAGAATGTCACCACCTGGTATGCAACGCTTTTCCGCTTCTTCCTCTACGGACTGGATGCGATCAAGCTGACTTTCTTCTTCAGGTCTCTTGACCGCGGTAAGAACCTCGTCATCTTTGACCGTTACCTGTACGACGAACTGGCAAATCTGGCGGTGGACAAGAAGATGACGCGACTTTACATCCGCTTGATTCTAAGTTGCATTCCAGTGCCTGACGTGGCTGTGCTGCTCGATGCCGACCCAGAATCGGCAACTCGCCGCAAACCCGAGTACCCCCTGGAATTCGTGATACGTAATCGCGCGCGCTACTTGGCCTTGAGCCAGATGGCTGGCATGACGGTGTTTCCTCCTGGAGAGATCAATGACACTGCCGCCTCAATTCGGGCTTTGGTGTATTCGGAAGATCTACAACCGGAACTGGTTCCCCCGCGGCGAAACTGAAGCAGGTGTGAAGGCCGGTATCGGGGGCTGTGTGGCCGACGGTGCCGGGTCTGTACGGTATCGCTGCTTACAACATCTCCTGTTGAAAGCACATCGAAGTTATACCGCTGCTGATTGGGAGATGAATGAAGATCTGTCTGGTAACGACGTTTCCGCCCAGTACAGGAGGGCTCAGTGAATATGGATTTCACATTGCCCAGGAGTTGCAGCGCAATCCTTTCCTCAGCCTTACGGTGCTGGCCGACGAACTTCCGCACAGCCATGACGAACTCGAAGGATTCGCAGTCGATCGTTGCTGGTCGTTCAACGCTCCTTCGAGCGTCTTCCGGCTGATGAATGCGCTCAGGCGGATTAAGCCTGATGTGGTCTGGTTCAATCTTCTCTTCAGCACGTTCGGACGAAATCCGGTGGTCGCATTCAGTGGCCTGATGACGCCTCTTCTTTCCCGCATTAGCGGCCGCTACACGCACGTAACCCTGCATCATTTGATGGACACGGTGGAACTGAAGGACGTTGGTGTCAGGCATGAAGGCCTGTATCGCGCAGCGGGTGCGCTGGCGACGCGAATGCTTCTGGGTTCGAATTCTGTTTCGGTACTGATGCCCGGTTACCGGAAAATTCTGAACGACAAATATGGAGGGGACAACGTTCATCTTCGCGCGCACGGAATTCTCGCGCGGCGGCCGGAACTGCCCGACTTCTCACGCCGCGGCAATCCGGAGCACCGCATTCTTGCCTTCGGCAAGTGGGGCACGTACAAGCGGCTTGAACTCATGATCGAGGCATTTCAGCTGATTGCTTCACGGATGCCGAACGTGAAGCTGGTTGTGGCCGGCGGGGACCATCCACAAGCAGCGGGGTATACGGCATCGATGAAGGAACAGTGCGCCGGAAATCCAAGTATTGAGTTTCGCGGGTACATTCCAGAAGAGGATCTGGAGAATCTCTTTCAAAGCTCGAGCGTAGCGGTCATGCCATATACGTCATCGACCGGCTGCAGTGGAGTGGCACACCTGGCGTGTGCTTATGGTGTCCCGATCGTTTGCGCCGATCTGGCAGACTTTCGGCAAATGGCGAAGGGAGAAGAGTTGGCCATCGATTTTTACGCGCCGGGGAGCGCCGAAGGTCTGGCAGACTGCCTGATTCAACTGCTGCAGGATTCAGATAAACAGCGATCCATGGCGATGCAGAATTTTGCGGCCGCGCTCCGGATGACGATGCCCAATGTGGTGCAAAAATATCTTCGCCACTTCGAGCTGCAGCAGCGTGTACAGACGCTCAGGAACGTGTCGCGCATTCGGCGGCTCCCGAATTGGGTGCCTTCCAAGTCTTTGCTGCTGCGCTTCATGACGCGGAACTCCCTGAGCTGGGCACGGCGGTCCGTTATCATTCACAGCCCTTCGGACAGCCGTGCCGATCTCATGCTAGTCCACGGTGATGGCAACGGTCGTGGACGCACTGTCCGCGCCAGAGATGCCGCTGACGGTGAGCGCATAGCTGTTGGGAACGGGACTGGAGGCTTTGACGGCGCTGAGGGACGTTCCGCCGCAGGAGGTGCTACCGATAGCAACTCCGGCCAACAGAGCGGCGCCGATGGTCGTCAGCAGGCGTTTCCGCTCCATCTTACCGAGCAGACTGAGTCCGAACAAACCGAAACCCGACAAGTAGAGCGAGAGAAGGATGGGCCTTTTCTCGCTGTGGCTCGCCGCAAGCGACTTGGCGGAAACAACGGTCAGCACTGAAGTTGCGGCCTGTTCGCCCGGGATTACCGCGGACGGGGAGAATGAACAGCTCAGTGAAACAGGTAATCCAGCACAGGTGAGCGCAACCTCTGCATCGAACGAGCCGGATTGAGGGACGACCGTCAGCGTCAAGTTCCCGCTACGTCCAGCGGAAAGAATCAGTGACGATGGAGACGCGCCCAAGCTGAAAGTCCCAGCGCTCCTGCTACTGCACTTCAAAGCGATCTTAACGGCTCCGGAAATCTGGTTTGTGATGCTTGGCTTACCCACGGCCTGAACATATGCTGTGTAGTTTCCGTTCGGAAGTGCATAGCTGCACAGGTTGACGGAGTTCGTGCCGGGAGAGGCCTGTGCAAGGGGCATTAGGTTCTGACCATCGGTGCTGATGTACGGCAGGTAGTGGTCGATTGTGTTTTCATTCCCGCGAATGCTCCAACGCAAAGTGTTTCCCGACGCTGAGGCCGAAACCGTAAAACAGTTGCCGATCCCCGATTCGATTTCGGTTCCTTCCTCGTAGTCATTCCAGGTTACGAGTTGGAGAGAGGGCAGTTGCTTTCCAGAATTGTAGAGGCCGTTAATTTCGGAAAACGTCTGTAGCCAAGTTTGGCCGCACTGCTGCCCCATGACGCGGTTCAATCCCCAGGACGCAAGAGTGTCATTGAATCCTTTGTAGGTTGCGCCCATAGTTTGCTCATTCGTGAAGGGCAATCCCGCCTTGTAAAAACTCGTCAGGTAGCCCATTCCGTAATCGGACGTGGTCGGTATTACCCACGAATAGCTGCCGGTGCTAAGAGCGTGAGCGAAGCCGTCGTTGTTCTGAAACAGGAACGCCGGCTTTGTGGAGAGCGCCGAGTTTACCGCGTTCCAATCGACTGAATACGAGAGATCGATATTGAAATTGGTCACGACTGGCCTGCCCTGCGTGGTCATGTAGGCGCGTGAAGGAAAGTAGGTCTGCTCGATGTACTGCAGTTGATTGATCAGTGCATCTTGGGGTGAGCATCCTGGGCAAGAGTCCCACTTAATCGCACCCTGATCGACCATGATGGCGAAGGTGAAACCCGGATGCTTTTCAGCTTCAGCCATGACGAGTTTGGTAGCGCTATCAATGCTGTTGTTCGGGCCGTACCAATCGATGATGACGCCATTGATGCCGCGGCTGACCATGTCATTGACCTGACGGTGGACTTGGGCGGCGTCATTCGAGTTGTAGCCCACGTTCATGTGATTGGAGCCGCCAAACCACAGCATCAGGTGGGCGTAGATTTTCGTGTCTGCTCCTGAATAGAGCAACGAATGCACATCGAGCTTGCTCACATTGGCGGGGCCTGGATTGCCATTACTCTGGGCCACAAAAGTCTTTGCAGTACTGGTATTGTTCGCTTTTTGTGCGGCAAGAGTAGTTGTAGGGACGACGGAAGAACCCGCCGCGCACACTCCTGTCAGAGACAGGAGCAGGACTGAGACACACAACTTTTTAAGACACATCTGCCCTCAGGAGCGGAGTTGCCGAGGCTTGCGTCTTGCTGAGCCGGTTCGAGAGGGAGGCCCGCGAGCCTGTGGATTCCTCTAGACCGGCAGCGTTCTGGGACGGGAGGAGCTTAGTCCGGAACAGATTCCGGTGAACAGGTCCCGTTAGTGCACGTCCGCACGGAGAGAGCGCGGTAGGTGCGCAAATTGGGAGCTTTCAAGGCACTCCAATATCTGCAGAAGTGCTCAGGTTCATAGCCATCGCGGAATGGGTCGGGTCGGATGTGAATGCTGCCCGGAGCCCGTTTGTGAAAAACGGTTCGTACAGGAAATCCCGTGGGTCCAGCAAGTCTGCACCTGACAACACCGCGAACTTCGAGCTCATCCAAGCTCTGTTTCGGCTACTCCCAGAAAAGGTGGTGTGAGGGCATGCGAAAAGACATTCGTTTGCGTTGCACGTTGGCAGCTTGTGCGCTCTCGTTAGGGTTCATGTGCGCGTGCCAGGGCTTGCTGCAGCCAACAAGCACGCAACCCGACCCAGGGCTGCAGTCGATCAATCACGTCATTTTCATGGCGCAGGAAAACCGTTCATTCGACAACTACTTCGGTCAACTTCCTGCCTATTGGGCGGCGAATGGTTTCCCCGTTCAGCAACTAGATGGAATGCCGCCTACTGCTTCCAACCCGAGCTTTGACGGCACTACGACTGTGCCCGCTTTCCATGTTGCATCAGAATGTGTGGAAAATCTCAGCCCGTCCTGGGATGAAAGCCATCAAGACTACAATTTGCACAGTCCCACGGCGCCGACCGCGACAATGGATGGATTTGTGTACACGGCAGCGAAGTTTGCGACGGACAACGGCTTCACCGACACGGCCGGAATTCGCGCCATGGGATACTACGACGCTAGCGATCTAAACTACTACTATTTCATGGCGTCCAATTTCGCGACGTCCGATCGATGGTTTGCACCCGTATTGGATCGCACGCAGATCAACCGCATGTATCTTTTTGCCGCGACGTCTCAGGGGTATGCCTATCCGCCCGGAACGAATACGGCGGATAACGCACCGCTCACTGCTCCTACAATCTTTGACGCTCTGCAAACTGCCGGTGTGAGCTGGAAGGTGTATTACACCGACGATACGTGCGGAGGCTCCCCAGGGGATTCTGAGGCACCGAAGGGCGGCGGCTTGAGAGCGGACGCCTCTACCTCCAACGCAGGCGCTTGTACGTATCTGACTCAATTTGCTACCTACGCTCCGCCGAATACGTTGCCCAGCAATGTCGTGCCGATTTCGGAGTACCTCAAGGATGTACAAGCCGGTACCTTGCCTTCTGTCGCCTTCATCGAGACCGGTTATTTGTCAGGCCAGGACGAGCATCCCAGTTCGGGGACAAACATCCAGACGGGTGCCGCTTACGTCCAGAGCCTGATCGACCCTCTGATGGCAAGCCCGTCGTGGAAAGACTCGGTATTCATCCTGACTTATGACGAGCCAGGCGGGTTGTACGACCACGTACCTCCACAACCCGCGATAAATCCTGACGGAATCGCTCCAAAGGATCTCCAGCCACTGGACATTTGCACAACTCCGGGGGGATCCAACTGCAACTTCGACACGACGGGATTTCGAGTCCCCCTGCTAGTCGTTTCACCATTCACCAAGAAGAACTATGTTTCGCATACGGTTGCCGATTACACGGCAATATTGAAACTGATCGAGACGCGCTTTAGCATTCCGTCCCTTACGCTACGCGATGCGGCTCAGCCTGACATGGCGGAGTTTTTCGACTTTCAGAATGTTCCGTGGGCGACACCTCCCACGACTCCCGCTCAGGCGACTGGCGGAGTGTGCAACGCTCAAGTGCTGCAATAGCTCACGGGGACTGACCGTAGCACGGTTCTTGCGGAGGTTATCTGGGCGCTGGATTGATCGCTAGCTCGCGAGCTACGTACCGTGAGTTCTCGAAGTTTGCGACGACTGTGACATTTGAACCGGTGTGCAGGTTGTCGTCCGGTGGCCTGGAAGGGTCCAAGTAGATTTCGTAGGTCTTGTGATCAGTTGCAGAATTTAGAACCAGCAAGCCAGAACGCAGGTCGATATGGAGCACTTGGCCTGAGAATGTGAAGCGGGAGCCCGGCAGAGCGAGAATGGAGATCTCTTTTGCAAGATCGCGGCCGCTTCCCTCGGAACTGAAGGTCACGGAAATTAACGAGCCTGCTTGCAGCGTGCTGGCGTTAACAGCATGATTGTTCTGCAAGAATGTGGTCGCCCGATTTGTCCGGATGCGGACGGGCTGGGGGGAAATGCCGTCCCGCAGCATGAGTTCACCGTGGTCCTGCCTGTATTTCAAGACTACGCCTTGGCTCTCCCCCACGGCCTTCGAGCCGCTCAGGCGAATGGCGCGTGCAAAAACGGTAGAGCCGTCCAGGATCGTATCCAGATAAACTCGTTCCCCTTGGCGCAAATCCGCAGTCGTGACTTCTTTTGAGCCGCGATAAACCTTGGTGCGGGGATCGAACAGGATCGTCGCCCGACCCCCTCCGAAAACATTCACGGTCAACTGATCGCGCACACGATCGAGTCGTCCGATGGTTCCGCCGATGAGAGTGGCATTGGCGCGAGGGACAGGCGGAAGATCGGGGAGGAGACTTGCCGGGTCGACCGCTATCGCGTCCGAATCTTTCGCGACGGAGTCGTTTGCCTTAACGGGAGCGGGTTTAACGGCAGCGGGCTTAACGGCATCGGTGCCGGTAGACACGACGCTCGACGCGGGAGGGTCAGATGGGGATTGCGCGAATGCCGCCGCGGCAATCACGCTGGCAGCAAGAGCAAGCTTCAGGTGCCGGGCTAAAGATGGTCCATTCACGGTGTTCTTGGATGCTGAGCCGGCCCCCTTCGTTAGCTCCCGAATTAGGGAAGAAGATCGAAATAGCACGTATCACACGGCAAACACAGAGAGTTAATCACGCATCAAAGAAGCGATCATCGGTTTCCAGGTTTGGAGAGAGCCATTCAAATGTTCCGAAAATCGTGCTTGGTGGGAATCGCTGCCGCCGTACTAGCGATCGCATGCCGACCTGCGATGGCGGGGGATCTCAAGATCAAGATCCCGCGGCGAGGAATACTTACGCCGGTGCAGCGGCTGAATCGCGAGGGAGTCGAAGCGCTGAAGAAGCATAAGGTTTCGAGGGCGGAAGAACTGTTCTACAAGGCCTACCTCTACGATCCGCAGGATTCGTTCACCCTCAACAATCTGGGATATGTATCGGAACTGCAGGGCCAGTTGGATCGAGCAGAACGCTTCTACGCACTGGCGGCTGCGCAGCCGAGCGATGCGACTGTTGATCTAGCGAGCACGAAGCGCGTCCAAGGGCGTCCCATGAGCGAAGCACTAGCTGCGGCAACTGGACCACTCGAAGTGAACCATGCCAATGTGGAAGCCGTGCGACTGCTTTCGCAGGGTAGAGCAGCTGAGGCAGACATACTGCTGCAATCAGCGCTTAAAACGGACCCGAACAATGTCTTCACTCTGAACAATATGGGAGCCGCCAAAGAGATGGAGGGGGAGGCAGAGGAGGCTCTTCGATATTTCGATGAGGCGGCCCAGGCTGGATCTGCGGCGACCGCGGTGGTAAGCGGCGATCGGCAATGGCGCGGTCACCCGGTCAACAAAATGGCGCAACAAAACGCAAAAGACCTTCGCAATCATCTTGCGCACAGAAACGACCTTGTGGAACAGGTGGCCGAGCTGAACCTGCGGGGTGTGTCGGCGGTTAATCGCAACGACCTGCGATCTGCCGAAGAGGATTTCCGCAAAGCATACGCCTTAGATCCCAGCAACGCATTTTCATTGAACAATATTGGATACGTCTCCGAACTGCAGGGAGATCAGGAAACAGCGCAGTTCTTCTATGATCGCGCGCGGCAAGCCGTCGGAGCGATGACGACGGTAGGTGTTGCCAGCCGGAGTACGGCGCAGGGAAGAAAGCTGGTGGCGGTGTCGGACGACAGCAACTCCCGCCTGGAAGCAAAGGTGACGCAAGAGAGAGAGTCCCTGAGGAGACAGAACGAGCCGGTTGTTCTTCGCAGGCGCGACAACAGCATCGTGGATGAATCAGCTCAAGAACCCGCCGCTGCACCCGATGCTATCACTCCGCTGGATTGAACCGGGGTACTAGGTGTCGATTTCGGCGAAACGGCCGATGTCGGACTCGGGGTCGTAGAAATGATGCTTGACCAGATTGGTCAAATACCGTGAAACGGTATTCACATTCGTCCGGTACCAGCAGCAGCGCGTCATCACGGGCGAGAGTCCGCAGATAAACCTGAAATTGTTCAGTGCGGCCGGAGGTTGAGCGAGCATGGCCGCCGCCATACGGTGATTGCCGTCCAGTAGCGTGAGTGGACCGTGTTCGTCGACGCCGATCAGTAAGACTGTGGGATTCACCAGACCTTCGCGAACCGGACTGCTGAGGCGACGCAACTTCTGAAAGAACTCATCGTCCGGAGAGCGTTGCCATTTCGATCGCAGGCATTCGACCATGTCGCTCAAATAGAAGCTGCCTTCCGCCACTTTCCGCCATTGTGCACGTGGGAAGAAACGGATCCGTTCCAGATCGCCTCTGGTCAGCTCGACCTCGTACCACGCCGTATTGTCGGGCAGTTCCCGCCACATTGCTCCTCGGCGAAGAAACAGAAGAGCTCGCCGCAAGGCATTCTCGCGCGCGTTGTCGAGCTTCGGATTATTGACAATGCTTTGGAATTCCTGGCGGTACTCCTCGAACTCAGGATGATGAAATTCACTTCGCAGGAATTCAGCAATTACCTCGGGTTGCGTCATGGGCCGCACAATTCGCAGGCTCGAGAAACTGCGGTGCTCCAGGGGCGCAATCTCACGCCGCAGCAAGGGAAGCGCCACTGCTACGAAGAGAATGACCATGAGGATCAACTGGACGAGGATGACCTGTCGCAGCGTGCTATGAAAAACGCAGATACCAAGAATAAAGGCTCCGCTGAAGGCCAGTTGAACCCAGCTGGTGTTCGCGATCTTGCGAGACATCTCGTATGTGATCATCACGGAACTGAGCGAATAGATTCCCGTGGTGACGGCATAAAGGATCAGCAAGGCGGCCAGTCCACCGATGTGTTCCAGTTCGAAGTGCGAGCCGAACAAAGTGCGCCACACAAAACTCGGAATGGCCCACAGACCCAGAATGAGGACGGAAAGTATTGCAAGGACCAATGACAGCGACATGAAGAGGACCGGCCGGGCTTCACGATCGCTAGAACGCGCCGCAGCTGAAACGGGGAACATCGTGTTCACGACCGACCACGCGCACATGTTCACCAGGCGTCCAACGAGAGACACAGCCGCGTAGATGCCGGCCAAATCAGGCGAGAAGAAATGCTTCACCAGAACTATGTCGAAGTTGTTGATGACAACCTGTCCGGAGAAAAACACAATCGCCTGCACGCCTTCGCCGGCGGAAATCGAAATGCCCGCTGGAAGTAACGACTTAAGTCCTGGACTTGGCTGGGCCAGGAAGTACGAAGCGATGACTGCCACTACACTCGCCAGCACGGCTCCTTGTACGCCGAGCCCGAATTCGATCAGCAGATACGCGCCCCCGAGGCGTACGAGACCTTCCAGCATGAAGTTCAGCGCCAACGCCGTGAAGGCGTGCACTCCCTGTATGTACCCTCGCCGTACTCCCAAGGGGATGTAGAACGCCGTCCCGAGCGCGAGGAGAGAAATCAGAGTCGAGTCGGGAAGATTCAGGTAACCCTGAATGGCGCCTTTGAATACAAACAGAAGCAGGCCAATCCCAACTCCGGTCACCCACGCGCGCAAGTGCAGACCGGCAAAGATGGTGCTCTTTTCGTCCGCCGTGTCATGGCTCGCAACGTATTTCGCGCACACTACCTGGAAGGAGAGCGTGATGGCGGACGCGAGCATCAGGAGTGTGTATACGGAAGTTGCGTGGGCGAAGCCGGTGGGCCCGAGAAGCCGAGCCGTGATCACGTTGTAAATGAGATTCGTGATACCCACGAGGCCCGAGCCCGCAAGCATGGTGAGGCTCCCCCCGAGCAGTTTCTGGCGGAGTGTCTTGGTGGCAGTTAGTGCTTTGTCGGAGCGTCCGGAGTCGGATATCTTGTCGCTACGATTGCGGGTGAATTTCATTCTGAATCCGGCGCGAGATCTAGAACAACGTGAAATGGACTACAGGCAGCCAGGTGCTCCTGCTGGCTCCAGGGAAGTCGTAGAACGTCTGCTGCTGGAACCCTACTGAAAAACGCATTGGATACGAGACCGGAACCTCGCCGTCGCCGTCGCGCACGCTGCCGCGCAGAGGTCGTACGTAGGAGAGCATCAGTTCACTTTGTGCATTGTCGTAAGCGTGATATCCCGAACCGCGCGACAGTACAAACGAGCCCTGGACGCTCCATCGCGGCGTTGCGCGAAACTCGAATCGTCCTCCGGGAAGGAAGGCTTGGGCAATTGCGTATTGGGTGTTCTGCACTCTCCAGGAGCGCAGATGTTCGGCCAAGGCGGCCACGGTCAGGCGTCGTCCAAATTTGTGCTGTATTCCCGCGTACGTTGAGGTGTTGAAGTACTCCTGAACCAGCGGCCGGAATAGAAGATCGCGCGCCGAATACCCCGTGATCAGCGAAGTGTTCCCCCACGGACGGCCAACTGTAAACTCGATGTTCGCGAACAGATCACGGGAATGCAGGTTTTGATTGATGAAAGGTCCGGCTTCGTGTTGTGCACTACCCGTGATGGATACCCAGTTGAAAAATGAGCTCGTGTACAGGTACAGAAACTGCCGGAACAAGTTCTGACTCATGAAGACGGGCGAAATTGTGTCGCGCCTCACCGTGAACTGCACCCCACCATTTAACGTGATCGAGTTCGAACCAAGATGGAGAATCGGGCTGATTCCACCGTTCAGGATCGTGTCGTAAGTATTACGGTTCTGAATGACACCGGTGCTCGGATACAGCAGTCGCCCGGTAGTAAGAGACTGTCCGACGAAGCCTGTGATCGCCGGAAGATTGCCCAGGTTCACGCGGTAGTGCGACTCTGCAAGATTTTGATACGAATGCCGAGGAGGCGGCAGCAACGATGGGTTGTTGGCGATATGGAGTATCTTGGCATCGAGCTGGTAGACATTGATGTCCTCGAATGCGGGCGTGAAGATGCCTTCGGGCACGAGACTCAGCTTGCCATTGAGCTGGCGCCCTTCCTGATCGGCTGCCGCGTATTGCGAAGTCTCGGCTACGCCTTGATCCTCCTGGCCAGCCACTGAATTGGCCTGCGCGAAGTTGACGAGCGAATGTAGGGGATCTTGTTTCTGCCTATAGAGATTGGCGGAAGCCATCATGTAGTCGTAGTCGCCGGTGAAGGCGCTTGCAGGACCGAGACTCGCGAGCGCAGCGCCAGCTTTGGCCGTATTGCCCTCCGCCAAATACGTGTTGGCCAATCCCACCTGGACGATCCGGCTGTCTGCTCCGGCCAGTTGCGCCTTGTTGTAATAAGTTTCAGCCAGATCGAAGTCGTGCATTGCGAGAAAGAGATTGGCAGCGTCGGCGAAATCTTGAGCGCTCACGGGTGAGTCCGGGAACATGCGGGCCTCGGCGAACCCAAGGCCAATTTCGCGCTGCGCGTCGTCGTAATCAGCCTGCCGCACAAATATTTCCGCGATGGAAAGGCGTATGGCGATGCGGTTGCCGCCCGGAACCTCAAGCGCGCGGGAGAATCGCTGCATGGCCGCGTCACGGTCGCCGAGCGCCAATAACGCGCTTCCGGTGGCGGTCAGCACTTCAACCCGGTTGCCCCCGAGGCGTTCGGCAGACTGAACGTCGCGCAAAGTATCGTCGCGGTCTCCTTCTTTGGCATGGATTTGCGCCATCAAAGCGTAGACCTGCGGAGTATCGGGCGAGAGCTTCACGGCGGCGTTGAGCGCTGCCAATGCATCGGAATAGCGGCGCATGCGGTATAGCGCATCTGCATACGCCAGTTCTGTCGTGAGATCTTTGGGATCTTCGGCAAGCGCAGTCCGGTATTCCTCAACTGCATGAGTGAAGTCTTGTTCCTGACGGAATCCTTCTGCCCGAGCCAGATGCCATGCATGAGATTTGCCAAGGACTTTCTGCGCCGCGTCCAATTGCTTCAGCGCCGGCTTCGGCCGGTGAAGCTGCAGATTGGCGTACGCGAGACCCAGATGAGCTTCGCCATAGTTGGGCTGAAGCTGCAATGCACTCTGGAAATCCCCGATAGCTTTCGCAGACTGGTGCAGGTCGTTCAACACGAACCCGCGATTTACATAACCAGTCGCCATCTTCGGATCGCGCTCCAGCGCCAGATTGAAGTTTCTCAGAGCGGATTCCAATTCATGATTGCGAACGTCGAGATTTCCGGCGATCAGTGGAAGATCTTTGTCCTTGGGCAGAAGTGGTTGGTACTTGTTCACGAGCGCAGCACACTCGTCGTACCTTCCGAGGTAGTAAAGATCGTAGGCGAGATACACGACTGCTTCCCGGTCGTCGGGCAGCTTGGCAAGCACGTTGTAGCCAAGTTTCGCGGCCTCTGCGTAGTCGCCTTTGAAAGTCAGGTAGCGCTCCCGCTCACGCTGCACCTGAGGAACGCCGTTCATCTTTCCGGTGGCGCGCTGGAGCCAGCGTTCGGCCAAGGGCAGGTTGTGGGCCTCCAGCGCAGCATTCGCGCCACCCGCAACCGTCATCGCGTTGCTTGGCATTCGCTCGTACGCGCTCTCGTAATTCGTCTCAGCTAACTTGTAATTACCCTCGGAGGTATAGAGATCACCCAGCGCAAGATAGGGCGAGTAGTCTTTCGGGTGGGCCACAACGGCTCGAGAGAAGTAGGTCTCAGCAAGCTTTGCATCGCCCGAGTCTCTCGCCAGATACCCAAGCGCGGAAAGCGCCTGACGGTTATTGCGATCCAGATTCAGCACTTTCGTGAACGTGCTCCGCGCAGCGTCTTTCTGTCCGAGCTTCCACTGGAGCGTCCCGAAATTCATCAGCGAATTCAGGTTCTCTGGAGCGAGCGACAAGGCCTCTTGCAAGTCTCGGTTGGCGGATTGCAGATCGCCGGATGCTGATTCCACGGCGGCACGCAAACGCAGCATCTCAGGCCGCGCTAAATCCGGCACCTGCACTTGCCGGATTGCAGTTGCGGCTTGTTGAAGTTGATCTTTCGCGCTCGAGGAGTCGTCTTGTCGTACGTAGATCTCGTACAAATTGAGTCGAAGCTCGATTGGATACAGGGGTCCTTCGGGCGGATGCGGCGGCACATTTTGAAGTGCGAGTTTGTACTCCTGTCCCGCGTCTGCGAATCGATCTTCGGAATCCGCTAGGCTTGCAAGAATGGCATGCAAACGGTAGTTGTTGGCATCGATCTGCCGCGCGGCATCGAGGAACGATTGAGCTTCGTCGGGACGGCCCACATTCACCCACGCCTGAGCCGCACTTAAGTCCAATCCGATGTTGCCCTTCGCCGATTTTGCGAGGCGCGAATACAGATTTGCCGCGTCCTGCGGCCTTCCCGCAAGACCGTACGTGTACGCGAGTTCTGCTTGCACGTCGGCGCTTTTGGTCGGAATCGCCTGAAGTGTAGCGAGAGCTTCGTCGTACTTGCCTTGGTCGCGATACTGTCCCGCCACGGCTCGCAAGACTTCAGGGTCATGGGGGCCGCGACTCTTGGCACGATTCAGGTATTTCGCAGATTCGTTGGCTTGACCCAATCGATCATACGCGTGCGCAATCAGCAGGTCGGTATGGGCTGAGCTTTGAACCGCGTCCGCGCGCTGAAGAAAGCTTAACGAGGTTTTTGGGTCGGTGTTCAACAGCAGCTCTCCTGCCAGCTGCAGGCTGTTGGCGTCTTTCGGATTGGCTGCGACAACTTTCTGAAGGAGTTGTTCAGCTTCCTGGTCCCGCCCCATTTTTGCATAGGTCTGGGCGAGGCCCGCTAAGCCGCGTACGGAGTTGGGCCGCAGCTTGAGGCCGCGGTTGTACGAATCGACGGAGAGTGGATATCGCTCATTGAGGCGTGCAGCGTAGCCGAGCAGAAACCACATTTCAGGATTCTGCGGCGCGGATTTCATTGCCTGTTGTGCATAAGTAACGGCCGCGGCGTAATCGCTTCTGTTCAGGGCGTCTTGCGCTGCCCGCGCCTGGCGGGCGACATCGATTCCTGCACCCCAACTAAAGTCAGTTCCGCTTTGATTGGAACTGCTGGATGCAGGAGGTTGCGCCTGCCCGCTGGAATCTTGAGAACCGCCTCCTACGTCGTAGGTTTGGGCGAGACTCCGTCCCGGCAGGCTTAACGCCATGGCAAGGCAAAAGCTCGTGAGCGGAAACCGGCTTTTCACTCATTCACCACGTTTCTGAAAATCGTTTGAGGCCCTACACACGAGAACCTCCAACACAGGCAGCCCCTGCAGTTGTACTCAGATGCAAGGTACCGATGCAGGTTTGCCGTCATCGCCTCATGGCCTTGGGGTCCCAGGAGTAAACCTTGAGGGGCCTTTCGGAATCCTATGTACCTGCTAAAGGCACAGGAGTGTGCAATTCATGTCTTCTACGGAAAGCTACTCGCGTCCCATTCCGCTTTTGGCAATTGTTCTCGTGGCATTGGCGGTGCATGGCCCGTTGCTGCTGATGCAACTTCCCGCGGGTTCATTCGACGCGAACTTTCATATCTTTCTCGCGTCGCACTACGCACATCACTGGTTCAATCCGTGGAATGAAAAATGGTTTGCAGGTTTCTCGCAGACGACGTATCCCCCGCTGACTCACCAGTGGATTGCCCTGGTCTCGACCGTCACGGGGCTAAAAATGGGATACATGGTTGTGCAGTTGATGGCGGCATTGCTGCTTCCGGTAGGCGTGTATCGGTTCGCAAAAATCTGGGTCGACGAGCGGGGCGCTTCTTATGCGGCGCTGGGCAGCATCTTCCTCGGCGCCCTCGCATTCCTTATGTATCAAGCGGGGCAGTTGGCAACGATCACATCAGCTGCTCTGTACTTGAATGCTTTGCCCTATTTCTATCGCTGGTCAACGGAGTCTTCGTGGCGGGCGCTGATCAAAGGCGTGGCTGTGTGTTTGGCGGCAGCAGCGGCACACCACGTAACGTTAATCTTCGGCACAGTTCTATTTGCTGGACCTGTGCTGTGGGTCGCGTGTCTGGACGCTCGCGATGGGCGAACTCGCGGATCGATGGGTGCCGTCTTCTCTCGCGCCGTCCTCTTCGCGGCGATTGTCGGCATCGGAGTTGGGATCGTACTGCTGCCGTACTGGGTTACGCTTTTGCAGCACCCCATTCACCAGATGCCGATTCCTCACGACAGCCGCAACAACTATCTGCTGAACTCCGTGACCGGAATCAACTACTTCATCATTCCGTACGGAGCTCTGCTGATTGCATTGCCGTTCGTGCTGTTCCGCGGGGCCTCGGCACGTCGGTTGCGTCCGCTGGTTGTTGGATTTTGGATCACATTCCTTTTCGGGCTCGGAGGTACGACGCCGTTCCCGCGTTGGGTACTGGGACGTGCGTTCGAAATTCTCACCTTCGAACGCTTTGCGTTCTGGGCCACGCTGCTGATGATGCCGATCGTCGGTGTGCTCGCGGTTGATTTGCTGGACCGGTTTCGCGCGAAGGCTGCAGCCGGATTAGCGCTTGCAGCGGTAATCACTGTGGGCTCGGCACTTTACTGGCTGAATGCCAACCCGTATCGCCCGACCGGTTCCATGAACGTCCAGCCGGTGATCGCCTTCCTGAACCGCGACGGACATGACGCGTACCGCTATCTGACCTTGGGGTTTGGCAGCGAACTCGCGCAGGTTTCGACCTACACCGATGCCACCAGTGTAGACGGCGACTACAATTCGGCCCGCCTTCTGCCGGAGATGACACATTACGGCTCTGCGCAGCTTACGAATTCAAAGTTCTACGGGTCGGCGGGTATGGCGTCATTGCGTGCGATGCTCGAGCACGCGAATCGATACGGGTTGAAATACATCTTCGTGCACGACCGCTACTACGAGCCGCTGCTGACCTTTGCGGGCTGGCGCCGGACAGAGACGTTCGATGGCGGCCAGATCAGCGCCTGGTCAAAAGACGATGTACCTCCAGCACACCGCATTGAATCGGATGCTGTTCCTCCGGCGTGGATGGGCCTGCTTTGGGGCACTCTCCCCATTGGCGCCAGCGTGTTGGCGATATTCCTGGTTATCTTCCTTCCCGCCAGACAGCATGTGCGAAGAGTCATTGAAACACCGATACCTGTGCAGCAACAGGAAAGAAATTACGTTGCCTGAGAGATCAAGATGAAACGTGCTCTGCCGCTCGTACTCGTGATCGTCGTCGTAACTGTGGTTCTCCTCTTTCTCGGCATGCGCGCTACGGCGGCGCCGGGAACCGTGGGGATTGCGTCCGGTGCGGCGCTTCCCGGTTTCAGTGCGAATGCTGCAACTCCGGAGCAAGCACTTTCGAACTTCCTGATCGATGTCCGAAGACGCGATTGGGGCGGAGCCTTCGCCAGCCTCGAGCGAACAAACGCCAATCTGACCGAACAGGAATTTGCGCAGGAATGGATGGGGACGAGTGGCGGGCTGCGTTCGTTCTCGAATCTCGAGAGCTACGATGCCAGGCCTCTTCACGCGACGGACTCCGAGGCACAGATGCGGGTTCGCCTGCATTGGGCAACGCCAGTTGGGCCGGTTGAAAATGTGCGCGACTTCCATCTCGTGCATCGCGGGGAGCAGTGGAAAGTTGTCTGGGATCAAGGGCCGCCACCAAATGTGCCGGCTCAGATTGTCCCAGTGAACTACCTTCGTTGGGACTTAGTGACAGGTAACGCGGCCGGTGCGGAGTGGGGTTCGCGAAATGTTGATTCGCCGCACGTACGCATTGTTTCCATGAATGCCGTCGATTCTGCCGAGGGTTCAGTGGTTATGGGCGAAGTCGTGAATGAAGACACGATTCCCGCATTTGTGAACGTGAATGCGACCTTGGTCGACGGCTCGGGCAACGCGATCGATGATGAGAGCAGCTTTGACAAGATCCTCCACATTCTTTTGCCGAAGCAGGTCTCGCCCTACCGCATCGATTTTCCGAATGTAAGTCTCGGGAAGGTCAAGAATGTTCGAATGGATGTGAAGGCTACGCTCGTGCCTGCATCATCGGATCCAGTCATTGGCGTGATGGATCAGAAGATCGATACGGACGCTCAGGGTCACTCGATCCTGCATGGAAGCCTGTTCAACGAGAGCGGGCAGACCGTTAACATACCCCACGTGATTGCCAGCTTTTATGACAACAACGGCAAAGTGGTGTGGGTTTCCGATGGATACGTGGAGCATGCATTGCTGCCGCAATCGTCCGAGCCGTTCGCAGTCGAGATACCGAAATCGCTGGCAGGCAAGATCCAGAACTTCCATGTCGTAGTCAATGAATATGACTTGCAAAAATCGTAAGGGATTCAGCCCGTTGATGTTTCTGCTGGGAGCGCTGTCCCTCTGGGGCTACGCCCACGCGGAAGAAGCGTCATTGCGTGTCCCGTCCAGTGTGGCGGCAGGAACTGCCACGTCTATCGGCACCGCAGGAGGAGGCTCGGCCACGTTCTATTTGGTCGGGCCGGCCGCGGTGACCAAACATGAAGTGCAGCTTGGTCAAGAAATCCCCGTATCGGGGAAAGACACACAGGCTGCGGGCCGATATACGGCGATCGTGTGCGCCGGCAGTTGCACAAGCGCGGAGTTCTTTGTCGTGGCTGCGAAGCCGGTAAGCCTGACCTTCCTGGCGCATCCTTCCAGGGCACCGGTTGGACAAAGCGATGCTATTAGTGGAGTCGCACTGCCATTCGATCAGTTCGGGAATCTGGTTCTCACGCCTACGACGGTGCTCTTTCAATTAGCCAGCAAGGGATCAGCGCCTTCTGCGCACAAAGTTGACACTCATGGTGGCGTTGCATGGTTCCGTACAAACTCCGGCAAGTCGGCGGGTCCACTGCAGCTGACCGCATCTCTCGAAGGGCTTTCAGCGCGCAGAGTAGTACAGCAGGTCGCTTCGGAGCCTTGCAATCTTCGCATTAAGAGTCAACAAACGGCGAAGGGGGTGGTCATCGAGACTGATCCAGTTCGAGACTGTGCCGGGAACCCCGTGCCGGACGGCACTATTGTGACTTTCACAGCGCGTAACGGAAGCCAAGTCAGTACGGTGGATGCCCCGGTCAAACAAGATGTCGCACGCGCTCAGATCACTGCGACGGGTCCGCTGGTGGTATCCGCCGCATCGGGTGTTGTGATGGGAAATGAATTGCATGTGGACGGACACTGACAGGCATGTTTAGAAATCGACAGAGCATGACCGTGAACAGGTTGCTGGCGGCAACCATGGCCCTTGCTGTTCTGCTCGCAGGAGTTCGTTCTGTTGCGGCTGACTCGGGTCCTCAAGTATCGCTCGAAAGCGGCAAGGCAACTCCGCGAGCGGTGGAGCCTCTGACGCAGCGAAGCATTGTTCGTGATTACAAGCTGGGTTGGACGAGCCTAGCAAAGGCGCTAGAAGCTGATTCCATCGGTCCGCTGAATGGATTGTTCGAAGGACAAGCTTACGAATGGTTGCGCGATGCGGTCGCAGACCAGCAGAAGAACGGACTCAAGTCGATCTACGCGAACCAGACGCATCGGTTGGAAGCGGTGTTCTATGCGCCGGAAGGAGACGTAATCGAGCTGCACGATACCGCCGAGTACGATGTGCAAATCTCCGAAGGAGACAAGACCATCCATAACAAACATGAGTTGGTACGGTACATCGTGCTGATGACGCCGGGCGCCGACCGCTGGGTGATCCGGCAGATGCAAGCCGTCCCTCAATTCTGACGTAACCCCGGTGCCAACAGCGCTGCCACGCGGGGCATCCAAGATCTATCACTGGTAAACCCGATGGAGTCTCGTTTTGTCGAAACGATTGCTGGCTCTCGCATTCATGTGTTTCATGGTGGGTACGGGATGTACCACGCCCGGAATACATAAAGTTCTGCGGCAAAACCAGCAGGCTCCTAACTCCTCGCCCAAGTTGCTTGCCGTATATATGCCGTGGTTCGGCAATCACGTCCATGCCGACGTCGGTTACGCCAGCTACGATTCCGGTGTACTGCGAAAGCAGATTCAGCAAGCTCAGCACATGGGAATAACGGGCTTTGTCGTGGACTGGTACGGCCGTAGCAATGCATTCTCTGATCACAACTTTGCATTGCTGCAGGAAGCCGCGGACGAAAATCATTTCCAGCTAGCGCTGCTCTATAACGAGCCTGAGGACGAAGATCAGCAGGCGACGGACGACGCCATCTCTGCTCTGGATGCAGCGTACAACTCCTACATTGGGCCGAATGCGCCTCATCGCGGCGCTTATCTGGCTTACAACGGACATCCAATGATCTTCATATTCCCGAAGCGGGGACATGTGGATTGGAATCGAGTCGTGGAGCATTGCAAGACTTGGGACACGACTCCGCTGTTCTTCTACAAAGACGAGCCTCCGGCGCAGTACGTCACCGATTTCGCAGGCATATATCCCTGGGTTCAGCCGGGTCGCAAAGGATGGGCTCCGGATGGCAGCAATTGGGGAGAACAGTACCTGGACGAGTTCTACAAGAACGTCAAGAGCAAGTACCCGGACAAGATTGCAGTTGGCGGAGCATGGCCCGGATTCGATGACTCGCGCGCAAAGTGGGGACTAAATCGGCACATGCAGAGTCGATGTGGGCAGACCTTCGAGGACACTCTTGATATTTACAAACGATACTTCGATGCGGATCACCCGCTTTCGTTCGTATTGATTGAAACTTGGAATGACTACGAGGAAGGCACCGCGATCGAGCGGCTAAATTTTGCGAAGTGCAGTGAGAACTCGCGGCCGGCGTCGGGATCATCCTCATGAGGGCGGAGCCTGTGCTCTCTCGATTGTCATTCGATCTCAGCAACTGGAGCAAGAAATGAGCCCTGTACGCGATTCTTCCGGAGATCTGGAGTTACTTTCCCAGCTGCTTTTGTGTCGTAAGAGACCGTTGGGCAACTCCGCAGTAAGTGGAGTGTCCGCGAGTGAATTCGACTATGAAGACGGAACGCTGGATGCGATCTATCGTCTCTCCATAGACGATATTGAGCAGCTACACAGGCTGGCAAATTCAAACCACGTGCTGGTCCGCACGTTTCGACCTCTACGAGCCATTCTTGTTCAGGCTGGAAAGTCAGCAGAAGCTGAGTACGTCTCGCAGGCTCTCAAGGCTGAAAGTGGCCGAATTGAGCATGCGCTCGCGTTCCTGCATGACATATGTTCACGCCTGGAGGCGGAGGGATGTCCGGTTACGGTCATTAAATCTCTCGATCACTGGCCCGATCTCGGCAGCGACTTGGATCTTTACACAGGAGTGGATGCGCGCCGCATTATCGAGTTGATGAAAGAGGGATTCGGCGCCGCGGTTGCGGACCGGAGTTGGGGAGACAGGCTCGCCGACAAATGGAACTTCGTCGTGCCCGGATTGCCGGAACTAGTCGAGGTGCACGCCGGACGCCTCGGCCAGACGGGCGAACAAACGGCTGTAACCCTGTCGGTAGCCGCACGATCGAGGTGGACCGAACTGAGCGGATACACATTCCGAGTTGCGGGGCCGGAAGATCGGGTCGTTATCAGCACACTGCAGAGAATGTATCGCCACTTTTACATTCGCGTGTGCGATGTTGTCGACAATGCAGCTCTCGTCGAATCGAGGATGATCGATTTCGATTATCTCTGCACGCTAGGTAATCGGGCCGGCTTGTGGGATGGAATCGCGAGCTATCTCTTCCTGATCTCGCAGTATGTTGAGGCCTATCGAGGATATGGGTTGGATTTTCCAAGTTGCGTGAGGGAATCGGCCAGGATCGATGTTACGGAGATTACCTTTCGACGAGAGTTCCTGCGCGTGCCAATTCTGCCGCATTCCATGATCTTGTTTGCCTCTGAGCTAAAGAACCTGTTGCTTCGGGGCGACATACGGAACAGCCTTCGTCTGAGCCTTATGCCGGGGCTCGCGACGGCGGCCGTGGTTGAGCAGAAGATCACCGGCAGCGACAAGGGAATCTGGTGATCACTTACTGAGCCCTACCATCTTCGCTGGATGGTCGTTTGTGGTAACGATCATTAGCGTGGAGGGGTAACCAGGAGTGCAACATCTGTTCGCCCGCTGTGCGGTGGGTCGCCTTTAAGGTGCTCACGCGAGAGGGCAGAAGCCGTCGTAACAGTTCGACGTGGGGTGATTGTGGTCCGGATCCTTGTTGCTGATGACAATCCCGCGGTACGTCGTTATCTGCGGGCAGTTCTTGAGCAACAGGAATCCTGGTGCGTATGTGGTGAAGCTCGCAATGGTGCAGAGGTGTTGCACGAAGTGATAACTGCTCCTCCGGATCTGGTGATTCTTGACTACCGGATGCCTGGGGTGAACGGAGTCGACGTCGCGAGGCAGATTTCTGAACGCTTCCCGCGCATTCCAATTCTCCTGGTGACGCTTCACCTCTCCACGCAGCTGGCGGATGCAGCTCGGGAAGCGGGTGTGCGCGGGGCGTGTGCAAAGCAGGATATCGGGTCGGTGGTGGAAGCGGTTGAGGTTTTACTCCACAACAACACCTATTTTCCGGCTATCCCTGGTGGCAATAAGTTATAGAGCGCTAGGCTGGGAGTAAGGGATAAGCCCCGATATACAGGATTCTCTGTATTGGACGTAAACGTTACCAAAGCTAGCCTCGATACAGCAATCAGAGTCACCGTCGACGTTCTGTCGGTGTGGAATTGCGGACTATTGGTCAGGCCTGTCACATCTGTACAGAGGTAAAATGTGGCGAATCGTCTGGTCGGTCTCCCTATAAAGGAACTGAAACGGAATGACAATTCGCATACTCTTGGTTGACGACCATCCCATTGTGCGACAGGGTCTAAAGACCCTGTTAGAGGGGCATACGGACTGGGAAGTTATCGGAGAGGCTTCCGACGGCGCCGAGGCGGTTGAAAAGGCGAAGAATTTAAGTCCGGACGTAATGGTCCTCGACGTCACGATGCCCCGAATGAACGGACTGGAAGCGTGCCGGTTGCTGCGACGGCAGTCTCCGGCTTTAGAAATCTTATTTGTAACCCAGCACGACTCGCCTCAAATGATGCGTGAGGCGCTCGAGGCCGGTGCTCGAGGCTACGTCGTGAAGTCCAACGCTGCTCGCGACCTTTTGGCGGCAGTTGAGGCAGTGAGTCAGCATCGAGTATTTACGGCTCTGAACGGACGAAATGTTCCCGAATTGAGCTAATTCCAATATCAAAGAGCTCCTTAGCGATTAGAGAGGGCACCATGAAACTCAGGATCTTGTTAGCTGACGATCACGAGATAGTGCGCCGAGGTTTGCGCGCGCTGCTGGAGAAACACGAAGGTTGGGAAGTCTGCGGCGAGGCCAGTGACGGTCGCGAAGCCGTGGAGAAGGCTTTGCAACTGAATCCTGACGTGGTGATCGTCGACATTGGAATGCCCAATCTCAACGGCTTGGACACGACGCGCCAGTTGCTGCAGCATGACCCGCACTTCAAGGTGATTGTTCTTACGATCACCGACTCAGATCAGGTCATCCGAGAGGCCCTCGATGCCGGAGCGAGAGGCTTCGTTCTCAAATCGGATGCGGCTCGCGATCTGGTTTCTGCGGTAGAGGCCCTGCAGAACAAGCGGATGTTCTTCACCCCGCGCGTCAACGATCTGGTACTCGCCGGTTTCCTGGAAAAAGGTCAGACGGTATCAAGGAATGAAGCCCCGAAACTTCCGACGCTGACAGCACGAGAGCGTGAGATCACGCAGTTGCTGGCCGAGGGAAACAGCTCAAAAGAAGTCGCGTCGCTCCTGAACCTGAGCACGAAGACGGTCGAGACCCACCGGAGCAATATCATGCGGAAGCTGAGCTTCCATTCGATACGCGATCTGGTGGTTTATGCGATCAAGAACAATCTGATCCAGATTGAATTGCCGCCGCCGCCGAAAGCACCTGCGGGCCCGACGGCGGCGTAACGCTGTTGGAGCTCGCGATCCTGCTACTTAACAGTTTCACCAGGGTAGTAACCTGTTCGGGTACGCGCACTTAGCCGGGTGCGAGCTGGTCCCCTGACCACAACTTGGATACGCTGGTAGCCCTTCCCAATGGTACTTCCCGGATTGTAGGCGAGCGTGTACTGACTGCGTACATCGTGAGCCACGGTCCGGGTGACATCGCCGACCTCATCCATGGTCTGCGGGAAATACGCCACCCCACCAGTGCTGGCGGCTAATGTCTGAAGCGCCTCGCGAGCCGAGCGCGTCATCCCTTCAGAGCTCAGGCCTATTGCATAGACTGTTGGTCCCTTGTCCGACTGGACTTTTCGTACCGCATCTTCGAGTGTCTCGCGGCTCATGTTGTCCTGACCGTCAGTAATAACAAGCAATACTTTCTTCTGCAGACGAGGATTGTTGCGCAGGTGAACCTCTGACGCGACGACGGCGTCGTACAGGGCGGTACTGCCGCGAGTTGAGATCTGATGCAACGCCGTTTGCAGCAGATTGGGGTTCGACGTGAAGTCCTGGTCAAGGTACGGCGTTTGACTGAAATTGACGACGAACGCCTCATCTTGTGGATTGCTGATTCTGATCAGGTTCATCACCGCTTCATTGACCTTGGCGCGCTTGTCACGCATGGACCCCGAGTTGTCCACGACAATCCCAAGTGCTACCGGTACATCTTCGCGGCGGAACGATGTGATCGTTTCCGGCTGCCCGTTCTGGTAGATGCTGAACGCGCTGCGATCGAGCGTGGTTACCAGATGCCCCATCTCGTCAACCACCGTTGCATGCAGCACAACTTCCTGTACTTGCTTCTTGAAGACAAATCGGCCGTTCTCCTCTGAGCTCTGCTCGGACTGTGTGGAAGGAGGCTGCTCGTCGCCTGGTTTTTGGACGGAGGGAGGTGGCGGCATGGTGCGAGGAGGTAGTGACATCGGGTTCTCTTCGGCGGGGGCGGCACTCTGCCCAGAATCGGACGAGTTTTGCGCAAAAGCGGCAAGTGGCAGTACCAGTGCAATCGCGATCAGGATCATGCATCGTGATCTGCGGAAGAGGAGCTTACTTGCAGACATGTAACCAGCCTCCGAGAAGGCGATTAGATGCAGACATGGCTGAGAGAGGAGTACGCGGTTTGTAGCTGGGTTGTCACCAGGGCTATCACTGCGCGGGTAGCGTAGGTTGAACACTGTAGGCCCGGCTCCGAAAAGCCGTAGGCTGGCCGCGCCGCAGGGAAAAACTTACACGAGCTTGTTTTTGCTTCCTTCAGTACGTGATTGCAAGGCAACACCATGCCGGTTTGGCATCCGTTGTGCTGTAAAGGGGGTCGGGACTTTGTGCTGCAACTCGCATCTGCGAGAGTTACAAAAAACCGTCGGGTTCTTTTTCGTGGGCTGCTTCTTGAGAGGTTTAGGAAATGCTTCAGATTCTTGTGGCCGATGATCATGAGGTTGCCAGGCGCGGCATACGTGCTGTTCTAGAAAGCCATCCCGGTTGGGAAGTGTGCGCAGAGGCGAAAGATGGACGCGAAGCCGTTGAACTCGCCACGAGCCTGCGCCCCGACGTGATCTTGTTAGATGTTGGGATGCCAAACCTGAATGGTTTGGAGGCCGCTCGGCAAATTCTGGCGACCTCGCCCGACTGCGCGATACTGATCCTAACAATGCACGATTCCGACAGCGTGATACGCGAAGTGCTGCGCGCGGGTGCCCGTGGCTTTCTCCTCAAGTCAGACGCCGGTAGGGACTTGGTGACTGCGGTAGAAGCGTTGCAACGCCAGCGAACATTCTTTACTCCCCGAGTTAGTCAGATGGTGCTCGATGGTTTTCTCAACCGCGAAACTCCTATGGATGCCGTTGCACCTGAAGATGTGTCCGGAGACGTACTCACCGCACGCGAGCGGGAGGTCATACAGTTGCTTGCCGAGGGCAAAACCAGCAAGGAAGTTGCGGTCGTGCTAAACCTGAGCGTCAAGACGGCCGAGACGCATCGGACGAATCTCATGCGGAAACTTGGCCTGCACTCAGTAGCCGATCTGACCCGGTACGCCGTTCGAAACGGTATTGTGCAGGTTTTCTAAGACTAGGGACTCTCGTCCGGTTTCTTCCGCAAACACTTGCGCCAGAGTTCGTCGTCCATGGTGTCTGTTACCCAAACTGTCCAAGGCTGCAGGTTTGCCTGTAGGGGCCAAGAAGACTATCCCTACGGTGACGCCAACTCCAAATTCTTTCGCGTCCTCGACATCTTAACGTTCGGCCTCGGTGATCGATTGCCGGCGCCGAAACTCGCACGCTGTGGCGAGCAGTTCTATATGAAACGGCATTCCGAACTCTAAAGGAGAATGAACATGAATAAGGATCGCGTCGAAGGAAAGGTGAAGGATGTTGCCGGAAGAGTAGAACGCCAAGCGGGAGAATGGACCGACGATCCCGAAAAGCAGGCCAAGGGTATAGCGAAACAGGCTGAAGGTAAAGTGCAGAACGCCTGGGGCAAGGCTAAGGACGATTCGAAGCCCCCTCAGAGCGAACGGGACGATACTGATGAAGCTTCTGAGCCAGGACGTGCCCGAGGCTGAGTGTCCAGATCTAATTGTGCCTAATTAATAGCAGCGCGTCCGCAAGCTCGACGCGCTGCTGACTTTGCTCTCCAGGGCATTGCATCCCTCTTCTCGGCATACAGGTAGCGCTTGATGGACTGCAAGCGCCTTACAGGCTATTTTCACAACTGAAGGGGTTTATGAGCCGAGCCGCACAAATCTTTTTGCTTTTCGTTGCCTTGGGGACGGCATCATCCGCCGTAGCCCAGGATCGAGAATCGCGGCCGCAAGTTCCTGAGGATGCATTCTCCACGCGTGAGTTGATCGCCTGGTCGAGTCTCCAAAAGCCTCAGCCTACGCCTCAGCCTCTGCCCCCGCCCGATAAGCCAGTCCCGCAACCCGATCAGCAGCGATCGAACGCGGACCAGCAGCATTCCATGGGGTCATCTCAAGCCGCAACCACGCGGACATTTGTCGGAAAGATTCTGAGAGTCAGTGGAAATTACGTGCTCCAAGTTGATGACGCCACGACTTACAAGCTGGCGGGCAGTATAGATGCAGCACAGTTCGAAACCAAGAATGTGAAGGTCGAGGGCGTGCTTGATCCGCAGAGGAATATCGTTCATGTGACTCACATTGCCCTGCTCTGAATTGTTTTCTTGTCCTGGTAGTTCTTGCTGCGACCTTCTTCGGTGTACACGATTCACCTGAGTGTTTTACGAGTCGCTCAACCGTATGTTGTTGAGAGCCCGCCAATAAAGATTTGCCAGGAACGCCCGCGATTGCGGTTGGAGATAACATCTATGACTGCAAACGGAACCGCTGCCTACGGAATGTACGCGCGAGGCGTTGCCTTACCCGAAGTTGTTTGCGCCCTGAATCGCGCTGGCTTCGAGAACCAGGACATTTGCATGATTTTGTCGCCGGCGCATCCGGATGCGGAATTGGTCCGCGAGCCGGGTCTATTCCACGACAAAGCGTCTGATCGCGCGATCAGCGCGAAGACGATCGACTGGTTTTCAAAACTGGGTGCGGTTGCCATCCCGACGGTCGGCTTATTTATTCGTTCGCAGAACTTCCTCCAAGCCCTCATTGATCAACCGAGCAGCTCGCGGCTATCCCGAGGAACACAACTGCTGCTGGGGCTCGGCTTCTCCCACCAGGATGCAAAGCGATTGGCACATCAGCTGTATGATTTTGGCGCCCTCGTTTACGTTTCCTGTCGCGAGAGCGCCAAGGCAGATAGTGTCATTGAGCTGCTCCGGGACGCGGGTGCGCGAGAGGCCGCGAGCTTAGGCGTGTTCAGGCCCTCAGCGATGGCCGCCTGATCACACCGCGAATTTTGTGACCTCCGAACCATAAGTTCGAAGCAGACGCTGTACTCACTTGCGATACCACTCAGGCTGACGTTCTGTGGCGGTTTCTTCCTCAAGATATTAAGGCATCCGCCGGATTCTTCTCTCTACACCCGGTCGCCATACTGGTGCGAATCGACGCGAATCCATGAGCGGAGAAATGTCTTCAGCACTGCGACGATTTCGGAACGTATGGTTTAAGGGTAAAAACATGTCAAAATTGAAGTTTCCATTTCTATTCGTAATTCTGTGTTGCGCGAGTTGGGTTGTTGCCCAGAGTTCGAGCGGAACCGCGGCACCATCAGGCGGTTCAGGGACTGCCGGTCAGAGCACGAGCCCAGGGACAGCAACGCCGCCCGCCAGCACCCCGACATCTCCGAGTGGGCCTGTGACCCCTCCGGCAGGAACTGCTACGCCTCCAGCCGGGACGGCAACTCCTCCCGGAGCGTCCGCGACGCCGCCTGCTGGTACCACTACAACGCCTGATGCTACAACGCCTGGCGCAACAACGCCCCAAACCACAACTCCCCCCGCCGGCGGCACGAACCCTCCGGGGACAACGAATCCGCAAAACCCTGGCTCCACCACGCCTAGCACGACTCCGAATACGACCACGCCCGGATCAACAGCGCCTGGAAGTACAAATCCTAACGGGACTCAGTCGACACCGAGCACCCCTGGTGCTACGACGCCTCCTGGAGGAACCACTTCCCCTCAAGGACGCTGAAGGGAAGGTGTAGGAAGGGTAGTCAAGCGGGCCCCCTCACAGCGGGCCCGTTTTGCTTCTTTACAGCTTCCCTCCCCGCAGTGCCGGCATCTGACGTTCATGCAAAATGCGTCAGTCTATTCGCCGAGCTATGCTCTTCGCACTCCTGCCGAACCATCGGTTCCGCCCATTCAGGATCCGATTGATCCGCCCGAGAATCCCGACGTACCAGTCCGCGAACCCGAGCCCGACGATCCCGGGCAAATCTAGCCGGAGAACCTCCTGGATATAACTGGCAGGGATGCTCTGTACAGTGAACCGCCGATTGCTGCGGCTGATCGCAGCCGCCCATACTGGAACGGATACGGTTCAATCAGACACGTATCGTCTCGGTTTAGCGACGAATTTGGAAACGGAGGGACTAATGGCTCACTATGGCACTCTAAGGGACGCGCGCGTTACGGAACTAGATGAGGACATCCGCGGGGCAAGCGTGTATGGCCAAAACGATGAAAAGCTTGGGAAGATTGACGATGTCATCTTTGATCATTCCAACGGGGATATCCGTTACGTTGTAGTGGACACCGGCGGGTGGCTGAGCAGCCACAAATTCCTGGTTTCCATGGAACGATTGCGTAATTCAACGAAGCATGAGGATGACTTCGAGACATCCATGACCAAGCAACAGATTGAAAATCTGCCTGCCTATGATGAATCGGATCTGAAGTCGGAGAGTAAGTGGTCGGACTACGAGGGGCGGTATCGCTCGAAATGGGTCACAAATCCGGTAATGCATCGAGCGGAGACGGATCGAAACATAACCCCCACGACTTACCAGGCGGTCGGGAACGTCGACTCTGAACGGGCCGCTGCCGAGCAAGGACATGGAGGGCCGATCGCTCCAAGACGCCCAGTGTCGTCGACCCGTGGAGAAGGTGTTAACGAGTCTGACCTTGCCGCCGCTGACGCTCCAACTGGGAGAATCGTGCCAGCAGGTGCGGACACAGTCGAAATCAGCAATACCGCGGCGGGTATCGGTGGTCGCTGGGATACGTTCCAAAGTCGTTTGCGGGAGCGGCGGAGAGAAGCCGTGGCACACTGCGAAACCTGCACAGGTGAATCATGGCAGCGGGATAAATCGGGCGACGCCGGTAATCTGCGGAAGGCAGTGTAGTTCGTCGAAAGTCGCGCCTCGGGATCGGCTCAGGTTCGATCCGAGGCGCAGTTCTTTTTGGGGTTCGCTGGCTACGAGAGATGATCATTGGAAATCAGCGCAGTGGACGAAAACTGTTGGCCTTGGTGATCGTGATCGCCCTGGCAATCCTACTCACAGGTGCTTTTCTGATGCGTCGCAAGAGAACAGCCCCACAAAATGAGCCACCCCTTCACTCTGCGATAGGGTCCAAGCCCCCGATGCAACGAGCAGCTCTAAGAGCTAACGGGTCGAGCTCGGAGACACTCTCCAGAGTTGAGCCAGTGCTTTAGCGGCATCAGAGAGCGCACGCTTTTCTGCACTGATATAAGACTCCCGGGCACCCGCCCCAACCCGCTGCACTATAGGAGTGCGTTGAGGCGAAGCTTGGCCCGTCAAGCTAACCTGATGAATATCGCGGACGGCTGACTCAAATGTTCGCTGGAGATCTTTAGGCACTGGAACTGGCCGTGATTGCGCTTTGTTTGTCATGAAGGAGAAGACCCCGTCTTCCTGGTGGATCGATAGAGCGACTTTAAAGCCCAATAAGTCCTGCAGCAATACAGGGTTGCACCGAACGGGATGGTGCGCTTTTCCTAAATCCTCATCACAGCGCACTCAAATACTCAGCACTTCTTCTAATCGGAACGCAGGAAACCCTCGGGTGATTGCGGACCGAGGACCCGGGTCCCGACAATGATGGACCTGCTCTGTTACGGACTTGTTGCGGAACGATGAACGGGCAGGTTAAAAGAGTGCACGTGGAAGGGGAGTGGAACCCTTCCACGTTCCGTGATCGCTTAGAAACCGTTATGCCGCACGTCTTGAAGAGCCTTTACCGGAGCGGCTTTTCGCTGTCCGGGTTTGGGTTTCCTGTTCCTCGGACTCGCTTTCCGTCTCCTCAGCTTGAGCATTGATGTCCTGGGCCAACTGCGTCAGCTTTTCATCCGTCTGCTTTTCTTCTTCGAGCGTCTGCTCGAGTAGCGGTACGTGTTCATCTTCGCCCAGAAGCTCCGCAAATTCGCGAACGGTGCCGTACCCGGCGATTTCGTAATGTTCCACCCTCTGAGCGGCGCCAATCAGGGCCGCATCCATGACGGAGTCCTCGTACTCTTCCCGCATGGTCTCGGTCGCTTCCTTCACCAAGCCTTCCATTCCCGCGCATTTCTTTCCAGTTGGCTTCTCATCCATCATTTCGAAAATCTGTTCCAATCGGGAGACCTGCTCGGATGTTTGCCGCAGATGCTCTTCAAAGGCTTCCCTCAGCTCGTCGCTGGACGAAGCTTTCGCCATTTTCGGTAAGGCCTTTACCAGTTGAGTCTCTGCATTGTAGAGATCCTTAAGTTCGTTGATGTAGAGCTCGCGTATCGATTCCTTTTGCATCGTGTCCTCCTCAGCAGCGATTCCAGCGGCGTATCCCACTGTTCTATTTTGAAAAGTATTTTTGACCACCAACCGAAGCAATACGCCAGATGCTGTATGGCAGGGGTTGAGCGAACGCATTCGCCTCGCGTTCCAGTCATAGCATCAAGGTTATGTGCAGAAGGGATCCCTACTTGTGAAAGAGATCCAAGCCAAAATGGGGCTCAGATTTCGTTCCCGTCAATTTGAAGGGAATTTCCGCTCCGGCGCCGTGCTTGTGAAAAAAGGGGTCGATCGGCTTCAGCAGGATGGACTTCCAGCCGCTCGTCGTTTCAGACAGTTTCGCGTCGAGCCGAAGGACCCCGCGAAAGTCAAACGTCTTTCCATCCAGGCTGTATCTGCCTGTCATCGCAGCCTGGGTACCGGGAACTTGAAACTGCAGAGAAGAGAATTTGAGAATTCCGTGCTGCAGGTTGAAGACACCATGGAGGTCCGCAGGGACGACGATTTCGGCTGCGTCCTGTAGCAACTTCGGCTTCCCACGGCCGCGCAAGCTCAACGCGTCAATTTTTGTCTGCACTTTCGCGTTGCTGAAATGGGCGTCGGGAATCCGGAAGGAGCCTGACAGATGTAGCCGGTCCGATATGTCATCGGCGCCCGGCTTAAGTGAGAGTGAACTCTTCATCTGCACGGCCCCGCTCATGATCGGCGGCTCCGTTTTCACCCCAAGGGTCAAGAGATCCTGGATGTTGGCATCGCCCAAGGTCACGTCAAGCTCGATGTCGCGGCCGGGCGGATCTTTCATGCGCACCACCTTCCCGCTTGCTGTGAAGGATGAATTCAAAACACGAGCTTGGACGGGCTGCAAATAGGTGTCGCCATCGGTAGCGTCTACGATGGCGTGAAAATCTGTGTGCAAGGGAACCCGATGACCACTGATCGAAAGATGAAAGTCAGGAGTGTCGGTATGTCCGTCGACCTCGATCCGTCCCAGTGTGCCTCCGTACTGACCTGTTGACGACAGGATTCCACCAATTCCTTTGAACGTGCCGAGGTCCGCGTTAGTAAACCAGTAGTAGCCGGCCACCGCAGAATCGCGTGGGCTGTTTTCGTTGATCGGACCGAAAAATCCGCTGGAATAGATATTGCCCACCGGTTTGGGATTGACGAGAGTCGATTCGAACTGCAAAGGCCGGCTTGGGCCGATATCGTTCATCTTCAATCCGCTGATATCGAACTCAAGCGGCAGTTTGCCTTGTCGTTCGGTGTTGATGATGATCTTTGTGTCGGTGCAGACAAAGTGGGTCACTGCGATGCTCATTTTCCCGTTCCTCTTGTGGAGCTTGCTCATCTGCTGCCGATGGTTTTTCGGCGGAATGTTCATTGTTAGACCGTTCACGAACACGGTATCGACCCTCATCGGCTCACTGAATAAACTCCGGACAGAGCTGCTGAACCGGAATTCGCCGATCTGCAACAACGGCTGAACTCCAGGCTCCGAGGGGTTTGGATCTGTCACGCCGTAAATCTTCAGGCTTTTACCTTCCACATGTAGTCCGTGGTAGATCGACACATGAATTTCAGCGAGATCGACGCGGCTCTGAAACCGTGCAGAAAGCGTCTCTATGACGCGCGTGCGCAGAATAGGCTCGGCGCGCTCGATGACAATCCATGAGCAGACGCCGGCAATCACGAGGGCGGCAACAATGGATGTGACTATCCAGCGCCACTTGCAGGACCGCCTTGGCCCCCGAGCGGACCGTACAACCAGCACTGCCGGTGTGTCGACGTGAGTTTCCAATTCCTTAGATCTTTTGCGGAACGCAGAGAGGGTGGCAATCGGGTATTTCCTGCACCGGCAGCTCGGGGACAACGGAGCGGAGCGAGAGACAACCTTTGTGGGATATCCTTGCAGGTCTTAAGACCCGTTACTATGCCGAGCTACAGAATCGATTTTGTAGAGCCTCATCGCATAGCGGCACACAGAAAAATACGGCAAAGCAGGGGCTGGCGATGTATCATTGCGCGTTGTCGGATTCATACCAGCTCGGATAACGGGTACCCACTCATGGCAATGGCAACCCCCAATACCACTACATCGGCGCCAGCGAGCTTCGGGGCCGGACAGAGTTACGGAGCCCCACTGGCCACTGTCACCACCCTCTTTTTCATGTGGGGCTTTCTCACCTGCCTCAATGACATTCTCGTTCCGCACCTGAAATCGATTTTCGACCTGAACTACACGCAGGTGATGCTCATCCAGTTCGCCTTCTTCGGAGCGTATTTCCTCTTTTCGATCCCTTCAGCGAAGATTATTGACTCGATCGGGTACCAGCGTTCGATGGTCTTGGGCCTGCTCACGATGGGTGTCGGTGCCTTCTTGTTCGTACCGGCAGCCAGTGTTCCGTCGTATCCACTATTCTTAGGCGCACTAATTGTATTGGCCGCGGGAATCACTTGCCTGCAGGTTGCCGCGAATCCTTACGTCACGGTGCTCGGCAAACCAGAGACCGCTTCCAGCCGGCTGAATCTGACGCAGGCCTTCAATTCCCTGGGCACATTCCTAGCCCCCTTCTTTGGGGGGATTCTCATTCTGAGTTCAGCTCCGAAGACGGCAGCCGAAATTCACGCGATGTTGCCTTCGGACGCATTGGCTTACCGCTTGCACGAGGCGGCAACCGTAAAAATGCCCTACGTTGGCCTTGGCATAGCCTTGGTCCTGCTTGCCATAGCGATCGGCAGCTTCAAGCTGCCAAAGATCGAACACGCGCAGCATAAAGTCGGAGAGAAGGTAAACGACTCGATATGGCGGCATCCAAATCTGATCTTCGGCGCTATTGCTATTTTCGTGTATGTAGGTGCTGAAGTTTCCATTGGCAGCTTCCTGGTGAACTACTTCGCTCAGCCCGAAATCGGGGGCCTGACTGAAAAAGTTGCCGCCAGCTTTGTCGCATTCTATTGGGGTGGGGCCATGATCGGTCGTTTCATCGGGTCGGCACTGCTCCAGAAGATCAAGACCGGCGGTTTGCTTGCGCTTTGTGCCGTGTGCGCTGCCGCCCTGGTTGCAATCTCGATGCTGAGCGCTGGGCATCTGGCGATGTACAGCATCATTCTCGTCGGATTCTTCAACTCCATCATGTTCCCCAGCATTTTCACCTTGGGTGTGGCTGAACTGGGTCCCTTAACAGGGGACGGTTCGGGAATCATGATCATGGCAATCGTCGGCGGGGCCATTATTCCGGTCGCACAAGGTTGGATCGCCGACCACATCGGGATACATCATGCGTTTTTTCTCCCGATCATCTGTTACCTGTACATTCTATTTTTCGCTCTGAGCGGCTCGAAGCCCAACAGCGAGCGTTTCGCGAAGACGTAACTTGAAATGCAGTAACCTTACATCGGCGCTGTTTGAAATCATTGAGAATGCTTTTTTGGAGTTGAGCGATGAGCGCCGACTCAGGAACATATACTGAAACGTTTTAACAAGGCTATGGTGCAACTAAAGAAAGCTGGTCCGGGGCAAAAGCCGGAGGTGGTTACTCTCAAAGCCGTCGCCCAGTACCTGGGCCTCACTCCGGGTACAGTTTCGGCCGTCCTGAACAATTCGCCGTCGGCGCGTTCTATACCGCAGGAAACGAAGAATCGAATTCATGCCGCGGCGAAAGAGCTGAATTACCGGCCCAATTTCTTCGCTCGTACTCTGCGCAACAAGCGCACCTATACGATAGGAGTTATCGCTGAAGAGATCGGAGACTCCTATAGTTCCCCGATCATCAGCGGGATCGAGCAGTATCTGCGGAAACGTGACTATTTCTTTCTCACGGTGGTTCATCGGCACGACCCGGTGTTGCTGAATCGATATGCGCAGTTGCTCTCCGAGCGCGGCGTCGAGGGCATCATCACCGTAGATACGACTGTGCAGGAAGCTCCCACGCTTCCAACTGTCGCGGTCGCCGGGCACAAAAAGCTGAAGGGCGTGACTAACATTGTCCTTGATCATCACCGCGCTGCCATATTGGGTTTGAATCACTTGAAAGAACTGGGCCATGAGCGAATCGCGTTCATGAAAGGAAATCCTCTGAGTTCAGATGCCAAAGATCGTTGGGACGCCATCTGTGATGTAGCCGGACACATCGGGATGAAAATCGATCCTGAGTTGATGGTGCAGATCGACAGCGACGACCCGACTCCTATGCTGGGCTATCCCGTCACAAAGCAACTGCTTGCGCGAAAGAAACCCTTTACCGCGATATTCGCGTACAACGACATTTCGGCGATCGGCGCAATTCGCGCGCTACAGGAGCAGGGCTTACGCGTTCCCCACGACGTTTCGGTGATGGGATTCGATGATATTCCCGGTGCAGCATTCTACCCACCAAGCTTAACCACCGTTCGTCAGCCATTGAATCGAATGGGCGAAGTAGCAGCCCAGAGCCTGCTGGAACGAATCGAAGGGAGAAAAGATTATCCCGCCGAGATCGCCATCGAACCTGAACTGATTGTGCGGGAATCCACCGCAAAGCCTATCGCCTCCTGATACGATCGCGAGGAGGCTCTTCCACGCGAGCCGCCACGCTTTCCATGTCAGCCACCACCATCAGGAATGCGGTGCCATCAGCATCCGCACTCACCTTTGCTTCGTATGTCTCATTTATCCCGATCGGAATAGCCACTGTTCTGCTCGGGCCGATGTTGCCGGCGCTCTCGGAACGTTGGTCGCTGAACTACTCACAAGCTGGTGCTCTTTTCACCGCACAATACATTGCCTCCACGTGCGCCGTTGCTCTATCAGGCCTGCTGGTTTCTTCGCGCGGCCACCTTTTTGCCATCAAAGCAGGCCTGTTCGTCATGGCGGCTGGTCTCGCTTTTCTGTTGCAGGGTGGTGTGACGTTGGGCGTCATTTGCGTTGCTGCCTACGGCATCGGCCTGGGCATCGCTGTCCCAGCGGGGAACCTGCTGGTCGCGCATGTAAATCCAGATCATCGCAGCGCAACTCTGAACACACTTAACTTCTCGTGGAGTGCTGGAGCGGTCGCATGCCCATTCCTGGTTGCCGCTGCCGTTAGAACCCGCCATCTCGCGCTGTTCTTGATTTCGGTTGCAGTTTTCTCACTTTGTATCGCACTCGCCATCGCATTCATCCCCAGTCGCGTGGACGAACCCGTTGCGGGCTCAAATGAGCGATCTACGACTGGTGTCTTGATTCAAACGCGCCTTCTCGCGTTGATTGGAGTAGCGGGAATCTTCTTCTTGTACGTGGGAACGGAAAACGCGTTCGGTGGCTGGATCGCGTCATACGCGAAGACACTTGGTGGTTCTACGCCAGCAATGTCACTGATGACACCGTCCTTGTTTTATGCGTCCCTCATGATCGGGAGGCTATTCGCTCCCTTTGTTCTGAGGGTCATCAACGACGTTCGACTTGCGCAGGCAGGTCTTTTTCTGGGATGCGCGGGGACGGCGGGTCTCGTATTCTCGCAAGGACTGACAGGGGTTCTGGTCAGCGCGTGCGCCACTGGCCTGGGACTATCGTCCGTTTATCCGATTACTATCTCGCTTCTCGCCCGAGAGTTCGGCTCCTCGTCGCGTCTGGGATCGATCATGTTTATTCTTTCGAACATCGGCGGAGGACTGCTCCCCTGGATCGTTGGTGTGTCCGCAACCCGGCTCGGTACGCTGAAGGCTGGATTGTTCGTACCGCTCGCTGGATGCATTTTCATGCTGGCGCTACTACTGCGGCGCTGGTCGCCTCAGGCCGTGCAGCGCGCTGACTAGCAGCTCGCGGTCTCATCTCCGGGCTATTTTCGCTGCCACTCGAGACAGTCTGACCACTCGATAGAGTGGGGATAGCGATTGCGGCAGCCGCACACGTTCCCATTCACCCGGACCAGGCGTAAACGCAAGGCGCGTGAGGAAGCGTAGCCGGTCGACTGCTCGTTCTCGTAGCTGCACCATCAAACGAAAGTACTCGAACGACTCAACGTTGTATGCAAAATTCCCGCGAATTCGACGCTCGATTTCCTTTGCCAACTTCTCAGCGCCCGAATCACGAGGGAAATGCTCATTCAATGCATCTGGAATTGCGCTCCCGACGAATCGATCCGCTAGTAATGCCGAAACACGCAGAATGCGGACAATTCCCAGCTTGCTCGCTTCGGACGCAATCCACTCCCAATCCAGCCTTCGCAGGTGCATGATGCGGGCGACGTCACACAGCCAAATCATTCTCCACCACGCGTGTTTGGACGCGTGCAGGGACAGAATTAGAAGCTGATCTTCAGAGCACGGGGTCTTGCTCGCATAGCCAGCCACGCTCGTTGTTATAGCGCGCGTGAATAAACCTTTCATATCGAAGTCAACAGCGTAGAACTTCGGCTGAAGCGCCCACTGCACTTCGAGGAGATTCGCACCGGCGGGACCGTCGAACGCACATTCGTATCCCGACTTCAGGAACGCGCGTTCTTCACTTGGAGAGAAGGCCCAATGAGGAACGTAGTCCAACTCCTTAACAGCTTCGCGGATCCGCGGCAGGTCCGTGTCGAGAATCAGCAGATCGATATCGCCTGAAGGACGTAGCGCGATGTCACCGTAGTACGTCTCGGCCAGCGCTGGCCCTTTGTATGGCAGTACCTCCACCCCGGCAGAGCGAAGATGATCGACGATTCGAATCAACTCGCGTGCAAGGAACATGGACTTATGCAGATTGAGTTGATACGTCTGCTGGAGCGAGCGCATCGCCGCTTCGGGCACGCAATTTGGGAATGTCGATAGGCATCGATGCAGCAGGCACTGCAGCCCATGTTGATCCGCGAGGGCGAGAAGTCTATCCCATTGAATGGGTTGCTGGAGAAGAAAACCGATAGCCTGCGTTTGATCGCCCGAAACATTCTCGGAACAACTGAGTCGAAGTAAGGACCACTCAGCTTCGACGGTGGAGCCAGTCTGGATCATTTCGCGAGGCGCGAGTAGTGCATCAGGTGATCACGCTATCGCGCTGTAGTAGCTGCGGTGCTCACTCCATTCGGCAAGGCTCGAATCTGGACCAGCGAGGCCGCCCGGTGCTTCTTGGCAAGCATGTTGGCGGACGGTACTCCAGTTCTGGCGAATGACTTCTCGCAATCCTGCGACGAGGCGCCTCGCATATTTCCTTCCATGAAAGCAAGGCCAGGGCAGCGAGTGCAACTCGAAACGTGAGTGCAGGACGTGCACGTTGTGAGGTCCTTCAGGCGGATCGACCGCACTTCGTTCATCTTGGCAGAGCCGCGCCAGATGTCAACGAAGCGTTCCTGGCGTACGTTGCCAGTGGGCAACGGAAACTGCACGCAGGGAAAAACTTCTCCGTACGGGGAGACGTAGCACGCAGTGTGACCGGCGCTGCACGGAATTCCCTCAAGCGCTTCGGCCCCAGCTTCAGGCGCGATCGCGCAGAACTCATCGACGTCGCCCACAAGGGAGGGGTCCCGGAATACCTGTCGCAATTCGTCCGACGCAACACCGAGGCTCACCGTAGACCGATCGCCATCCATCATCGGCGTCACCGTCGGGTCTAGGGTGCATTCGACGCCCAACTCAGCCGCGAGTGCACGAACGCCGGAGTAGTCCTGCATATTCTGCGTCATGAGCACGTTCGCGATGATCACTTTCAAACCCCGAGACTTAAGAAAGCGAATCGCGTCCAGAGAACGTTTGAGGGAGCCGTTTACGAGGGTAATGCCGTCGTGAACCTCTGGACGGTGCGAGTAGATGCTGACTTGTATGGATTCGACGCCGAGTTGACGAATTCGCGCAGCTTCTTTCTCGCGGATGAACACTGCGTTCGTTTTCAGCTTTACGCAGAACATCAGCTTGCGTGCATGCTCAAGGATTTCGAAGAAGTCCTTACGAAGGAAGATCTCTCCGCCACTCAGAGTAAGAATGAAGACTCCGGCATCCGCCATCTCTTCCATGAGCTGCTTGATCTCGGCCGTATTCATCTCTCCGTGATCGTTATGGTCGAGGTAGCAGTGCACGCAGCGTTCGTTGCATCGATACGTGAGATCGAGTTGCACATTGAGCGGAACGTTCAGGCGCAACGCCTTTGCTGCCATCTCCTCCATCAGTCCGCTCATCTGGAGTCTCCGCCGGCGTTCTGTTGCGAGATGGGCTCTTCGGACACCTGCAATATCTGGTGGCTGGCCAACTCTCGGACCAGGGTCTCGGCATCCTGCAGCGCTTGCGACGGCACTACGTCGAATTCGGTGCAAATGCGTTGCGTAACAATTTCGTCCAGCGGAGTCCTGCCATCGGCAGACTGCCACACGAGTGTTGCTGTCCTGTTCAATGTAAAAAGAGTTGAATCGCGCGAGGACATAATCATCATCTCGCCATCCAGGCTCCGGGCGGCCACCCGCGGATTTCGCGCAACATAGAGGGAACTCATCCGATCAACTCCCAAACCCGGCTATCGGGGATAAAAGTCAGCCGCGACACAGGGACATGGCTGACAAACTCAAACGCAGAATGAAAGATGCCTTGGACCAACGTCTCATCCTCCGCGAAGAAGAGCAGGTTAGCAAGTAAAGACCTCGCGGCTTCTGCCGGCGCGATTGGATCGATTCGGTTTTCATCACCCTTCGCGAGCAGATAGAGCCCGGCAACAGGGGCGCATACATTCTCACCCAGCTTCGCGAGTTCACCTGTGAAAGGAGTCCCATACGCAAAGTAGCCCTGTGACTCCTTTCGTACATACGAGATTTCATCTGTGAGAAGAGTGGCGTCGGGCGGCGCCAGCCGCGAGATTGTAGTTTTGCCAGCTTCCGAAACTCCCGCAAAAAGGAAAGCGCGTCCGTTCCGAATCGCGCTGGCGGAGTGCAGAAGAAACCCGCCCTGGCGGGCGAGAATGAGACTGTGAACGATCCGCAAGACGGCGTCAATTGAATACGGATTCGCTGTTTGCCGGACTCGTCCCTGACGCTTCAGCGGATCCCATTCCGCCCAGAAGTCGCCGCGCTGCATAGTCCAGCGGCCATTTTCTTGCGTGACACGGACATCTGCATCAGGATCAGCGCCGCGAGGAGGATTCAGATCCACATCAAATTCGATGTCAGGACGATTAGACGAACCGATATATCCCGAATACCGCTCGCGCAGCATGGCAAGAAACTTGGGGTCGTGCGCGTTTATCTGGACGGGCATTCGCCCGATCTCAATGACCAGATTGTTGGCGGCAACTTCTGTGGCGGATGTAAGCAAGTGATGTGTCTTTGCAACTAAGATTTCTGATTTGGCGCAGGTGATCGAAATCCGTGTACACCTACGACGATGCGGCCCGCTATTTCGGACCTCTGGACCAGCGCCGCTACGGCACGTTCTGAAAGACGGAGCTTCCTGCGCGGCGGACGAGCTTCACCATTCCTTGAAATAGCGGAAACTTTTCCGAGCACTCTATCTTGGTCGACGAGAGGATCTGGATGCGCCATAGAATCCCCCTTCGTCATCGCCCTGGACTGATCCGCGACACCTATCTTATCGAGAAGCCGATGAGCGAACAATCGCCCCTCCCGGCCGACAAGGACGATTTCTCCCGGTTGTGCACTAGAGAAATCCGCACGTTCGATGACGAGCGTGTCTCCCGGAAAAACGGTAGGGAGCATGCTTGATCCGGTCACCTTTAATTTGAGAGTTCCAAATGAGCGCAAGACTTCCGCCGCGAGTTCACACCTGAGGGCATGGGCATCGCTGAAAGTGGAATCTGAACTCGACGTCGATTCTGAGTGTGCTTTTCGCAAGAGCGATGACCCTACCGGCTTGACGCGGACTGACGGGGTTCTCCAAGAAATTGGCTGGAATGAGCGAATTCTACTCGTTCCGGGAAACACACGCAATCCAAGTGCTTCCAGTTACGGATTCTCGCGTTGTAAGCGCTTGTATTCACCAGACTTGCGAGGGCTCATTTCTTTTTTGAATGGCCCTGGAGTTCGCAATTCGCTTCCCACACCGTACAATGGTTCCACGTTCTTGCTGTGACTCACCGAAGTGCAATGTAGCTTATGCAGCACCGGAGGATTAGCTGGCTAATTTGGACGAGTACGATATGGTCGGAACTGCGGATCAGACCCTGCGAGCGCCTGACGAGAATAGCGTCTTAACTCTCGAGGAGGTCGCGAATCTCATGGCCGAGGGCGGCCAGTCGGCGGAAACGCTGATGAATCTGGTCGCACTCATCGCGAAGAGATTTCGAACGGACGTTTGCTCGGCCTATTTGCTGGAACCAGATCGAGCGAACCTCGTGTTGGCTGCTACGATCGGA
>Ga0136846_1215173_pt1 | contig 53835 bp, 50 predicted proteins | sample HopSoiMetagenom2_FD_96841 | JGI IMG/M metagenome (GOLD analysis project Ga0136846, IMG submission 96841) | Grasslands soil microbial communities from Hopland, California, USA - 2 Assembly 2016 (version 4) | ecosystem: Environmental > Terrestrial > Soil > Grasslands | place: USA: Hopland...
CCCGCGACGATGCCGCTCAGCGCAGCCGCTGTGATCCCGATCAGGACGAGAAAGACGCCGAACACGAGCGCGAGCACGGTCGGCGGACCGCTTGGTCGGCGTTCAGGACGAACGTGTTCAGGCGCCGCTCGGCGCGACGGTATCGGCAGACCAAAGCGGGACGCGCGACGCAGCATCGGGGCAGACGCTAGCCGCGCGAAGTCACGGCGCCTCTAGGTCGTTGGTCCACCTTCGGTGCGTCGTCGCACAGGTTTCGAACCCGCTCATGCTCGGCGCTCCTGGCGGAGCGGGAGGGATTCGAACCCCCGAGGCTTGCGCCTTGCGGTTTTCAAGACCGCCGCCATCAACCACTCGGCCACCGCTCCGCGGCCGAGGATAGCAGCGGCCTGAAGGCCGACATCGACACGCGACGGACCGGGAACGACTGTGGAACGTGCGGCGCACGAGGAGCGCCCAAGGCCCGCCCGGGACCGAGCCGGTAGATTCGGGCAGCGTCGGCAGCCGCCAGGCAGCCCCGCGCGTCACCAGGAGACCCGTGTTCCGTCGCCGGAATGGCGCAGCCGCCGGCCAGGCCGGCCCGGACCGACCGACCAGCCACCTGATCGACCTCCGCGACGTCGCCAAGGACTACGTGACCGCCGCCGGGCCGTTCCGCGCCCTCGACGACGTGTCGCTCCAGGTCGACCGCGGCGAGTTCATCGCGGTCGTCGGACGGTCGGGCTCCGGCAAGTCGACGCTCATGAACATGATCAGCGGCATCGACCGGGCGACCGCGGGAACGGTCACCGTCGACGGAACCGAGATCACGGGGCTGTCCGAGGGCAGGATCGCGCAGTGGCGCGGACGGAGCGTCGGCGTGATCTTCCAGTTCTTCCAGCTCCTGCCGACCCTCACCGTGGTCGAGAACGTCATGCTGCCGATGGACTTCGCCGGACGCGGCACGCCCCGTGAGCGACACGACCGGGCGATGCACCTGCTGCAGCTGGTCGGGATGGACGACCAGGCGCGCAAGCTGCCGGCCTCGACGTCGGGCGGCCAGCAGCAACGGGTCGCGATCGCGCGCGCGCTCGCCAACGACCCGCCGATCATCCTCGCCGACGAGCCGACGGGCAATCTCGACAGCACCACGGCGGACGCCGTCATCGCGCTCTTCCAGGGCCTGGTCGACGAAGGTCGGACGATCGTGATGGTCACCCACGACCGCGAGGTCACCGCCCGAACACGACGCGTCGTGCACATGGTCGACGGCCGACTCCTCGACGGCGCTGTCGACGACGCCGAGGCAGCTGCGACGCGCGCTGCGACGACGCGGCCGGGGTCGACCGAGCCTGCAACCCGCGCCGGCAGCGACGGGCGGCCACGCGAGGCGGCGATCGATGCGTAGCGTCCGCTGGCGGAAGGTGCTGCGTGACCTCGGTGCGTACCGGACGCGCACCATCCTCGTCGTCATGTCGATCGCCGTCGGCGTCTTCGCCGTCGGAACGATCGCCGGCAGCGACGCCATGCTCCACGCCGCGATCCGCCAGCAGTACGCCGCCAGCCGGCCGTCGTCAGCGCAGGTCTTCACCGACCCCGTCGACCGGTCCCTCATCGACGCCCTTCAGGGCATGCCCGGCGTGTCCGACATCGTGGGCCGTCGCGATGTCACGCTCCGGCTGCAGACAGGACCGCAGGCCTATCGCGAGCTCGAGCTCGTCGGGATGGACGATTTCGAGCAGCAGCGGATGGACATCGTCACGCCACAGACCGGCGACTGGCCGCCGAAGCGTGGCGAGATCCTGATCGAGCGCTCCGCGCGGCAGCTGGTCGACCTGGACATCGGCGACACCGTGACGGTCCAGACGCCGAACGGCAAGAGCCATCAGCTGCGCGTAGGCGGGTTCGACCACGACGTCGGCGCGCCGCCGGCGTTCTACGTCGGCCGCGTGTTCGGCCACGTGACGATGGAGACGCTCGTCGACCTCGGCTACGAGAACGAGTTCGATGAGCTCCACGTCCGCGTGGCGGACCAGACGCTCGATCGGGACGGCATCCGGGCGGTCGCCGAGGACGTCAGGTCGCGTGTCGAACGGGCCGGCGTGAAGACGTTCTCGACGTTCGTTCCGGTCCCGGGCAAGCATCCGGCCGACGATCTGCTGCAGGGCTTTTTCGTCGTCCTCGGCTTCATCGGCGCGCTGTCGCTCATCGTGTCCGGGTTCCTCGTCGTCAACACCGTCTCGGCGATCCTCGCCCAGCAGACGCGGCAGATCGGGGTGATGAAGGCGATCGGCGCGCGATCCGGCCAGATCGCCGGGCTGTATCTCGGTCTCGTCCTCGCGTACGCGGTCCTCGCGCTCGGCGTGGCGCTGCCGCTCGGCGCGCTCGGTGCCTACGGCTTCGCGCAATTCACTGCCGGGCTCGCCAACTTCGACCTCCAGGGGCTCGACATCCCGCCGAACGTCATCGCGCTCGAGGTCGCGGTCGGGCTCGTGGTGCCGCTCCTCGCCGCGCTCGTGCCCGTCTTCCGCGGCGTTCGGATCACGGTCCGCGAGGCCATCGCGTCGACGGGGATCGGCGATCGCTTCGGTCGGGGCCGGCTCGACCGGGCCTTGCGTGAGATCCGCGGCCTGTCGCGCCCGACCCTGCTGTCGATCCGCAACACCTTCCGCCGCAAGGGCCGGCTCGTCCTCACGCTCCTCGCCCTGACGCTCGGCGGCGCGGTCTTCATGTCGGTGTTCTCGGTTCGGGCCTCTCTCGTCCGGACGCTGGACGACGTCCTCGCCTACTTCGCGTACGACGTCCAGGTCGAGCTGACCCAGCCGGCGCCCGCTGAGGTGCTGACGCACGAGGCGCTCGGCGTGCCCGGCGTCGTGGCTGCCGAGCCATGGCGGTTCGCGACGCTGCAGCGCATCCGCCCGAACGGCGCCGAGGGCCGGACGAACGTCGCGTTCGGCCTGCCGCCGGGGGCGCAGACTGTCCGGCCGACCGTCCAGGAGGGCCGCTGGCTGCTGCCGAACGATGGCAACGCGGTCGTGGCGACGGTCAACATCCGCGACGACGAGCCCGACGTCCGGGTCGGCGACGTGCTCACGCTCCGGATCGACGGCCAGGACACGAAGTGGACGCTGGTCGGCGTCGTCCAGTCGCCGACCCAGCGGCCGTTCTTCTACATGCCCTCGCGGGCGCTCGAGATCGCGACGAACGAGGTCGGTCGAGCCGGTGTCCTCATGGTCGTGGGCTCGGCCGGGACGTCCGCCGCGAGCCAGGACGCGCTCGCGCGGGACGTCCGGTCGCGGCTCGAGTCGGCCGGGGTCCGCGTCGCGGCCACCACGACGTCTGCCGAGATCCGCGCCACGCAGGAGACGCTGTTCAACATCCTGACGCTGTTCCTGTCGACGATGGCGGTCCTCCTCGGCGTCGTCGGTGCGCTCGGCCTCACCGGGACGATGAGCATCAACGTCGTCGAGCGCGCCCGGGAGATCGGCGTCCTTCGCGCGGTCGGCGCGTCCGACGGCGGCGTGCTCCGGATCTTCCTGATCGAGGGCGTGATCATCGGCCTCCTGTCGTGGGCGCTCGGCGCGATCGTCGCGGTGCCGATCAGCAAGCTGCTGTCCGACGCGCTCGGCAACGTCTTCGCCCGCCGGCCGCTCGCGTTCGCCTTCTCGATCGAGGGCGTCGCGGCGTGGCTTCTCATCGTCCTCGTCCTCGCGGCCGTCGCGAGCCTGCTGCCCGCCTGGCGGGCGAGCCGGCTTGCCGTTCGCGAGGTCCTCGCCTACGAGTAACGTCCTTCGGCCGCTCCCGATGAGCGTCCGTCACGGAGGCCCTCACCCTCGATGCCCCGCCTGAGAATCATCGCCCTCCTTGCGTTCCTCGCCGTCGTCCTCGCCGGCGCCGTCCTCGTGTTCCGCGGTGGAGCGACCCCGGTCGCGAGCTCGCCCAGCGCAACGATCCCGCCCGTCGCCGCCTCCACGTCGGTCGTCGGCGACGGGCGCGCCGTTCCGGTTGCGACCGCCTCGCTCTCGGTCGCGGCTCCGGGTCGGGTCGCCGAGACGCTCGTCCGCGAAGGCGATCGCGTGACCGCCGGACAGCCACTCGTCCGCCTCGACACGGCCGCCGCCGACGCGAACGTCGCCGAGGCCGAGGCGTCACTGGCGGCGGCACGTGCGGAGGCGTCGCAGAGCGATGCCGCGGCGCGCCAGGCGAACGCCAGCGTCGACGCCGCGTCCGCGGGCGTGGCGGAGGCCCGCGCCGGGTTCAGGCAGGCGGACGCGACGCGCGACGGCCTGCCGTCGGTGGCTTCCGCGAATCAGAAGCGGTCGGCGAACGAGTCGGTGAACCGCGCGTCGGCGGCGCTCCGAGCCGCCCAGGCACAGCTCCAGGCGGCGCGCGAGGCGAAAACCGCGGCCAGGTCCGCGGCGACCGCCGCCCACGCCGACGCGAACCGGGCGAAGGCCGCGCTCGACGCGGCGAAGGCGGCGCTGGCCGAGCTCACGGTCACCGCACCGATCGCGGGTCGCATTGCCTCGCTCGATGCCGCGGTCGGCGAGCAGGTCTCGCCCGAGGCACCCGTCGTCCGAATCGAGGACCCGTCGAAGTGGCAGTTCGAGACGACGAACCTCGACGAGACCGCGGTCGGCCGCGTGTCCGTCGGCGATCCCGCGACGGTGACGCTGGACGCCTTCCCGGACAATCCTGTCCAGGGCACGGTGTCGCGGATCGGCAATTTCGGCGAGACGGTCGCCGGCGACATCACCTACACCGTCGTGGTCGACCCGACGAGCCCGGTCCCGGACGGCGTGCGCTGGAATATGACGGCGACGGTATCGATCGACGTCGGTCAGTAGGCTCGGCGTCCCGACGGTTCAGCGGCGTGCTTCATCGGCCCGGGCCGATCACCTCGCGGCCGAGATACGGGCGCAGGACGTCGGGCACGACGATCGTGCCGTCGGGCTGCTGGTAGGTCTCGAGGATCGCGGCAACGGTTCGCGGCATCCCGAGCGCGGATCCGTTGAGCGTGTGCACGAGCTCGGCCTTCGCACCGGCGGACGGGCGATACCGGATCTGCATCCGCCGCGCCTGGTAGTCGCGGAAGTTCGAGCACGAGCTGACCTCGAGCCACCGTTCGGCGCCCGGTGCCCAGACCTCGAGGTCGTACTTCTTGGCCTGCACGAAGCCCATCTCGCGCGTGCTCATCAGGAGCACGCGGTAGCTGAGCCCGAGCGCCTGGAGCAGCAGCTCCGAGCGGCCGGTCATCCATTCGAGCGCGTCGTTCGACGCGTCGGGACGCTCGAAGAGGACCATCTCGACCTTGTCGAACTGGTGAACCCGGAGGATGCCGCGCGTGTCCTTGCCGGCCGCGCCGGCCTCCCGGCGGAAGCACGGCGAGTAGGCGCAGTAATGGATCGGCAGTGCGTCCGGCTCGAGGATCTCGTCGCGGTGGAGGTTCGTGACGGGGACCTCCGAGGTCGGGACGAGGTACAGGCCGTCGCGGGTGACGACGTACATCTGGTCTTCCTTGTCGGGGATCTGCCCGGTGCCCCGTGCGGAGTCCTCGTTCACGACGGCGGGCGGCCAGACCTCGGTGAAGCCGTGCTCGCGGGTCAGCGTGTCCATGAACCAGCTGATCAGGCCGCGCTGGAGTGCCGAACCGGCGCCCTTGTAGACCGGGAACCCGGAGCCCGCGATCTTCGCGCCGCGGACGTTGTCGATGATGTCGAGCTGCTCAGCAAGCTCCCAGTGCGGGCGCCTGCTCCACACGGAGCCGTCCGGCCCGCCGGTCTCGCGGGGCAGCTGCTCGCCCCACGTTCGGACGGTCGCGTTCGCCTCCTCGCCACCGACCGGCACATCCGGATCCGCGGGGTTGGGGATCCGCAGGAGCAGGTCGTTGAGCTCGGACTCGGTCCGGGCGAGCTCGAGGTCGATCAGCGCGATCCGCTCGCCGGCGCGTGTCGATGCGGCACGGAGCTCGGCGACCTCCGGCCCGTCCGGTCGAGCGCCGTTTCGAATCGACTCCCCGATCTGCTTCGACGCCGTGTTGCGTGAGGCCTTCTCCGCATCCGACTCCGCCTGCAGCCGGCGGCGGTTCGCGTCGACCTCGAGCGCCCGGTCGACGAGCGACGCATCCTCGCCCTTGTCGAGCGCCCCACGGCGGACGACGTCCGGCTCCTCTCGAAGCCGCTGGAGACCGACGCTCACGCGGACACCTCGACGCCCCCTGCGGCCTCGCGAAGCCGGTCGACAACGGCTTCCGGTGGGAGGCTCGCGAGCAGCCAGCCCGCCCGCGGGCCGTTCGAGCGGCCGAGGAACGTGAGGTAGATCGCGGCGAACGCGCGCTTCGCCTCGAGACCGGCGTCCGCCGCGGCGTCGAAGAGCGTCGCCTGCCAGCCGTCGCCCGACGTGGGCGCGGCGTCCGCGACTCGGTCGGCGAGACGACCGAGGAACGCCCGCTGCGCCGCATCGAGGGCGGCCGCTTCGGCGGGCAGGCTGTCGCGGATGGCGACGATCGCCCGCTCGGGCGCGTATGTCTCGAGCCACGTCCGGACGGACCGGACACGCTCGTCGAGGAGATCGCGCTCGCGCTGGGTCAGCGGACTCTCCTTCTCCGCCTCCACGTGCGCCTCGAGCGTGACGCCGGGGATCTGCACGAGCAGCGCGAGGTGCGCGAACTGCGGCCGGTACGTCGCGGCTTCGGCGGCCACGTCCGCGTCGGCGTGGAGGAGGGAGTAGCGGAAGATCGACTCGTAGCCCGTCGGCAGCTCACCCTTCACCTCGCGACCGGCGGTCGCGCCAGCGAGCCTGTCGAACTCGTCGAAGAGCCGCGGGATGGCGTCCGTCCCGTCCGGGTCGAAGTCGATGACCTCGTTGGGGCGGTGGCGGACGAACAGGAAGCGCAGCTGCTCGGGCGGCAGGACGTCGGTCATCTCGTGCGCCGCCGCGCCGCGGCCCTTCGACGTCGACATCTTGCGACCGCCGATGTTGAGGAACTCGTACGCGAGGTTGATCGGCGGCTCGCGCTCGAACACCTCGCGCGCGATCGCGTCACTGCGGTCCCGGGATCCGCCCGCGGTCGAGAGATCCTTGCCGCACGGCTCGATCGTGACCCCGAACAGCGACCACTGCGCCGACCACTCGACGTTCCACGGCAGCTTCGCGGCCCCACCGAACGGCGCGACGCGACCCTGCCAGCCGCAGCCCTCGGCCCAGGCCACGAGGTCCGGCCGGCAGGTCACGGCGACCGTCTCGCCGTCCCAGTCCGTCGCGAAGGTGGTGCCGACCTTGCCGCAGTTGGGGCAGATGACCGAGATCGGCAGCCAGCTCTCGGGGTGGCGGACGTTCGCCACGCGGCGGTAGATGTCGCGGATCGTCGCGGCCCGATCGAGCGCGAGCCGGATGTACGGATCGAGCTCGCCCGTCGGGTAGATGTCGGACATCCAGTAGTAGCGATCGGGCACGATGCCGAGGCTGGCGAATGTGTCGATGAACGTCTGGGCGTGATGCCGGGCGTACGACGCGTGACAGTCGCCGACCTGGTCGGGCACGCGCGCGAGCGGCGCGCCCATGTACCGGTCGACCGCGTCGGGCGTGAGGAGCGCCTGGGCGTCCATCGGATCCATGTCGTCGACGCCGTACAGGAGCTGCGTCTCGAGTCCCCGTGCCCGCAGCGCACGGGTGATGACGTCGAGGATGACGGGACCGCGAAGGCTTCCGACGTGGACCGTCCCCGACGGGGTCTTCGAGTCGTTGACGACCTGCGGCCCTTCGACGCGCGCCGCAAGCTCGTCAGCCCAGTCCATGTTCCTCTCGGTCGCGCGTCGAGCGCCGGCGGCGCTACCCCGGCCGCCGACGCCGGCGATGCGTCAGGTGATCTCGACGATCTTGTAGGTGAAGTCCCCGGCCGGGACCTTCACGATGACCTTCTCGCCCTTCTTGCGGCCGAGGAGCGCGCGACCAACGGGCGACTCGTTTGAGATCTTGCCGTCGGTCGGCTTCGCCTCGGCGCTGCCGACGATCGTGAACGACTCCGCGCCGTCCTCACCCTCGACCTTCACCGTCGAGCCGATCTGGACGTGGTCCGTCCCGTGGTTCTCGTCGATGATCGTCGCGTTCTTGATCAGCGTCTCGAGCGTCTGGATCCGGCCCTCGACGAACGCCTGCTCGTTCTTCGCGTCCTCGTACTCGGCGTTCTCGGTGAGATCGCCGTGCTCCTTCGCGTCGTGGATCCGCGCGGCGACCTCGGGTCGACGCTTCGTGACCATCTCCTCGAGCTCGAGGCGGAGCTTCTGGAGACCCTCACGGCTGAGATACGTCGGCTTCGTGTTCACGTGGGTTGGGCCCCCGTCTGCGCCGGCAGGGTGAGCCGCTGCGACGACCGTGCGATGGCGGACGCTGCGGCACTGAAAAGAAGAACCCCGGGCGACCGCGTCTCCCCGCGCGCCCTGGGTTCGGATCGGCGGGCATCTTCGCACGGGTCCCTGAGGGTGTCAAAGGCGTCGGAGGTCAGAACCGGATGAGCCGGAGGGCGTTCTCCCGGTAGACCTGAACGAGGACATCGTCGGGCAATCCGAGGCCGTGGATCTGCCACCTGCCCTGCGACATCGAGCCGTCCGGGTCGTAGTCGAACGACTCGTCCTCCGTCTCTAGGAACCGGTAATGGACCGCCCACGCCGCGGGATCGGGAGCGGCGTCGGTTCCGAACAGGATCCGGTCGGGCCAGCGCAGGAACAGGCGACGAGCGGTGTACGGCTGGCGGCCGAGCTCCGCGATCCGGGCCGCGATGTCGAGGTACCAGTTCGGGTACGCCGCGAGCATGCGATCCACACGACCGAGATCCTCCGGTGCGCAGCCGACATGGGCGCCGATGAACGTCGTCGTCGGATGCGTGGCGACGACCGCCTCGAGGCCGTCGACGATCTCGTCGAACGGCGGAAAGCCGTCGAGATCGAGGCGACCACGCGGCCTCGTCGGCCAGAAATGCCAATCCGGGTTCGCGGCGAGCTCCTCGAGGCGCTCGTTGCTCGCGTCCAGCGGCTCGAAGAAGGCGACCGGATCCGCGACATGGATCAGAACGGGGACATCGAGCTCCGCGGCGGTCGACCACAGGGGGTCGAGCCGCCGATCGTCGACGGGGACGAGACGATCCGTCGTGTCGCGCGCCGTCAGCCCGAGTCGCTTCCAGACCTTCAGGCCGCGCGCACCAGCGGCGACGGCGTCCCGAAGGCGTCCGGCCTCGGTCGCCCCGAAGTCGGCATCGTCCGCCCAGCCGTCGTAGTCGAGGCCCGCGAACACCGCGACTCGGCCCGGCAGCGGCGCCTGCCAGTGGTCGATCTCGCGCCGCAGCCCGTCGCCCCAGCCGCCGTCGAGATCCACCAGCCGCTCGACCCCGGCCGCGTCCATCGTCGCGGCGAGCTCGGCGGCGTCTCGTGACGGCCACGGCGCACCGAACGCCGACCCGAGGTGGTTGTGCGCGTCGACGGCCGGAAAGCGCGGTCGCGCGACGTCGTGGAGCGCCCGACGGAGCGAGTTCCGGGGCCGATAGTCGACGAGCGGAACGTCGCCGAGCCGGACGTCGAACTGCGGCTCACCCGCGGTCAAGCTCAGCCTTTCAGACCCGAGATCGCGATCCCGCGGACGAAGTGCTTCTGGGCGATCACGAACAGCACGATCATCGGGACGAGGCTGACGAGCGCGCCCGACATCATCTCCGGCCACTTCCCGACGAACTGGCCCTGGAAGAACGACAGCCCGACCGTCGTCGTGTACTGGCCAAGGTCGCGCAGGTAGATGAGCGGGTCGATCAGATCGTTCCACGACCACATGAACGTGAAGATCGCGAGGGTCGCGAGGGCCGGGCCGGACAGCGGCAGGTAGATGTGGCGGAAGATGCGCCACGGGTTGGCTCCGTCCACGCGAGCGGCGTCGGCCAGCTCGGACGGGATCGTCAGGAAGAACTGGCGGAGCAGGAACGTCCCGAACGCGCCGCCGAGGAACGCGCCGACCCAGAGCGGCTCGTGGGTCCCGATCCAGTTGCCGCTCGCGCTGAACGGGTGCGGCAGGTAGCGGTACAGGATGAAGTTCGGGACGAGGACGACCTGGAACGGGATGATCAGCGTGGCGAGGAGCAGCCCGAAGAGCGGCCCACGACCCCGGAACGGGATGACCGCGAAGGCGAACGCGGCCATGGAACAGCTCACGAGCTGACCGATCGTGTTGAGCAGCGCGAGCTTGAGCGAGTTCACGAAGAATGTCCCGAACGTGACTCCCGGCAGCGCGTTCCACATCCGCTCGAAGTTCTCGGGATGGATGCCGGTCGGCAGCTCGAGGGGCCCCGCGCCGAAGACCTCGGCGCGTGTCTTCAGCGAGGTCAGCAGCATCCAGCCGAACGGCACGATCATCAGCAGGGCACCGGCGACGAGGAGGCCGACGAGCACCGCTCGCCGAAGCCGGGCTCCGGTCCGTCCAGAACGCCGTGCCGGCACCACCGGCGCCGTGATCGTCGGCAGGCGGCCCGGTGTCGTCGACGCCGTCACTGGTAGTGGACCCACCGTCGCTGCGATCGGAAGTAGATCGCGGTCAGGACGGCGACGATGAGGAACAGGATCCAGGACGCAGCCGCCGCGTAGCCCATCTTGAAGTTCTTGAACCCGTTCTCGTAGATGAAGTAGACGAGGGTCGCGGTGGCGTCGGTCGGCTTGCCGGGTCGAGCCAGGACGTACACCTGGTCGAAGACCTGGAACGAGCTGATCAGCGCGAGGATCCCCGTGAAGAACACGCTCGGCGTGAGGAGCGGCAACGTGACGTTCCGGAAGCGGGCCCACCGTCCCGCGCCGTCAACGGCGGCCGCGTCGTAGTACTCGGTCGGGATGCCCTGAAGGCCAGCGAGAAACACGATCACGGTGATCCCGAGGCCCTGCCAGACGCTCATGACGACGATCGCCGGCATTGCCCAGAACGGATCCGCGATCCAGCGCTGCGGGGGCAGCCCGATCGCAGTCAGGCCCTGGTTGAGCAGACCGCCCTGCGGGCTGTAGATCCAGAGCCAGACGAGCGCGATCGCGGTCGTCGACGTGACGACCGGCAGGAAGTACGCCGTCCGGATCCAGGTCATGCCGCGGACGCGCTCGTTGAGGGCGAGGGCGAGCCCGAGACCCAGGACGAGCCCGAGCGGGACCGACGTTACGGTGTAGAAGCTCGTGTTCCGCAATGCCGTCGCGAAATGGGCGTCCCGCAGGAGCGCCGTGAAGTTGTCGAGCCCGACGAACGCCGGCGCCGTCAGCAGGTCCCACTTCGTGAGCGCGATCGCGAACGCCGCGAGGATCGGGCCGGCCGAGAGGACGGCGAGCCCGAGGAGCGTCGGCGCGAGGAACAGCCACGCCCAGCGCTCCTCGCCGGCGAGCGGCCCGGACGGCCGTCGCCCGAGACCGACCCGACCGACGCGGACGATCCGCCGGGCCGGTCGGTCGACCGCGGGCAGTGCCGCGCGTGTCACCCGGCGGCGAGCAGTGCGTCGAGCTGCGGCGCGATCTCGCCGAGTGCCTCCTTGGCCGTCTTCTTCGGGGCGTTGAAGACGTTCTCGTCGAGCTCGCCCTGGAGCACCGTCGTGAACTCGTTGTAGCCCTTGAACGAGGGCTTGAGGCGGGCGTACTGGAGCGCCGAGGCGAAGACGTCCGCCCCGGGATACGCCGTTGCGAACGGACCGTCGAGGACGGTCTTCGCGACCGGCAGCGCCTGGTGCAGCTGCATCAGCTGCTGCTGGGCATCCGGGCCCGTCAGGTACTTCACGAACTCCCAGGCCGCGTCGGGCGCCTTGGTCGACTTCGCGATCACCGCCCCCGTCGGGTTGACCGACGTGAAGCGACCTGTGGGTCCCTTCGGCAGCGGCGCGACGCCGAAGTCGATCCCGGCCGCGGTGTGCGTCGGCACCAGCCACGAGCCGTTCGCCTCCATGGCCGCCTTGCCCTGCTCGAACGCGTCACCGGTCTCGGCGAAGATCGCCGGGTCGGCCATGACCTTGTCCTTGTAGATCAGGTCCTGGAGGAACTGGATCCCGCCGGCGGCTTCGGGGCTGCCGAGCGCGGTCGTCTTCCCGTCCGTCCCGAGCACGTCGCCGCCGTTCTCCCAGACGAGCGACAGCCAGAAGTTCTCCATGTCCGTCGTCTCGGTGTAGAAGCCCCACTGGTCGGGCTTGCCGTCCTTGTTCGTGTCCTTCGTGAGCTTCTTCGCCGTGTCGACGAGCTTCTGCCAGTCCCAGGTGTCGTCCGGGTAGGCCACGCCGGCCGCGTCGAACATCTTCTTGTTGTAGTAGAGCGCGATCACGTTGAGGTCCCGCGGCAGTCCGTACTGGCCGCCATCCGGCGTCGTGAAGTCCTTGACCCCCTGCTCCGCCAGCTGCGACAGGTCGTAACCGTCGCGCTCGATGTACGGCCGAAGATCGAGCAGGACGTCGCGGGTCTGGTAGTCGGGGAAGAGCGGTCCGTCCATCGCGAACACGTCAGGAGCGGCGCCACCGGCGAGCCCGGTCTGGAGCTTGTCCCAGTAGGCATCCCAGTCGGCAACGGTCACGTTGACCGTGATGGCCGGGTTCTTCGCGTGGAAAGCGTCAACGATCTTCTTCTGGTTCGTGATCTCCTGCGGGTCGCCCCAGATCGCGTACTCGATCGTGACCGGCGGTCCCTGGTAGCCGGCGGCCGACGGGCTGGCTGCCGGGCTTGCGGCCGTCGACGCCGAAGCGCCGCCGGACGCCCCAGCCGAGCCTGCCGCGGTGCTGCTCGACGCGGCAACCGTCGACGCAGCCGCCGACGACGCAGCCGACGACGCAGCAGGGCCGCTGCCGCACGCGGCGACGACAAGGCCGAGGATCGCGGCGGCGACCGACAAGGTGCGCAGCCGTCCGCTCGATGACCGTCCGTTCATTGCTGGTCCTCCTCCGGCCTGCTGCCCGACGCGCTCGGCGCGCCACGGCTGCGATCTGCTGGTCATTCGACGGCCCCGTCGAGCCACGTCGGCATCCACTCCGCCTCCGCCTCGATCAGCTCGTCGGTCATTCGCCACACCTCGTCGAGGGTCAGCTGTGCCTGCACGAGCGGGTCGGTCATCACGGCGTGGTAGACGAGGTCCCGGTCCTGGCGCGCCACCGCTGCGACGGTGAGCGCCTGGCAGTCGACGGCATGCCCGATGTACGCGGCGCATTGCTCCGGGAGCGGGCCGACCGAGGTCGGATGAACGCCGAGCCCGTCGACGAGAGCGGGGACCTCGACGCACGCATCCGCCGGCAGGTTCGAGATCAGCGCCGCACCGCCGAGGCCGCCCGGGTCGACGTGGTTCGGCAGGTTCGCCACGATGCGCGCCGGCTCCCCGGTCGCGATCGCGTGGACGATAACTGCCGCGTACTCGCCGCTCCGCTCGATCTCGAACGGCTCGGCCGCGTCCAGCCGCCGCTTGGTCTCGGCGTATTCGTCGAGATGGTTCGCGACCCGCTGGAGGTACTCGCCGATCGGGACGTTGAGCTCCTTCGCGAGGTCGCCCTTGGGGATGAACCACGGGCTGTACTCGGCGTGGTGCTCCGACGACTCCGTCGGATACCAGCCGAACCTGCGGTACAGCTCCGCGCGGACGAGGTCGTCGTCGGGCACCCTGCGCTCCTCGACGAACTCCGCGAGGTCCGGATACAGGTCCCGGCCGCGATGCTCGAGGCGAAGGACCCAGGCGAGATGGTTCACGCCAGCCGACAGGGCGTCGACCTCCTCGAACGGAACGTCGAGGTAACCGGCCAGGCGATGCACGGTCCAGTAGACGGAGTGGCAGAGCCCGACGGTCGGGAAGCCCGCGTCGTCGTCGACGGCCCGGACGAGCATCGCCATCGGATTCGTGTAGTTGAGGAACAGGGCATCGGGACAGACGTCGGCCATGTCGTCGACGATGCCGAGCACGACCGGGATCGACCGGAGGCCGCGCATCACGCCGCCGACCCCGATCGTGTCGTTGATCGTGTAGCGCAGCCCGTAGCGCGCCGGAACGTCGAAGTCGATCTGGGTGGCACGCGCGCCGCCGACCTGGATCGTGTCGACGACGAAGTCGGCATCCTCCAGCGCCGCTCGTCGCTCGAGGTGCGCGGAGATCCGCGGCCGCGCGCCGAGCGCATCGGCGGTCCAGTGGGCCATCCGCTCGGCGGTCGCGAGCCGGTCGGGGTCGATGTCGTGCAGCACGAGCTCGACGTCGCGCAGCTCCGGGTACGACAGGAAGTCGCCGAGCAGGTTGCGCGTGAACTCGACACTCCCGGCACCGACCAGCACGATCCGCATTGACGCTCCTCTAGACGCCGACGATGTGGGTGAGACCCTGGCTGTGGTAGCGCTCGACCCAGCCGGGACGATCCGGATCGAGACCGCGGCGCGTCGCGAGCTCGAACGCGAGGAGCGCGAGGGACGGGACCGCGACGAGCGGCGCGTCGTCCTCGTCCGCATCCGCTGTGAGCGACAGGAGCCGGCTGCCGGGCACGAGCTGCTCCGGACCGACCTCGATGACGCGTGCGCCCCAGCTGGCTGCGTGACCGAGCACGGCGCCGGTCGCCGCTCGAGCGCGACCATCCGGGGCGATGCCGACGACGACGGTGTCGGCGTTGACGATCGTCGCGGCGCCGGATTCCATCTCCCAGGTCTCCGTTCCCTCGGCGTGGACGAGCGCGATCTCCTTGAGCTTGAGCGCGGCCTCGAGCGAAGCGATGTGGGCAAGTCCCCCACCGAGCACGAACCAGTGCTCAGCGGTCGCGAGCTCGGTGGCGAGATCGCCGACGATCGGGAGCGCGGCGTCGATGGCAGCGTCGGCTGCGTCGGCCGCCGCGTCGAGCGCTCGAGCCCTGCTGTCGAGCTGCGCGTCACCGAGCAGCCCCGCGAGGAGCAGCTCCGTCGCCGCCAGCGTCGCCGAGAACGTCTTCGTCATGACCGGGACGTGACTGGCACCACCGGCCGACCGGATGACGTGCGTGGCGACGGCAGCGAGCGACGATTCGGGGACGTGGACGATGCCGACCACAGGGACGACGTCGCGGAGCTCGCTCGCAACGGCGACGACGTCGCGGAATTCGCCCGAGGCGGAGATCCCGACGACCGCGTCACCCGGCCCGAGTCGCGGTCCGTATCGGCAGAACTCTGCGGCGGTCGAGGCGATGACGATCGGATCGTCCGGACCGGCGACGCGACGGTAGACGGCGGTCGCCGCGAGGCTCGAGTGGTACGAGGTCCCGTTGCCGATGACGTGGACACGTCGCGTCCCGCGCGCGAGAAGCTCGGCGGCGATGCGTCGCGCGTCAGGGGTGGCCTCGGCGACGGTCGCCCGGATCGCCGCCGGCCCGTCCCGGATCTCGCGCGGGATGATCGGCTCGTTCGGCTCGGTCATGCGGCGTCGCCGCGCCTGTCGGCCGCGGCGTCATCGTCCGCTGCGACGTGAACCGTGATCCCCCGGCGGCGGAGGGCGTCGAGGATCCGGGAGTCGACTGCGTCGTCGGTCACGATCGCATCTACCTCGTCGAGCCCGAACAGGAAGCCCGGCGCGACCTCGTCGAACTTCGTGCTGTCCGCGAGGACGACCACCGACCGAGCCATCCGGTGGAGCGCGCGGTCGGTCAGGATCTCGGGGACGTAATCGTTCATCAGCCCCTGCTCGAGGCTGATCGCGCCGATGCCCATGAAGAACGTGTCGGCGCGCAGCTCGCGCGCGGCGAGCTCCGCGAGATGCCCGAGCATCGAGTGCATCACCGGCCGGACGACGCCGCCCAGGACGATGAGCTCGATCCCGGGTCGGTCGAGGAGGGCGGTCGCGACGTCCATCGCGTTCGTGATCACGGTCAGCCGCCGGTCGGCGATGGCGCGGGCGAACTCGAGCGCGGTCGTCCCGCTGCCGATCGCGATGGTCGAGCCATCGGCGACCAGTGCCGCGGCAGCCGCGGCGATGCGTCGCTTCGCCGCGAGCATCGGGTCGATCCGGCTGGCCGCGCCCGCGCCGCCGACGGTCGCTCCGCCGTACGTCCGGACGAGCCGTCCGTCGCGGGCGAGCTGCTGGAGGTCGCGCCGGATCGTCGACGGGGTGACCCCGAACGCCTCCGACAGGTCGGCGACTGTCGTGTGACCGTCGGCCCGAAGCTGCTGGAGCAGGCGGACGTGACGATCGCGGTCGCGCATCACGCGCACTTTGCGCGCGTTTCGTGCGCGCTGTCAACGCGGACGCGCAATTCACCGCACGTCGCGTGTTCGTCTTGCGCGCGGTGCGCAGGGACCCGTAGCATCCGCGAAACCGCCGGAGGAGCCGTGTCGCATCTGCTGGGCGTTCGTCGCGGCCTCGATGCATGCGCGTCGCCGCGGGGCACGTTCACGGTCCTCGCGCTCGATCATCGCCAGAACCTTCGTCGTGAGCTCAGCCCGGGCGACCCCGACGCGGCGACGTACGACGAGATGGTCGGGTTCAAATCGGCCGTCGTCCGTGCGCTCGCCGGTACTGCGACGGGGACGCTCCTCGATCCCGAGATCGGCGTTGCGCGAGCGGTCGCCGACACTGCCCTGCCCGGTGCGAGCGGCCTGATCGTCGCTCTCGAGGCGACGGGCTACGAGGGACCACCCAGCGCCCGCGTCAGCCGGCTGTTGCCCGGCTGGACGGCGGCGGACGCCAAGCGGATCGGGGCTTCGGGCGCGAAGCTCCTCGTCTACTACCACCCCGAGGCGGCGAACGCGGCGCAGCAGGAGGAGCTCGTCGCGCAGGTCGCGGCCGAGTGCCGCGCGGTCGAGCTGCCGCTCTTCCTCGAGCCGCTCTCCTTCGGGCTCGACGGTGGCCGTCTCGTCGGCGAGGAGCGGCGCCGGGTGGTGGTCGAGTCGGCGCAGCGGCTGACGCAGCTTGGGGCGGACGTGCTGAAGGCCGAGTTCCCGTACGACGTGAGCGTCTCGGATCGCGGCCGGTGGGCGGACGGCTGCGAGGAGCTCGATGCATCGACAGCGATCCCGTGGGTCCTGCTCTCCGGCGGCGTTGACGACGGAACGTTCGAAGGCCAGGTCGAGGTCGCCTGCATTGCCGGGGCGAGCGGCGTGCTCGTCGGCCGGTCAGTCTGGGCCGGTGCGGCGACGCTGGCCCGTCCCGAGCGGGAGCGGTGGCTCGAGGACATCGGGCGCTCGCGCCTCGCTCGGCTCGCGGCTCTCGTCGAACGCCTCGGCCATCCCTGGCGGCCGCGCTGGACGGCCGCTGTTCGGCCGGACGAGCCCGGCGAGGGCTGGTACCTCGCGCCGTGACGGCGCCGCGGCCGAACGCCGAACGCCGCGACTTCGACCTCGTCGTCCTCGGCGAGATCAACCCCGACATCGTCGTCTCGGCGACCGACCCGACCCCCGTCTTCGGCCAGGTCGAGCGGTTCGTCGACGCGGTGACGCTGACGATCGGCAGCTCGTCGGTGATCATGGCCTGCGGTGCCGCGCGCCTCGGGCTTCGTGTCGCGGTCGTCGGCGTCGTCGGTGACGACGCTCTCGGCCGCTACATGTTCGATGCGATGCGAGACGCCGGTCTGGTCGTGGACTGGGTGCGAACCGATGCCGGCGTCCCCACCGGCGCGACCGTGATCCTCGCCGGGCGCGAGGATCGGGCGATCCTGACCGCACGCGGCACGATCGGGGCGGTCCGCGCCGACGACGTACCGCCCTCCCTCCTTGCCCGGACGCGGCATCTCCATGTCGGCAGCTGGTTCCTTCAGGACCTCGCCCGACCCGGGCTCCCCGCTCTCTTCCGGGCCGCACACGATGCGGGCGTGACGACGTCGGTCGACCCGAACTGGGACCCCGCGGAGACGTGGGACGGCGGTCTCAAACGCGCGCTCGGCGAGATCGACCTCCTCTTCCCGAACGACCGTGAGGCCTGCCGGATCGCGGACCGGACGGACGCGATCGAAGCAGGCGCGGCAATCGCTGCGACCGCCGCTGTGGGCGGTCGCCCGGGGCACTGGTGCGTCGTCAAGCTCGGAGCGGCGGGTGGCGCCGTGCTGTCGTCGGGCGGGATCGTCGCCCGCGCCGGCACGCCGCTTGTCGAGCCCGTCGACACCATCGGCGCCGGCGATTCGTTCGATGCGGGCTTCCTCCGTGGCTGGCTCGACGGTCGGTCGTCGGAGGAGTCGCTGCGCCTCGCGGTCGCCTGTGGCTCGTTGTCGACGCGCGCCGTCGGCGGCACGAGCGCGCAGCCGACGCTGGCCGAGGCCGAGACTGTCGCCGGAATGCTGACGACGACCACGTGACCGACGCCTCGCCGCCCCGGATCGCGCGCCTCGTCGCGGTCGCGCTCAACGCGGCGATCGACAAGACCGCCGAGGTCGACGGGCTCGTCGCGGGCGAGATCCACCGCCCGCGACTCCTCGCGGCGCTTCCCGGTGGCAAGGCGGTCAACACGGCCCGGGCTGCGACGCGTCTCGGGCTGCGCGCGTCGGTCGTCGCCGTCGTGGGCGGGCACGCCGGCCGGTGGTTCGCCGAGGAGCTCGAGCGGCGCTCGATCCGCGCCCGTCTCGTCGACGTGCCGGGCGAGACGAGGACGTGCCTGTCGGTGCTCGACCGATCGACCGGCGACCTCACGGAGCTCTACGAGCCCGGGCTCGAGCTGCCGGCGAGCGCCTGGTCGGACGTCGAGCAGGCGCTGTCAGCGGAGCTCGCCGACGCTGACGGCGCCCTGGTCGTGCTCGCGGGCAGCCTCCCGCCCGGAGCCCCGACCGACGCGTACACGAGGCTCGCCGGCATCGCGGCCCGAGCCGGCGCGCTTGCGTCGGTGGACGTCGCCGGCGCGCCGCTCCTGGCGGCCCTCGCGGCGCGGCCGTGGCTCGTCAAGCTGAACGAGGCCGAGGCTGCGGCAGCGATCGGTGAGGCGATCTCGACGGACGAGGATGCAGTCCGGGCAGCCGAAGCCCTGGCGGCGGATGCGACGAACGCAATCGTGACGCGCGGCGCGAGGGGCTCCGTCCTCGCGACGGAGGACGGCGTGTACCGCGCCGCGGCTGCGACGGAGCGCGGTCCGTACGCCGTCGGAAGCGGCGACGTCCTGCTCGCCGGGCTCGCGGCGGCCCTCGCCCGCGGTGAGGGCTGGCAAACGGCCCTCGCCTTCGCCTCGGCGGCGGCGACCGCAAACGCGCTCGTACCCGGACAGGGCGAGCTTCGCGACGCGGACTTGGACCGGCTCGTCGGCCGGACGCGCGTCGAACGATCGCCGCGCAGCGCGGTCAGATCCTGAGGCGACCCAGCGAACGCCTGACGAGCTCGGCGCGGGCCGTCGTCCTCACTGACCAGCCAGTCGCGCGAGCCGATCCCGAAGCTTCGATGCCGGCGCCCTGCCCGCGACCGCGACGAAGACGGTGTCGTCGCCGGCGATCGAGCCCGCAACCTCCGGCCAGTGCGCCCGGTCGATCGCCGCCGCGATCGCGTGCGCGGAGCCGGGCAGCGTCTTGAGCACGACGATCTGCCCCGACAGGCGGACCTGCAGCGGAAGGTTGTGCAGGAGTGCGCGCAGCCGCTCCTCGCCGGTCGCATCGCTCTCGCGGAGCGGCGCGGGGACCGCGTACGCCTGGGTTCCGGCCCGACCGACCTTGCGCAGCCCGAGCTCGGCGACGTCGCGGCTGATGGTCGCCTGCGTCGCCGGAAAGCCGAGCTCGCGCAGTGCCGCAGCCAGCTCGAGCTGGGTCCGGATCGCGCGCCGGTCGACGACGTCCCGGATCGCTCGCTGCCGGAGCTGCTTCATCACGTCCACGTCAGCGCCGCCCGGGAGCTCAGAAGCGAAGCCAGATGACGAGCACGACGGCCGCGAGGACCAGCCGGTACGCGACGAACACGTCGTACGAGCGGGTCCGGACGTACGCGAGCAGCGCCCCGATCGCCAGCATCCCGGCCACGAACGCGGCGACCACGCCGACGACGAGAGGGAGCACGCTCGTCGGCTCGACCGTCTCGCCACGAACGAGCTTGAGCGTCTCGTACGCGACCGCGCCGGCCGTCACGGGCGTCGCCATGAGGAAGCTGAAGCGCGCCGCACTCTCGCGGTCGAGCCCGGCAAACAGCCCGGCCGAGATCGAGATGCCCGAGCGCGAGACGCCCGGCACGAGCGCGAGCGCCTGCGCGACGCCGATGCCGAACGCAGCCGGAAACGAGAGGTCGTCGACGTGGAGGACGCGACGCCCCAGCCGGTCCGCGATCCACAGGACCCCGGCCGCGACGACGAGCATGACGGCGACGAGCCCGGGCTCCCGGAGGCTCTGCTCGATCACGTCGTTGAGGAGGACGCCCGCGATCACCGCGGGCACGGTCGCGGCGGCGATGAGCCATGCCAGCCGTCGGGCGGGATCGCCGGCGAACGATCGATCGCGAAGCGTCGCGAGACCGGCCGGGATCAGCCGCAGCCATTCGTGCCGGAAGAAGACGAGCAGCGCGAGCAGGGTCCCGCCGTGGAGGACGACCGAGAACGCGAGCGACGTCAGGAAGGGATCGTTCCAGCCGAGCAGGTACGGGACGAGGATCAGGTGGCCCGACGACGAGATCGGCAGGAACTCGGTGAGCCCCTGGACGATCCCGAGGACGAGCGCTTGGGCGACCTGGTCCACGCTCTGTCAGCGGCCCGCGCGTGCGTGAGCGAGGGGCGCATGCGACAAGGCAGGCACGCGCCGGCAGCCGCGTCAGCTAGCGGATGAAGATTGGAGCGAGGACGAGCGTGATCGTTGCGAGCAGCTTGACGAGCACGTGGAGCGACGGGCCCGCGGTGTCCTTGAACGGGTCTCCGACGGTGTCGCCGACGACGGCCGCAGCGTGCGCATCGGTCTTCTTGCCGATCACGTTGCCGGCGTCGTCCAGCAGATGGCCGGACTCGATGTACTTCTTCGCGTTGTCCCAAGCGCCGCCGCCGTTGTTGAGGACGGTCGCGAGCATGACGCCGGAAATCGTGCCGACCATGAGGAGCCCGGCGACGGCCTGGTAGCCGAGGAGCACCCCGACGATGATCGGCATCGCGACGGCGACGAGACCGGGCAGGACCATCTGGCGCAGGGCCGCTCGTGTCGTGATGTCGACGACGCGGGCGTAATCGGGCCGCGCCGTGTAATCCATGATTCCCGGGATCTCCCGGAACTGACGGCGGACCTCGACGATGATCGACTGCGCGGTCGTCCCGACGGCCCGGATGGCGAGGCTGCTGAAGAAGTAGGCGAGCATCGCGCCCATCAGTGCCGCGATGAAGACGCTGACGTCGGCGAGGTTGACCGAGGTGAGGAGCGAGCCCGCTGGCCGCGTACCGGCGTCGATCTGGCGACCGAGGATCAGGTTGACCTTGTCGATGTAGGCGCTGAACAGCAGGAACGCGGCGAGCGATGCCGACGCGATCGCGTAGCCCTTGGTGAGCGCCTTCGTCGTGTTGCCGACGGCGTCGAGGCGGTCCGTGATCTCGCGTGCGCCCGCCTCGGCCTTGGCGAACTCGGCGATCCCACCGGCGTTGTCCGTGATCGGCCCGAACGTGTCCATCGCGAGGATGTAGGCCGCCGTCATCAGCATCCCCATCGTCGCCACCGCGGTCCCGAAGATCCCGCCGATGTCGGCGCCCGAAGCGCTCTTCAGCCCGGTCTGCGTCCCGAGGTAGTGGCTCACGAACAGCGCGATCGCGATCGTGATCGCGGTGACGAACGTGGTCTCGAACCCGACCGCGGTGCCGCTGATGATGTTCGTCGCGGGACCGGTCTTCGAGGCTTCCGCGATCTCCTTGACCGGCCGCCACGAGCCGGCGGTGTAGTACTGGGTGATGTAGACGAAGGCCACGCTCGTGGCGAGGCCGACGAGGCCTGCCGCGAAGAAGTAGACCCAGACCGGGATGCCACTCGGCGCGGTGCCGTTCGTCTGCATCATCTGGCTGGTGACGAACGCGAGCGCGATCGCGGACAGGATCGTCGTGACCCAGTAGCCGCGATTGAGGATGTTCATCGGGTCCTCGTCCTCGCGGCCGCGGACGAAGAACATCGCCACGATCGTCGAGAGAAGACCGAAGGCTCGGACGACGAGCGGGAAGAAGATCCACGCCTCGGGGTTCGGCCAGCCGTTCGCCGTCGCGATCGTGAAGATCCCGACGCCGAGGATCATCGCGCCGATGTTCTCGGCGGCGGTCGATTCGAAGAGGTCCGCCCCGCGGCCGGCGCAGTCGCCGACGTTGTCACCGACGAGATCCGCGACGACGCCGGCGTTCCGGGGGTCGTCCTCGGGGATGCCCGCCTCGACCTTGCCGACCAGGTCGGACCCGACGTCGGCCGCCTTCGTGTAGATGCCGCCGCCGAGCTGGGCGAAGAGGGCGACGAACGAGGCCCCGAAGCCGAAGCCGACGATGAGGAACGGCGCGTCGTGGACGGCCTGCGGGGTGCCAAGGCCGCCAGCGACGACGAAGATGGCCCAGACGCCGAGGAGCGACAGCGAGACGACGAGGAAGCCCGAGACGGCGCCGCCGCGCATCGCGACCTGGACCGCCTCGACGAGGCTCCGTCGGGCCGCGGCCGCCGTCCGCAGGTTGGAGCGGACGCTGATGTACATGCCGATGATGCCGGCCGCCATCGAGCATGCCGCGCCGACCAGGAACGCGATCGCCGTGCGGACGCCGAGCTCGGTCCCGTAGATGGGGGTGTCCGCGACCTGCTGGGTCTCGAAGGCGGTGATGACGACGAAGATCACGGCTGCCCCGACGAGCGCGAACGCGGCGATCGTCGTGTACTGGCGCCGGATGAACGCGACGGCGCCCTCGTAGATCGTCCCTGCGACGTCCTGCATGGCAGCCGTCCCGGTGTCCCGCGACAGGACGTCGCGAGCGAGGTAGATGGCGAACAGGATCGCCACGATCCCGGCGACCGGCACGATCCACTGCAGTGCGTCGGACATCGAGGTGTGCGGTTCCTCCCTGGCAGGCCCGGCGCGCGAGTTCGGCGCGCGGCCATCCGAGACGTCTGAAGAGCCGGAATGCCCGGGCGGAATGGAGCGTGCGAGGCCGCGCCGGGGGACACGGATGATCTGGCGACGCGGCCGCCGGACCGGGCGGGAGTGTATCGCGGGCGCCGAACGAGGGTCAAACCAGCGAGCGCGTGCGCGACGCGCCGTCGGACCGGTGGCGGAGGCGTTTCGCGGCGTTGCCGGCGGCTGAGGAAAGGCCCGCCGCGCGGCGACGGCGGGGGCAGGGGCGCGGGTCCCTATACTCCCCTACTCGTGGACCGCCGCCCTGCTCTCGGGTGTCTCAAGGAGATCGTCGAGACCCTCGTTCTGACCCTCGTCATCTTTCTCGTCATCCAGAACTTCGTGGCGCAGCCCTACGAAGTCCGGCAGAACTCGATGGAGACGACGCTCGAACCCCACCAGTACGTCCTCGTGGACAAGCTGACGCCGCGGTTCGACGAGTACAAGCGGGGCGACATCATCGTCTTCAACCCGCCCGCGTCGTGGGAGCGCGAGGACAACACCCCGTTCATCAAGCGGGTCATCGGGTTGCCCGGTGACACGGTCGAGATCCGGCCGGATCGCTTCGTCTACGTGAACGGCCGCAAGATCGACGAGCCCTACATCTACGCGCAGCCCGTCGGCCAACCGGACGACACCGAGCCCCAGACGGACCAGACGACGTGGCACGTCGGCGCGGACGAGCTCTTCGTCCTGGGCGACCACCGCTCACGGTCGGCCGACTCGCGATCCTTCGGCGTCATCCGCCATACCGACGTCATCGGCCGGGCGTTCCTCCGCTACTGGCCGCTGCCGACGTTCTCGGTCCTGCAGACCCCCGTCTACGCGGCGGTGCCGCCCGGTGCTTCGGTGACCGCCGGCCCGGCGGCCTCGCCCACCGATTCGTCGTCCGCTTCCTCCGGCGATCCGGCGTCGGATCCGGGGCTCGCCTCGCCGGTGCCGTCGGGCTGAGGGCACGAGGTGCGCGACCGCGACCGAGGGCGCGGGGCGGATCAGCGGCGGCCGATCACTCCTCGGGCGCCAGCACCCAGCGGTCGATCTCGCGCTCGTAGTCGAGCAGCTCGTCCGCGTCGAACCAGAGCGCGACCTCCGACTCCGCCGTCTCGGCAGAGTCGGACGCATGGACGAGGTTCTGCGCGGTCTCGAGGGCGAAATCGCCACGGATCGTCCCCGGCGCTGCCTCGTGCGGCCTCGTCGCACCGTTCATCGCCCTGACGACCGCGATCGCGTTGGGACCCTCGAGGACCGCCGCGACCAGCGGCCCGCTCGTGATGAAGTCGACGAGACCGCGGAAGAACGGCTTCTCGCGGTGGACCGCGTAGTGACGCTCGGCGACGTCCCGGGACACGACCATGAGCTTGAGACCGACGAGACGCAGGCCTCGCTCCTCGTAGCGAGCCAGGATTCGACCGGCGAGGAGGCGCTGGACGCCGTCCGGCTTGACGAGGACGAGGGTGCGTTCGGTCACGGTGTCTCCGACGGGGATTCGGGCGCGGCGTGCGCGCTCGCATCGTCGCCCGACGAGGGGTCAGAGACGACCGGCGACGGCTGTTCGTCGCGAGCGGTGGATCCGCGCCGTCTCGCCGGCTTGGCCGCAGCATCGCCAATGGCTCGCAGGGCAGCCGAGTAGGAGCGCCTCGCCTCGTTCTCACGGCCGACGATCCGGTACGCATCGCCGCGAACGAGCTCGATCGCCGGACCATCGAGCGCACCGACCGCGTCGAGGATCGCGGGGGCCAGCGCCGGCGCAAGGCGCAGCGCGATCCCGAGACGCACGGCGGCGTCCGCCTCGTCGCCGCGCTCGATCGCCGCCTTTCCCGCGGCGAGCGCTTCGTCGGCATCGGGAAGCGAGTCCGTCTGACGCGCGACGACGGGTTCGGCCCAGAGCGTCCTGGCGGAGCCGTCGGTTCTGTCGGGAGCAGGAACGGCGGCGTGGGACGCCACGGGCGGGATCTCGACGTCACCGTCAGCCGGCCAGATGAGGCTTCGCGGCATACCCGCGAACATCGGATCGAGATCGCCCGTCACGCTCTCGACAGCGCGCGCGGCGAGACGGCGTGCCTCGCCGGGCCGGCCGAGCGCAGCCGTCGACTCCGCGGCGATCACGAGCGCGAGCGGATGGACGCGACCCGTCCCGAGGAACGCGTGGGCGACCTCACCGGCTCCCATCAGGTCGCCGGTCCGCCAGCGGACCTCCGCGAGGTCGATGAGCGCCTCGTCGTCGAGCTCGCTCCGACCTGCGTACGCCTCGAGCTCGGCGCGAGCCAGACCGAGCGACCCCATCCGGAGGTGGATCCGGGCGATCCGCAACCCGGTCGACCGTCGCGCCTCGATGACCGGCTCCGGGGCCGCAAGGGTGGCCGTCATGGCAGGCGCAGCTTCGTCTCGAGCCCGCGCAGCGAACGGGCGGGACCGACGACGGCGAGGCGGAGGGCATCGTCGAGGAACAGCTCGCCGGCAAGGCGGCGGATCGCGGCGGCGTCGACGCCCTCGACCGCGGCGAGCGCATCGTCGAGCGTGTAGACGCAGTCGTGGAGCGCCTCCTGGCCACCGATCCAGCTCGCGAGGTGGCGCGTGTCGTCCATCCGGAGCTCCATCCCGCCGGCGAGGTAGGCCTTCGCCTTCTCGAGCTCGTCGGGTGGCACCACCTCGTCGCGGAGCCGGGCGAGCTCCGCCAGGATCGCCGTGAGCGCCGCCGCGAGCTGGGCCGGATCGACACCGGCCGAGACCTCGAGGGCGCCGCTGTCGGCGTACTCGACGATCCCGCTGCTCACGTCGTAGGCGAGGCCCTGCTCTTCGCGGACGGAAAGGAAGAGGCGGCTCGACATCCCGTCACCGAGGATCGCGTTGAGGACCGCGAGCGTCCAGGCGTCCGGATGGTCACGCGGCAGGGCCGGAACGCCGACGCACAGCTGGGCCTGGCTGGTGTCGCGCTTGCCGACGAGCAGGCGCGGACCCGCCGGGAGCGAGGGCGACGGCTCCCAGCGCGGTGTGTCGCCGTTGCCCGTCCCGAACGCGGCCGACGCGAGCTCCACCGCGGTCGCGTGATCGACGTCGCCGGCCACCGCGACGACGGTGTTCGCCGGCCGGTACGCCGACTGCCAGAACGACCGGATCGTGTCCGCGGGCAGCGCCCGGATGCCCGCCTCGTCACCACAGATCTCACGGCCGAGGGGCCCGTCGCCGAACATGGCCTGCTGGAACAGCATCTGCGCGTACTCGGCCGGGTCGTCGAGGTACGAGCGGATCTCCTCGACGATCACCGCCCGCTCCTGGTCGATCTCTGCGTTCTCGAGACGTGGCCGCACGACGAGCTCGCCGAGGACGTCCATCGCCCGCGTCGCCTCACGGCGCGGGACGCGGACCCAGTACACCGTGGATTCGCGGTCGGTCGCGGCGTTGAAGCTGCCGCCGACCCCCTCGATGGCCTCGCTGATCGCGCGGCTCGACGGATACGCGGCCGTTCCCTTGAACGTCAGGTGCTCCATGAAATGAGCGACGCCTGCGTCCGCGCTCGATTCCATACGCGACCCGGCGAGCACATACGCCGCGACCGACACTGCGCGCGAGCCCGGCAGGCGGGCGGAGATGACGCGCGGCCCCTTGGGCAGCACGGTCCGGTCGAACATCGGGCCGGATGGTACAGGACGGCCCCCGGTCGACCGACCGAGGCATCCGTCATGGAGCCCTGCGGCCGGTGGTCGTGAAGTCGGCGTGGCGGCCGGACCGCCGAGTCGAGGATCCGCTGCGTCAGGCAGGCGGCGGCGGCGGCGCGACGAGGTTGCCGATCCATTCCTGGCCGAAGAAGACGAGGAATGCGATCGCGACGACCCACATGAGCGGATGCACCTGGGCCGCCTTGCCGCGGACGACCTTCAGGAAGACCCAGCTGATGAAGCCCGCACCGATGCCGACCGTGATGTCATAGGTCAGGGGCATCAGGATCATCGTCAGCAGCGCGGGGAGGCCGTCCTCGAGGCTGTCGACGGGGATGTCGCGAACGAGCGTGAACATCAGGTAGCCGACGAGCACGAGCGCCGGCGCCGTCGCGACACTCGGCACGATGAGCGCGATCGGCGACAGCAGGATCGCGAAGAGGAACAGCACGCCGGTGACGACAGACGCGAAGCCGCTCCGTCCGCCTTCCGCGACACCGGCCGCGCTCTCGATGTACGTCGTGTTGGACGACACCCCTGCGGCCCCGCCGGCGAAGGCGGCGATGGAGTCGACCAGCAGGACGCGGCCGACGCCCGGGACGGAGCCGTCCTTCTCGGCCAGCCCGGCCTCCGCCGCGATGCCCGTCACGGTGCCCATCGTGTCGAAGAAGTCGGTCAGCATGATGGCGAACACCGTCAGCAGCGCGACGATCAACGGCAGCTTCGTGAAGACCTCGGTGACGCTGAACTGGCCGAGCGTCGAGAAGTCCGGCGTTGCCGTGAGGCTCTGGGGCAGCGGCGCGACGCCGGTCACGATCGCAATCGCGGTCGTCACGAGGATGCTGATCACCAGCGCCGCACGGATCTTGAGGGCGTAGAGCGCGAACGTGATGACGAGCCCGATCAGGAAGACGAACTGCGGCGTCGTCGTCGGGTAGGAGACGGTCACGGGCGTCCCGCTGCCGGCCTTGATCAGGCCGCCGTTGGTGAAGCCGATGAACAGGATGAACAGCCCGATCCCGACGCCGATCGATCGCTTCAGCGAGAGGGGCACTGCGTTCATCACGGCTTCGCGGAGGCCGACGAGCACGAGCGCGGTGACCACGAGGCCCTCGAGCACGATCACGCCCATCGCGCCGGCTGGCGAGAGGCCCTTTCCGGTGAGCGTGAAGGCCACGAGCGCGTTGATCCCGAGACCGGCCGCCAGCGCGAAGGGGTACCGCCCGACGACGCCCATCGCGATCGTCATCACGCCGGCGACGAGGGCCGTGCCGGCCGCGATCGAGACCGGGTTGAACGCCGGGTCGACGTTCTTGAAGCCCAGCACGAGGATCGACTGGTTCACGAACAGGATGTAGGCCATGACCATGAACGTGGTCAGGCCGGCACGCGCCTCCGTGACGAGGTCGGTCCCCCGCTCCGCGAAGCCGAAGTACGTGGCGATCGCGTTGTCGTTGCCGCGCGTCGGACCGCGGTCGAGGGTTTCAGCGGCGCTCACGTCTCTGGTGCTCCTCCACTGGCGACCCCCTCCCGAGGCGGTCGTGGGCTGGTTCCGTTATGCCGAAACGTCGCGCTCGGGGGTCGTCCGCGTCGTCGAGGCGGCGGGCCTCACGCGTCGTTGCCGTCGAGGCTCATCAGCTCGAGCTGGACGTAGCCGCTCGTGTCGAATTCCAGCTGCTGCGGCGCGCTTGGTGCAGCCTCCTGCTTCTCTGCGGTCGGGGCGAACTCGAGCACGACGCGCTCGTCACCCTGCGACAGCGTGTAGACGACGAGCTGGTCGGGCCGCGTCTCGAACTCGAGGTGCTCCCACGAGTCGATGTTCAGGGTGATCGCGATCGGTGTGAAGAAGGTCGACACCTCGGGCTCGTCGAAGACGATCCGCTCGACCCAGCCGGTGCCGTTCGAGACCAGCTCGCGGCCCCGGAAGTAGCGGTATGCCACGGTCTGCTTGAGCAGCGGCCGGAGCACGTGCCGCATGTCGGCCCGGCTCGTCACCAGGCCCTGATTCACGAAGAACTTTGCGGACGGGACACTCGACACGCTCGGCTCCTTGCGCAACTGCGGCCACGGCGCTGGGGCGAGGTGGAGGGCCGTTCCCGGACGTGCCCTCGATCGGCGGAAATCGTATCGGACCGGTCGCGAGACGGAGCACCCGAATCGCGACGCCGTCGGGACATCCCGTGGGTGCGCGCGCCGGAGGCGTGACTATGATCCGGCCATGCTCCTCGTCGTCGACATCGGCAACACGAACGTCACGACGGGCCTCGTCCGGGCGGGCAGCCTCATCGCCACGCGCCGCGCGACGACCCATCCGCGCCAGACGCCGGACGAGCTCGAGCATCTCCTCGACGCGCTCCTGCGCCTCGACGACGTGGCGTTCGCCGACGTCTCCTCGATCGCGGCGGCGTCCGTGGTGCCCGCGCTGACCGGCTCCCTGGAGCAGATCGCCCGGCGTCGCGAGCGTCCCCTCCTGCTTGCGACGGCCGGCACGATCCCGCTCGCCGTCCGCGTCGACCGGCCGGCCGAAGTCGGCGCCGATCGTCTCGTCAACGCGTTCGCGGCGGGTCGGCTGTACGGCATGCCGGCCGTCGTAGTCGACTTCGGGACGGCGACGACGCTCGACTGCGTCGGCGCCGACGGGGCGTACGTCGGTGGCGCCATCGCGCCCGGTCTCGAGCTCGGCCTCGAGGCGCTCGCCGCGCGCACCGCCAACCTGCCGCGGATCGAGCTGCGGACGCCGGAACGGGCGATCGGGCGCGACACGGTCAGCGCGATGCATGCGGGCACGATCTTCGGCTACCAGGCGCTCGCGGGCGGCCTGCTGGTCCGGGTTCGGCGTGAGCTCGCCGACACCGCGGGCATCGCCCCGCCGGATGTTCACGCGATCCTGACGGGCGGCCTGTCCGCGGCGGCGTGGGCCAGCGGCATCGAGGGCGTCGACGTGATCGATCCCGATCTCACGCTCAAGGGTCTCGCGCTGCTCCACGCGGAGATCGCCGGCGGCGAGCGCCTCGAGATGGGTCTCCGATGAGCGACGGACGCCTCGAGGGCAGGCTCGTAGCGCTCGGCGTGACGGGCTCGATCAGCGCCTACAAGGCCCTCGAGCTCCTCCGGCAGCTGCGGGGCGAGGGCGCGGACGTCGTCGTTCTGCTCACGCCGTCGGCGGGCCGGTTCGTCGGGCCGCTCAGCTTCGCCGCCCTGTCCCGGCACCCCGTCGAGACGGACGTTCTCGGGCTCCTGCCCGACGAGCGGATCGGTCACATCGTCGTCGCCGAGGCGGCCGATGTGATCGTTGTCGCACCCGCGACGGCCCACTGGCTCGGCGCGATGGCGAGCGGTCTCGCGGCGGACGCCGTGACGGCCACCTGTCTTGCGACCGCGGCGCCCGTCGTCGTCGCACCCGCCATGGACGGCGACATGTGGAGCCACCCGGCGACGCAGGCGAACGTCGAGCGGATCAGGGGCTGGGGATACCGGATCGTGGAGCCCGAGAGCGGCCCGCTCGCGTCCGGTCGATCGGGTGTCGGGCGGCTGGCGGAGACCGGGCGGATCGTCGACGCCGTCGTGGAGGCCGTTGGGAACCGGCCGATCCGCGCTCCGGACCCCGAGCGGCGCCCGCCGGTCGTCGAGCCGCGTCGCGACGCCGATCTCGAGGGCCGCCGGATCGTCGTCACCGCCGGCGGGACCGCGGAGCCGATCGACCCGGTCCGGTTCATCGGCAATCGCTCGACCGGGCGGATGGGCGTCGCCGTCGCCGAGGCTGCGCTCGACCGCGGCGCCGAGGTGACGCTCGTCGTCGGTCGCGTCGAGGTCCCGCTGCCGCCCGAGGCACGGGTCGTGACCGCCACGACGACGGGCGAGATGCGACGCGTGCTGCTGGACCTGCTCGTCGCCGACACGAGCCGGGCGGGCTTCGATGCCCTGGTCATGGCTGCGGCGCCGGCGGACTTCGCTCCGGCGCAGGCCGCTGACCGGAAGCTGCCACGGAGCGGTGGCCTGACGCTCGAGCTCGTCCCGACGCCGGACATCATCGCTGACGTCGGCCGCCGGATCCGCGGCGAGCTCGGCGAATCGGGCAGCGCTGAGCGGCCGCTCGCACCACGCCCGATCCTCGTCTCGTTCTCGGCCGAGACGGGCTCGTTCGACCGCGTCGAGGAGAAGCTGCGGCGGAAAGGCGTCGACCTCGCCGTCGCCAACGACGTTGCCGAACGCGGCTCCGGCTTTGGCAGTCCGACCAACCATGTCGTGCTCTTTGATCCGGACGGCGGCCGGGAGGACCTCGGAATCCTCCCCAAGCGCGTCGTCGCCGACCGGATCGTCGATCGCGTCGCGCGCCTGCTGCTCGAGCGCGGCGCCACCGACGTGTCAACCGTCGACCGCACGTCCGCGGTGCCGGAGGCCATCCCATGAGCGCAACGTCCGACCAGGTCCAGCGCCTGACGATCACCGACATCGCGAAGCTGCACGCGGACGGCACGCGGATCGCGATGCTGACCGTGTACGACTACCCGACCGCGAAGCTCCTCGACGAGGCCGGCATCCCGCTGCTGCTCGTCGGTGACTCGCTCGGCCGCGTGATGCTCGGCTACGAGAACGAGATCCCCGTCTCGATGGCCGACATGCTCCACCACACGAGCGCGGTCACGCGAGGTGCGCGACGGGCGATGGTCGTCGCCGACATGCCGTTCCTGTCGTACGCGACACCCGAGGTCGGCATCGAGAACGCGGGGCGTTTCCTGAGCGAGGCCGGGGCGCAGGCGGTCAAGGTCGAGGGCGGCGTCCGGACGGCCCGCACGATCGAGACGATCGTCCGCTCCGGGATCCCGGTCATGGGCCATATCGGCTGGACGCCGCAGGGCAGCAACTCGATGGGCAAGGTCCGCGTGCTCGGCAAGTCCGTCGACCAGGCCCGCTCGCTCCTCGCCGACGCCCACGCCGTGGAGGAGGCGGGTGCGTTCGCCATCGTCCTCGAGCTCGTGCCGGAGCAGCTCGCGGGCGCGATCACGGAGCGGCTGCGGATCCCGACGATCGGCATCGGCGCGGGTGCGGGCTGCTCGGGGCAGGTCCAGGTCCTCACCGACCTCCTCGGCTACGACACCTGGAAGCCGAAGCACGCGCGGGCCTACGCGAACCTCCGCCAGACGATCCTCGACGCGGCGCAGGCGTACCGGGCCGACGTCGAGGGCGGCACGTTCCCGGGGCAGGCCGAGACCGTCCGGATGGACGAGGCGGTGCTCGCCGAGGTCCTCGGCAACTCCGAGCTCGACCGCCCCGCGGCACCCGCTGGAGACGCAATCCCGCTCGATCGCGACCTCTAGGACCGCGGGCGGAGCGGCGATGGAGGTCGTCCGCAGCCGGACGGAGCTGCGTGCCGCGCTCGCGCGCGCACCTCGCCCCGTCGGCCTCGTACCGACGATGGGCTGGCTCCATGCTGGTCATGTCTCACTGGTCGAGCGCGCGCGGAGCGAGTCCGGCACCGTCGTCATGTCGATCTTCGTCAACCCCCGTCAGTTCACCGATCCGTCCGACTTCGAGCGATATCCGCGCAACGAGGCGCGCGATCTCGAGACGGCCCGGCGCTCGGGGGTCGACTTCGTGTTCGCCCCGCCCGTCGACGAGGTCTACGTTCCCGGGTTCGTCACGACGGTCCACGTCGCGGCTGTCGGGGACCCCCTCGAGGGCGCCGCGCGGCCGGGTCATTTCGACGGTGTCGCGACCGTCGTCGCGATCCTCTTCGCGCTCGTGGGTGCCGAGCGCGCCTACTTCGGGCTCAAGGACTACCAGCAGGTGATGGTCATCCGGCGGATGGCGCTCGATCTCGCGCTGCCGACCGAGGTGGTGCCGTGCCCGACCGTCCGCGAGGCCGACGGGCTCGCCATGTCATCACGCAACGCCCGCCTCTCACCCGAGGCGCGTCGAGCCGCGCCGGTCCTTCGCAGTGCGCTTCTCGTCGCTCGCGAGTGCTGGGCGGCCGGCGAGGTCTCGGCCGATGTCCTTCGCGATGAGATGCATCGGACGCTCGCCGCCGAGCCTCGCGCGGCCGTCGACTACGTCTCGGTTGCCGACGCAGAGACGCTCCGGGAGCTCGAGACCGTCGATCGGCCGGCGCTCCTCTCGCTCGCGGTCCGGTTCGACGATGTCCGGCTGATCGACAACGAGCTCCTCGACGCGGGAACGGGCGGTTCGCGGGCGGTGTAGGGAGCGTGTCGGCTCACCGTAGCGAGGAGACCTGGATGCGCCAGCTCCGTGCCCTGCCACTCGCGCTGCTCGTCCTGATCGGGGCCGTCGTCCCGGTCCTCGCGAAAGCCCCGGATGCCGAGGTGATCGCCGGCCGCATCGATTCCGTGGTCCCGGCCACGACCGCGGGGGCGGGCTTCGAGGTCCGCTTCTCGACGCTCGTCGGTAAGGCCATGCTCCCGATCACCCTGCCGGGTGTCTACCTTCGGCTCACGCGGTCCGCCGACGACGCCGGGCTCGACTTCCCCGGCGAATGGCGCGGCGGCGGCTCGTATGCCGCCTCCGTGACGGTTCCGTCACCCGGGCCGTGGCGGTTCGACACTGTCATCCGGATCGAGGGCGGCGAGCAGAGGGTCCTCCCGATCGTCGGTTCTACGCGCGTCGTCAACGTGACGCCAGCGGCGGCCGTGACGGCCGTCGCCGCGACTGATCGAGCCCGAAGCGCGACGGTCGGCAGTGGCGTGCGCTCCGTTGACGTGATGCTCCCGGTGGTCATCGGGCTGGTCCTCGCGATGGCGCTCGCCGCCGTCGCGATGGGCCGTCAGACGGCCGGCCGACGCACGAGGCGCTCGTCGACGAGCTGATCACGGACCACGGTCGCAGCCCGGCGATCGCCGGGCGCGACGCGGTCGAGGCCTAGGAGGGCAGCACCGAGCACGGGCGGGCCTGCGAGCACGGTCACGACGGCGTTCGGCAAGGCGGGCCGGACATGTGCGTCGACCCGCCTTCGGAGTGCCTCGCCCGCTCCTCGCGCGACGCCCCCGCCGAGGACCACCGGTACCGGCGCGCGGACGAGGCGAAGCCGCTTCGCGGCCGCGACGGCCCACGTCGCGAGGTGCTCGGCGAGCTGCTCGACGAGCGAGACGGCGACGGGATCGCCATCCGCAGCCGCGGCGAACGCGACCGGGGCGAGCTCACCGATCTGACGGTGCGAGATCCGGTCCTCGTACGCCGCCCGCGTGACGTCGGCTGGGCGCCGGAGCCCGAAATGCTGCGGCACGAGCCGTTCGAGCGTGGTGTGCGGCCCACGACCGTCGCTCGCCCGGACCGCTGCCCCGAGTGCTTCCATCCCGAGCTCGCCGCCTGCCCCGTGGTCGCCGGAGATGTCGCCGAGACCTGCGAACCGCGCCACCCGGCCGTCCGGAGCGACGCCGATCGCGTTCACGCCCGCCCCGCAGACGATCCCGATCCCCCATCCCTCGTCGGTGCCACCGCGGAGAATCGCCTCGGTGTCGTTCCGGATCGCGGTGTCTCCGGCGAGGCGGAGCGATTCGATCGAGCGCCGCAGGAGCCGGACGTCGCTCGGCAGATCCGCGCCCGCGAGGCAGTACGTTCCGATCACGACGCGCACGCGGGCTGCGCCGGCTTTCCGCGCGTCCTCGTGAGCGCACGCGACGAGCGCCGCGAGACGGCGCATGCCCTCGTCCAGACCGCAGGCCTGGTGCGAGACGGTCGTGCCGCGAAGCGCAGCGAGCACCGCGCCATCCGGAGCCACGAGCGCGACGTCCGTCTTCGAGTTGCCACCGTCGACGGCGAGGACGACGTCGATCACCGGCGTCCAGTGGCCTCGCGTGCCCAGCCGGCGTAGTCGGCGAGGCTGTCGAGCCTGACGAACGACGCGCCGCGATCGCAGAGCTCGCGGACGAGGCCCGGCAGCGTCTCGGCGGTCCGCAGCGGCCAGCCGTGGAGGAGGATGACGACGCCGTCGCCGTGCCCGGTCGCGCCGCGGACGACGAGGTCCCGGACGCCTGCCGGCGGTCCTGACGCCCAGTCACGTGGATCGACATCCCAGCCGACATGGCGATACCCGGATGCGTGGAGCGCGGCGTGCACGGACCGCATCCCGGCGCCCGATCCGAACGGCAGCCGAAACCACGGCCGTGGGTTGACGCCGGTCGTCTCGCGGATGACGGCCTCGCCGGCCGCCAGGTCGTGCCGGATACCGGCCCGGGTGAGATACGCGAACCGGGCGTGGTGGTGCGAGTGGTGACCGACGAGGTGGCCCGCTTCGGCGATCCGGCGTGCCGTCGCGGGCCAGGCGCGCGCCCATCGCCCCTGCACGAACATCGTCGCAGCGATCCCCGTCTCGCCGAGCGTGTCGAGGATCCGTTCGGTGGCGTCGACCGAGGTCGCGCCCTCGGGGTGCTCGACGTCGAACGTGAGGGCGACCCGAAACGGGCCGTCCGGTCGCCGGGCGGGCGTGACCAACCTTCTTCTCGACCCTACTTCTCGACGCCGGTGATCACGATCCCGCGGACGAAGAAGCGCTGGAAGACCAGGAAGAGCAGGACGGGAATCACGAGCGTCATCAGCGTCCCGGCCTGGATGAGGCCCGGGTCCTGAGCGACACGCGCGCCGCTGAATCGGGCCAAGCCGACCGGGATCGTCTGCAGATCGGCGTTCGACGACAGGTAGATCAGTGGGGCGAAGAAGTCGTTCCACGAGTAGACGAGGTGGAAGATCGCGACCGCGATGATCACGGGCAACGCCTGCGGAAGGAGAACGGACACCAGCGTCCGGAAGGGTCCCGCCCCGTCGATCGCCGCCGCCTCGTCCATCTCCCGCGGGATCGTCATGAAGTACTGGCGCAGCAGGAACACGTCGTAAGCGTTCGCGAAGAACGCCGGGACGAGCAGCGGCAGCCACGTTCCGACCCAGCCGATGCGGGCGAAGATCGTGTAGGTCGGGATGATCGTCACTGCGCCGGGAAGAAAGATCGTGGCGATGACGATGATGAACAACAGGTTTCGGCCCGGAAAGCGGAACCGGGCGAACCCGTATGCAACGAGCGTCGACGACACGACGGTCCCCAGCATCCCGATGAGGGCGATCACGATCGTGTTGAACAGCAGCCGTGGGTAGTCGAGCTCGTTCCAGACGTTCGAGTAGTTCTCCCAGTGGGGATCGAAGCGCGTGACTCCCTGGAGCGCCCGCCAGTTGCCCTGCCAGACGATCAGCGGCGCGGTCTGCGCGGCGGGATCGGCGGGATCGGCGAACTGGCTGGAGGTTCGGCCCTTCTTCACGAGCGCCAGCTCGCGTGTCGTGCCGTTGATCGGCACGTTCATGATCGGGTAGTCGCGATCGCGGTACGTGAAGATCGCCGGGCTGACGGGGACGACGGGACCGTCGACCGCCGAGATCTGCTGCGGGGTCTTGATCGACAGCGTCGCGCTCCGGACGAGCGGCGACAGGAACGCCGCGACGACGACGACCGCGACGAACGTGACGATGAACGATCGCGCCGCGTCGCGCGGTTTCCGCTTCGCGCCGCTCGAGCGGCGACGTTGCAGGAGCCGGCCGAACAATCCGCGCTGCGACGTCGCGAGGCCGGGTTGGGGAGCTGTCTGTCCGAAGCTCGACATCGCTACCGCTCGCCCGCGTAGTAGACCCACCGGCGGGCCGTTCCGAAGACGACAAGGGTGATCACGAGCGTGATCCCGAACAGCAGCCAGGCGAGGGTCGCGCCGTAGTACATGTTCTGGTAGGTGAAGAAGTTCTGGTAGATGTAGAGGTTGAGGAAGTTCGTCGTCCCGCCTGGTTCACCGGTCCCCTGGTTGATGACGAGGGGGACGAGGAAATACTGCAGGACGTCGACGATTCCGAGCACGAGCGTGTACAGGAACACTGGCGACAGCATCGGCATTGTCACGTTGCGCAGCGACCCCCACCAGCCAGCGCCGTCGATCTTGGCGGCGTCATAGAGCTCCGTCGGGATGCCACGCAGGCCGGCCAGGTAGACGATGATCGCGCCGCCGATTCCCCAGATCCCGATGAACACGAGGCCCGGGTAGATCCAGCGCGGGTCCTGCAGCCAGTCGGGCGGATCCGCGACACCGATCGTGCTCAGAAACTGGTTGATCCAGCCGCTCTCGGGGTTCAGCATCGACTGCCAGATCAGCACGCCGGCGACGAACGGGACGACGTACGGAATGAAGAACAGGATCCGGAAGACGCTCGATCCGCGCAGGTAGGCGCTGTTCAGCAGCAGCGCGACGACGAACGGTGTGAGCACACCGACGGGGAGGGCGAGAGCAGCGAACTTCAGGGTGACGCCGAGTGACTCCCATGCCTGTGGGTCGTTGAGGAGCGTCACGTAATTGTTGAGCCCGACGAACCGGAGCGGCTGCTCCTGTGTGAGCGTCACGTTCGTGAAGGTGAACACGAACGTCGTCACCATCGGCAGCAGCGTGAACACGAAGAAGCCGATGATCCACGGCGAGATGAAGACGATCGCCCACGCGGCCTCCCGGCGCGCAAGCGGCGACATCCGCCGACGCTTGGCGACGACCGGTCTGGCGGCGCGAGCGTGCTGCTGTGCGACTTGCATCGTGGCCTCGATATTCGGCCCCGCCGCCTCGGCGGCGGGGCCGTCGATGGAGCCTAGTGGCTCTTGTCCCAGATGGTCTGCAGCTGGCTCTGCAGTGTCGCGATCTCGCTGTCCATGTTCAGCCCGCCGTTGGTCTGCCAGCGGGTCGAGAACTTGTTGAGGACGTCGAGCGACTGGTTGTACGCGGGCATGTACGACTCGAAGTTCGGGTTGTCGGCGTACTGGATCCCGTCAACCGCGACCTGCCAGTTGACGTCCGGCGGATAGATCAGCTTGCCCTTGTCGTCCTTCTGCTGCTCGAGCTGCTGGAAGAACGTGGACTGGTCCGCGGTCCGGGCGGGGAAGCCGGAGTACGCGTTGAGCAGCTCCTTCGACGCGTCGTCCAGCAGGTAGCGCAGGACGGTGAACGCTTCGTCCGGATGCTTCGTGGACTTCAGGATCCGGAACGTATCCGCGTTGAAGGCTGCCGTCGGCTTGCCGTTGAACGACGGGATCGCACCGAGGTCCCAGTTTCCGCCGGCGTCGGTGACGCAGCAGACGTTCCACAGGAAGTTCTCGGCCATCGCGACCTTGCCGGAGTTGAACGTATAGCCACCGCCGTTGAACGTCTGGCTGTTGAAGACGGGGCCCGTCTCGATGAAGTGGTCCTTCCACATCCCGTCGTAGAACCACTTCCAGCCGGCCTTCCAGGCGTCGGGGATCTGGACGGTCTTGCCGTCGTCGGCAACGAGCTTGCCGGCGCCGAAGTACGCGGCGAGGCCGCGGATGTCGTCGCGCTGGGGCTCGAAGCCGTACTGAACGATGGTCTTGGGATCGAACCCTGCCTCGGTCGCGTTCTTGCCGCTCTTGTCGAGGGTCAGCCGCATGGCGACCTGGCGGGCGGTGTCGTAGTTCCAGTCGACCTGCTGGCCGTCGAGCATGTACTTGCTGTTGTAGTCGGGCGGCGGCGCGTCAAGCTGCGCCTCGTCGAACATGTCGGGCTGGTAGTAGAGCTCGGAGGGGTAGATGGCGAACGGGATGCCGACCTGCCCCTCGTTGCCGATCTTGTAGAAGTCGACGGCACCCTTGCCGTACTGGCTCAGGTCGTAGTTGTTCTTCTGGATGAGATCTGTGAGGTCCATCCACTGGCCGTGGAAGGCCTCTGCGCCACCGACGCCGACCGGCCCGACCACGTCGGGTCCATTGCCGCTGCCGAGCTCCGTGGCAAGCGCCGCGCGCGCACCGGAGTACGCCGCGTGATCGAACACGAGCTTGATGTTCGGATGGGACTTGTTGAAGTTGGTGACGACCTTCTGCTCGGCCTTGAGCTGGCTCGGGTCGTCGCCGCCGCCGAGGCAGCAGAACCATTTGATCGTGACCGGGCCGCCGGGCGGAACCGTTGCGAGGGCTGCCGAGGCGGACGCGGAGGGGCTCGCCGCCGAGGCGCTCGCCACAGCGGACGAGCCCACGCCCGAGGACTCTGCCCCGGTCGTCGGCGCGGACGACGCTCCCGACGACGCCGCAGACGACGGGCTCGCGTTCGAGCTGCCGCCGCTACACGCTGCGACGACGAGCACCCCGGCGGCCAGAAGCCCGGCCAGTCGGCGTTGGTGATTCATCCTGTTTGCTCCTCCTGGGGGATCGACGACGTCGATGCCATTGCTGGTGGTCGGCGTGTCAGTTCCGGTCTGCCTCCTCTCGCTGGTCAGCGACGCGGGCTGGAAACCAGCATGCCGTGCAGGGCATCTGCCGCTGGCCGGCGATTGGCACGGTCGAGCGGGGCGGTCAGCGCGGAGTCTTGACCCTGCACCGGCCGTCGCACCGCTCGATCGACGTAGTAGCGAGTCCGGTCTCCCCGGACGAAGGTCCTCCCGAACTCGACGACGATGCCGTCCTCGTCGAATGCAGTGCCCTCGACGAGCAGCGCGGGCCGGCCGGGGTCCTGGGCGAGGAGGCGCGCCTCACGGGCGCGGAGCATCACGGGCTCGATCGCCTCACGTGCCCTGATCACGCGCGTGCCGTAACGCGTCGACAGGACCTCGTACAGCGAGCCTCGCTCGAAGTCGTACTCGAGCAGACCCGGGAACCGGTCGGCGGCCAGGTGGACCTGCTCGAGGAGGAGCGGCTCGCCGTCGACGAGCCGGAGACGCTCGAGGCGGTGCGTCGATCCGCCGACCGTGATCGCCAGCGCCACCGCGACGTTCGCCTTCGCGGGTTGCGTTCGCGCGGCGACGAGGCGCGTCTCGGCCTCATGGCCACGGCGCCTGAGCTCCTCGGTGAAGCTCGCGGACCCTTCGAGGTCGAGGTCGACAGGAGGGCGGGTGACGAACGTGCCGCGGCCCCGTGACCGCTCGAGGCGGCGCTCACGCGTCAGGTTGCCCAGCGCGTGGCGAATCGTGATGACGCTGACCCCGTAGCGGCTCGCCAGCTCGCGCTCGGGCGGGAGCCGGTCGCCGGGCCGCCAGTCGCCGGCGTCGAGCGCCGAGCGCAGGTCGACGTACACCTGGTGATGCAGCGGCACAGGTCCTGAGTGAAGCCGGAAGGTGGCCAACGCCGCCTCTTGTAGAGGAACAGGTTGCTGATAAGGTTATAAGCAATTCTGTCAATAGGCGTCGAGTCCGCCGCCCGCCCCGTCGGCCGGCAGGTGCCCAGGGAGCGAGGGACGGATGGGCCTCAAGATCGTCGTCATCGGCGGCGGCAGCACGTACACCCCCGAGCTCGTCGAGGGCTTCGCGAACCGGACCGCGACCCTGCCGATCGACGAGCTCGTCCTCCACGACATCGACCCCGACCGCCTGGACGTCGTCGGCGGCCTTGCGCGCCGGATCCTCGGCAGGCTCGGCTGGCCGGGTCGTTTGGTGACGACGACCGACCGCGACGCCGCCCTCGATGGCGCGGCGTTCGTCCTGGTCCAGCTCCGGATCGGCGGCCAGGCCGCCCGTCACCTCGACGAGACGTTGCCGCTCGACTTCGGTGCGATCGGCCAGGAGACGACGGGCGCGGGCGGGTTTGCGAAGGCACTCCGGACGGTCCCGGTGGTGCTGTCGCTCGCCGACGACGTCGGTCGTCGCGCCCTGCCCGATGCCTGGATCGTCGACTTCACGAACCCGGTCGGGATCGTCACCCAGGCGCTCATCGACGCCGGTCATCGCGCCGTCGGGCTGTGCAACGTCGCGATCGGCTTCCAGCGGCGGTTCGCCCGGCGGTTCGGCGTGACGCCGGCGCAGGTCGAGCTCGAGCATGTCGGCCTCAACCACCTGACGTGGATCCGGGCGGTCCGCGTCGACGGGGTCGATCGCCTGCCCGAGCTGCTCGCCGCGGCCGACGACGAGGCGCTGATCGACTTCCTGCCGGGCGACGTGCTGCGGACGCTCGGCGCGATCCCCTCCTACTACCTGCGCTACTACTACGCCACCGACGAGGTGCTCGCCGAGCAGCGGGCGGGTCACACGCGTGCCCGCGACGTGATCGAGATCGAGCAGGAGCTGCTGGCCCTCTACCGCGACCCGTCGCTCGATCGCAAGCCGGAGCTCCTCGAGCAGCGTGGCGGCGCCTTCTACAGCGAAGCGGCCGCGGCGCTGATCGAATCGCTCCACACGGACGCCGGCGACGTCCAGATCGTCGACGTGCGGAACGACGGCGCGCTGCCCGACCTCGCGTACTCGGACGTGGTCGAGATCCCGGCCCGGATCCGGCGCGACGGCCCGCAGCCGCTCTCGCTCGCACCGCTCGCGCCCGAGATGCGCGGCCTCGCCCAGCACCTCAAGGCGTACGAGCGGCTGACGATCGACGCAGCGGCGACGGGTGATCGCGAGACGGCGTTCCGCGCGCTCCTCGCGAACCCGCTCGTGCCCGGGTACCGGGCAGCGAGCGGACTTCTCGACCGGATCCTCGCGGCGAACGTCGACCATCTGCCGGCGTTCGCCGGGTCACGCAGCCAGGGTTCCCTGAGCGCCACGACCCGCCGCGAATCCTGACCGAGCGTCAGGCGGGCTGTGCCTCCTCGGCGACGGCCAGGAGCCGGTCGACGTCGAGGAACTCGGTCACCAGGGCCTTGATCAGGTCGACCTTCTCGACGTCGGCCGCGTGCGTCTTCACCAGCAGGTCGTGCACCTCGGACGCGACGCGGTACGTGTCGTCCTCGACGAGCGCGGCGAAGAGGTCGGCCTGGCGGATCGCCGCGATGACCGCCTCCCGCGGTCGATAGCCACCGGTCAGGACCAGGCCGAGCGAGGCCCGATCGTCGCGCTCTGAGCGCGCGTCGGCACCGAGAAGCTCCGCGGTCGTGGCGCCGCGTGGCCGGCCGACGAGATGGGCCGTGGTCAGCGTCAGGATCACGTCCTCCCGGTCGCCGGGGACGATGACGAGCGTGCCGGGCCCGACCCGCTCGAGCATGTGATGTGGCTCCATCGCGCCGATCGCCACGTCGTCGATGACACGGTCGAGGTCGGGACCCTCGTGGAGCGTCTCGCCGCCCACGCTCTCGAGGACCATCCCGAGCGTCGGGTTCGAGAGGATCGGCCGGTACGGCAGCACGCCGAGCAGCGGAATCCCGTGGTTGGCCAGGCCGCGCTCGAGGATGTCGGGCAGTCCCGGCTGCGCATCGAGGTCGACCTTGTTGACGATCGCCCCGGCGACCGTCACGCCGTGCGCCGCGAAGTGCGAGGCGTTGAGCACGATCTCGTCGATCGGCCGGCCGACACCGCCTTCCGACACGATCACGGCCGGCGCGCCCAGCATCCTCGCGACCGCGGCATTCGACAGCCTGATGACCGCCCCCACGCCGGCGTGTCCGGTGCCCTCGACCAGCACGACGTCGTGGTCGGCGAACGAGGCGTGCGCCATCTGGATCCGGCGGCCGAGGTCCTCGACGACGTCGCCCGCGATGAACGCCTTCGTGAAGCCCCGGGGGATGTGGACCGGGCTGAGCACCGAGTACGGCTCCGGCAGCCCGAAGACCGTCTTCATGAGCACCGCGTCCTCGTCGGCGGGCTCGCCGTCCTCGATCACGGTGCGCTGACCGACCGGCTTCATGAACCCCGTCGCGAGGCCGCGACCGAGGAAGCCGTGGAGGAGGCCGAGCGCGGCGGTCGTCTTGCCGCGGTTCTGGCCGGTCGCCGCGAGGTACAGCTGACGCACGTCAGGCTTCGCGGCCTTCGCTCAGCGGCGTGGCGTCAGCCGCGGGTCGCCGTCTTGCGCTCGATCAGGTTGACGGCGTCGCGCAGCCGGGTGAGCGTCTCGGGCTCGGCGGCGTCGGGCTCGAGATACGGGCCGAGCCGCTCCATGATGTCGGTCACGAGCCCGAGGAACACCGACGCGTCGGCCACGAAGAACTGCGGCTCGTTGTTGTAGCGCACGAGCGTCAGCCGACCCTGAAGGACACGGCGCTCTTCGACGTGCGCGATCTGGGTCGCGAAGTTGTGGCCCTGGATGCCGTCGGGGTTGTTCAGGAAGTTGAGTGCGTTGTCGATCGCGAGCCCGAACCGTGCCCGCCACGCGACGAGCCGCTCGTGGACCTCCGGCGGGATCCGGACCTCCGCGACCTCCTCGAAGACCTCCGGGGTGACGGTCAGAAGGCCGACGAGCGTCGTTCCGGCGCGGGCACCCAGCATCACCTGGAGGCTCCGCTCGAGGGTGAAGACCTCGGAGTCGAAGCGCGGGCTCGTGATGACGTCGGTCAGGAGGTCCTCGACGTTGTCGAGGCTGCCGGGGTCCGCGAGGGAGTTCGCGAGATGGAGGATCTCCTCCTTGAAGAGGAACTTCTCCTCGTGGTCGAGCATGGCCGGGATGGTAGCAGCCGGTCCCGCCGCTCCCGGCCCGGTCGGACGCGCACCGCGCGGTCGTCGCGCCGCCGCGATGCGAGCCCGGGCTTCGTCGGTGCCGTCGCCACGTCGACCCGCCGATCCTGCCGTCGGAGACCGCGTCGGAGGACAGGCATGGACACGAGCGGCAACAGGGACCGGCTGGACGAGATGCCGGAGCACGAGAGCGACGACGACGTCGACGAGACCCTCGGCGGCGGCGTCATGAGCCAGGGCGGTACCGCCACCGATCGAGGAACGGGGACGCTCGGCGGGGTCGCTCAGGGCAGCGATGCCGGCGACGACGACGTGACGGACGACGGCGCGGCCGGCGAGCGGTCACCCAGGCTCAACCCGGACAACCCGCAGCCGGTCTGGAACATCGAAAACACGGACCCGGTCGACAACAGGTAGCACCGTCACGGAGAGAGCTCGAACCCCGGTCACCGGCCGGGGTTCGAGGGCGCCCGGAAGATGACGATGACCGATTCGGGCGCTGACGCGACGAGCAGCACACCCGCCGCGGTGGCGATCGGGGCGGTCGCTGGGCTTGCGGCGGCGGCCGCGATGAGCGCGGTCATGGTGGCGGCGGAGCGCGCCGGTCTGCTGCCCTCGCCCCCGCCCCATGACATCGCGATCAGGACCATGGCCCGGACCGGCGCTGCCGAGGAGGTGCCGGCCGACCTCCACGACGACGTCGGCTGGGCGATGCACTACGCGTTCGGCGCCAGCACCGGCGCGGCGTTCGGCGCCATCCGGAGCCTGACCCGGATCCGCGGCCCGCTCGTCCCGCAGGCGATGGCGTTCGGCGTCCTGGTCTGGCTCGTGAGCTACCAGGGCTGGGTGCCGGCGCTGCGGCTCCTCCCGCCGGCGTCGGACGACGATCCGTCACGGCCGCCGGTCATGCTCGGCGCGCACGTCGTCTACGGGGCTGTCCTCGGCGCGGCGATCCGCGCCATGACCCCGGATAACGTCACCCGGCGCTGAGGCGGCGCTCCCGCCGAGCGCTTCGGCGGGGCTGGCGTTACGGGTAGAGACCCCGCATCGCCGTGGCCTCGGCGACCCGCTGGACCGCCAGGAGATATGCGCCCGTCCGCATGTTCGCCGACGCCCTGCGCGCGAGCGCGGCCGTCTCGTCGAAGGCCCGGGTCATGATCCCCTTGAGCTTCTCGTTGACGATCGTCTCGCTCCAGTGGTCGCGGTTCAGGTCCTGGACCCACTCGAAGTAGCTGACGGTGACGCCGCCCGCGTTGCAGAGGATGTCCGGGATCAGGAACACGCCCCGCTCGAAGAGGATGTCGTCGGCATCGGGGGTGGTCGGGCCGTTCGCGGCCTCGGCGATGACCTTCGCCCGGATCCGGTCCGCGTTGCGGGACGTGATCTGGTTCTCGAGCGCGGCCGGGATCAGGACGTCGCACTCGGTCTCGAGGACTTCCGCGTTCGACACGTCCTCGGCGCCGGGGAAGCCGGTCACCGTCCCGTGCTCCCGCTTCCACGCGAGCACCCGGTCGATGTCGAGGCCGTCCATCCGCCGGATGCCGCCGGCGGAGTCGGAAACGGCGACGACGCGCGACCCCTCCTCGCGCATCAGCCGCGCAGCGATCGCGCCGGCATTGCCGAAGCCCTGGACGGCCACCGTCGAGCGGTCGAGGTCGAGCCCGAGGTGGTGCGCGGCCTCGACGATCGTGTACACGGTGCCCCGTGCGGTCGCCTCGTTCCGACCCTCGGAGCCGCCGAGGCTGATCGGCTTGCCCGTGACGACGCCCGGGACGGTGAAGCCCTGGTGCATCGAGTAGGTGTCCATCATCCACGCCATCACATGGGCATTGGTGTTCACGTCGGGCGCCGGGATGTCGCGCTCAGGGCCGATGAGGACCTCGATCTCGGTCGTGAAGCGGCGCGTCAGCGCCTCGAGCTCCTTGAGCGAGAGCTTCTTGGGATCGACGACCACGCCGCCCTTGCCGCCGCCGTACGGGATGCCGACGACCGCGCACTTCCAGGTCATCCACATCGCGAGGGCCTTGACCTCGTCGAGTGTGACGTCCTGGTGGTACCGGATGCCGCCCTTGGCGGGCCCGCGCCCGAGGTTGTGCTGGACGCGATAGCCGGTGAAGACCTCGACGTTCCCGTCGTCCATCTTCACGGGGAAATGGACGGTCAGCTCGCGACGCGGCTCGCGCAGGACGCGACGCAGGCCGGGATCGAGGTTGAGACGGTCGGCCGCGAGGTCGAACTGCCGCTGGGCGACGTCCCAGGGGTTGATCGTCGCGGCGACGTTCTCCGTGGTCATGAGGTGGTCGACCTCCGTGCCCGGCGCGACCCATCTGGCGCCGGGCGTTCGCGAGTCGTCTCCCGGACGACCCCACGGGGACGCGTCGACGGCGGCGGATAGCTGCCCGCGCGGACGCCGCGTCACGGCTCGTTTGTGGCGCCGAGTATAGCGATGAAGGTTGCGACGACAGGAGTCGGTCGGTACCGAGCCGCAACCCACTCGTACCGGTTTCGCAACCAGCGTCGCTGGACGCCCGCCTTCTAGCGCGGTTCGACGGCGGCCTCCCGCTCCCGATACAGGACCACGCCGCCGTAGCAGCCGGGCCCGACATGTGGCCCGACGGAGGGGCCGATCGGCATCCGGAGCAGGCTCGCCGGCTCGAACCCCGACCGCTCGACGAAGGCGGCCTGGAAGGCGTCGATGTCGGCCGGCGGGGCGTAGAGGAGCGCGGCCTGCTCGATCGGCCGGTGGGTCAGCAGCTCGAGGACCCGCTCGCGCGCCTTCGACCGCGTCCGGACGCGGTCCGCCGTCGTCACGTGGCCCTCCGTCACCGTGATGATCGGCTTGACCGACAGGAGGTTTCCGATCGTCGCCTGCGCGCCGGAGATCCGGCCGCCGCGACGCAGGTACTCGAGCGTGTCGAGCGCGACATAGAGATCGACGTCGGACGCCCGTCGCTCGAGCGTCGCCGCGATCTCCGCTCCGTCGAGGCCGGCCGCCGCCATCCGGGCACCGAGGAGCGCGAGGAGTCCGGCGCCCATCGACGCCGTGCCGCTGTCGACGACGTGGACCTCGCGGTCGCCGAGCATGTCGCGGGCGACGCGTGCGCTTCGGATCGTCCCCGAGAGGGTCTCCGCGATGTCGACACAGACGACCGCCTCTGCGCCGGCCGCGAACGCGGCCTCGAACGCCGCGTGGAAGTCGCCCGGGCTGGACGCCGCGGTGGTCGGGAACGGCGCGTCGGGCGCCGTCATCCGCTGCCAGAACTCGTCGGTCGTGAGGTTGACGCCGGCCCGAAACGATTCGGGGCCGAAGGTGACCGTGAGCGGAACGACGGCGATGCCGGCGGACGCCGCGACGACCGGCGGGAGGTCAGCCGCCGAGTCGGTGACGATGGCGACCCGTGTCACGCTGCGTCTCCTCATTTCGAGGTGCCGTCAAGGCGCCCGCTCGCTCGGCCCGGATGATACGGAGCGGCAAGACGCGCGACGGATGCCAGCCGGTAGGCTCTGGCGACGATGAACCGGTCGATCGTCGCCGTCCTCGTCGGGACGTTCACGCTCCGCTTCAGCACCGGCCTGACCGGATTGCTGCTGACCTACTACCTCTCGCAGCTGCCGGAGCACGGCGGGCCCGAGGTCGGCCCCGCGACGTTCGGTGTGATCGCGGCGACCTTCTACGCGTCCGAGCTCGTGTTCTCGCCGTTCCTCGGCGTCCTCTCCGATCGCTACGGCCATCACCGGATGATGCAGGTCGGGCCGCTGTTCGGGATCCTCGCCGTCGTCATCACGTTCCTGACGACCAACCTCCTCGTCATCGGTGGCACCCGGATCCTCGAGGGCGGCGCGACCGCGGCCAGCGTCCCGTCCATCCTCGGCTTCATCGCGGCGGCAACCGCCGCCGACGAGCTCCTCCGCGGCCGAGCCGTCGCGAGGTTCGAGGCCGCAACGCTCGCCGGGCTGCTGGCCGGGTTCATCGTCGCGGGCGGGCTCTGGCAGCTGCTCGGGCCGATCGCGTTCCTCGTCAACGCGTGCATCTACGGCGTGTCGCTGCTCATCTACCGCTTTGGGGTGGACCCGAAGCTCGACAGCTCGCGGGCCACCAACCGCCAGATGGCCCTGTCGCGGTACCTCGACATCCTCAAGGGGAGCCACGTCTGGCTCCTGGCGCCGACCTGGATCGCGATCAACGCGGTTCTCGGTCTGTACACGACGCAGACGATCTTCCAGCTCGTGAAGGAGCCGACGCCGAAGTTCGCCGACCAGGTCCTCATGGGCGGCTTCGAGCCGACGCAGGTCAGCCTCGGCCTCGCCATTGGCGGCGTCCTGTTCTTCGCCGGCCTGCTCTACTGGGGCGGCAAGTTCAAGAACATGCGGCGGACGACGATCATCCTCTACGGCGTCGCCGGCGGTGCCGCGCTGATCGTGGCCGGGCTCGGGATCAACCATTCGCGGGACCTGCCCGTCTTCGTGCTGCTGGCGTTCGGTGCGCTGGGCGCGGTCGGCCTGTTCGTCCTCGCCGGGGCGACACCGGCGGCGATCGGTCTGCTGGCCGACATGACCGAGGCCTATCCGGACGACCGCGGCGCGATCATGGGGCTGTACTCCGTGTTCCTCGGCATCGGCCAGATCGTCGGCAACCTCATCGGTGGCGTCGCCGGTGACGTCCGCGGGCTCGACGGCATCTTTGCGGCGTCGTTCGTCCTGCTCACCATCGCGCTCGTGCCGCTCGCGAGGCTCCGGCGTTACGAGCATTTCGTCGCCGGATCGCCGCAACCCGCCGTCCTGACGGACCAGTGACAGAGCCGGAGGTCATACCGCCGCTCGTCCCGGCCCCACTCGCGCGCGGCGCGCGCGGCGCCGTCGTCGCTCCGCACCATCTCGCGACCGCTGCCGGACTCGGCGTTCTCGCGGATGGCGGCTCGGCCGTCGACGCGGCTGTTGCCACGAACGCGGTTCTCGCGGTCGTCATGCCGAATGGCTGCGGCATCGGCGGCGATGCGTTCTGGCTCGTCTGGGACGAGGTTGCGGGCGTCCAGACGGCACTGAACGGCAGCGGGCGATCTCCCGCGGCCGCCGACGCCGGAGCGTTGCGATCGCGCGGGCTCGACCGCATCCCCGCCCGCGGTCCCCTGTCGATCACGGTCCCGGGCGCCGTGCGGTCCTGGGGCGACGCGCATCGCCGCTGGGGCCGCCTCTCGCTCGACCGCGTGCTCGGCCCTGCGATCGAGCAGGCTGAGGGCGGGTTTCCGGCCTGGCCGGGCTTCATCGCCGCCGTGGAGACGACTGCTTCGCGGGTTCCGATCGGCGAATGGGGCCGCGGCTTCCACGCCGTCTACCGCGCGGCCGGACGGCCGTGGCGGGCGGGCGAGCGCGTCAGGCTCCCGGCGCTCGGGCGGACGTTGCGACGGCTCGCGCGCGAAGGAACGGACGCCTTCTACGACAGCGATCTGGCCGACCGGGTCACCGACGCCTTGACCTCCGTCGGCGCCCCGTTCTTCGTAGGCGATCTGCGCGACCACGCGAGCATCTGGGAGACACCGATCGCGACGACCTACCGAGGCGTCCGCGTCACGACGCACCCGCCCAACAGCTGCGGCGTCGTCGCGCTCGAGATCCTGAACGTGCTCGAGCATCTCGGCCGGCCCGATGGCCGGTTCGGCGCCGGTGGCTGGACCGACCCCCGCTGGATCCATCTCGGGATCGAGGCGTCCAAGCGGGCGCTCGTCGATCGCGACCGCGAGCTCGCCGATCCCCGATCCCGCGACGTGCCGGTCGAGCGGCTTCTGGCGAAGGACTATGCCGCGACCGTGGCTGCGACGATCGACGATGCGCGGCCCGACACGTCACCGGTACCGGTCCGGACGCTCGTCGGCGGAACCATCTACCTCGCCGTCGTCGATCGCGACGGGAATGCCGTGAGCCTGATCCAGTCGAACGCCGCGGGGTTCGGCTCCGGCGTGGTGGATCCCGTCACCGGCGTCCATTTTCAGAACCGCGGCGCGTCGTTCTCGCTCGAACCGGGCCATCCGAACGAGCTCGGACCGCGGAAGCAGACCGTGCACTCGCTGCTGCCCGGGATGCTCTTCCGGCGCCGCGAACGACGACCGTGGGTCGTGGTCGGCTCGATGGGCGGTGACATCCAGCCCCAGATCCACGCCCAGGCGGTGTCCGCGCTCGTCGACGGACATGCCGACGTCGCGACGGCCGTTTCGGCTGCCCGCTGGTCCGTGGTCCCGGACGGCTTCGTCGCGCCACCGGTCGACGTGGCGGTGGAGGCGCGGGTCGAACCCTCCGTCGTGGACGCGCTTCGAGGAATGGGCCATCGCGTGCGCGTCGGCGGCATGTTCGACTCGTCGTTCGGCCACTGTCACGCGATCGAGCTGGTCGACGGCGGGCCAGCCGCCCGCGGAACGCTGGCGGCCGCGACGGACCCGCGAAGCGAGGGTCTGCCGGCCGCGCGCTGACCCGACACGGCGCCGCGATGAAGGGTCCCGCCACGGGCAGTTCGATGGGGAGCGGTGGGGTCTCGGTGCTATCCTCCTGCGGCCGGTGGCAGGCTGCGCTCACACCGATCTGCCGCCGGTCCTTTGTGCCGTCCGGAGGCCGCGCGTGACCTCGAACGTCGGACAGAACTACCCCTACACGAGCGAGAGCGAGGCGGCGCGGGCGGCGAAGATCGACGCGCTGATCGCGGCTCGTGACGATCTCCACGACAAGATCGCCGGCGAGACGACCCCACTCCAGCCCGACGGCGAGGACCGCTGGTGGGTCTGGAAATGCCCGACGACGGGCTGTCCGGGTCTCCTCCACGTCGCCGGCTATGCGCTCGAGAAGCACGCCCTCTACGTCGTCTGCGACGGGACCTGCGCGAAGACGTTCCTGCGCTGATCGGGGTCGCGGCGTGACCCAGGCGAGCCTCGACGTCTCGTCATCGCGGCGGCGTCTCGCCCTCGACGGTCTCGGCATCGCCGCGTCGGCGGTCGGCTTCGGGTTGGTCTTCGGGCTCACCGCCCGGAGCGCGGGGTTCACGACGCTCGACGCGACCCTGATGAGCGTCGTCGTGTTCGCGGGAGCGGCCGAGTTCGCGGCGGTCGGCTACGTCGCGACGGGCCTGCCGCTGCCGGCGATCATGCTCCTCACCGGCTTCCTGAACGCCCGACACCTCCTCTACTCCGCGTCGCTCGCACCGCGGCTCCAGCCCCGGCCCATCGTCGAGCGACTGGCCGCCGCGCACGTCCTCACCGACGAGGCGTTCGCCCTTGCCGCGGCCCATTTCGCCCGGGTCGGTCGCGTCGACATGCCGGGCTACTGGATCGGTGCGATCGGTGCCGTGTTCGTCCCCTGGAACGTCGCGACCGTCGTCGGGGTCGTCCTCGGCGGCGCGATCCCGGACCCGGCGCGGTTCGGCCTCGACGTCGTCTTTCCGGCGGCCATGCTCGGCCTCGCCGTCGGTCTGGTGACGAACCGCCGCGAGCTCGTCGCCGCAGCGTGCTCGGTCGTCGTCGCGGTGGCCCTCGCGGTCGCCGTCGCGCCGTCGGTCGGGATCATCGTCGGCGCCCTCGTCGGTCCCGCGGTCGGGCTGGCGATACCCGGCCCGCCCGCACTCGAGACGGCGCTCGACCCGGCGCCGATGGGTCACGTCGGCCGCGAAGACCCGCTCGGCGAACCGGACGGGAGCGACCGCGGATGACGCCCTACCTCGTCCTCGTCGCGTTCGCGATGGCGGCGGTCACCTATCCCTCGCGGGCCCTCCCGCTCATCGCACCGGGCGTCGAGCGCCTGCCGCGCAGGGCGCTCCAGTACCTGCGTCTCGTCGGGCCGTCGGTCCTCGCCGCCCTGGCGGCGGTGAATGCCGTTGTCGTCACGGAAAGTGGGACGACGCGGATCGCGATCGGGATCGTGACTGCGGGAACGCTTCTTGGGCTCGTGATCGTCGTGTGGCGGCGCAACCTCCTGCTCGGGCTCGTGGCGGCGGTCGCGCTCGTCGCGGTCAGCCGGGCGACGGGGATCGCTCCCCTACCCTGACGCGGTGCGCCGAGCCTCGGCTTCCACCTCGACGAGGAGCGACGGGTCCATGAGCGCCGCGACGACGACAAGCGTCGCGGCGGGCCGGATCGAGCCGAAGGTCTCGCCGTGGACGCGGCTCACGGCATCCGCGTGAGCGGCATCGACGACGTACATCCGGGTTCGGACCACGTCCGCGAGTGCGAAGCCGGCGTCGCCGAGCGCTCGCTCGACGATCGCCCAGGACGCGACGGCCTGCGCGCGCGCGTCGCCGGGGTGACGTGACGTCCCATCCGGCCCCGCATCGGTCGTCCCGGCGACCCAGCAGGTGTCGTCGACGGCGATTGCCCGCGAGTAGCCGGCCGAATCCTCCCAACGGCCGCCGCTCGTCACGCGACGACGGCCGCGCGTCACGCCGTCGATCCGCGGCCTCGCCACCTCCGGACATCGGGGTCGCGACCGATCGTCGCGATCAGCGCCGCGAGGAGGGTAGTTCGCGGGACGATCGAGCCCACCTCGAGGTACTCGCCGGGCGCGTGATCGTTCCCCCCGATCGGGCCCAGACCGTCGATCGTCGGGACACCCAGCCCGGACGTCGTGTTCGCGTCCGACGCACCGCCGGTCGCGGCGTCCTTCAGACCGAACCCGAGGCGCCCCGCGAGCTCGACCGCGTGCTCCACGAGGCGACCCGAGCGTTCGAGCTTCTCCATCGGGCGCCACGTCGCCATCGTCTCGAGCTCGACGGTCACGTCGGGAACGACGGTCGCCTCGACGATCCGGCGGATCTCCGCAGTTACCGCGTCCTGGCTTTCGGCCGTCACCGCCCGGACGTCGAGCTCGAGCATGCACTGCTCGGCCACCACGTTCGGCCGGGTCCCGCCGCGGATGACGCCGACGTTGAGCGTCACCCCCGGCCAGCGGCCGTTGAGGGCGTGCACGTCGCGGACGATCCGGGCGGCCTCCTCGATCGCGTTGCGACCCTTCTCGGGCTCGACCCCGGCATGCGCCGCTCGTCCGTGGATCGTCACGCGGGCATCGAGGATCCCCTTGCGCGAGGAGACGATGTCGCCGTTGGCGCGAGCGCACTCGAGGACGAGGCACGCGTCCGCGTCGCGCGCGAACCGGCTGATGATCGGGCTGGAGGTCGGCGAGCCGATCTCCTCGTCAGGGTTCGCGACGTAGACGATTCGTCGGGCGGGGATCCCGCCGAGGGCATCCCGCAGCACCCGGAGTGCGTAGAGCCCGGTCAGCAGGCCGCCCTTCATGTCGGTCACGCCAGGGCCGTACGCGAGCCCACCGTCGATCCGGAACGGACGCTGGGCGGCCGTGCCTTCGTCGAACACGGTGTCCATGTGACCGATCAAGAGCAGCGTCGGCCCGTCCGGGTCCGCCCCGCCGAACTCACCGACGACGGTGTCGCCGAGCGTCGGGTGTGGTTCGACCGCGACGGATCCACCGAGGTTTTGGAACTCCTCGGCCACCCAGCGGCCGATCGTGTCGACGCCGGTCTTCGTGTAGCTGCCGCAGTCCACGTTGACGAGGCGAGCGAGGTCCTCGAGGAAGGCGGGCAGGACTGCATCTGCGGATGCACCGAGCGCGTCGAGCTCGGTGTGGGTCAGCAGCGGCGTCGTCAGCGTCGGTTGCATCGGCTCGGAGTCTATGGTGTCGACCACGGCGAGGACCCTCGCGTATCCTCGGGCGACCGTGCGAACCATCGAGATCCGGCTCCTCGACGGACCGAACGTGTACCGGCTCGAGCCGGTCGTGAAGATCGAGGTCGCGCTGGGTCGCCGGCGGTCGTGGTACGGCCAGCGTCTGCCCGCCCGTCACGCCCTGGTTCGGCTCGGCGCCGACGTTGCCGCGGACGAATGGCCGGACGAGGTCGCCGGCATCGTCGCGTGGACGCAGCGGCTGCGCCGCGAGCACGACGAGGCGCACGGCAAGGTCGGTGTCCACCGCTCCTCCGATCCGGGCCACTGGATCGTTGCCTGGCCGTGGCGCGGCGAGGACCGCGCCCGGGCGATCGCGGAGGCATCGATCGCGCTCACCGAGCGGGACGTTTCGCCCCGCCGCGGCGCGCGGCTGACCGGGACGCAGGAGCGGCTGCTGGCGCGCTGGTCGGCACGGATCGCCGAGGCGGGGACGACCCCGCCGTCGTGGATCCGCGACGCTGATCGACGTGTCCCGGTCGTCTCGATCACCGGCACGAACGGCAAGAGCACCGTGACCCGGCTCGTCACGCACATCCTGCTCAGGGCCGGCCGGCATGTGGGCACGACGACGAGCGACGGCGTGCTCGTCGACGAGCGGATGGTCGAGCCGGGCGACTGGACCGGTCCGGGCGGCGCGGCGACGGTGCTCGCACGCTCGGAGATCGACGTGGCAGTGCTCGAGACGGCCCGCGGCGGGATCGTGCTCCGCGGCGTCGGCTACGAGTCGAACGAGGCGAGCGTGCTGACGAACGTGAGCTCCGACCACCTCGATCTGCAGGGCATCCACACGTTGCCAGAGCTTGCCGAGGTCAAGTCGACGGTCTGCCGGATCACGAAGCCGGACGGCTGGGTGGTCCTCAACGCGGACGACCCGCTCGTCGCCGCCGTCGCTCGCCGGGTCCGGGCGAACGTCGCCCTGTTCTCGGTCGGCGCATCCCCGCCGGCGCCACTCCGTCGCCACCTCGCTCGCGGCGGGCGGGCGTATGTCCGCAGCGGTGGCGAGCTCGTCGAGGTGGAGGGCGAACGGCGGACGTCCATCATCCCGGTTGCCGACGTGCCGATCGCGATCGGCGGTCTGGCGGCGCACAACGTCGCGAACGCGCTCGCGGCCGCGGGCGCCGCACGCGCCCTCGGCGCCTCGACTGCGGAGGTCGCGGACGGACTGCGCGACTTCCGGCC
>Ga0136846_1208265_pt1 | contig 53610 bp, 54 predicted proteins | sample HopSoiMetagenom2_FD_96841 | JGI IMG/M metagenome (GOLD analysis project Ga0136846, IMG submission 96841) | Grasslands soil microbial communities from Hopland, California, USA - 2 Assembly 2016 (version 4) | ecosystem: Environmental > Terrestrial > Soil > Grasslands | place: USA: Hopland...
CCAACCATCTCTCTCCCAAAATATTACACCTCCTAAAGAACTACGCTAATCGCTAGCGGGGTGCAAATATAGAACTCTTTACCAAATTACAAAATCTTTTAAACAATTTTATTTAAAAGAAATAAGTAAAAGCCTTTCCCGCTACTCCCGTACTCAACACGTCAATTCAATAAGCAATTGATAATCAAATATTAATATTAATAAGACCTTGTTATTATGCAATTATCCGCGGAAATAAGCGACTGCTCATATCATTAGGACCCAAACACTTCGTTATGCTGCTCTGCCACCCTGATAAATGTTGTTCGTTTGGTAAGTTCCTTAAGCCTGGCCGCTCCTACATAAGTACAGGTAGAGCGGATACCTCCCAATAAGTCTTTAACAGTTTCAGCCACGGAACCTCTGTAGGGTATTTTGACTGTTTTGCCTTCAGAAGCCCTGTAGTTGGCTACCCCACCCGAATGCTTGTCCATAGCAGTTTTCGAGCTCATTCCATAAAACAGTCTGAACTTCTCATTGTTTTCTTCAATCACTTCTCCCCCGCTTTCATCATGCCCCGCCAGCATACCGCCCAGCATTACGAAGTCGGCGCCCGCGCCAAAAGCTTTGGCTACATCTCCGGGCACCTTACACCCCCCATCTGAAATAATCTGTCCGCCCAAACCATGCGCCGCATCTGCGCATTCTATAATTGCAGATAATTGAGGATAGCCTACCCCGGTTTTCACCCGGGTAGTACAAACCGACCCCGGCCCTATACCTACTTTAATCATGTCGGCGCCGGCCAGCAGCAGTTCTTCAACCATTTCTCCTGTTACCACGTTACCGGCGATGATTATTTTATCGGGGTACAAGGCTCTTGCATCTTTTACAAATTGTACAAAATGTTCCGAGTAGCCATTGGCCACATCAATGCATACAAAACTAAGTTGGGGAAACAGGGCCAGCAGCTGGCTGAGCTTTGCTGCATCAGCTTTTCCTGTGCCCGTGCTTACAGCAATAAACTGGTAAAGCGAGGCCTCTTTTCCTTCTAAAAACGATGACCACTCTTCTACCGTATAGTGTTTATGAATGGCCGTTATGATCTTCTCTTTGCATAGCGCCAGCGCCATCTCAAAGGTTCCCACCGTATCCATATTCGCCGCTATAACAGGTACTCCTTTCCAAATTTTCTTTGAATGCAAAAAGGTGAAATCACGCTCCAGTTCTACATCTGCTCTTGTTTTCAGCGTAGAACGCTTGGGGCGTATCATCACATCTTTAAACCCTAACTTAAGATCATACTCTATTCTCATATCATTAAACGATTTATTGAAACAACAGAAAAGATATTTAATTTATCTGATTTAACCGATCGGGAGTTGCTTAAACCTATGCAAAAACCGGGGCAAAAAAAATAGGCTGCCTCCATGAGACAGCCTATTTCACAGCTTTTGCTATAATTATTTTTTACCAGCTGCGGCTTCTTCCTGTTTCAATTGTCTTGTCATTACTACAGAAGCTACAGGGATACGTGGAGAGTTCAGGATCTCCATATCAGGAGCTACGATATCTTCGATTCTAATGTTACCATTGATCTCCAGATTATCGACAGGCACTTCAATTGTTTCAGTTAAATGCTTAGGCAAAGTTTTAACTTTAACCGATTTGATTTTAGAAACAAATCTACCACCGGCTCTTACACCTTTTGATGTACCAGTGTATTTAAGAGGTACAGTAGCGATAACTTTTTTATCTTCTACCAGCTCTAATAAATCTACGTGAATCAAAGCATCAGTTACTTTGTCAAACTGAAGATCTTTCAAAATGCATTTGTAAGTAGCGCCGTCCACTTTAACTTCTGCTAACTGGAAGTTAGGTGTATACACTAAAGGTTTAAACGCTGCAGCAGACGCACTGAAGTTTACTTCTTTAGCACCCCCGTAAATTACAGCAGGCACATTTCCCTGAGAGCGAACCTGACGGGTGGCTGACTTGCCAAATTCGGTCCTCAGTTGTCCTTCGATTGTAATTGTTTTCATTTGTGTGTTTATTTTATTTATTTAAAAAGATCCAAATGCAGTCGGCTCGCCTCCTGTCATTTTTTATGTTGTTTTAATATTTATTAACTCGTTCTCAGATTGGAGTGCACAAATAAACTTGTGATACTCTTGTTTTCAAACGCATGTTTTATTGCTACAGAAAACAATTCGGCTACTGAAATAACTTTTATTTTAGGACTTTCTTTTTTTAGCGGAATGGTATTACAAACCACCAATTCTTCCAGCACACTACTTTCTATATTCTCGTAAGCTTTTCCACTCAATAAAGGGTGGGTAATCATTGCCCTAACACTGCTGGCTCCCTTCTCTTTTATCAGTGCCGCACATTTTGCCAATGTACCGCCCGTATCACAGATATCATCAATAATCACTACATCCCTGCCCTCCACATCACCAATCAAACGCATGCTTGCTATTTCGTTGGCCCGCTTGCGATGTTTATCGCAAATCACCATATCAGCGTTAAAATAACTCGCAATTTCCCTGATCCGATTGGTTGCTCCCACGTCGGGGGCCGCAAAGGTAAGGTTTTTTAGCTGTAACTTTTCAATATAAGGAATAAACACCGCATGACTGTCGAGGTGATCCACCGGAATATCGAAATATCCCTGTATCTGGGGAGCATGCAAATCCATTGTTATAATACGGTCAGCACCTGCAGCTGTAAGCATATTGGCCACAAGCTTACTGCCAATAGCTACCCTCGGGCGATCCTTCCTGTCTTGCCGCGCATAGCCGTAATAAGGTAAAACTGCAATAACCTTATAGGCCGATGCTCGCTTTGCGGCATCGATCATCAGCAACAGTTCCATGAGGTTATCTGCCGGTGAGTAGGTGCTTTGCACTAAAAAGATATAATCGCCTCTTACACTTTCCAGGTAATTGGGAGAAATCTCGCCGTCCGCAAAGCGTTGAATACTAAGTTTTCCGGGGTCGCAGCCAAAATGTTTTGCTATTTCTACCGCCAGTGCTTCGGATGCTGTTCCCGAAAAGATTTTAGCAGCATGTGGAATCGATTGAGCTTTGTGCATTGTGTTCGTAAATGAGCGGCGAAGATATTTTTTTATTTCAATTTTTTAAGTTGAAAGGCGTTTTTTTTATATGCAACCTGTTTCATATCCCAATTTTAGGAGCATGATACCGGTAGCCGCCTGCTACAGGCATTGCGGTACAAAGAAGTTAGAAAATATTCTTTTTTAGCAAGATACACCCGGTAAAATATTCGTATTTTTAGGATAACTTATGGAACTGAAAAACACAATTAAAGAGTGGCCAAAAGACGACCGCCCGCGAGAAAAATTTCTGGCTATCGGCGCTAATAATCTAAGTAATTCTGAACTCCTTGCCATACTTATTCATAATGGCACCCCAGAAAGATCTGCTTTAGCATTGGCCAAAGACGTGCTGAAGCTGGGCAATGACGACCTGAATGAGCTGGGCACTATCAGCGTTAAGCAATTAACCGCAGTAAAAGGAATAGGAGAAGCCAAAGCCATAACCATAGCAGCTGCAATGGAGTTGGGAAGAAGAAGACAGATGGGCCGTATGCCTGAAAAACAGAGATTTACCACATCGAAGGAGATGGCTGTTTTTCTAAAGGAGCGCCTCAAAGACTACCAACACGAGGTTTTTGCCGTTATTTATCTCAACCGGTCTAACAAAATCCTGAGCTTTGATATTATCAGTACCGGGGGAATTACCGGAACGGTTGCAGACCCCAGGGTAATTTTAAAACATGCGCTCGAGAAAAATGCTGTAAGTCTTATTTTAAGCCATAATCATCCTTCAGGAAGCCTGAAACCCAGTAAAGCAGATGAATACCTGACTGAAAAAATCAAACAGGCCGCGGCCTTTCTCGACATAAAAGTGCTGGATCACGTTATTGTAAGCGATGCGGGATATTACAGCTTTGCGGACGACGGGCTGCTATAGCTGCTAACGACTAAAAGACATCTTATAATCAACCTTGATTTTCCCGGAAGAAATATCATTCAGCTTTCTTTTAAGCAATTGTTTTTTTAACGCTGGCAAATGATCGATAAACAGTTTCCCTTCTATATGATCATACTCATGTAAGATCACTCTTGCCGTAATTCCGGTATAAGTATCAGTGTGTGATTTAAAGTCCTCGTCTTCATATTCAATAGTAACAGATTGGGCTCTGGTAATATCTTCCCTTATCTTCGGAATACTTAAACAACCTTCGTTGTACGCCCATGGTTTACCATTCAGCTCCTTTACATAAGCATTAATGAATACCTTTTTTACACCTTCGTCGCCAGGGTACTGTTGTTTCTCTTCTTCATCCTCCATCGCCTCGAAGATCTGAAGAGAGTCTACCACAAACAACCGGATAGACCGGTTAATCTGCGGCGCTGCCAAACCTACGCCATTGCTGGCATACATGGTTTCCCACATATTGGAAATCAACTCTTTTAAGCCGGTATAATCAGGCCCTATCTCTTCTGCTACTTTTCTTAAAACGGGGTTGCCGTAAGCTACTATTGGGAGAATCATGGCCGCAAAGGTACTAAAAACTACACGACGAATATTATTGAAAAAATCTTATGTTGTTACAAACAACTTAAAACAACAGCTGTAAAGGGCAGCAATTAGCCCCATTTAGCGAGGTATTCCTGCAACATAATAGTTGCGGCAATTTCGTCTACAAGGGCTTTATTACGCCTTTGCATTTTTTTCAGCCCCATTTCCAGCATAGCGTCTTTTGCCATTTTGGAGGTGTAACGTTCGTCCACCGTTTCTAGCGGCATTTGGGGAAAATGTTTTTTCAGGTCTTTAATGGCTTTTTCAACCAGTGGCGTGGCATGCGTATCCGTATCGTCCCAGTTTTTGGGCAGGCCTATAATGATCTTTTCTACGGGTTCCTTAATAAGGTAATCTTTCAAAAACGGTATCAGTTGTCTGGACTCAATAGTGGTAAGTCCGGTTGCAATGATCTTTAACGGATCGGTTACCGCTATACCTGTTCTCTTCAAACCGTAATCTATACACAGCAACCTTGCCATTGACTAGGGATTTAGCGTTTGATAATGATGAACCAACAGGTCTATAACCACAAATACCGCAAAAACTACTGATGCGATCCCGTTAGCGGTCATAAATGCCAGGTTTACCCTGCGCAGGTCGTTGGGTTTTACAATACTATGCTGGTAAAAAAGCATACCGGCAAAAACAGCAATACCTGCCCAGTATAACCAGCCAAACCGGCCAATAACACCCGCTACAACTACGCAGGCCGCGCTCAGCACGTGCAACAATTCCGAAACACGCAAGGCTTTCTTTTTACCCAATACGGAGGGGATGGAATACAGATCGTTGCTTTTGTCGAATTCCTCATCCTGCAATGCGTAAATGATATCAAAACCACTTACCCAAAAAATAACAGCAAAAGAAAAAAGTATGGGCAACAGATCAAAACGCCCCGTTACCGCCAGGTAAGCTCCTATCGGCGCCAGAGATAATCCTACACCCAAAACCAGGTGGCATAAGGGGGTGAATCTTTTGGTGTAACTATACCCTAATACTACGGCCAAAGCTACCGGCGACAAATAGAAGCAAATGGAATTAATAAAATAAGTACAGATCACAAACAGGAGTGAATTAATGATGGTAAACCATAACACCCTGTCGGCTTTTAATATACCCGCCGGAATTTCCCGAACAGCAGTACGCGGATTTCTGGCATCAAAACTCCTGTCGAGATAGCGGTTGAAAGCCATAGCGGCGCTGCGGGCAAAGATCATACACAATATAACCAGCAAAAACAGGTACCATTTTTCTTTAAAAAAAAGCCCGACTGCTATTTCATTTTCCGGTGTTCTGAACCACATTACCCCCAGGAAAAACCCAATTATTGCAAAAGGCATCGCAAAAATGGTGTGAGAGAATTTTATAAGACTTAAGTACTTTTTAGCTGTTGACATTTTTTGCATTTTTTAATATTCGGCTTACCAGCTCCCACAATACAACACCCGCTGCGGTGGCTATGTTTAGTGAATGCTTCATCCCCAGCTGTGGTATTTCAATGCAGCCATCGCACAAACCAATAGTGGTTTGCTCTACACCTGTTACCTCATTGCCCAAAACAACAGCTATAGGTTCACCAGGCGTCCACTCCAGTTCATGCAGATGCGTACTGTTTTCAACCTGCTCTATTGCGTATACACTATAATTTTTAGCCCTCAAATCAGCTATAGCTTCAGCAGCATTGGCAAAATGCGTCCAGTTCACCGAATCTTCGGCGCCAAGGGCTGTTTTTTTGATTTCCTTATGTGGAGGTTTTGCAGAATAGCCGGTTACATAAATAGCTTCTATTAAAAACGCATCGCTGGTTCTGAATACGCTGCCCACGTTATAGGCACTGCGTATATTTTCGAGTACTACAATAATGGGAATTTTAGCAGACGCCTTGAATTCGTCTACCGATTTGCGGCCCAATTCCTCCATACTTAACTTTCGCATCGCGCAAAAGTAGGAATGAAAGTTGAAAAAGCGGACAGGTTGGGAAACGATGGCTCATAAAAACAGTAATGATACAGCCTCTGTAAAAAAATAAATCCGGCTGTGGTTAACAGCCGGACTAGGATAAGATATGGTTTGGTTAGTATAAAAACTTTGTTACCTGCCTGTTCCAAGACCGATATTGTAGGCCAGCCCTACTCCTATAATCCCTGTATTATATTTCTGAGAGGCATTACCTACATTTATAGTTCCTTTATCGCCGGTAAATACTTTTGAGTAGTGAGCAAATATGTTCCAGTTACGGTTATGGTAACCTACTTCCGGCTTTAAATAAAAGCCTCCATCAGGCCTTGCAACGTTAGAATTGGCGGCTACCCTTTCATCACCGGTTACCACTCCATAACCCAAATCGGTACCGATATAAATTCCTTCTGCCTTAGGGTAATATCTTACCAATGCTGCTACAGGCACTACACCGAAACTATTGTTGTCTAATTTTGTGCCGTTAATATCATTTTCTTTTGCGAAATGATGCTGATAACCCGTTGCCACCCCTAATCCAAAATGAGGGGTTACCAGGTTTTGATAAGCCACATCCAAACCCGCAGCTGCTGCTGCATTATTAGAAGGGACTGATGCGCCGGCCAGAGCACCAATTTTGATCATATTTTTCATGCTTTGTGCATGTACTGCTGCTGTTGTAAATAATAGGGCCGCTCCGATTAAAATTGCTTTTCCTGTTTTCATCTGTGTACTTTTTAAATTTTCAAATTATTGTGTGATCACGCTTGATTTTCTGAACAGAAAATATATAATTACTTCATCATCACTACAGATTTCGCATATGTAGACAAATGCCGTGCCAAGATGGTTGCATAGCTGATGAAACAAAAGTGCAGGTTTATGGTTGGCTCACAGTAAGATAATAACAGGCAGCAACGTTTTATTACGCATTCCTGATCAATGCGTTGCCAATGGCGCAGTTCAGGCATTTTTTCAGGCTGCAGTATTGAGTTTTTAATTCAACAAACGCCTGTGAGTCAAAAGCGGTTTTATTCAGCACTCCTAATTGTCGGAAACCTCTCGTCACTGAATTTCGTTCGGCCACCGATTGCTGCAGCCATTGCAAAGCTTTTTCTTTTATGCCTTCATTACAATGTGTATTGCCATAGGCAAATAACATGGGCACTACGGTATTTATAATGATGTTATTGATCATATCTTCTCCTACAGGCTTATTCAAAAACCTGGGATCATCAACTAAAGTATAATGATAGCTCCAGAAATCATTAGGCGTAACCCTGAACCAGTTGCCTACGGTTGAAACATCGGGCTGCTCCAGGATACGGGAAAAAAGATGGGCCGAATTATGTATTAGTGCTGCCAGCTGTGCCAAACGGATAGTGGGAAAATTACCAGGTCGCATCCTTAAAAAATGTACCGGAAACGGCACCTGCCTTAACCTGTACTTTGTTTTTAAAAAACTGTATTCCCTCTCTAATAACAGCACATATTTATCCTGGTATCTGGCTTTATTTAACAACCCCGCCTGGCCCAGCAATAAAGCTTCCAGCTGTATGATACTGCCTTTGTGCTTGGCTAACAATTTCAAAGGAATGCTTTTGGCAATAGCTTCAAATGTTTCTGCATTGGTTTTTGTTCCGAAATTACGGGCAAGCAACCACCAGAAACTTTCTTCCCAATGGCGCTTATTCTGCGCTAAATAGTTTTCGATCAGCATTTCTTTCCGGTGCAGCCTTTCCGCCACCAAACGGTCTTTCCAGCCGTTAATGATTAATGCATCTACTTTATGTATTAATTGCTCGCAGGCAATAAACCGCTGCGATGCCATTAGGCTGTTATAACGTCTTATAACAACGCCGGGTATCTGCCCTGAAAGCTCCAGCACCGGCAAACTACTGCCACTTATATCATTTTCATATACCACATGTAGTATGACATTTTTGTAATTGGCATCACCGCTATGCCCATGTTTCAGCCAATCAGATGTTTTCATATGCAGCTCAACCGTTCCGGCCCATACCGTACGACCAATTTTTATCTGGGCATTGCTGAAGTCGGGTCCCTGGTTGGTGTTGATACTACCGGGATGGATGATCTCTACAGGGTCTCCCTGTAAAGTAAACAGGTTGAGTTTATTGAAGTATTGAAATCTCCATATAAACTGAAGCAGGCTTTCGTTCATAGGTATCTTTTATAGGTGATAATTCTCCCATAAAGATATTAAATATTGGTTAATGCCCGAACAACCCTGTTAACTGGTAATCCCATTACGTTGTAAAAATCCCCTTTTATAGATTTTATACCCACCACTCCTATCCACTCCTGTATGGCATAAGCGCCGGCCTTGTCATAAGGCTGGTATTTCTCCACATAAAAGAGTAGTTGTTCCGGTGTAAGGGGGTTAAAAGCAACTTCGGTTACGTCTGCAAAAAGCACCTGTTTTTCACCTTTTAGTATGGCCACTCCCGTAACCACCTGGTGCGTATTACCCTGTAGCCGGCTTAAAGTGCTCACTGCTTCTTCTTTGCCCGCTGGCTTGCCAATAATTTGATTGTCTAAAATCACTACGGTATCTGCGGCAATAATGGTTTTATTGCTTTCCATTGTCGTTTGCACAGCTACAGCTTTTTTCAGGGCTATTTGCATGGCCGCTTCCGTGCCCGGCATACCTTCCGGAAAAGTTTCATCTACCGGTTTCACAACCACTTCAAAAGGAATCTCGGCCCATTCAAGCAATTGTTTTCTCCGGGGCGAGGAAGAAGCCAGTATAATTGTATCCGTCATAAAAAATTACAAATAAATATAAAAAAGCAGCATCGATAAAATACCCGTGAGCATAGCCATCTTGGTATAGCTGCTTAGCTGGTGATATTCGGCTGTGGTTTGTGCCCGCAGTAATCTTCTGAAAATAAATAACAGCGGCGCTACAATAGCAATAAAGCAATATATCACCGCCCACCACCACCTGAACTGCAATACATAAAACTGAATTACCAGTAACATAACGATCAAAATAGTTAACCATACGGTGATGTACACTTTGGTAGCATTAATACCCCACACGATCGGCATGGTTTTGCATCCGAATTTCTGGTCACCCGGCATATCTTCGATATCTTTTATAGCCTCTCTTACCAGCGAAATGATAAAAGCAAACCCCGCATACAGTATCACAAACCTGAACAATCTTATCTGGCCCGGATCGGTATGATTAAATGCGTGCTGAAGTGAATATTTAGAGAGGAAAATGATCATTATCGTCCACGCAGTTAACAGGGATACAATAATATTTCCAATCAGCAGGTCTTTTTTGAACCGTGCAGAGTAAAACCACAGTAAGATCACGCAAATCAGGTTTGCTACTACCAGGTACCACCGGGCAAAAACATTTACGGCTATTGCGGTACATATTATACCCGCTGCGCTCAGGCCCAGGTGCCATGCCAGGGCCCATCGCCGGCTAAGTTTTTTATCCAGTATCATTTTATCCGGTTTATTAACCAGATCGATATTGATATCAAAATAGTCGTTGATAATATACCCTGCAGCTGCAATAAAAACAGAGGCGGCTACCAGCAATACAAACTGAAAAGTATTATGGTCGGGTATATGACCAGCATAAACAGGCCTGTAAATACAAAATTCAAACAATACCTGTGTTAAAACGATAAACACAAGATTGGGCCAGCGTATGAGTTTAAAAAATGGCTTTATCAGCGCCATAAATAATTATTAAGTGTACGAAAGTAACTGTAGCAGTTACATGGAAGCGATAGTGGGTATAGTTTCCCAGTGACCGTTTATTTTAAGTACTTTTTCGATGACATCCCTTACACACCCTTCACCCCCTCCTTTTGAAGAAATATATTGGGCTGCGGCTTTAATATCATTAACAGCATCAGCCGGGCAGCATCCCAGGCCTACGCTGCCCAATACGGGCAGATCGGGTATATCGTCTCCCATAAATAAGCAGTTGGCCAAATTAAACCCATGCCGGGCAGCCAGCCCTGCTATAAATGCGGCCTTATCTTTTACTCCGAAGTAAACATCGTTAATACCCAGGTAATTCATTCTTTTTTCTACTGCACTGCGGGCTGATCCGCTTACAATAAAAATGCGATATCCTTTTTTAATGGCTAATTGCAAGGCATATCCGTCTTTTATATTCATGCTTCGCGCCATTTCCCCGCTTTCCAGTACCAGCACGGTTCCATCGGTAAGCACGCCATCCACATCAAAAATAAAAGTTGTTACCTGTTTAAAACTGCTCAAAACATTCATGCCTATCTTTTTATCATTTTATTAGTGACAGGCGCTTCACCTGTTGACCTGAAAAGAGCGCCATCATTTTGTGCCTACAAAAGTAAATGAATGATTCCTGTTGTACACTATACAATTAGCTAAGCGGTCGTCCTAAAATACTTTCACTTAAAAACTCATAAAGCTTTAACAGCTGTGGGTGCTGTTCCAGCAGCGCCTGGTGTTTATGAATCGTTTCCATGTCTCCCCTGGCAGCCGGCCCTGTTTGCAATGTTGAGGGAGCTGCATCATGAAGCCTGTAAAAGGTATTATCGATAAGCGGCAGCAGTTCGGTAAATTCAATTCCTTCTTTGCGACAATACGTTTCGGCGAGGGAAAATATATGGTTTGAAAAATTGTTCACCAGCACTGCCGCTATGTGCAACTTGGTGCGTTTGTCAAAGTCAGCATTAAAACAGGCTTCTTTATATACAGACCGGGCGAGTTTATTCAAAACATTATTTGTTTGCTCATTAACGCCTTCTATATATATAGGTATTTCGGGTATCTGTTCCTGCTCCTTTCTTAAGCTCTGCAATGGATAAAAAACGCCGTAATTTTCCGTCACCTCCTTCAAAACCTCCATTTTAACGGCAGCGGCAGTATGGGCTACTATTTTACCCGGCAGCCTGAGGTCGTTAGCCACGTCTTTTATGGCATCATCGGCAACCGCTATGATATAAACATCCGCATCTTTATGGATCAGGCTCGAATAGTTAGCCGATTCTGTATTCCATTCGTAAGCAAGCTCTGAAGCAGCGCCGGCGTTCCTGCTTAATATCTGTACAATGTGGTGCCCGGCAGCCACAAACTTCCTGCCCAATACGGCCGCTACATTACCCGATCCAATCATTACAATGTTCATAAGGTAAAGATACATACTTAAACAGGCAAAACTTAATGGTCAACAACACCAGCCAGTTAAACTGGCACATAGTATTATATTATTTTGCTCCTTAGTACTTTTGACTTGTATCAATTAAAAATACCGGTCGAGCGCCGGCCGCCTGTATGCTTTAACTTCGTACTCCATGAGTGTGCAAAACATCATTGTTACCTATTTCCGTGCAAGGTTACAGTTGCTCGCTGCCCTGTCTAAAAAAAGAGCAGGCAATGAGGCATTTCGTATTTTTTGTACGCCTTATTTCAGGATGGCCTATCAAGAAACCCTGGTTGCAAACGCTGAGCGGTTGCTGTACAGGTTCGGTTCTACCAATACAATAGGGTATCGCTGGAACAAAGGGGCTGGTAAAAAGCTACTTATTGTTCACGGTTTTCGCTCGGCATCGGCCAATTTCTTACACTTTGTACCTCCTCTCATCCAAAAAGGTTACGAAGTTGTGGCTTTTGACGCTCCGGCACATGGCTTAAGCGCCGGTAAAAGTCTTAATGCCATAGAATACAAAGACTTTATTGCCGCTATAAATAAGCATTTCGGCGCTTTTGATGCTTTTCTCAGCCACTCATTTGGCGGACTGGCAGTGAGCATGAACCTGGCTGAATTACCTGATAGCCAAAATATCAAAACTGTGTTGATAGCTCCGGCTGCCAACTCCAGGCAGTTAATAACTTCCTTTTTTAAGGAAATGCGCATCAAAGACAAAGCCGTACAGGAGCACTTTTATGCCAATATTAACCGGCTAAGCGGTAAGGATATCGGTTGGTTTGCCATAGCCCGTTGTGTAAACGACATTAAAGGACCCGTTTTGTGGATACATGACGAGCACGACAAAATAACGCCTATAGACGACGCGCTGCAAATCCGGAAAACCCAACCGCATAATTTTCAGTTTCTATTTACAACCAACCTGGGCCACCGCCGCATTTACAGGGACAGGGACGTGGTTACTGCTGTTATTAATTTCCTGTAAAAAGATCGGTAAAACAGGCATTTATTTATAAATAAACGAGCATTTATAAAAAATGTACTAATCTTGTTGCCAAAAAACCGGCTGAAATGCTTTTATTTAGCCCTCAAGCAGCACTGGCTGCATCAAGCGGATGGGGTTAATTAACAAAGTATGGGCAGGTGTGTCCAAAAACTATAATTAAGAGAATTTTAATAAATGGCTAAGAATTTACTGATAGTGGAGAGCCCTGCGAAGGCCAAAACAATTGAAAAGTTCCTGGGTAAAGATTTTCAGGTAAAAAGTTGCTTTGGGCATATACGCGATCTGGAGAAAGCAGGAATGGGCATAGACATTGAACGGGATTTTAAACCAAGATATGTTGTTAGTGATGGGAAGGAAAAAGTAGTCAGAGAATTAAAAACCCTGGCTGGTAAAAGCGAAGAAGTTTGGCTGGCAACGGATGAGGACCGTGAAGGAGAAGCAATCAGCTGGCATCTTTGCGAAGTTTTGGGTTTGAACCCCGACACCACTAAAAGGATAGTTTTTCACGAGATCACCAAACCAGCCATTAAAGCGGCGGTTGAAACGCCCCGCAAGCTGGACATGAACCTGGTGAATGCCCAGCAGGCCCGACGGGTATTGGATCGTATTGTTGGGTTTGAGCTAAGTCCTGTTCTCTGGCGGAAAATCAGCGTAAAAAACAATTTAAGTGCGGGTAGAGTGCAAAGTGTTGCTGTTAGATTAATTGCTGAAAGAGAAAGAGAGATCAATGCTTTTGAAACACAGAGCAGCTTTAAGCTGGAAGCTGTTTTCACGGCAACGGATACCACCGGGAAACAGATCCATTTTAAAGCAGAGGGGAAAAAGTACAACGACAGCCAAAGTGCTGAACAGTTTTTACAATCCTGTATTGGCGCTAACTACACGGTAAGCGACATACAGGTAAAACCTGGTAAGCGAACACCTGCAGCACCTTTTACCACTTCTACCCTGCAGCAGGAAGCCAGCAGGAAACTGGGGTATAGTGTAAGTAAAACGATGTTGGTAGCGCAGCAGTTGTATGAAAACGGGCATATAACTTATATGCGTACAGACAGTGTAAATTTAAGTGACACTGCGCTCGGCGACATTACCAATACCGTGAAGGGAATGTATGGCGAAAACTACCACCAGTTCCGCCGTTATAAAAATAAAAACCAGAGCGCGCAGGAAGCGCACGAGGCCATCCGCCCTACGTACATGAATAATTCAACCGTGGAAAACCCTGAGTGGAAGCGGTTATATGAACTGATCTGGAAGCGAACCATGGCAAGCCAGATGGCAGATGCCCAGCTGGAAAAAACAGTCGCTTCGATAGACATTTCTACCAATAAAGAACAACTTACCGCTTCGGGTGAAGTGATCAAATTTGAAGGTTTTTTAAAAGTATACCGGGAAGATAAAGACGAGGAAGATATCAATGAAGATGAATCAGCTGAGGGTATGCTACCCCCTTTACAGGTAAAACAAAGCCTGCCATTGGTGCAAATGACCGCCACCGAAAAATTTACCCGTCCCTCGCCCCGTTATACAGAAGCTTCGCTGGTAAAAAAGCTGGAGGAGCTGGGTATAGGGCGACCTTCTACCTATGCGCCTACCATTTCAACTATTATCAAAAGAGAGTATGTTGAGAAAAGAGATAAGGAAGGTGTGGCCCGTAACTATCGCCTGCTTACATTAAAGAATGAGCAGATTGCCAAAGCCACACTTACGGAGAATACCGGTGCAGAGAAAGCCAAGCTGTTCCCTACCGATCTGGGCCTGGTGGTGACCGACTTTTTAAAGCAATATTTCGACGATATCATGGATTACGGCTTCACGGCCCGTATCGAGAATGAATTTGACGATGTTGCAGAAGGTAAATTGCAGTGGAATAAAATGATCGATGATTTTTACAGTCCTTTTAAAGAAGACGTAGACAAGACCATCGAAACAGCCGAACGCATCAAAGGTGAAAGGGAACTGGGAACCGACCCCCAAAGCGGCAAACCTGTTATTGCCCGCATGGGCCGGTTTGGCCCTATGGTGCAGATAGGAAGCGCAGAAGAAGAAGAAACGCCTCGATTCGCATCGCTGCAAAAAGGACAAAGTATTGAAACTATTACACTGGAAGAAGCTCTCGACCTCTTTAAGCTCCCGGCTGTACTGGGTGAATACGAAGGAAAGGAAGTGTCGGTAAACATCGGGCGATTTGGTCCTTATGTAAAACTAGGTGAAGACTTTATTTCTATTCCCAAAGGAGAAGATCCCTTTAGTGTAACCCTTGACAGGGCAATCGACCTGATCAAAGAAAAGCAACAGGCAGATGCTCCTATTGCTGAATTTGAGGGAAAGCCGGTAACCAAAGGCAAAGGACGTTTTGGTCCATTTATAAAATGGAACGATATGTTCATTAACGTGCCTCGCCGGTACAATTTCGATCATCTGTCGCCGCAGGATATCAGGGAGCTGATAGAAACCAAGGTTGAAAAAGAAGCCAACCGCTTTATCCAGCAATGGCCGGAAGAAAAAATAGCGTTGGAGAATGGCCGCTGGGGCCCTTTCATACGGTTCGGTAAAAAAATGATCAAGCCGGGAAGAAAAGAAGGAGGAGAAAAGTACACGCCTGAAGAGCTTACCCAGGTTTCACTGGAGGAAGTAAAAAAAATGATCATCGCAGAAGAGCCGGGCGCATTTGATAAACCGGTGAAGCCTGCCCGTCCGGCAGGCGGGAAAGCGGCTGCCAAGAAAAAAACTGCCCGACCTGCAGGCGGGACCGCAGCTAAAAAGAAAGCCGCTCCCAAAAAGAAATAAAGGAATTACAGTAAATCGTAATCCTGTCAATCGTGCTACGCGTTGTTATGTATCTTTACCAGATCTACTACAGCGCGTTTGCGTTTATTTTAAACTGAAAACTACAACAAATGAAACAGTTATTTTGCATCACTGTTCTGGTAATGCTTTTCAGCTTTACCGTAGCAGACCCGATATCTGACAAAGACAGAAAGGACCTGCTTGCTTACAGGAAGACTGCCGAAACCACGTTATTAGCATCTGTAAAGGGCCTCACGGAAAAACAGCTTAACTGGAGGGCCAATGACTCAAGCTGGAGCATAGCCAATTGTATTGAGCATATCACCCTTACTGAAAAGTCTATTTTCGATTGGGCGATGGGTACTTTAAAAGAAACAGCGGATCCTGCAAAAAAGGCCGAAGTAAAAAATACCGATGACCAGATCAAAGCGATGATTGAGAGCCGCGATCACAAGGCTAAAGCTCCTGAATCATTGAAACCAATGGGTAAGCTCGGCAATACGGGAAAAACACTGCAAACATTCGAACAGCAAAGCGCCAGCCTGGATCAATATATTCAAAGCACGAAAGATGACCTACGCAATCATTTTGCCCAAACCCCGGTAGGCACCGTGGATGCTTACCAGTTGCTGGTATTTTTAACCGCTCACACCAAAGACATACGGCCCAGATCTTAGCTATAAAAGCGAATGCGGCATTCCCTCAATAAATTTGCTTTAAAAAATATTAAAAAGTGCCACCTCTGCAGGGACGGCACTTTTTTTTGTGAGCAAGATTATCTTTTGAAAATTATTGAGCTAACAATACCTGGTCGATACGATGAATAACGCCATTGATATGATTAAGATCGTTGGTGCTGCTTGGAGCAGCACTTAATAGCACATTAGCTGCTGTTGCGTTGCCAACTCCTTTTACGGTAGCAGCAGTAACCCCTGAAGCACCAAAAGTTGCCTTAAAACTAATGCCAGGGTGTGCAGCCACCGAAGCATTAACCAAAGTAGGCTGACTGGCTGCTTCTATCGGAAAATTCACTGTAAAATCCCTGTATCCAATTGTTGGAGTTCCAGGTTTTCCAACTATGTGATAAGCTACTACACCCTGCAAAAGAGCCGGGGTGATCTGGCTCGCCAGCAACTCGCCATAAACAGGTATTGTAGCAGGATTTGAAATAATAGTAACCCCATAGGTAGCTACCAGCCCCTGTGCAAATAATAAGGCTGCGGCCTGCTGCATACCCTGCTGTGTCATGGCAGCCTGTGCGATCAATTTTATCAATATATCTTCGAATGCAGCATTTGTAGGTGCCAGAACTGTAAAGTTGGCATTGGCCGTCATCAGGGCCGCCTGAAACTGACCTGTAGGCCCTTCTACCCCGTCTGCACGTATAACTGCAGCTTTAAAATAAGTATAGGAGCCTCCGGCATTGGCAGCAATGGTATACCATAACACTTTATCAGGGGGAAGCAAGGCCGCATATACCTTATGCATTACGCCATTGGCTGTGGCAATATCAGCCTGTGTAATGGGTATATTATTAACAAATCCGGCAGACCCCTGCTTGCCCAAAAATATAGGCATCCTGTAACCCGGGGGCAGGGCTGCCGCTGGTGGTGCCAGCACCAACGCACTTTGTAAATACATATTAAACGCCGGGGCAACCGGGTTAATGCGTGCTATCGTCAATTTCGATCCGCCGATAATGTGGTATTTGAGCATAGAGTCTAATTGTCCTGCTCTGAAAAAGTTCAACGATGAAGCGTCGGCAGGTAATCCCAGCGCGGCAAATGATCTCAGGATAGCTGCATTGTCTGGTGCAAAAAAAGTCATTTCACCGGATGGATTACCTAAGATATCAGAAAGTTTTCCGGTTGCACTGGCAAAAGTGCTCGCCTTTTCCACAGCTGTTTTTAAAATAGAATATTCTGAGGCATTCAATTTTTGCAGTATGGTTTCGCCATCCGCCGGCGGCGGTGGTTCCAGAGGTACCGCCTGGGGCAATTCTTTATTACAAGCCTGTAATAACATTAAGGCTACCAGCAATTTCAGGCTTCTCCTCATAAATAATTTATTAATAACAATCATGTCTGTTATATTTAAGGTATGCGTTAAGGTTTACAGTAAATTAAAAGTATACGCCACATAGTATAATCCCCCGATGCTTGGATTACCAATGGCATTAGTATAGTATTGATTAAAGAGATTGTTGGCACCCAGTTTTAATTGCGATTTGATAGATGGCAGCCTGTAAAGCAATGCAAAATCAACCGTATGGATGGGATTTAATGTACCAGATGCGAAATCGCCTTCGAAATCAACTTTATCCTGCCATCTCCAGTTAATGTTAAAGCCCATCAGGTTTTTAGGGCCAAAGCCAGAATTGCTTAAACCCAGTACTGTTCTGTATTTGGGTGCATTAAAGGAGGAGCGGAAATTATTAGGCACATCCCTGATTTCGTCGGAAGACACACTGCCATTCACTGCGAAATTAGCAGGCAGCCTCCAATCCAGGCCAAGAGCCCAGCCAAATGTTTTTACTTTAACGTCGGAATTTACCACAACAGAAATGCCCCTGTAAGCAGCCGGATTAGCCGGGTCGGTAAATTGTACCACGTCACGGCGGCCAATAAAGTTTTCATATTCGCCGGTATACACGTACGCATCTACAAATAGTTTTTTGGCGATTAAAGCTTTATACCCTAACTCGTAGCTCACTACACTTTCGGGTTTTACTTCTTTATAAGTTACCGGGATTCTATTGGCGGGGTTAGCAATAAATTCAGGTGCCGATATTCCAGGATTGTTGATCAGGTCGTAAGCTTCCCATATTACTTTGTTACCGCCAATTAAGGTACCGCTACCTACGGTAAGGTCGATCCACTGCTGCTGGGTACTTGGAAAACGATAAGCTGTTTGATAAGACAAACGGATATTATGATCTTCTGCCGGCTTAATCACTGCTGTTATTCTCGGCGTGAATTTGCCCTTAAAGAACTCGTTTTTATCATACCTACCCGATGCCGTAAGCTTTAGCCTGTTCTTAATAAGCTCCCTTCCTACCTGTAAATAGGCCCCCACTTCGTTAATTTTTATAGGGCCGTTTACTTCATGGAACAGTGTATTTTCACTATTCAGCACAAATTGTCTCCAGTTACCGCCTACCAATAATTCTACTGCGTTATTAATAAGCGGAGAAATGTTGTATTGACCTTCAGCAACGTATAGATCTGACTTATCAAGAAACAGTCCCCCGTTTTGATAGATCGGTTTCAGGCGAACTTCATCCCATAATTTATTAAACTCTGCAGAGCCTGCCTGCGGGCGACCTTCGTCTGCCGCCGCTCTTGCCATATTGTGTGCCTCCATATCGCCAATACCCGCCATTTTAGCGTTCAGATAGGCGAAACCGTACTGTTGGTACCATTGATTACTCGGTTTCCACAATTCATTGAATTGGCGGGCTGTAGCTGTTAAATTGTGCGATTCACCGGCATTTTCCTGCGTGGTGTAGGCCCGCAAAAACCAGTCGTCCGATTTAAATTCCAGTTTATACTGGCCAATCCTCAGGTCTTTTAGAGAGTAACGGTCGCTTCCGGTATAAATAGTATTGCCGGTTCCAAACTGCCCCATCAACGAGGCTTCTATCTTTGGCGTAATCTTATAATGTAAAGCCGCTCCTACTTTAAAATTAACTGTATTAGGATCAGCTAGCTCAGCTTCGGTATAACCCGTTCTCGAAACAGGAATATTTTCGGGCATCTGGTTAATATAAGACTGCCAGAAAGGAACCTGTGCGCCTATAGCGTTTAATACAAGCGAGCGTAAATTAATAGTGGTTTCGTCGCCATATACATTAATACCATCATAGTTAGGATCAGTGTCGCGGGTGCCATCCTTTATAACCCCGTTGGTGCCAACCCTTCCATAGTTGCGATAGTCCCTGGCCAGCCAATCGCGGGCGTGGATATACTCCGAGGTAATTTTGTAAGCAAATTTTTCCGAGACCTTCTGCGCCCATCGGGCAGCAAAATTATAATAAGGCGAAGTACCCCTGTAGTCGTTCCCTACATTCATGACGCCACTTTTGGCCTGGAAGGAAAGACCTGTATACTTAAACGGGTTTTTACTGCTTATCAACAAAGTTCCGTTCATACCGCCCGAGCCATATAATGCCGAAGATGCTCCGGGTAATAATTCCATACTCTCAACATCCAACTCCGATAAACCTACTACACTTCCTACAGAAAAATTCAATGCAGGCGCCTGGTTATCGATACCATCCACCTGCTGGTTGAACCGGGTGTTACCGCTACCTGCAAACCCACGTGTGGTGGGCGATGTGAAGGTCAAAGAAGCATTAACTACATCCACTCCTTTCAGTTTGCCAATGATATCATAGTAGCTGGCTGCGGGTGTATTTTTAATAGCTGCAGCACTTACCCGTTCTACTGTAACTGGCGACTCCAGCAAGCGCTCGCTAAACCGGGATGCCGACACTACAATCTCCTGTCCCAACATTGGTTTCAGAGATACCGTCAGGAACGAACTACCCGTTACCGGTATATCCTGCGTTTCAAAATTTACCGAACTGATCGTTAAGGTAGCCGGTAAGGAAGAAACAGTAATCTGGAATTCGCCCTGTTCGTTGGCAACCGCGCCCTGTGTGCTTCCTTTTAAAACAACAGAGGCTGCCGCAATGCCTTCGCCGTTTTCGACATTTTTTACTACCCCTTTAATGGTTTGAGCAAAAGAAATGGAGGTGACAAAACATAGGATTCCGATTATGGCAGACAATCTTAATGCAATTCTCATAAAATACTGATTTGTTTGGACAATTGTTCTGTTAAAATAACACTTGTTAGTTTAAAATCAAAATAAATTGTATGGCCGGTTACGGAAACCGGGAATTGGATATAAAATGCGGATACGGATATCAGATACTTAATATCAGATGCCTGATCGGGGCACCTGCTTTTTGGTGCTTGTTTCTCAACATTCATCATTAATTTCGCGCCATGTCTGAATTGAACTTTCCCCAACAAACTCATTTTTACCGAGGTAAGGTAAGAGATGTATACACTATCGATAACAGGTTACTGGTGATGATCGCTTCCGATCGCATCTCGGCATTTGATGTAATATTGCCGGAACCCATTCCCTATAAGGGACAGGTGCTAAACCAGATCGCCGCTTATATGCTGAATGCTACCAAAGACATTTGTAAAAACTGGTTGCTGGCAACACCAACCGCGAATAGCGCCATTGGTTTCAGATGTGAACCTTTCAAAATAGAAATGGTAGTGCGTGGGCACTTAACAGGTCATGCCTGGCGAACCTACAACAGTGGTAAACGGATTTTATGTGGTGTTGCGCTGCCGGACGGATTAAAGGAAAATGATTCCTTTGCCACTCCTATCATTACACCCAGTACCAAAGCCAGCGAAGGACACGACGAGGACATCAGCAAAGAGGAAATTATCGCTCAGGGATTGGCTACTGCGGATGAATGGCAGCAGCTGGAGCAGCTGGCCCTGTCTTTATTCAGGCGAGGCCAGGAACTGGCTTTAAAACAGGGACTGATACTGGTAGATACCAAATATGAATTTGGCAAGCTGGGCGATGAAATCGTATTAATGGATGAGATCCATACACCCGACAGTTCCCGCTATTTCTATGCAGAAGGATTTGAAGAACGCCAGCAGGCGGGAGAAAAACAAAAGCAGCTGAGTAAAGAATTTGTAAGGGAGTGGTTGATAGAAAATAACTTTATGGGCAAGGAAGGACAACAGGTGCCCAGGATGACCGAAGACTGGATCCATACTATCTCTAAACGCTATATTGAGTTGTATGAAAAAGTAATTGGTGAACCGTTTCAGCCGCAGCAGGTAAGTGAAGAAGAACAGCTGGAAAAGATAACAAAAGCGCTAAGTAAATACTAAAAGACAAGGGCCGCAAATTTGCGGCCCTGTTTTATAGAGAACGGATAAACTGCTTATTTAACTACCGGCGAACGCCTTTGTAATTTAATGGCATTCTTTTTAAAAGAACTTACATATCCCTCACTATCCTCTCTCCTGATCACTGCATTTATAGCATCATTTTCGTATCTGAAAAACTCATCAACTTCGATTCTTATACTTCTACCGTAGGTTTTATTGTATACAGACCTACTGCCACCCACAGCAAAGCTTCCAATAAGAACGTCATTTATTTCTGGCCATAATCTTGTATCATTATCGACGCTGTAAATAATTGCGTACTGCCCGTCATAGTCAAGCTTAACTATTGAATAAGGTGAGTTGACTTCAGAAATATAAGTTACTATCCCTGACTCGTCATCATTAGAATGGTCATCATAATAATCCCTTTTTGTGCAGCTTGCCAATAATACAACTCCTGCAAAAAGCACCAGCGTCATTGAAATAAATCTTTTCATTTTTATAAGTTTAGTAGTTTTAATTAATATTGTTTGCTTCTTTGATATATAGAGCATTCAAAGAACCCAAGGGTTTGTAGGGCATTGTTAAAAAACTTATAATAAATATTCATGCCAACAGCCTTATTGAAAATATTTTTTAACCCGGTTAACGGTCAATATGAAATCTGTAATCTTACCATTAATTAGTATCAGCTTTATGCTTTATTCGCAAAGCCTTTTGGGACAGTGCCTGGTTATTGGCACTTATACCAGCAATAATTCGAGCAAAGGGATTTATATATACGATTTTAATGTTGCCAACGGTGAAACAAAAGAAATAAGTCATGCCCAAGCCGGCAATCCCTCCTACCAGGCTGTTGACAAAAAGGGGAATTTCATCTACAGTGTTAATGAAAGTGATGAGGGCAAAATATCGGCCTTCCGATACGACCGGCGCAACGGCTCTTTGTTACTGGTAAACCAGCAATCCAATAATGGCAGCGCCCCCTGTTATGTAAGCATCGATAAAACCGGGAAATGGTTATTTGCCGGAAATTACAGTAGCGGTAACTTAACTGTGCACCCTATAAGGCCTGATGGAAGCATTGGCTCCATTCAGCAGGTAGTGCAGCACAGCGGCAGCGGCCCCAACAAAAACCGCCAGCAGTCACCACATGTGCACTGTACTTACCTGTCGCCAGATAACCGCTTTTTATACGTGCCCGACCTGGGCATCGATAAAGTAATGATCTACCCCTTTAATGCCCAAACCGGCAAGTTGAGCGAAGAGCAAGGCAGCGCTGTTACGATACCGGCTGGGGGTGGCCCGCGGCATATCGTATTTACTAAAAACGGGAAGTTGGGCTATATCATCGAGGAGCTCTCGGGAGCAATCACCGTTGTAGCGCGTAACGGCGAACAACACTCTATTATTCAGCGCATTAACAACCTGCCTGCACCATATAACGGTGCAAGTGCCGATATCCATTTGTCGCCCGATGAACGCTTTTTATATACATCGCACCGCGGTAACAGCACGATACAAATTCATAAAATAGACACAAAAACAGGCCGTCTCAGTTTCATAGCCGAGCAATCTACCAACGGCAATTTCCCGCGTAATTTCACCATCCACCCTTCAGGCAAATGGCTGCTCGCGGCTAATCAAAAATCAAACGATATAACGATCTTCAAAAGAAATGTTCAAACCGGTTTGCTTACCGATACTCAACAGCGTATTTCAGTACCGGCACCCGTTTGCCTGCAATGGATTGATTAATATCAAAAGTCACTATTATCACAACCGTTTCGGGTTCTGAAAGAAGTTATAGCCTGTGTATACCCAAAAAAGATTACTGAACAGGTAGTTCGTAACTTTGTGGCTTGTTACCACAATCGGCTCATACCTCATTTGTTAAGCAAACCGCTGCACAGCTGGGATTTGACTATTGCGGCATTGCGAAGGCGATGCCGCTGGACGAAGATGCACGAAAGCTGGAAGCCTGGCTGAATAAGGGCATGCACGGCCAGATGAAATATATGGAGAACCATTTTGAGCTGCGTGTAGATCCTACCAGGCTGGTGCCGGGGGCACGTTCTGTTATCACTCTTTTACTCAACTATTTTCCAGCCGAGCAACAAAACGGCAACGCTCCTAAAATTGCCAAATATGCTTATGGTAATGATTACCACGAGGTAATAAGAGCTAAACTCAATCAATTCCTGTTTATCGTACGTGAAAAAATAGGTGATATACAGGGACGCGGATTTGTTGATTCTGCACCGGTATTGGAGCGTAGCTGGGCCAAAAGGAGCGGTATTGGCTGGGTGGGAAAAAACGGTAACCTGATTACCAAACAAAACGGCTCATTTTTCTTTATCGCTACCCTGATCACCGACCTGGAACTCAACTACGACGACCCGTTTGCCAAAGATTTTTGCGGTTCCTGCACACGGTGTATAGACGCATGCCCTACCAACGCGATCCTCCCTGATAAAGTGGTGGATGGCAGCCGCTGTATTTCTTATTTTACCATTGAACTAAAAGAGATGCTGCTGCCGCAGGAAATGAGCGATAAGTTTGACAACTGGATGTTTGGCTGCGATACCTGCCAGGATGTTTGTCCCTGGAACCGGTTTAGCAAGCCGCATTCAGAATCAGCCTTCACACCCATACCCGAGATACTAAATTTATCTAATAATGAGTGGCATGCGATGACAGAAGAAAGTTTCCGAAAAATATTTAAACATTCGCCTCTAAAAAGAAGCAAGTTTAAAGGCATCCAGAGAAACCTGCATTTCATCCGACAGGAATAACCAGGAATATCCAATGTTTCTCGCAGAGCGCGCAGAGATATGAAGGCGCAGAGAAATGGAACTTTAGATATCAAACCCGTTCCTAAATCACCTGATCAATTTTTTAGATCCTGAAGGCCACGGCTAATAAGGTCACCATAGCTCTTATCCAGCATTAAACTGGAAAACTTCTCCCAGGGATACCATTTCAATTCAAAATCCATATATCCCTGCAAAGCCAGGGAATCGTTACGCTCATCTTTATTAATTTGCCATCCACTGATAACCGGGCTCGAACCTTTTTGCATGGAAACTACCACACTGCTGTCTGTAGACTCATTAACAGCGAGCCTGATGCCATTTGCTGTTGCTTTCACTACCCTTCCATCCCGCACCAGTTCTTCGGTAAGCACAATATTCTCAAAGCCCGGGTACCATTTCTTCCATTGAGAGAGGTCGCGCACCTGGTTCAGCACGCTATCACGGCCATTTGCCAGGCCCGTCATTCTGAAAACCCTTATACGGGATGGAATAAAAAAAGCCACTATACAAGCCATGGCAAAAAAAACAAAGGCGCTGATTAATATGAGTTTAATAAATCGCATAAGAAAACAGTAAGTAGAAAATGTCAAATATTAAATGATGAACTGTTTAAACTTTTTAAATTGACCACTCCCTAAGGTTCGAAGAACCCCTTTGGAGAGTTCTATGGATATAGATTCTATAGAAACCATAGCGTTTAGGGCTGCATAGATCATTCCCATTTCATCACTTTCATAACAATCAGGTATACAACTATGATCCAGATACCCAGTATACCAATTTCTTTCCAGCAATCATATAAATGCAGACCCTCAAACGATATTTTACGCATGGCATTGTTAAATTGTGTAAGAGGCAGGGCCTGGCAAAGATGCTGAAGCCATAAAGGAAACACGTTGATCGAAAAAAAAGTTCCGGACAATAATATCTGGGGAAACCCGAAAAGATTGATCAACAAAGGAATGCTGGTATCAGATTTGGCCAGGCTGGCAAAAATCAATCCTACTCCCATCAGCAAAAACAACATGTACACAGTAAGCAGGATCATTTCCGCAAAAGTAAGCGCGCCGTTGATCAATGTGAATTTTAAGAAGAAATGCCCGAAGAGGATCAATACGACTACGTTGATCAACTGAAACACCAGCCGGCTGGCCCCAATACCGATAAGGATATTTATTTTTTTAACGGGCGAGGCATAAAATCTTTTTAGCACCAGCTGTTCCCGCAAGTTGAAGAAAACGAAAGCAATACCAAACATGGTGGCAAACAAAATAGAAAATCCCAGTTGCCCCGGCAATACAAAATCGATCTGCCTGTATTTTTTTCCGGGAACAATTTGAGGGATAAATGCATATTCACGCTGTAACTTGTGGGCATCATCCAGCTCAATTTTTAGCGCCTGGTAGTCTAACGTACGCATCAGATTGTAAACGGCTCCCCCACTGGCCTCGCTCGACAATAGTGATACTTTATAATACTTTGACGCATTAATGGTATAGGGCATAATATTCAGCAGCGCTGATATATTGCCTTTAATAAGGTCTTCGTTTTGCTTGGCGGTATCAGCGTAGGAAATTATTTCTATACGTGGATTTACCTTTAGGCTATCATACAACACGCTGGAGGTATCGCTTTGAGGACTTATGGCAATTTTATAGGCTTCAGGCGGACGCTCGCTAAAAGCGCCGAATATCAAAATAAAAATAACAGGAAACAGGAAACTGAAAAACAAAGAAGAAGGCTGGCTAAAAATAGCTTTGAAGCTTGCTTTAGTTATCGCCCATAAAGCTCTGGACTGACTATAGGACATTTAATGATTGTAAGTTTTTGTATATTATTATTGTTTAAGTCAAGGCGAGCCTTTCCTGCCGGCATTCAATTAAATTTTTGGTGAATGTCGCGCAGGAACGATTTTTTTGAATCGTGCATCTAATTAATAACAAACTCGAAAGGCAACCTAGCCTGCGCTCCCTGCGTAAGGCTTTTTACCTGCATCAATTGTTTGTACACATTATAATACTCTTCGCCTAATTCTTTTTTCATTTTGCTGCCGGCTATTTCTGTTTTATCCATTCCCAGCACCCTTTCTATCAAACTGCCGGCTTTGGGATATTCTTTTATTTCATAACTATCCAGCTTAGCCTTTTTAGCCGCCGCTGCAATAGCAGTTTTTAGTCCTCCGTATGCGTCTACCAGTCCTACTTCTTTTGCCTTCAAGCCTGTCCAAACACGGCCCTGGGCAATGGTTTCAACGTATGCCGTATCTTTTTTGCGTCCTTCGGCAACACGCTGTTTAAAGTCGGCATATATCTTTTCGATGCTCGCCTGCACCAGTTTCTTTTCCTGCTCGGTCATGGGATGATCTACACTTCCTGCATTGGCCAAAGGACCGGTTTTAATGCCATCAAAGGTAACCCCCAGCTTGTTTTTGAAAAAAGTGCTCATATCCGGCACCACCCCAAATACCCCGATAGAGCCGGTGATGGTATTCCTGGAGGCAAAAATGCTATCGGCCGGAGCAGCAATATAGTAACCACCCGAAGCTGCTACGTCGCCAAAACTCACCATTAACGGCTTGGCTTTTTTTGCCAACAACATTTCCCGCCAGATATTTTCGCTGGCCAATGCGCTGCCACCTCCCGAATTGATCCGCACTACAATTGCCTTAATAGATTTATCCAGCCTCGCCTTGCGCAACAAATCGATATAATTTTCGCTACCGATATTATCTTCGCCACCTTTGCCATCTATAATGTTGCCGGTGGCATAAATAACCGCAATATTATCTCCTTTCCCTCCCAAACCACGATTGGATGATGCGTAGGTTGGCACACTAATGAAGTTGATCTTCGTATCAGCATCTAATTTCAGCCGTTTTTTAATTTCATCTTTTATTTCATCATCATATTTAACGCCATCTATCAACCTGTGCGTAACGGCATCTTCAGGAGTTTTAATGGCGCCGGCGTCAGCCAGCTGATGCAGCGTAGCCGTATCAGTTTTTCGTGCTTCGGCTGTTTTTATCAGGAAGTCGTTATAAATATCATTTACCCATACAGTGGTTTGCAGCCGGTTTTCATCGGTCATCTTTTCAGCGCGCAACGGTTCCGTAGCGCTTTTAAACTTACCCGCATAAAATATCTGCGGCTTAATTTCGAGCTTCTCCAGCGTACCTTTTAAGAACATATAACTTACGCCAAACCCGGTCCATTCAAACAAACCTTTAGGTGATACATATATTTTATCAGCTACATTGGCTATGTTGTAAGCATTCTGAGACATTACATCGGCATATGCTATGATGAATTTTTTTGAAGCCTTAAAATCAATCAGGGCGTTCCGGATCTCATCGCTGTTGCCAAAGCCGTTAGCATTACCGTTAGCCTTTAAAAGAATGCCTTCAATATTTTTATCATCCTTCGCTTTTTCTATCAGGCGAATAAGATCGTAAAAAGAAGGTGTTTCCTCCAATGCTTCTGCCTGGAGTACCGATTGAAAATCGGTAACAGGCCTTTCATCGTATTTTTTACTCAGGTCTATCTCCAGCACCGATTTTCCGGCAATAGCCGGCGCCGATTTGGAGAGGGCACTTCCGGCAAGGCCGGCAAAAAAGAAAAATATCGCGAAACAAAATACCACCAGTGCTAAAAAGGAAGCCAGGAAGATTTTAAAAAAAGATTTCATGAGATGATAATTGATTGGTACAGGGGTATGGATTTAGTTTAAACCGCTCTGTTAATGGCTTCAAAATTAAAGATATTTACAATGCAATTTTTTAGTCCTTCAGGCTGATAGCTGTTTTATGCTATAAATCTTTCCGGCGTTACTGAGCCCTTCTGTATTTTTGCCGCCCTGCTTTACTTTTGCATGGCATATTTATGGATCAAAAATTGAACAGCACTTATCTTATAACGGGTACCAACCTGGGCGACAGACCCGCTAATTTAAGGCGCGCCATTGTTGAAATTGAGAAAAATATTGGCAGCGTTAGCCGCTGTTCGTCTGTTTACGAAACAGAACCCTGGGGCCTTAGCAACCAGCCCAGTTTCTACAACCAGGTATTGAAGGTGAACACTACCCTTGATGTATGGTCGCTGCTTGCTACAACGCTTCACATCGAAGAAAAAATGGGAAGAGTGAGAACGGAGCGATATGGTGCGAGAGTTATTGATATTGATATATTATTTTTTGACAACCTGGTGATCAATTCTGAAAAATTAACCATTCCCCACCCCCGCATCAGGGAACGAAACTTTGTGCTGGCCCCTCTTGCTGAAATAGCGCCGGAACTGGTGCATCCTGTACTGAACCAAACCATGCAGGAACTCTGGACAACCAGCGATGATCAACTGGGCGTAAAAAAAATATCCCCGACCGCGGGCTAGGATTATATTTGCTACTGCATCGGCAAGCATTACAGCCTGTTTATCTTCATTATCATTATTATTTAAAAGTGAATTGCGTTACGAGTTTATAACCATAGAAGGAAATATCGGGGCCGGCAAAACCACGCTGGCAACGCTACTCAGCCAACATTATAATGCCAGGTTGGTGCTGGAAGCTTTTGCAGATAATCCATTCCTGCCGCAATTTTATGAAAACCCTAAACAATTTGCTTTCCCGCTGGAGTTGTTTTTTATGGCTGAACGCTATAAGCAACTACAGGAAATGCTGGTGCAAAAAGATATGTTTCACCGGTTGACCATCAGTGATTACCTGTTTACCAAGTCGCTATTGTTTGCAAAAGTAACCTTAACTGAAGACGAGTACAAGCTGTATCAACGCCTGTTTGATATTGTACAGCAGCAGCTGATCCATCCGCAGTTACTGGTTTACCTGCATGCGCCTGTCTCCCGATTGCAGCAAAATATAAAAAAAAGGCAAAGAGCATACGAACAGAAGATTCCGGATGAATACCTGTATAGCATACAGGAAACTTATGTTCAATACATTAAACAGCTTAATTTACCGGTATTATTTGTAGATGCTTCCAACGCCGACTTCCTTGGCAACGATAAACACTTACAGGTGATTATGGACGCACTGGAGCGGTCTTACGAGCCGGGTCTTCATCCACTTACGCTACCCTGACAGGATTAGCAACCAGGATGATTGCCATTAAAGTTTATTATTTACCTCCCCTACCGGTCACGCATCATGGATCATTCCTTACTCATAATCATTGCTCCTCCTTACCTTTGCATACCTAATGGCAAGCGCAAATACCCCCGAAGTACAGATCGTTAACGACCCTTTTGCAGCAGTTCGAATTCCGGAATACAGAAACCTGATGATAGGCCGTTTCACTTTTGTGATGGCGATGCGAATGATTACAACGGTAGTAAGCTGGTGGATTTACGAAATCACCGGCGATGAGCTGGCAATTGGAATGATTGGCCTGGCTGAAGTAATTCCGGCACTTACACTGGCTCTTTACTCGGGGCACAGGGTTGATATAAAAGACAAAAGAAGGTTGATTTTACAAGGCGTTACAGGTTACTTGCTGGCAGGCATCACGCTTTTTGCATTATCCACCCAACAAGCACAGGATTTCTTACATATACGGCATATTACCTGGTTTATATATGGCGTTTTTTTCTTTACAGGTATCCTACGTTCTTTTGTGGGGCCATCATTCAGTGCTATGTTAGCGGCTATCGTACCTAAAAACTTATTGCAGAACGCTACCACCTGGAACCAGGGCACCTGGCTTTCAGCTTCTGTAACGGGTCATGCTGTGGGCGGTTTTCTGATTGCCTTTATAGGGATAAGCAATACACTGCTGGTTGTTTCCTGTATTATTTTCGCGAGCATACTATTTCTTTATCAATTAAAACCCAAGCCGCCTGTTCAAACCAATATGGAGAAGAAAACCTGGGAAAGTGTAAAGGAAGGCTTAAGCTTCGTGTTCAGAACCAAAGCCCTGTTAGCGGCTATGGCATTGGATATGTTTGCTGTTTTATTCGGAGGTGCAGTGGCCATGATACCCGTATTTGCAAAAGATATTTTAAAGATAAGTCCTTTGGCGTACGGATGGCTGAATGCGGCAACAGATATAGGCGCGATTAGTATCGTTGTCATTCTTACACTGTGGCCTATGAAAAAGGCCCAGGGCAGAAAAATGTTACTGGCTGTTGCAGGCTTTGGCTGTTGTATTATATTATTCGGGCTATCGAAATGGTTTTTGCTGTCCTTTTTTGTTATGCTGCTGGCCGGCATACTGGATGGCGTAAGCGTTGTGGTACGCGGTACCGTAATGCAATTGCTCACACCCGATCATATGCGTGGCCGCGTTAGCAGCGTAAGCAGCATGTTTGTTACCAGCAGCAACGAGCTGGGGCAATTTGAAAGCGGTTTAATGGCCAGGACTATGGGCGCAATCCCTTCAGTAATTTTTGGCGGCTGTATGACAATTGCCGTTGTTGTTACTACCTGGTTCAAGGCGCCCACATTGCGTAAGTTTGAGTATTAAGTATTCCTCCCATTAATTTATTACAATATAAAGCGAGATGATCATTAAACGAATTACTGTAAAGGAGATGAACAGTGTTGTTCACCTTTTTGATCAATACCGGGTGTTTTATAAACAGGTTTCCGATATTGTCCTTGCGCAACAGTTTATTGCACAACGGCTCCACCATAATGAATCGGTTATTTTCGTAGCATTTAACGGCGATCTCCCAGTGGGTTTTACACAACTCTACCCCACCTACTCTTCTATGAGAGCCAGTAAAAACTGGATCTTAAATGATCTATACGTTAGCGCTGACTACAGGAAGCAAGGGATTGGCGCTGCATTGATCGATACGGCTATGAACTTTGCCCGTGAAGACGGCGCTGCTTACCTGGCACTCTCCACTGCCGTAGATAACTATACTGCCCAAAGCCTCTACGAAGCGATCGGCTTTGTAAAGCAGCAACCGGATACTGCATTTTTTGATTACCGCATTAACCTAAAATAAGAAAGCCGGTACCTGTTACCGGCTCTCAACAACTTTAAAACAAGATCAGTTATATCACTCTCACGCGTAACACACCGTCTATCGCTTTTATTTTAGCGATACTTTCTTCGCTGCTAACGCTTTCCAGATCCAAAATAGTATAAGCATAATCGCCGCGGCTTTTGTTGATCATATCCTTGATATTGATCTGAGCATCAGCCAAAGCTGTTGATATCTGCCCTACCATGTTTGGAATATTTTTATGAGCTACCGTAATACGCTGAACACCCGATAAAGGCATTTCGCAATTCGGGAAATTTACCGAGTTCCTGATATTACCCGTTTCAAGGTATATCTTGGTTTGTATAGCGGCCATATGCGCACAATTATCTTCAGACTCGGGTGTAGACGCACCCAGGTGAGGGATAGCGATCACGCCAGGCCTGTTGATCATTTTTTCATTAGGAAAATCGGTTACATAACCACCAACTGTTCCAGCCTCTATTGCTGCCAGGATATCATCATCATTTACCAGTTCGCCACGGGATAAATTGATCACGCGTACGCCTTTCTTCATCTGTGCAAAAGCTTCTGCATTTAATGTACCCTTTGTTTGGGCATTATATGGGATATGCAGGGTGATATAATCTGCTTTTTCGAAGATCGTTTTCAGATCAGTAGCTTTCTTAACGGCTCTTGATAATCCCCATGCAGCATCTACCGAAATAAACGGATCATATCCTAATACTTCCATGCCCAGGTTAACCGCTGCGTTAGCGATCAATACGCCAATGGCGCCCAAACCAATTACACCCAGCACCTTCCCTTCAATTTCAGGTCCTACAAACTGCGCCTTTCCTTTTTCCACTTCTTTGGCAACATCCTGGGTAAGACCATTAGCCCAGTTGATCCCATCTACAATTTTACGGGAAGAGATCAGCATAGAAGTGATCGCCAGCTCTTTTACAGCATTGGCATTAGCACCCGGTGTATTGAACACTACAATGCCTTTTTCAGCGCACTTATCGGTAGGAATATTGTTTACACCTGCGCCTGCGCGTGCAATGCTCAAAAGCGATTCAGGAAATTCCATCTCGTGCATCGACGCGCTCCTTAAAAGAATTCCGTCGGGGTTAGCGGCGTCATCCGCAATGGTATAACCTTCACCAAATTTTTCCAAACCGGTTTTGGCTATTTTATTTAATGTTTTAATTATATAAGTCATCTTGCAATCAGTAATTAATAAAAAGTAATTATTTGTTGTTTGTTTCGAATTGTTTCATGAAGTCAACCAGTTTCTGCACGCCTTCCAGGGAAATAGCATTATAGATGCTGGCACGCATACCCCCTACCGACCTATGTCCTTTTAATTGTACAAAACCTGCTGCTGTGGCTTCTTTAATAAACTTAGCGTCTATTTCCTCGTTGCCTGTAACAAAAGGAATATTCATTACAGAACGGTCTTTACCAGCTACCGTGCTCTTGAACAAAGAAGACTCATCCAGGAAGTTATAGAGGGTATTGGCTTTTTCGATATTGATTTTCTCAATAGCTGTAACACCACCCTGTTCTTTCAGCCAGTTCAATACCAGCCCTATCAGGTAAATACCAAATGTAGGCGGTGTGTTGTACATACTTCCGTTTTCAATATGCTCTTTGTAATTGAACATAGTGGGCGTAAAGTCCATTGCATTGCCCGCCAGGTCTTCGCGAATGATCACAACGGTTACACCAGCAGGTCCCAGGTTTTTCTGAGCTCCTGCGTATATTAGACCAAACTTCGATACATCATAATGTTTTGAAAGGATATCAGAAGACATATCGCCTACCAAAGGCACATTACCGGTATCAGGAAGTTCAGCAAACCGGGTACCATAAATAGTGTTATTGGTAGTAATGTGAAAATAGTCGGCATCCTTATCAAATGTAGCCGGGTCCAGCTCAGGAATATAGCTAAAGGTCTTGTCTTCAGAAGAGGCTATAACATTTACGGCGCCGTAACGTTTGGCTTCTTTGATCGCCTTTTTTGACCAGGCGCCTGTATTTACATAATCCGCTTTTTTGTTTTTGTTCATCAGGTTCAGCGGTACCATCGCAAACTGCGAAGAAGCCCCTCCCTGTAAAAACAAAACCTTATAATTGTCGGGCACCTGCATTAATTCGCGTAACGAACTTTCTGCCGAATCAAGAATGGACATGAAATCTTTGGAGCGATGGCTCATTTCCATTACGCTCATTCCACTTGTTCCATAGCACAGCATTTCGCTTTGTGCTTTCTTTAAAACCTCTTCTGGTAAAGCAGAAGGGCCGGCCGAAAAATTGTAAACTCTTTGCATTGCCTATTAATTATTGTTTAAAATATTGAGGCGCGAATTTAAACTTATCTAACGTAATTACAATCCTGCACTGTCGATTTTTAACAGTTATGCACATTTAGTGAATAATCTTGCTTTAATATATAGCAGTTTTAATGGCTGCAGAATGGTTTTTAAAGGAGCAATCGGGGCCAGATGTACCTGATTACCGCCGGTTTCCGGCCATTTTTAATTATAATTTAAAGCTATAACCAGCCGCTAAAAAGCAGCAAACGTGTATAATGCGGGGAAGAAAAATAATGCACCCTGTTACCAGCGCACCCAGGGATACGATGAGTACTGCCGCAGCAGCAAGATCCTTTACCACTTTTATTTTTTCATGATATTGCGGAGATACAAAATCGCAAAGCTTTTCAATAGCAGTATTCATAATTTCGGTTCCCATTACTGCCGAAATGCAAGCTACAATCCATATCCATTCTATCTTTGTAATATGCAGCGCAATGCCCAGCAGGATGGCGAGCCCGGCGGCCAGCAAGTGAATTCTGAAATTTTGTTCGGAACGCAGTACAGACCTGAGACCACTCATTGCATATGCAAAGCTTTTCAGCATTTTCTTTAAGGAAAACCGTTGACTCATTGGGTACAAATCTATACAATTAAGGCTTAGGATGCCAATTGGGCATACAACATTTTCCATTTTTCCGTAACATAAATCAGGGCCGATGGAACCAGCGATATGAAAATCGTGGTTACCCGTAAACAGCAAACTTGAACTATTGATCTTTTATAGTTTATTTTGACATCAAATGAAGGGTAACATTATCGGGTACATTCTTCTCACAGTCATTTCCTTCGGGGTATTGCCGGGAGTATGCCAGTCCAATACATTTAGCTTAAACGGCAAGGTTACCGACAAGGAATCCGGGCTGGCATTGGAGGGTATATCGGTATATATCAATAATACAACCTACAGCACCCAAACGGACAAAGATGGCAGCTTCCGCTTAGCAGCTATTCCTTTAGTTAATTTCGAACTCATTTTCTCCGCCGTCAATTATGAAACACAAACCATGCGTATTGACAGTGCCGCCGCCCCGCTCCCTTTAAATATCAGGCTGCGGAAAAACACTGCAACACTTAATGAAGTAGTGGTAACTGCAGCGGTAGACAAAAACGGCTGGGCCCAGTATGGCAGCACGTTTACCAAAGATTTTCTCAGCTATTCGGCTTTCGCAAAAAAATGTGTCATTGTTAATTACCAGGCAATACGTTTCAGACGGATCAAAAAAGATAATATTTTAAAAGCTTATTCGAAAGAACCCTTAAAAATAAGAAATGAAGCGCTGGGTTACGAGCTCATTTACTGGCTCGATGAATATGAACACCAGTTTGCCCGCCAGGTTGTATTTTATAAAGGCAATGCCCAATTCACCGAAATGAAAGGCGGCAAAAGAAAAACTGAATATTGGAATAAAAACCGGCAGATGGCCTACGAAGGCTCGCTGACTCATTTTATCCGCTCTGTATATGAAGGTACTACAGCTAAAGAAGGGTTTGTTGTAAACCTTATAAAAACAGTTCCTTATAAAGATATTAACCTGTATATACCAGCGTTTACTGACACAACCAGCATTTACAGCGCTCCGGCCCTCACAAAATACATCGAAAGTTTGTACAAGACCAAAGACAGCATTCAGGCAGCGTTACAAATCAATAAGGTACAACAATGGCTGGCTGCCCTCCGCAACAGGATGCCATTTGTTATTTCTTTAGATACCGGAAAAGGTATACAGGCTTATTTCTTTTTAAAGAATTCCGTTGTTTCAGACCAGATTTCAGTGTACCGGTTTGATGTAAGCAATACTGCCTCCGTCAGGCGTATACAATGGGAAACAGCAGGCACGCTTATCCCTGACCAAAAAACATTAAGCAGGATCAGCGGTTACGAAGGTATTAGTGCTGATCAACGCGGGCGCCTGATGGTGAAGCTGTTTTACTCACGCCCGTTAAACACCAGCCAATTTGTTACCCGGCTCAATGGCAACCTGTACCTGAAGTTTGATGACACCTGGCAGGTTACCTACAGGAAAGAACGGAAAGACAAAGAGTATATTGAAGAAAATGCCTTGCAAAATAATGATTCAGGATACCAGGAATCTACCATTTCTATGGTCGGTTCCCAACCCGTGATGATCTTACCGAACGGCTATTATATAGGAACCTATAGCCTTATTACCGGGGTATACTGGTCTTATGAAAAGATTGATAAAATGCTGCCTTTAGATTTTAAGCCATCAAAATAGCCGGCATTGCTTATTTGGTTTTGGACGATAGTTTTTTAGCAGGCGCTGTTTTATTCTTCTTTTCCAGCTTCCTGGCTTCCGCTTCCAGCTCCAGGCTAAATAAAGCCATAGCACACTTGGCGCAACCTACTTCCTGGCCTGCTTCCAAAGACTCCCGGGCCGCCTCAATATCTCCTATTGCCGCGTAATAGCCGCCCAGCACTTCATAACCATTGGCATCTCCCAGGTCAATAGCACGATATATGATATCCACAATCTCCTGGTTGGCCTCCTGCTTCTTCATTTGCTTTTTAGAATCAAACAATGCAGCTATGCCCCCTATATCTTCCAGGGTTTTCAAACCCGCATAATCCAAACAGGCCTTTGATAGCCCACTGTCACACAAATTCTTCAATGCATTTTCATAAGTGGTATCAGGACCTTCAAAAAGTAAGGAAAGCTCATTATCTCTTCTGTTGATACTATAGTACTGGTACAGCAAACCGGCTATCCTGTCGGACACCGCAGGATCGGTACGTAAAGTTTCAACAGTGGTATCTTTCACTTTTTCCCACACACAGCCATCCACCCAGTCTGAAGCGCCGTATAATTTATCCCCTTTAACCACAAATTTGAAGATGCTTTTATCGGGATATACGATCAGGCTATCGTCTTTTTGAAAATAATAACCATTACCCATGCCGGTTATATCAACAGTACCGTTCCCGTCAAAACTAAAATACTCATATAACGCCGTATCCGAGCTGGCTTTAAAATAACCATGCAGCTCATTGGTGATCTTTTGCCCGGAAACTACCTGTATACTGCTCACCATCAAAAGGCAAAGAACATAAAACAACTTACTCTTCACTGATTCCATTTTAAGCGGCAAATATATACAAACAAAAAAAATGCGAAGCATGGTGCTTCGCATTTCCTAATAATTATTACGGGTATTTCAGGCCTCGTTTACGGCTGCAATACCAGGGAGTGTTTTACCTTCAAAAAACTCGAGCATAGCGCCACCACCGGTAGATACATAGCTTACTTTATCAGCATATCCGAATTTATTAACAGCCGATACGCTGTCGCCGCCGCCCACCAGCGAAAAAGCACCATTCTCGGTAGCTTCAGCTACTGCATCAGCAATTGCCTTGGTACCGCCCTGAAACTTTTCCATTTCAAATACACCCATAGGGCCGTTCCATAAAATGGTTTTTGACTTCTTAATTACGTTGGCAAACTGTCCTCTCGACTCACCTGCAATATCCAGTCCCATCCAACCCTGCGGGATGTTGTTGCTGGGCGCTTCTGAAGTATCGGCATCAGCCGCAAACTTATCCGCGATCAGGCTTTCACCAGGCAGGTGAATGCATACGTTCTTTTCTTTTGCCTTTTCTAAAATTTCCTTAGCCGTATCCAGGCGCTCTTCTTCACAAAGAGAAGAACCAATATTACCGCCCATGGCTTTAAAGAAAGTATAAGCCATACCACCACCGATAATGATGTCGGTAGCTTTATCCATCAGGTTTTCGATGATCAGGATTTTATCGGAAACCTTAGCTCCGCCTAAAATAGCTGTAAATGGCTTTTGAGCATCGCTCAGTACTTTTTGCGCGCTGTTTACTTCAGCCTCCATCAGCAAACCAAACATTCTTTTATCGGAAGGGAAAAATTTAGCGATCACGGCTGTAGAAGCATGGGCACGGTGTGCCGTACCAAAAGCATCATTTACATATACATCGCCCAGTTTGCTTAATTTTTCAGCGAATGCTTCGTCACCTTTTTCTTCTTCTTTATAAAAGCGAAGGTTTTCCAGCAATAACACTTCGCCTTCGCGCATCATATCGGCAGTAAGATAAGCCTGCTCGCCAATACAATCATTGGCAAATAATACCGGCGCTCCATCCAGCAGACCGCTTAAATGTTTTACCAGGTGCTTTAATGAAAACTTATCTTCAGGACCGGTTTTAGGACGTCCCAGGTGAGACATTAATATTACTTTACCGCCATCGGCCAATATTTTTTTGATGGTAGGCACGGCTGCCTTCATGCGTGCATCGGAAGTGATCTCCAGATTCTCGTTCAAAGGCACGTTGAAGTCTACGCGTACCAGGGCTTTTTGACCCTTAAAATTATAATTTGAAAACTTTGACATATAAATATGTTTAGGGTTTTAAATAAAGTAAAACACACCCAACAACAGTGCCCTTTTTGTTAAAAAAGACACCTGCGGTTATCGGGTCTATAAAAATAAAAAGCGGAACGCTTGTTCCGCCTTTCAATTTGTTATCGCAATTACTTGCTGATTAAGCCTGCAAAATATTTCACAGTACGAACCAGCTGAGAAACATAGCTCATTTCGTTATCATACCATGATACAGTACGGGCAATATGCTTGTCGCCTACGTTCATTACTTTAGTTAAAGTAGCGTCAAACAGAGAACCGTAGCTGGTTCCGATCACGTCGCTGCTTACGATTTCGTCTTCGTTATAACCGAAGCTTTCGTTAGCGGCTGCTTTCATTGCTGCATTGATTTCTTCCGCGGTAGTGGGTTTACCCAGGATCACGTTCAATTCAGTGATAGAACCGGTGATAGTAGGTACACGCTGAGCGCTACCATCTAATTTACCTTTTAAGTTAGGTAATACCAAACCGATTGCCTTAGCAGCACCAGTGCTGTTAGGAACGATGTTAGCAGAAGCCGCACGCGCACGACGAAGATCTCCTTTAGGATGTGGCGCATCCAAAGTGTTCTGATCGTTAGTGTATGCGTGAATGGTAGTCATGATACCGATTTCGATACCATAAGTATCATCCAATACTTTAGCCATTGGAGCCAAACAGTTAGTTGTACAAGAAGCACAGCTAATGATTGTTTCGCTACCATCTAAGATATCGTGGTTTACGTTGAATACAACTGTTTTCAGATCGCCTGTAGCAGGAGCTGAAATTACAACGCGTTTTGCACCTGCAGTAATGTGCGCCTGTGCTTTATCTTTATCTGTAAAGAAACCGGTGCACTCTAATACTACGTCTACATCATGCTCACCCCAAGGAATTTGAGCAGGATCTTTTTGCGCGTAGATCTTGATTTCTTCACCTTCTACTATAATAGAGTTTTCTGTATGAGATACATTTTTATTGAAAGGACCTTGTGCAGAGTCGTACTTTAATAAGTGTGCAAGTGTTTTTGGGCTTGTAAGATCATTAATGGCTACTACATCAATGCCTTGCTGATTGTAGATCTGACGGTAAACTAAACGTCCAATTCTACCGAAACCATTGATGGCTACTTTTACTGTGCTCATGATTTTTTAGTAATTTAATTTATAAGTACTTTTTTTGGAGGCGTGAAGTTAACGATTTTATGGCATTTAGTGTACCGGATACATCTTATTTTTTGTTCACGTATAAAAGTGGAAAAACATTTTTAAAAAAAAGTTTTGGCTGTTACAAAACAGCAACCTATATTTGCACTCCCAAAACGGATACGCCGCGTTGGTCAAGGGGTTAAGACGCATCCCTTTCACGGATGAATCACGGGTTCGATTCCCGTACGCGGTACGAAGGCCAGCTTTTTAGCTGGCTTTTTTTATGCTTCGAATTTAAGATTTATGCGCCGGAGATCCGGTTGAGAAACTCCTCAAAAATTTGACGTTGATCTAAAGTGGGCTTTCGCGCTTTTATGGGTAAAATCTTATTAAGAATTGCGAATTATCAAAACGAAGTTCTCAACCCGGCGACGCTATCGTGGAGCATTTGTTTGGATAACGCGTTATGGTTTGTTATGCGCTACAGCTATAGTGTTATACGAATAGCGTAAAACTACCTGTTTTTGACATTATCCCACCTCTTACAAAGGTATGCCCTGTGGTAAGTTTGTGTTGGCAATAATTGATAACTCAAAAACAAACAAATATGTCACAGATTAACCCGCACATTACTTTCAACGGCAACTGTCGCGACGCCATGACGTTTTACAAAGACTCCCTGAATGCGACCCTCGATATAATAACCGTAGGTCAGTCGCCGATGGCCGCCCAGTTCCCCGCTCACATGGCAGACAGCATCCTGCATTCCAGTCTTAAAAAGGGAGAAATGGTAGTGTTAGCGTCAGACAGGATTGGTTCTAATGAAACGATAAACTCAATGGAGAGCGCATTGTCCTTATCATTGAACTGCAGTACAGAGGAAGAACTGAAAACTTACCTCCCCAATCTTTCGGCTGGCGGTGAAGTTATATACCCGCTGCATGATTTCTTTGCGGGGAAAATGGCAGTGATTCGCGATAAATTTGGCATCAAATGGACTATTGGTTATTATCCGAATGAACCCGTGAACTAAACAGCAGGAAAGAGATCACCCTACAATAGAAACCGAGCAATGATCAGCTTTGACAAAGCGACACCAGTGCAACGTTCCGCGAAGGCAAATGCTCCCCGGTTCAAACCGGCTAATCTCCAATGTGTTTACCATACAGATAGCTGGGGGCGTATCCAAATCGTTTTTTAAAAGCAAAGGAAAAATGAGAAAGGTTCTCAAATCCCACTTCATAGCACACGTCCAGAGGCTTTTTTTTCTTTTCGGTAAGTTGATAGTGTGCCAGCTCCAGCCGCTTTTGGGTTAGCCAGCGCTGCGGTGTGGTACTGAAGGCTTTTTTAAAATCACGTTTAAAGGTTGTGAGGCTCCTGCCCGTAAGGTAACCGAATTGCTCCATAGGCAGGTTGAACATAAAATGCTTTTCCATATAATCCACCAGGCTGATCTTTCCGGGCTCGTCAAAATTAGCCAGTACGTGATCGATCTCCTTATCCAGGGTTCTGAGAATGCTAATCGCTTCCGTAATCTTAATGGATGCAATGTCTTCCGGTATATCTTTCATGTCGAAATACGGGATAAGGGAAGCCAGGCAGCTTTCCAGCAAGGGATGATTGCTGAAACTGTAGATCTTCTGGGACTTCAGGGACGGTGGTTTTATATTTTTGCCGGCATAAAAATCCCTGAGCCTTTCTACAGACAGATGCATCACCACCGTTTTATGCGGCTGCCCCTCTTTAGGGTAGTTGATAATAGTGGCCAGCTGATTTCTTGGGATCAGGAAAATATCGCCTTTCCTGAAAAAATAAGTTGCATCTGCCTGTACGATCTTGGTTTCGCCGGAGAGAAACCATACCAGCATATGCTGATCGAACATAATATCCGATTTAAAGAACTTATCATCGTAACTGGAAAGCTTGATGTCTTCAGTAATATACCGGGCGTTGTATTCCATGTTCCTGTATTTTAAAGAAAGGGATCACTAATTACAAAAATATCAAATAGATTGCCCCCCATCCACTAAAAAGTTAGCGCCCGTGAGGAAAGCTGCCTCTTCGCCTGCCAGATAGTGTATCATGCTGGCCACTTCGTCGGCTTTTCCCATTCTTCCGGCAGGGATGCTTTGTACCAGCCGGGTTTCCAGCGCCTCATCCAAACCTATTTTATTCATAATCTCCGTGGCTATTGGTCCCGGACTTACAGCATTGACACGAATTTTACGGGATGCCAGTTCAAGCGCGGCAATTTTTACCACCGCATTGATGGCAGCCTTACTCGCAGCATATACTGAGGCGCTTTGCGGGGATATGGTTGCCGAGGTGGAGGATAGCATTATTACTGATGCGCCCTCGTTAAGCAAGGGGATAAACCGGCTCAGCGTAAAATAGGCCCCTTTGAAATTAATGCCCATCATTTCATCAAACAGGCTTTCTTCAACCAGCTCTATGGTTGAGAATTTAGTAATGCCCGCATTAACCAGCAGGATATCTATCTTACCGAATTGATGTTTAACCTGCTTTGCTAACGCATCAATATCCGTTAATTTAGCCTGGTCTGCAACCAGGCCTTCTACATTAAGTTCCGCTGCGGCTTTTTCTACGGCCTCCTTTCTTCTCCCGGTTATAATTACATCAGCTCCGTATTCTTTTAATCTTTTTGCTGCAGCATAGCCAATACCGCTGTTGCCGCCCGTGATAACGGCAATTTTATTTTTAAGATTTTCCATCTTGTTTTTTTTAAAATTTTAAAAAATTGAACAGATCTTACATATTGAATTTTAAACCCGTCATTTCCTCGGTGAGCGTCCATAATTTTTTGGCAGCGGCTTCATCCAGTGAATAAGGATTCACCCCTTTTTGATGAGAAATGTCTGAAGACAATACGGCGACATCACCGTCTTCACAGTACACACCACCAATATTGTTCAACAAGGGACTGGTAGCGCACCAAACCGTTGTAGCCGCCCCCTGCGGGATTGTTTTTAATGCGGCAGCCACTTCGGGCAGCATGTTACCTGCTGCATCTACAAAACCCATTTTCTGGAACAGCTCTAAGGGGGCCTCCCTTCCTAACTCGGTGCCGCCGATAGATCCGGGATGTACAGCATATACCCTGACATTATATGCTCGGGCGCGATAGTCCAGTTCCATTGAAAAAAGATTAACTGCCGTTTTCGACTGTCCGTAACCTTGTAAGGTTTCGTATTCCCTGCGAAGAAAATTAGGGTCTTCGAAGTTAAAGGGAGCGAAATGATGCCCGTGAGAAGAGACATTGATCACCCTGGCGCCGTTTGCTTTTTTTAATGACGGCCATAATTTTGAAGTAAGCCGGAAAAGCGCCAGATAGTTAGTAGCCAGCTGTGATTCTATACCACTCTCATCCCTGCGTAGCGGCACCCACATAATACCAGCATTGTTGATCAGTATATGCAATGGCCTTCCGGAAGCAAGAAAATGGTTGGCAAATGCGTCAATAGATGCGGGCGACATTAAGTCCATTGCTGCTATTTCTACATTGGGGATGCCTTGTAGATTTCTACCGGCCTTCTCTACATCCCGCGCGGGTACAATAACAGTTGCACCGGCTGCAGCAAGAGTGCGGGTTGTTTCCAGTCCGATACCTGTATTACCGCCCGTTACAATGGCGATCTTGCCGGTAAGGTTAATACCTTTTATTACATCAGTGGTGGTTGATTTTGCGTTGAAGCCGGAACCGATCGGATGTTGTAAAGCTCCCTGGTAATTGTTTTGTTTCATTTTTAATTTGTTTTTGTTGAAACAAAAGTAGAACGCCTTACGCCCGGCCACTTTGTTGAAAAGGCCTAATTTACTTTGTTTAAAAGACCGGCCGCTAGCTGGGTTAATCACCAGAATACCTGTTATCCTATACCGGCTACAACCCCAAACCTGTTATCGGTAAAGAACAGGATCTAATGAGATGACAAGATCTATAGCATGAAACCTGCACTTATGCTTACAATTGCTTTTTTATTAAAAATTTACCTGTTTAGTTACACTCTTCAACACAGCTCCCTATATTTGCACTCCCAAACAAAGAAGCCGCGTTGGTCAAGGGGTTAAGACGCATCCCTTTCACGGATGAATCACGGGTTCGATTCCCGTACGCGGTACGAAAAGCCAATGGCGCCAAACATTAGCAGTTGGCGCCATTTTTTGTTAAGCAATTGGTTTTAAATATTCATACCATAACCCAACCACTTCTTCTATTACATTTAGCCTTTATATTTTTGAAAATTGGTTCGACTTTGTAAGAACAGGTACATTAAGCGTACCGCCCCAAAATGAAGTGTGCGTTTCTTAGCCCTGGGAAACAGCCTAAGTATAGATGGAAGTATCTCAGCCTGATTTAGGATAGGATTGTTAACAAATGTTCCGGGCTTCACCACAATCGATAAGATTAAAAAAAATCTTGTCGATTATTTATTTGCATGAGGTATGAATAGCGAAGCAGTCATAACTGTTTAGCTGGCGCTTTATTTTTACGAAATACTCAACTTTGCTTTTGATACAGAAGCAGGTTATTGGTGCTGAATAACAACACTCTTAAATTTTTTCGTAAAATTATGTCTTGTTCCTCAAAAGTTAAATAAGCAAGATCTTAACATGACAGTCCAAACATTACCATTCAGTACGCTTATCTCCATCGATCGAAAATCCCCTACTCCGGTATTCAGACAACTCGCAAATGGTTTGATTGATTTGATCAGGAAAGAACAACTTAAGGCAGGTTATCAATTGCCGGCAAGTCGGGATATGGCCTCAATGCTGAAAGTAAACCGTACAACGATTGTAGCTGCATACGAAGAATTACAGGCTCAGGGCTGGGTTGAATCTGTGAAACGAAAGGGAAATTTCGTTTCCAAGTACTTACCTATTAGCAGTCCAAAGTCCTTCCAGTCCCCCCATCTGAGCGGGGTTCCCGCCGGGCAACCTAACAAATTTTACAGAACCATCGCCGCTCCACCATCCGGAACAAGGAAATTGATGGCTCACCAAATGATGATCAACGATGGTTATCCTGATGCCAGAATTGCTCCCTTAGATTTGATAATTGACCGATACCGGTTTCTTTCAAAGAGGATGAATACTTATAATAAACTGCTATCTGAAGGCTCGCTGGGAAGCAACTCGTTGAGAACCGAGCTTGCCCTGTTTTTATCTAAGACAAGGGCTTTGGATATAGCCCCCGAACAGGTTCTGGTTACCCATGGCGCACAATTGGCGATCTCCATAGCAGCAGGTATGATCCTTCAGCCAGGCAGCTCGGTTATTGTTGGTGACATGAACTATGTTTTAGCCGACAGACTTTTTGAGCAGTTGGGTGCCAGGCTTATTAAGGTCAAGGTAGATCAGGATGGGATCGATGTAGAGGCAATAGAAAACATCTGTAAACAAGCACGGCCAAGCCTTCTATATATCATTCCCCACCACCATCATCCCACAACGGTAACCTTGAGCGCAGAAAGACGGGTTAAGCTTTTAGACATCATTAAACGCTACCAGCTTCCCGTGATCGAAGACGATTACGACTATGATTTCCATTACGAGAATGCCCCGATACTGACATTGGCCAGCGCAGAACATAATGGTTATGTTCTTTACATAGGATCTATTTCTAAAACATTGGCACCTACGATCAGGCTGGGATATTTGATTGGAGGAAAGGACTTTGTATGGCAAGCCTCTAAGCTTAAACAAGTGTTGGACATTCGTGGTGATGCTTTATTCGAAGAATCTGTTGCCCATCTGTTCACAACAGGCGATATGCAGCGGCATCTTAGAAAGTCTCTGAAAGTATATAAAAAGAGGCGAGACCAGTTCTGTGAGCTTCTTCAATCTTCTTTGGGAGGTGTCGCCAGGTTTGTCGTGCCCAATGGTGGTATGGCTGTTTGGACCTTATTGGATCCCGGATATTCAGTACCCAAGCTTGCAGAAAGATTGGCGACCAACGGCATTTATCTGAATGATGGAAGCCTTCATAAGTATAAAGAAGACGTCAACGGGATCAGGTTGGGTTTTGCCTCGTTAAATACAAGTGAAATGCAAACTTTTGCCCAGGTCCTTAAAAAATCCCGTTGAGCAGGCCCTTCGTATCTATAAACTATTAGATCATGTCTTCTTTTGATAAGACATAATTGGAAAAACGTATGTTTATTGTTTTTTGACCCAGTCACTAAACCTGATCTTACCAGGGAAAAATTCACCTGAAGGCACTAACAAAGATCTCGGAATATCTTCAAACATGTACTTATCATTGTCGTTGGCTATTACTATTATATCCGCTCCTTTCTCCCTCAGGTAACCTTCCACGAAATCAGTCATCAATCCGCCGTCAGGACCGGCTATTTCTACTATCTTGTTTTTAGGCTCCTCCAAAGAAAACCTCACTACATAATCTACAACGTCTTCCAATGCTATGGGTTGATAGTCTACTGTTGACACATGTACATTCTTCCCCTCCCCCTGAACATCGATAATGGAGCCCACATGTTCGTGGAATTGAGTTGAGCGGATAATGGTGTACGGTATGCCAGATTCTACCACCGCATCTTCCTGGTGTTTTTTTGCTCTAAGATACCCGATATGCTGTGCCCTATCTGTACCAACTATCGAAAGGACGAGGTGGTGCCTGATACCAGCAACTTTTACAGCCTTAACCAGATTATTGGCTGCCGTTTTGAAAAAGTTCAAGGCGATTTGCGCTTCAGGCGATGGAGAATTGGAAAGATCAATTACAATATCAGTTCCCTCTAAAGCATTTGCCAGCCCTTCTCCTGTCAGAATATTGACGCCATTTGACGGCGTTCCTACAATTACTTCGTTGCCGGTATTTTTCAGTTTTTCACATACGCCTTTACCTACCAGGCCGGTTCCTCCGATTACTAAAATCTTCATGACTAAAACATTTAAGTAAAAAATTTGTGCAATAGAAACAGACGCCATTAATAAGCAAAGCGGCTGCCGTTTTCAATGTCAAAATAATAGATAAAAATGACGACCCCGACCATCCAAAAACCAGATTTAAGGCAGTCCAGAGGCCAGGCCAGGTTCTACAGACATTATAGCAGGTGATCGTAAGGAAGTGTCTTTAAGAAAGTCAACCTATTCAAACCAGCTAAAAAATAGTTCGACATTTCGCTCATACAGGGTACAAACTTTTGGCAGATAGTAAACCCTTGCAGAAAATAAAACGACAATCCTATAAAGAATTGCCGTTTTTTAATATTCATCCAAAATGCCGGTAATTGATCTGACCGGTCCCGATTGCTGAACTCCTGGAAATACTTCTATTAAGAAGATGTAAAAGGTTGCACAGATCTTTTAAACTGTTTCATCTTCAGTAGCAGCACCGGGTGCATTTTCCTTAACGGATTCAATGCCTCCATCTCTGCCGGCAGCGCTATCATACATTTGACTACTTCCGATAACCTGCCCATTACCGGCTTTCAGGTTAAAATGAAATTTACCATTGGCAGCTGTTTTACGATCATAGCTGCCATCATCGCCAGCATTCTTTTTTACAGATTCGATCCCGTTTTCGCAGCCGGACTTGTTGGCGTAGCCTTCGCTGGTTAATATAACCTGGCCATTCCCGGCCTTTAGATTGAACTGAAATTCTCCGTTAGTTCTTTTACTGATTACGAATTTCCCCATAGATATTTTTTTTAGTGATGCACCAATATACACATTATTTATAATATACAGGTAGTATGATCTTTGCATTTTTTGCCACATAATTAAGAAGCGCTAAAGCATCAATAAACATACGCACGCTCTGCAACTCCGTGTAAAGTGCCTGAGCGATTTGCTTAGCATTCATTTTTAAATAAAATATATTGCCTCGAATTCCAGCGTTCCTTGTAGGATGATAAATATTACTTAACCCCGCCTGCTGCAGTCGGGCAGGCGCAAGGACGGGAAGACGCAAGGAATTTAAAAATAATGCATGGCGCTGCACTTCTTCCGAAACCTGAGGCTGTTGCTCTTTGAGCAACCTGGCGAAAGCCATCAGGTATACTGTTGCCATTGCTGCCGGGTCTATCCCCTATTTATGTGAGCCAGGTAGTGTAAAAATTGTAATACATTTATTAGCGATTGTTAATAACAGTCAGCAGAATATCCCAATACTACCGCTGCAGGTTTTGCTCCGCGTATAAGGATGGTAGTTGAATTGAATAAAAATCGATACAACCTAAACACGCTACATGCAAAAGCTCCTCTTTTTCCTTACCATATTTGGCCTGAGCACCGCCTGCAACAGGCTTCCAAAGAAACAGCCTGATTCAACCCAGCAGGGCGCCGCCGTTATAGGCTGCATGCCTAAAACTACTGATAAAGCCTGGTACACTGCCGGTACAAAGGCACCCCTGTTAACGGGGCTCGAAGGCATTGACTTTAACATTTCGACCAACAACAAAGAAGCGCAGGCTTATTTTAACCAGGGGATGATGTTGGCCTACGGGTTTAACCATGCAGAAGCAGCCCGTTCTTTTTTTGAAGCCAGCCGGCTGGACTCGACCTGCGCTATGGCCTATTGGGGCTTTGCCTATGTGCTGGGCCCTAACTACAACGCCGGCATGGAAGAAGATAATTACCAGCGTGCCTACCAGGCCATTCAAAAAGCCATTGCCTTTGCCGGTAACTGCACCACAAAAGAAAAAGCTTTGATCTCGGCCTTATCAGCACGGTATGTGGCTGCACCTCCCACCAACAGGGCTGATCTTGATAAAGCCTACGCTGCGGCCATGCAAAAAGTATATCATACTTATCCTGATGATGCGGATATCAGCGCCTTGTATGCTGAATCACTTATGGATATGCACCCCTGGGACCTGTATGATAAAAAAACAAAAATGCCGAAACCCTGGACGCCTGAAATTGTAAACATACTGGAGCAACTGATCCAACAATATCCCCAACATCCCGGCGCTCCGCATTTTTATATCCATGCCGTTGAGGCGTCTGCTCAACCAGAACGGGGCCTGGCGGCTGCTGACCTGTTAATGACCCTTGTTCCGGGGTCAGGGCACCTGGTGCATATGCCTTCGCATATTTATATCTGGACGGGCGACTACCACAGAGGATCGCTGGCCAATATAGCAGCTATAAGAGCAGATAGCACGTATATCACTTCCTGCCATGCGCAAGGCGCCTACCCGCTGGCATATTACCCCCATAATTATCATTATTTAGCTGCTACCGCAACGCTTGAAGGTAACGCCAGGCTGGCCTGGGAAGCTGCAAAAAACGTACAGGAAAAAACGGCTAAGGATATTATGCTACAACCAGGGTGGGGAACACTGCAGCACTATTATACGGTTCCTTATTTTGTTGCCGTAAAGTTTGCATTGTGGGATAGCATACTGGCCATGCCCCTTCCGGCAAAGGAGCTGATCTATCCCCGCGCTATTTTACATTATGCCAGGGGTATGGCTTTTTTGGGCAAGCACCAAATAACCAAAGCCGAAAATGAGCTGGGCCGGTTGAAAGAGCTTGCCAGGGACACCGTACTAAAAACAATGACCATATGGAACATTAACAATATGCAGGACATTGTACAAATTGCCGTGCATGTGCTTTGCGGGGAGCTATACAAAAACAAAAAAGAATATAGCAAAGCCTATAGCGAATACCATAAGGCTATTGCCATTGAAGACAACCTGAATTATAACGAGCCTCCCGATTGGTTTTTTTCTGTACGCCATCATTTAGGCAGGGCATTGCTTGAGGCGGGAAGCTATGCGGAGGCGGAGAAAATATACAGGCAAGACCTGGATACCTGGAAAGAGAACGGGTGGGCTTTAAGCGGCTTGTATGAAGCGCTTCAAAAACAAGGCAAGGCTACTGCGGCAGATGTGAAAAAACGTTTTGACAAGGCCTGGCAATATGCCAATACAGATATTAGCTGGCTACTGAAGAAAAAAGAAGGATAAAAAATAGTGAACTCAATTGCATACAGGCATAGTTGCAAAGAGATGAACTACTATTGTAAGCTATGTTCCCTTGTTAGTATGAGAAAGCCTATGCAGCTCAATTTTTATTGCTAAGTGCTCTGGACGACAGTTGGATTCGGATTTGCAGCACTGTCATGCTGAGCATGACTCTATTTATATTTTTTGTGCTTTATAATAACTTTATCGTAATATTGCAATTAATAGTTGAAATATGGGGATTACAAAAACCGAAATATTTAATAAGCAGCAAAACCGGCTGGCTACGATTTTAAAGGCGCTGGCTCACCCCGCGCGTATTGCCATTCTTCAGCACATTATAAAATCGCAGGCCTGTATTTGTAACGACCTGGTGGAAGAACTGGGCCTTGCACAGGCCACTATTTCGCAACACCTGCGGGAACTAAAAAGTACCGGAATTATTAAGGGAAGTATTGAGGGTACCAGCATTTGCTATTGTATTGATGAGAAAGTGTGGGCACAGGTAAGTAAAGAACTGTCAGCATTCTTTACCTCGTTTACACCTGTAAAAAGCTGCTGCTAAAAAAATTTATCCTTATTCATCGTAATAATGCAATATTATAAACAATAAAAACAAAAAATTATGAAACTGTCTGAAATTAAAAGCCTGTTGCCGGGCCTGGATACTGTAGCATTTACGTTGCCCGACGGTACCCAAGTGCCGGAACATTTTCATGTAACGGAAGTGGGAATAGTAAATAAACACTTTATTGATTGTGGCGGAACCACCCGCTTCGAGGCTAAAGTTAACTTTCAGCTATGGAACGCCAATGATTATGAACACCGTTTAAAGCCCGGCAAATTGCTACACATTATCAAACTCTGCGAACAGCAACTTTCTATTAACGACAACCTGGAAGTGGAAGTTGAATACCAGGGCGACACTATTGGCAAGTATGCCCTGGATTTTGACGGAGCATCCTTTGTGCTGGTATCCACCGTTACCGATTGCCTTGCCAAAGATAGTTGTGGAGTACCGCCCCAAAAGCAAAAACTATCTTTAAAAGAATTACCGGTTGCTGCTGAAAGCTGCTGCACGCCCGGAGGCGGATGTTGCTAAAAATAACCATGCCGGTTAGGGTCATAAAAAAATCATTGAATCAAAACAAAAAAATACATGAAAAAAGTTTTAGTGCTTTGCACCGGCAATAGCTGCCGCAGCCAAATTGCCGAAGGTTATTTAAAACATTTTGCCGGGGATAAGGCGGAGATCTATAGCGCCGGTGTAGAAACGCATGGCGTAAACCCTAAGGCAATAGCAATTATGAAAGCCGATGGTATTGATATTTCAGGCCACACGTCTAACAACGTTACAGAGTACAGTAATATCGATTTTGACTACGTTATTACTGTATGTGATAATGCTAAAGAAAGATGCCCCTTCTTCCCTACTAATGCGGTGAAATTCCATTATAATTTTCCTGACCCGGCCAAGGCTACCGGCAGCGATGAAGAAGTGATGGAAGCGTTTCGCCAGGTACGTGACATGATCAAAAAGTATAGTAACGACTTTGTAAAAGATAATATTGGTTTGTAAATAACAAAGAACTATGTCTGCTCAAAATTGCGCGCCTGCTTACGAACGAAAAAAACTAAGTTTCCTGGATCGGTATTTAACCTTGTGGATTTTCCTGGCAATGGCTACAGGAGTTGGTATCGGTTATTTTTTCCCCTCTTCCGCCGCCTTTATTAATTCCTTTTCCAGCGGCACCACAAATATTCCCCTTGCCATCGGCCTCATCCTGATGATGTATCCGCCGCTGGCTAAAGTAAGGTATGAAAAAATGGGTGAAGTGTTTAAAAATGCAAAAGTATTGGGCACTTCCCTTTTCCTGAACTGGGTTGTGGGGCCTATACTAATGTTTGCCCTGGCCATTTTGTTTTTGAACGGCTACCCGGAATATATGATCGGGCTGATCCTGATAGGGCTGGCGCGCTGTATTGCTATGGTTGTGGTGTGGAATGAGCTGGCTGAAGGAAACAGGGAATATGCTGCAGGCTTAATTGCCCTTAATAGTATTTTCCAGGTACTGCTGTATAGCGTTTATGCGTATATGTTCATCACCGTATTGCCCCGGCTGTTCGGTATTAAAGGCCTGGAGATAAACATTACCATTGGTGAAATTGCAAAAAGCGTTGGGATTTACCTGGGTATTCCTTTTGTTGCAGGAATAATGAGCCGTTACATCCTCATCAAGCTTAAGGGAGAAGAATGGTTTCAAAATAAATATATTCCACTTATTTCGCCTGTTACGCTTATTGCACTGCTCTTTACCATTGTTGTAATGTTCAGCCTGAAGGGCGAGCTCATCGTTCAGATACCGATGGATGTCATCCGGATCGCTATTCCGCTGGTTATTTACTTTGCCATCATGTTCGTGGTAAGTTTTTTTGCCGGGAAGCGTATGGGGGCAAACTATTCTCAAAGCACCTCTATTGCCTTTACCGCTGCCGGCAACAATTTTGAGCTGGCCATTGCTGTTGCTATCGGGGTATTTGGCATCAACAGCGGGCAGGCTTTTGTAGGCGTTATTGGGCCGCTGGTAGAAGTACCGGCCCTTATTGCATTGGTGAACCTGGCTTTTTGGCTACGGAAGAAGTATTACAAACCGGCGCCAACCATACAATAACATAAACTGACAAAAATAAACAAATGAAAATTGCATTGTTTTCTGATATTCATGCAAACCTGCCTGCACTGGAGGCTTTTTTTAAAGATGTAGAAACACGTAACGCTGACGCTATGTATTGCCTGGGCGACCTGGTGGGGTATAATGTATGGCCTAACGAGGTGATTGATGAAATTCGCAAAAGAAGCATCCCTGCCATAGCAGGAAACTATGATTTTGGCATTGGGCGGGCTAGTGATGATTGTGGCTGTGCTTATAAAACAGATGAAGAAAAAGCTATGGGAAAAGTGTCGATATCTTATACCAATGAAATCATTAAAGATGAACAACGCGCATACCTGCGTACCCTTCCTGCCCACATTCGGCTAGAGTTTCAGCTGAATAACGACCCGTTGAATGTGCTACTGGTACATGGAAGCCCGAGAAAAGTAAATGAATACCTTTTTGAAGACCGGGATGAAAAGAGCCTGATGCGTATTATGGAGCAGGCTGAAGCTGATATAATGTGCTTTGGTCATACGCACAAGCCCTACCACCGCATTTTACCTGCGGCAGTTACTAAAGATGTGCATTACCGCCATGCTATAAATATAGGCTCGGTGGGTAAACCAAAAGATGATGACCCGCGGGGGGGCTATGTACTATTAACTATTAACGAAAACAGCTCTATTAAAGATAAGGATAGCATTAGGGTTGAATTGATACGCTTTGCGTACGATGTGGAGAAAGCTGCAAAAGCAGTTGAAGACAGCCCATTGCCTAATGCTTATGCAGATATGTTAAGAAACGGATAAATACAATGAGAATAGCTTTTTTTTCTGATGTACACGCCAACTTTCCTGCATTTGAGGCCATGCTGCGGGATATGGACCAACAGCAGCCTGATGCTGTTTATTGCCTGGGAGACCTGGTGGGATACCACATTTGGCCCAATGAAGTAATTGCAGAAATACGTAAGCGTAAGATTGCAAGTATTGCTGGCAATCATGACCTAAAAGTGATTGGGCTAAATACCAACCCCGGAGACCTGCAGCAGCCAGGGAAAAAATATGCCTACCATATTATAAAGGAGATGGCCCGCGATTACCTAAAAACTTTACCTGCTTATATGAAGCTGGAATACCAGTTAAACAATGATGTGCTAAAGCTATACCTGGCGCACGGAAGCCCGCGCCGGGTGGATGAGTATGTATTGATTGACACGGATCAGCAATATGTACTGGATATGATGAATGAAGCGGGAGCAGACATTTTATTTGTAGGCCACTCTCACAAACCCTATCACCGGGTTCTTCAAACTGCTGAAGGCAATTACAAGCATGTAATCAATACCGGCTCTGTTGGCAAGCCGAAAGACGGGGATGCCAGGGCATGCTATGTACTGTTTACGATAAATGAAAACAGCCTGGCCCACGATGCCAACAGCATTCATGTGGAGTTTAGGAGGATTGAATATGATATAGAAAAGGCTGCAAAAGCGCTGGAAGAAAGTTTATTGCCAATTGAACTGGCAGACGGCCTTAGGTATGCCCGTTAAAAACAAAGCGCAACGCTTTAAAATAGGTTTAACAGGAAACTACCTCAACCAGAATTTCCACTGCCATACGAACAACCCGGCATTTTGCAGACTTTCAAAAAGATCTTCTGCTAACCGGTTCTATAACCACATAGGCACATAGAAATAATGGATTTTTTGAGAACAGCAGTAGCGCATCATAGTTTTTTTCATCTTCGATGAAAACTATAAGCTATGCCCTTGTTAATATGAAAAGGCTATACATCTATGTGTTTCAAAAAAAGTTTAAATGAACTTGTTTTAGACTTTTTAAATGATAACCCCATTCG
>Ga0136846_1230205_pt1 | contig 53499 bp, 55 predicted proteins | sample HopSoiMetagenom2_FD_96841 | JGI IMG/M metagenome (GOLD analysis project Ga0136846, IMG submission 96841) | Grasslands soil microbial communities from Hopland, California, USA - 2 Assembly 2016 (version 4) | ecosystem: Environmental > Terrestrial > Soil > Grasslands | place: USA: Hopland...
CGCCATCAGGCTGTACGCGGCGACGCCGTACACGCCGATGTAGAACACCGCGCGGATGCTCGCCATCGTGCTCTCGCGCAGCGCGTGCGCGGTGGTCATGACCCGGTTGGCGATGCGGCCGGCGAAGTCGTTCTGGAAGAACGGCCAGCTTTGGCGAATCACGTGCCAATGGCTCTGCCAGCGGATGAGCGACGTCGCGCCGGGAATGAGCGCGTTATGGCGGATGGCGACGTCGATCAGCAAGACGACCGGCCGCACCATCAGAACCAGCGCCACCATGCCGGCGAGAAGCCAGGCATCGTTGCGCAGCGCCTGCATGCGATCGGTGGCCTCCATCAGCGACACCAGCCGGCCGATGAAAAGCGGAATCACCGTATCGAGCAGCGCGACGGCGAGGCTCGCCGCAAACATCGCGGCGAACCAGCCCTTGGTCTGCCGTACGAAGTGCCAATAGAACGCGAGAAGGCCCTGCGGCGGCGCGCCGTGACCAGCACGCGCGGTGCCCTGGATACGACCTTGGAAAAGCTTCAAGACTTCCTTTCTTGCCGTGGTTGTTTTTCGTGCTGCGTCAGCAAGATAGCGCCGCCACCGGATAGCGACAAGGCTTGACAGACAGACGGTCCGAATTCGGGGACGGAGCCCGAACTAGTTAGGGCTCTGTCCCCGAATTACTGGATCGGTTTTACTTTGCCCTCGCGCACGAGTCGCGCGTAGCGCTCGACGTCGTCGTTAAAGAATTTCCCGAACTCCGCTGCGGAAGCCGGGATCGGCTCGCCGCCCATGGTGGCGAGGCGCTGGCGCATCTCCGGCGCCTGCGCGCTCTTTACGGTTGCGTCCTCGAGCCGCGCGAGGATGTCCTTCGGCGTCTCGTCCGGCGCAAAGAGGCCGAGCCACGCGCCGAACTGGAAGCCGGGAAAGCCGCTCTCGGCGAAGGTTGGCGTGTTCGGCTGCGAGGCGGCGCGGCGCGCCCCCGTCATGGCGAGCGGCTTCACCTGGCCGCCTTGGATATGGCCGGACGCCGAGCCCATCAGGTCGAACAGCATGGTGACGCGTCGCGCCATAAGATCGGGATACACCGCACCGCTTCCCTTGTACGGGACGTGAACGAGCTCGACACTCGCCGCCACGCTGAGAAGCTCGCCGGCGAGATGGCTGCTCGTGCCGGGGCCGGACGATCCGTAGGTGAGCTTGCCCGGCTCCTGCTTCGCGCGAGCGATGATGTCCTGAAGGCTTTTCGCCGGATCCTGCGCCGAAACGACCAGTACGTTCGGGAAGGTCGTGATGCCGCCGACCGGTGCAAGATCTTTTCGGGGATCGAAGTTGAGCTTCATCAGGCTCACGTTGGTGGCGAGCGAAAGGGAAGCCATGAGTATCGTGTAGCCGTCGGCCCGCGCGCTCCGCGCCACGTACTCGGCGCCGATGTTGCCGCCGGCGCCCGGGCGCAGTTCCACCACCACGTTCTCGCCAAGGATCTTGCCCATCTCGGCGGCGAACGGACGCGCGACCACGTCGGCCGATCCGCCGGCGGCGTAGGGCACGATCAGGGTGATCGCGCGCGTCGGGAAACGCTGCTGCGCGAAGGCGGCAGTCGCCGCCAGGGCGAGCACCAGTGCGAGGAGCCGGCTCATTTGGGTTGCGGGAGGGCGTAGGTGCCGCGTCCGCTGGCCACCAGCTCGCCCTCCTTGTCGTAGACGAACGCCTCGCTGCACGCGAAGCTACCGCCGCGGCGGATCACCTTCGCCTTCACGGTGAGGTCGCCCTGCATCGCGGCCTTGTGATAGTCGACGCGCAGGTCAACGGTCGGCGCCGGGTTGCCGAGCTGAACGGCGAGGGCGTAGTCCGCTACCACGTCGACCAGCGTGGCGAGGATGCCGCCGTGCGTATAGCCGCGCGCCGGGTTCACCACCCACTCGTCGCGCCACGTCGCCTTCACCGTGATTCCGTCGGCGCTCGCCTCCAGCACATCGAGCCCGAGCCACTGGTGGAGCTTCGCGACGCGGATGCGAGCCTGCAGTTCTTCTTTCGTCATGTTCGGCATAGTATGGTCCTTGCTCCGCAAGATTCATGCAAACGGACACGCGCAACCTCGGCGACCTTCTCCGCGACGCCGATCCGCACAAGGCCGCGATTATCGACTGCCGCGAGTGGGATCGGCCGCGGACGGTTTCGTATAGCGATCTCGACGACCACGCCAATGCGCTGGCGCGCGGGTTCCTCGCGCGCGGCCTGGTACGCGGCGATCGCATCGCCATCCTGTCCGCCAACCGCCACGAATACGTAGCCGCTTACCTCGGAGCGATGCGCGCCGGCCTGGTGCCGGTGCCGATCAACAGCAAGTTCCCGCGCGCGATGGTCGAGGCGGTGCTGGCCGACTGTGCGCCGAAGCTCGTGCTTTGCGATCGCGAGCGGCAGGCAGTGGTGCCCTCCGCGGTGGAGCTCGACAGCCAGGAACTGCGCGACCCCGGCCCATTCACGGCGGTAACCCCCGAGCCGCGCGAGCCGGCGATGGTGCTCTACACCTCCGGCTCGAGCGGCAAACCGAAGGGCGTGGTGCTGACGCACGACGGTCATCTCTGGGCGGTGCGCATGCGCCTGCGCGGCGGACCGTATGACCACCATCGCCTCCTGATTGCGGCGCCGCTCTTCCACATGAACGGCCTTGGCACGCTCAAGTTCGCGCTCGCCGCCGGTGCGACCGTCGTGCTGCTGCCGCAGTTCGATACCCGCAGATACATCGAGGCCATCGAGCGCTTCCGCGCGACGTGGCTCACGGCGGTGCCGCCGATGCTGGCGATGATGTTCCGCGAGAAGGCGCTGTTCGACGCGACCGACGTCTCGAGCGTGACGGACATCCGCATGGGCTCCGCGCCGGTGAGCGAGCGGCTTCTGGCGCAGATCCGCGCCGCGTTCCCGAAAGCAAAGGTCGTTAACGTTTACGGCACTACGGAGGCCGGTCCCATCGTCTTCGGTCCCGACCCGCAAGGCCGGCCCAAGCCCGACGCGGCGCTCGGCTGGCCGCAGAAGGATGTGGAGCTCAAGCTGGTCCCCGAGCCGGAAGGCGAGCTCTGGCAGCGCACGCCCGCGGTCATGTTGGGTTATCTCAACGATCCCGAGCGCACCTCGCGCGTCCTGACGCCCGACGGCTGGTACAAGTCGGGCGACGTCTTCCGGCGCGACGACACCGGCTGCTACTGGTTCGTCGGCCGCACCGACGACATGTTCGTCTCCGGCGGCGAGAACATCTTCCCGAGCGAGGTCGAGCGCGTGCTGGCCCGACACCCGGACGTCGCGCAGGCAGCGGTGGTGCCAGTGCCCGACGAGATCAAGGGCACCAAGCCGGTCGCCTTCGTCGTGCCGCGTCCCGGCACGCAGCCAAGCGAGGACGAGATCAAGCGCCATGTGCTCGCCCACGCGCCGCCGTACCAGCATCCGCGCCGCGTCTTTTTCCTGCCCGAGCTTCCGCTCGGCAGCACCAACAAGGTCGACCGGCGCCAGCTCGAGCGCCTGGCCGCCGAGGCTTGGAATACAGCAGAGGAGTCGAGATGAAGGCAGCGGTGATCTACGAGCACGGCGGACCGGGATCGATCCAGTACAAGGCCGACTTTCCGGATCCGTCCCCGGCGGCGGACGAGGTCGTGCTGCGCGTGCGCGCCTGCACGCTCAACTACCACGACATCTTCACGCGCCGCGGCATGCCCGGCATCAAGGTGCCGATGCCGGCGATCATGGGACTCGACTTCGCCGGCGAGATCGCAGCCCTCGGCTCGGGCGTGAAGGACTGGAAGGTCGGCGAGCGCGTGATGATCGATCCGGTGGACCGCGTCGGTCCCGGCGGCCTGGTGGGCGAGGTGCGCCCCGGCGGCCTCGCCGAGTACTGCGCGGTGCCGACGCATCATCTCGTGCGCATGCCGCAGGGCGTGAGCTTCGAGCAGGCGGCCTGCCTGCCGGTCGCGTACGGCACCGCGATCCGCATGATGTTCACCATTGGCCAGATCCAGCCGAAGGACAAGATCCTGATCCTCGGCGCTTCGGGCGGGGTCGGCACTGCATCGCTTCTGCTCTCGAAAATGAAAGGCGCGGAGGTTATCGCCTGCGCCAGCTCACCGTCGAAGCTCGAGCGCTTGAAGAAGGTCGGCGCCGACCACGTCATCGACTACACGAAGGAAGACTTCGTGAAGTGGATCTACGCGAAGTACACCAAGCCCCATCGCCGCAAGTTCGAAGGCGGCGTCGACGTGGTGGTCAACTTCACCGGCGGCGATACCTGGGTGCCGTCGCTCAAGGTCGTGCACCGGCGCGGCAAGGTCCTCACGTGCGGCGCGACCGCTGGATTCGACCCGAAGGAAGACCTGCGCTACATCTGGTCCTTCGAAATTCAGGTCCTCGGCTCGAACAGCTTCATGCGCGAGGACCTCGAGGAGCTTCTCCGCCTCATCCAGCAAAAGGAGCTCCAGCCGATCATCGACAAGGAGCTGCCGCTGTCCGAAGTGAATGAAGCCTTCCGCCTCATCGAAGAGCGCGAGATCTTCGGCAAGGTCGTCATCAAGCCCTAGCGCTTCGCGCGCTTTTTGCCGCGAACTTTGCCCTTTGCACGTTTCGGGGCGCTATGGGCGCGCGCGTCGCTGGTCGGTATCACGCCGACCGCCACCTGCTTTTCCGGAGAGTTCGACTCCGCGGAGGGCTGGCCGAAACCCCAGAGCTTGAACGCGAGTTCGGTCCACAGGGCGAACGGGGTCGTGAAAACGAGCGGCGGTTTTTGCGGTTTGGTGTCCATGCGCCGATCAAGCAAGACAAACACCATCTTTGTAAGAGTGGTCTTGTGCCTGAAATGCCGCGAGCCCGGCTATTGCTTAAGTGATTCGCTTCACCAAAGGAACGCAATTGCGCCGGAAATTCCCCTTGGCAGGACTTGTGCGTGCCACGTTCGCTCTTCAGCGAGCCTTGAATACCAGCTACCGTGCGGCGCGACGAACGTCGAAGCCGCGCACGAAACGCGCCCCGCGCCGCGACTCCATGCCCACGGCGCTCTTCACTAATGCCGCGGGCAGCCGCAGGTACAGCCTGTACCTTCCGCCGACTCGTCCGACCGCGGGCATGCCGCTCGTGGTGATGCTTCACGGCTGCAAGCAAAATCCCGAAGACTTTGCCGCTGGGACGCGTATGAATCAGCTGGCGGACAAGCTCGGCTTTGCCGTCGTCTATCCCGCGCAATCGACGCGCGCCAACATCTCCGGCTGCTGGAACTGGTTCCAGCCGGCGCACCAGCGGCGGGAAGGCGAGCCTTCCCTAATCGCCGGTATCACGCGCGAAGTCATCACGCGCTATGGCCTCGATGCGGGCCGCGTCTACGTCGCCGGGCTTTCCGCCGGCGGCGCGATGGCGGCGGTGATGGGAAATGCGTATGCGGAGCTCTATGCGGCGATCGGCATTCACTCCGGCCTCGGCTATGCCGTCGCGCGCGACCTGCCATCGGCACTTGCCGTCATGCGCGGCAAAGGCGCCGGCAACGCGCGCCCGACGCAGGAGATTCCGATGATCGTGTTTCATGGCGACGGCGACACGACGGTGCATCCAAGCAATGGCGAGCACGCCATGACCGGCACGCTGGAAACCGTCGAGAAGGGCACTGCGAAGGGGCGCGCTTTCACCCGCACGACGCACCGCAATGCCGAGGGCCGCGCGGTGCTCGAGCACTGGCTCGTACACGGCGCCGGCCACGCCTGGTCGGGGGGCAGCGCGAGCGGCTCCTTTACGGACCCTTTGGGTCCGGATGCCAGCCGCGCGATGCTGCGCTTTTTCATGGCGAAGCCGTAAACTCGCGCTCTACCTTTTTGGAGGAGGTTGGATGCGTCTCTTCGTATTGGCCGCGATGGCGGTACTCGCTGCGACCTCGGCGCTCGGCCAGAACTACCCGTCGAAGCCGATCCGCATCCTGATCGCCCAGGCGCCCGGCAGCGCGACCGACGTCATCAGCCGCGTGGTCGGCAACCGGCTCTCCGAAGGCCTGGGCCAGCCGGTCATCATCGAAGCGCGCCCCGGCGCCGGCGGCGCGCTCGGTACCGAAGCCGCCGCGCGCTCCGCGCCCGATGGCTACACGCTTTTCATGGCGAACAACTCGACCCACGGCTCGAATCCCGCGCTGTATGAAAAGCTGCCGTACGACGCGGTGAAGGACTTCACGCCGATCAGCATGGTGGCGAGCGTTCCTTACGTGCTGATCGTCAACCCGTCGATGCCGGTAAAGAGCGTCGACGAGCTGATTACCATGGCGAAATCCCAGCCAGGCAAGATCAATTATGCGTCCGCCGGCAACGGCAGCACCCATCACTTCTGCGGCGAGCTCCTCAAGTCGGCCACCGGCATCGATGTCCAGCACGTGCCCTATAAGGGTTCGCCTCCGGGCGTCACCGCAGTCGCCGCCAACGAGGTCGGCATGATGTTCGCGAACCTCACCGACATCGGCGGCCAGCTCAAGGCCGGCAAGCTAAAGGCGCTCGCCGTCACCAGCACGCAACGCGCGCCGCTGATCCCCGACGTGCCAACGTTGTCCGAGGCGGGCGTGCAAGGCTTCGAGATTCTTTCCTGGTTCGCGCTCCTCGCTCCGGCCGGCACCCCGGCGCCGATCATCAGCCGGCTGCACGACGAGGCGGTGAAGGCGCTGGCTCGTGACGACGTCAAGGGCACGCTCGGCGCGCAGGGCCTGACGGTCTACTCCAGCACCCCCGACCAGGTCACCGCGCATATCAAGAGCGAAATCGCCAAATTCACGCGCATCGCCAAAGCGGCAAACATCAAGGCCGAATAAGCGCCGACCAGGCGCTCGCCCGGCTGAAGGCCGGCAACCGGCGCTTCCTGCGCGGGCAGGCGCGCTTTCCGACGGTGCAGAAGGAAGTCCTGGCGGAGCTCGCACGGGAGCAGCGGCCCTACGCCACCATCATCGGCTGCAGCGATTCACGCGTGCCGCCCGAGCTTCTCTTCGACGCGCACTTCGGCGAGCTATTCATCGTTCGCGTCGCCGGCAACGTCATCTCCCCGGAAGTGATGGGATCGGTGCAGTACGCGGCGGTGCACCTGCGCACGCCGCTTTTTGTGGTGCTGGGGCACGCGCGCTGCGGCGCAGTGCAGGCCGCGCTCGCCAAGAAGTTCGAAGCGACGCGCGAGCGCCGGCATGTCGAGATGGTGCTCGGCCGCATCCTTCCCGGGCTGAAGGACCTCGACCCGCAGCTCGAGGGCGAGGAACGCCTCGAGGCAGCGGTGGAGGCCAACGTGCACTGGTCCATGCGCCAGCTCCTGGACACGCCCGAGGGGCGCGCCCGAATGCGCGAAGGCATCCTAAAGCTCGTCGGCGCGGTCTATGACATCAAAACGGGCAAAGTGAGATTCCTCTAAGCTCCGTCCCGAGGGGGGCACTTGGAGCTCATCAATCCGCTAGTGATCGGCGGCGTGGTCGCCACGCTCATGTTTGTCGGCGTCCTCGTCGCCCTACGCCTGGGAAGGCACATCGGCGAGCGTGCCATCGTGCGCCATGGCTCCGTCGGTTCCACCATCGGCTCGCTCGAGACCGCGGTATTCGCCCTTCTCGGCCTGCTCATCGCCTTCACCTTCTCCGGCGCGCTTACGCGCTTCGACTCCCGCCGCGCGCAGGTCGTGCAGGAAGCCAACGCCATCGGCACCGCCTGGCTGCGCCTCGATCTCCTGCCCGCGTCCGCGCAGCCGAAGCTACGCGACACGTTCCGCAGCTATGTCGACTCCCGCATCGACACGTATCGGAAGCTGCCCGACCTGAAGGCCGTGCGGGCCGAAGTGGAACGGTCCTCGGGGCTGCAGCAGGACGTCTGGAAACAGACAAACGCCGCGGTTCGACTGCCCGACGCTCGTCCCGACGCCGCGCTCCTGCTGATGCCGGCGCTGAACGACATGTTCGACATCACCAGCACCCGCCTCGCGGCGACGCAGTTGCATCCGCCGATCATCATTTACGCCATGCTCGTCGCTCTCGCGCTCGTCGCGGCGCTGCTCGCCGGCTACCAGTCAGCCGGTGAGAAGGGCTACGCCTGGATCCACAAGATCGCCTTCGCGACCATCGTGGCGTTAACCGTGTACGTCATCCTCGAGATCGAATACCCACGGCTCGGACTGGTGAGGATCGATGCCATCGACCACCTCCTAGTGGACGTGCGCGCCGGGTTGAAATGATCGGCGGCGTCCCGATCGATGCCGTGCGTCGGGTTTAGATCCACTTCAGGCCATGAGCAATCACGCCGAGGCCGAATAAGAATTCAGCGCCGAACAGGATATTGAACGCCACGGTATAGCGCACGACCTTGGGGGCGGGCGCCTCGGCGCGGGTGAAGAGCCTCGAATGGGGCGCGAAGCGCTGCTCATACGCCTTCAGACCTGGGATCGGCAGGCGCACAAGCTTTTGGCTGCGTTGGTCGATGAGGAAGAAGGTCAGGGACAAAAGACAAATGAAAATACCGATGAGAACAAAAACGCCGAGATGGCTCCTCTTGTCGGCGATCGCGAAAACCCCGGCATCGGCCAGCACGCAAATGAGGACGAAGATGTTGAATCCCTTCAGGCGTTGGTCGGCGTTGAACCTGAAGTGTTCCCAGAGGTACTCCTTCTCGAGCTCATCTTGTTCCATCTATTTCGATCTCAATTGGATGAAGCGCAGCTGGCTTTGCGGCAGATCGGGCACCACAACCGTCATGCTTCCATCGTTCCCCGGCACGACGCAGAAATCCGCCGGGCCTTTGAAGCCCTTCGCGAGTTCCGTGATGCCGCCCGTCTCGCTCCAGTGGGAGAGCGAGCCGTTGTACCAGTTGGTGAATAGCAGGGAGCCATCCTTCAGCTCGTAGAGGCCGTCGAGGCCGCCGAAGGGATCGGTGAGCTGCTTGATCTGGCCGCTCACGCCAAGCGCGTAGATGGAGCGCGGATTGTTGGGGCCGGCGAAGCCGACCAGGTACAGCATGCCGGTGCGCGACGGGTAGATGCCGTTGGGACTCATCTTCTGGCCCGAGAAGACCTCGGTCACTTTGGGCGCCCTGGCGGCGAGGAAGTCGGCGGGCTCGACTTTCACCAGCTTGTCGTTTCGGTTGTCCGAGATGTAAAGCACGTTGTTCATCACCGCAGGGTCGTTGGCGAAGCCGACGCCGGGGAGCATGAGGCGGTTCTGCTTCTTCGTGCGCAGGTCGAAAATCCAGACTGAATCTATGTCGGTGACCCACAGGCGATTGCCGCGGATCCAGATGCCCTTCGGCTTGTTCATCTCCCCTGCCTTCGCGGGGAAGACGCGCTCCTGGATTACCTTGCCGGAAAGCGAGACTTTGCTGATGTAGCCTTGGCCGTCCTTGCCGGCCGGGTCGAGCTTCTCGCCGCCGAAGTTGCCGACGTATAGAACTTTTTCCTTGGCGTCGTAGGCGACGGACTCCGGAAATTTGAATCCGGTGACGGTCTGGTCCGACGAGACGCGGAGGTCTGCGGCATCGGCGACTGAAATGGCCGCCAGGAACAGCAGGATGGATCGCAGCATTGGGCTCCCCTCGTTGTGACCGCGCTTATTGTTACTCAATGAGCGCGGGAAAGGAGGGCCGCGACCGGGGCACGCCTGACAAGTTTGGGGACGAGAGGGTGACTCAAGGTCCCCGGCGCGGCTGTCCATACACTGGCAAGCGTTGTGCCGGGGTCGAATATCATCGGCCGATGTCGGTCAGCGGTAGTGCGGGGCCTCGCAGCCCGCGCGAGATCTTCCTCACCTTCGCGCGTATCGGGCTGTCTGGGTTTGGCGGCGTCCTCTTCTGGATTAGGCGGGTGCTGATCCAGGAGAAGCGCTGGATCACCGACGAGGAGTTGCTCGAGGGCCTTGCGATCGGCCAGATTCTCCCCGGCCCGAACGTCTACAACCTTTCCTTCATGCTCGGTCATCGGTGGTTCGGGCTGCGCGGCGCTTTTGCCGCCATCGGCGGGCTGCTAGCCGCGCCCATCGTCATTCTCGTCATCCTCGGTCTGCTCTACCGGGCGTACAGCGACGTGGCGGTTTTACAGCACGCGCTGCGCGGCATGGCGGCGGTCGCGGCGGGTTTGCTGCTCGCGAGCGCGGTGGGGATGGCTGCGACGCTACCGCGGCGCTTGGTGCCGTGGCTCTTCATGCTGCTCGCGTTCGCGGGCGTTGGGCTCATGCGCTGGCCGCTCATTTACGTGATGGCCATGCTCGCGCCGTTCGCCATGTACTTCGCGTGGCGCAGGCAGTAGCGCTCTTCTGGCATTTCCTGCTGCTCGGCTGCATCGCAGTCGGCGGCGTGAGCACGGTGATGCCGGACATGCATCGCTACGTGGTGGACGAGTTGCAGCTCGTCAGCTCGCGCGAGTTCGCCGACCTCTATGCGCTTGCCCAGGCGGCGCCCGGGCCGAACGCTCTGTGGGTGACGATTCTCGGGCTCCATGCGGCGGGCGGGCTGGGCGCCATCGCTACCACGGTGGGCGTGCTCATTCCCGCCACTACGTTCTCTTATGTCGCGAGCCTGCTCCAGGCGAAGCATGCCGACTCGCCGCTCGCGCTCGCTTTCCGTCGGGGACTCGCGCCAGTGGCGCTGGGTTTCATGCTGGCGAGCTGTTGGCTGCTGCTCCGCGCCGTGGGCCACGATTGGCGAAGCTACGCCGTCGCCTTCGCCGCCGTCGGCGTGGCGACGAAGACCGACGTCAACCCGCTGTGGCTGCTCGCCATCGGCGCCGTCCTCGGGATCGCCGGCCTCGTTTAGGAACCTGTGCGCTTCCGCACACCGCAGAGGAGCTTTGTACAGATTCCTTGAATTGCGGGCGGTTGCCATCGGACGTACAAGATTCATATGACGAACTTCCCGGCGGCCTTGGTCGCTGCCGCATCGGCCCGCGGCAGCATGCTCGCGGTTGCGGAGCGGCTGGGCGTCGCGCCGCAGACGGTCTACCTCTGGATCGCCGGCTTAGAGCTTCCCGAGAAGGAAGAGCAGGAGCGGCTGCTCGCGCTACTGGAGTCGTTCAGACCGGCGTCACGCGGGCCCTAAGCCGCCAAGCGGCATCAGCATCACGGTAGCCAGGCGCGGGTCGGCCGCGAGGCGCTGGCCATCGTCGAACTTCGCGTAGAGCGCCTTCGCCGCGTCGGCGATGTCCTCGAGCGCGGTGAGGTGGTCGCGGCGAACATCGAGCGCGTGCTCGATACGAGCCAGCACATTCTCCTTCGCGAACCCGACGTTCCTCTGGCGCTCGCGTTTGCGATTGATGTCCGCGGCGAGCGCACGCACCTTCTTGGCATAGGCCTCGAAAAGCGCCTCCTGCCCTGCGGTGAGCTTCAGGTCCTCCTGGAATTCGTGCAAGGTCACCTCGAGCGCGGGGACCGGAGCCGCCTCGCGGCGGCCGCGCTTGGATTGCCCCATCGCGGTGGAGGCAAAGGGCGCGGCGGAGAGGAGCAGCAACAGGCGGCGTTTCTTCACGGGGACGAGCTCCGTTGGATTCTTGCCCGGGCGGGCTAGCGAGCATGGCGACCTTAGCTGTCGCCACGCTTTCTTCCGAAGGCTCGTTCGCAGGGTTTGCTCAGCTTTGCCCAGGTTAACCCCGCGATGACCGCGCTTTACGGTTGGCAGAGCGACCCTGCAGCTCCCTTCATATCCATAAGAAAGGAGTCGCACCATGTACAAGAAAACAATGGCGGCGGTTGCCGTGGTCCTCGCTTCCGGAGTCGCGCACGCGCAAGGCGCGGACGCGAAGGCCGGCTGGTACGCGGGGCTCGACATCGGCCAAACCCGCTCGAGCATCGACTCTGTGAACGGCGACGACTCGGCCACCACCTACGGCGTGAATGGCGGCTATCGACTGCATCGCAACTTCGCCGTCGAAGGCGCCCTCACTCGGCTCGGTAGCTTCGGCGATTACAAGGCGAATGCGGCATCCGTCGCCGGCGTGGGCATCTGGCCACTGTCGAATGCCTTCTCGCTTTATGGCAAGGCGGGCCTCGCGGTCACCGACGCGAAGGTGGAGCCTGACTCGCATACCGGGACGGGGCTTCTGGTTGGTGCCGGCGTGACGTATGACTTCACCGGCGGCTACTTCGCCAAGGCCGGATGGGATCAGTACGCGAATGTCGGCGATGCTTCCACTGGCTCGGGCAGCATCGACGCGTACAACCTCGGTGTCGGCGTGCGCTTCTAAAACGAAAAACCGGCGGCGCATTGCGCGCCGCCGGTAACAGGGGCTCGCTTTACTTCGTGGTGGTGCTGGCGCTCGGAGCCGTGCCGGTCTTCGCAGAGGCCTTGTCCGCCTTGTGCTCCTGCTTGGCGGCTTGCTTGTCCGACTTCAGCTTCTGCTTGTCGGCCTTGACCTTCTGCTTGTCCGCCGCGACGGCGTCCTTGTTGCCTGCCTTGCGGTCGGTCTTGACCTGCTCCTTGTCCTTCTTGATCTGCTCCTTGTCGGCCTTGACCGCGTCCTTGGCGGACGTCGACGGCGCGGGCGCCTGTGCGAGCGCCGGGCCGGCGAGGGCGACGAGAGCAATTGCGATGAGCGAACGAACGTTCATGTGAATCCTCCGTGGTTGACACAGCAACATCCCTAGTAACGCGCAACCTTGCGCGCGGATGACACGGAGATATGTCGGGGCGACCCGACGATGCTTAAGTTCTAGGGCGACGTGATGATGGTGCCGCGGGCGCCGACCATGACGAGCTTAGAACCGGACGAAGCGGCAGCGGACAGGTTGCGGGCGGTGCCGGAAGCCTGCAGCGTCCACGTTACGCCGTCCGGCGACGTGATGAACGTGCCGGCTGCTCCGACCGCGATGAATTGCGTTCCCGTCCACGTGATGCCCGAGAGCGAATTGGTTGTCGGCGAAGCCTGCTGAGTCCAATCGACGCCCGCTCCGCCGCTCGGTGCGGTGTAGATGCCGCTGCCGACGGCGGCGAATTGCGCGCCCGACCACGCAACGGCATTGAGCGCCGCGAAGGGCGCGCTGGGCACAACCTGGCGCTGAGTCCAATTCGCGGTGAGGCCCGTGGTCGAGCTGAGGACGATTCCCGCTCCGGGTGCGCCGCCCACGGCGATGAAGTCGGTGCCGGACCACGCAATTCCCCTGAGGTCATTCGTGAACCCCGATGAACCGGAGCTCCACGCTATCGCGTCTGGTGCAGTAGCCACCAAGCCGCCATCCGTGACGACGACAAACCGGCTGCCCGACCACGCCACGCTGCGCAGGTTCAGTGTCAGGGGAATGGTCGCCACCCACGTTATTCCGTCCGACGACGAGGTGACGACGCTCGCGCCCACGGCGACGAACTTGGACAAGGACGGAGCCCACGTGACGGAAAAAAGCGCGCTCGTGGTGCCCGAATTTCTCGACGTCCAGGTCGCGCCGTCGGGAGAAGTCAGGATCGTGCCGTTTGCTCCGACGGCCACGAACTGCGTTCCTGACCAGGTGAGCGCATTCAACGCATTCGTTGTGTTCGCGGTTTGTGCCGTGACCGGCGCGCCCGTGACCGTGACTGGCACATAGTTGAACCCGCTCAGGAACAGGCTGGAAGACGGCGCTGCACCCGGAATATCGACGAACGTGCCGATGCCGACGATCACGTCGCGGTATCCGGCCGTTATGGCGCTCGCCGGAATGGGAAGGGAGTGGGTGCCGACCGGCACGTCCTGCGAGAAGTGGTCGAGCGGCCAGACGGGCGGCGCATCCGGATTGCCAGCATCCAGCACGCCGACCATGTAAGTCGCACCCGTGGGTATCGGGCTCGCCGCGGACCAGTTCACGGTCGTCGCCGTCCCGGATGCGAATGTCGTCCCCGATGCCGGCGCCGAAATGGTCGGGTACGCGGTGAACTGGGTGGCCGAAGCCGTATACGTCTTGCCGGCTGTCGTGACGGTGAGCGTGACGGCCGCGCCTGGCGCCACGGCGACGTTTCCTTCGTATACCTCGTCGGTCGCGTTGTAAGGGAGCGCCACGCCATTGATGCTTACCGTCGCGGTGGTGACGATGTCCCCGCTCGCATCGTCGACGACCAAGACCAAAGCATTGCTGGTAATGCCGGGCGGAGCCGCGCCGGGCGGAAAGCTGTCGAGCTCGGCGACGATGAACGGCGGTGGCCCGTTGCCGGCGCTACCGCTGCCGGATCCTCCGCCGCCACCGCCTCCGCAAGACGACAGCACTATGAGCAGCGCCGCCAGCATCGGGACGCAAAGCAGCAGACGGGTTAGACGCATTCGTGTTTCTCTTACGCGTTCGCGAACGCCTGAATTTTATCCGTCCATCAGGGCCCGCCGCTGCGGTAAACGCCAACGCCGCGCGCGCTGATGTCGAAGGTCATCAGGTCTTCGCCGAAGACGAGCGGCCCCGAATAGGTTTCGCGCGTCTCGGTGAGTATCTCCGCCAGGCTCGGCTCGGGGATGGTGGCGTTGGAGAGCCGCACGATGTGCGTATAGACGGCGAGCTTCGGCTTTGCCCGTTCGAACACGCGGCCGACGTCGCGAGGCACCGTGTGGTGGTCGATGATCCGCTGCATGGCGGGGTTCTTCAGCAGCTCAGGTTTGGCCGCGCCGAGCTCGTGGATGAGCAGGTCCGTCCCCGTGCCATGCTTGATCACGTTCTCGCTGAAGCGCGTGTCGCCGGAGATCACCACCGAGCGTCCGCCATAGTCGATGCGATAGCCGAACGCCGGCTTGATGACTTCGCCGTGATCGACCTCGAAAGCGGTCACGCGCACGCCATCCTTCTCCAGGACCACGCCGTCGCGGGAGAACTCGTCGACCTTCACGGCAATCCCCTCAGGCGGGTTTTTCTCGTCGATGGTGCGGATCTTGATATCCGCGGCATAGGCACGCTGCAGGTTCTCCATCAGCTCCTTCGCGCCCGTCGGGCCGATGACGTGGAACGCTGTCTTGCGCTGTCCGAATGGCGGCTGCAGCCATCCCGTGAGCCAGACATCGGGCACGCCGGAGACGTGGTCCGAGTGATAGTGCGTGATCAGAAGCGCATCGATTTTTCCCATCGGGACCCGCATCTGCCAGAGCCGGATCGGCGCGCCGCGGCCGGCGTCGACGAGGAGCTTGACGTTGCCCGCTTCCACCAGCGTTGCGGGGCCGAAGCGGTCGGGCCGCGGACTGGGCGAAGCGGTGCCCAGAAGGGTGACGCGGAAATCGCTTTCGGCGGCGATCGCCGAGCTGGCGAAGAGCAAGGCGACGAGGATCCTGAGCATGGCGGCCTCCGGGCTATTGCTTCTTGTAAGAAATCGAATTGATCACGAGCGCGCCATCCTTCGGCAACTCGGTGACGATCTTTTCCGGCTCCTGGCGGTTGAGCGTGATGTAGAGCTTGCCGCCGTCGACCGTGTAGCGGCCGACGTTCATGGCGTCGCGCCGCTCGGCGGCGTCGAAGTCGAAGCGCCCGCCCGGCGTCTCGAGCTGGTCGTAGGCCCGGTAGACGCGACCATCGGCCGAGAAGAGGTAATAGTGCAGCGCGTTCTGCCAGTAACCCGAGCCCGTCACATTCACCATCGTCGCCATGTACTTCGGCTTGATCCCCATATAGAGGCCGGCGACCGCTTGCCCGGCCTTCCCGGTGATCGGCGTCGGCGCGCGCGCGGTGTCGACCCGCATCGAGGCCGCCATCTGGTTGAGGTGCGGCACGGCCTGCTGCCAGCTCTGCGTCGTGCCGGCCGAAGCGTCGACGATCGTCGCCTCGTTGCCGGCAACGATCAGCATGCGCAGGTGCGGGCGCGCGAGACCGGCGCGGTTCTCGCTGAAGCTCGCCGCTATGACCAGGTCCGCCCCCGGCAGTTGCGTGCGCTGGAATTGCGGCGCGACCGCAACGTTCTCCTCCTGGTCCATCGGCGAAATCCAATCGCGCAGCAGCGTCCGCTGGAACGCCTGCGCGATGTCGCCGGTAAACGACCGGAACGGATAAACCTGAACTTGGGCGTTCATCTCGTTAAAGGAATAGCTCTCGCCAGGACCGATGCTGGACTTGAAGACGCCCGCCGGCGGCGTGTAGCGCAGCACGTGGCTCTGCGCGTGGACGACGCCAGCAAAGGCGAGCGCCACCAGCGCTAGAACCTTCATGGCCGCCGAACGAGGCAAGGCCGCTTTGGATCGAATTGCCAGCCGGGGATCAGGTACTGCATGGCGATGGCATCGTCGCGCGCACCGAGGCCGTGCTGCTTATAGAGCTCGTGGGCGGCGTTCACCGCATCCATGTCGAGCTCGATGCCGAGGCCGGCTTTCTTCGGTACATCGATGTAGCCATCTTTGATTTGCAACGGCTCCTGCGTGAGTCGCTGGCCGTCCTGCCAGATCCAATGCGTATCGATCGCGGTGACGCGTCCCGGCGCGGCCGCGGCGGCGTGCGTGAACATGGCAAGGGAGACGTCGAAGTGATTGTTCGAGTGCGAGCCCCAAGTGAGGCCGAAGTCGCGGCACATCTGCGCCACGCGCACCGCGCCTTGCATCGTCCAGAAGTGCGGATCGGCGAGCGGGATGTCGACCGACTGCAGCGCGATGGAATGGGCCATCTGACGCCAATCGGTGGCGACCATGTTCGTCGCCGTCGGCAGGCCGGTCGCGCGGCGGAATTCCGCCATCACCTCGCGACCGGAGAAGCCGCCTTCCGCGCCGCACGGATCCTCGGCGTACGCGAGCACGCCGTGCAGGTCGCGTAATAGCCGGATCGCATCCTTCAGCAGCCAGCCGCCGTTTGGGTCGACCGTGACCCGCGCTCTTGGGAAGCGCTCATGCAGCGCGCGGATCGCCTCGACCTCCGCTTCGCCCGCCAGCACGCCGCCTTTCAGCTTGAAATCCTGGAAGCCGTAGCGCGCCTGCGCCGCTTCCGCCAGGCGCACGATCGCTTCCGGCGTGAGTGCCTCTTCGTGGCGACGGCGCGACCATTCGTCCTTCGCATTCGGCTCGGATGGGTACGGCAGATCGGTCTTGCGGCGCTCGCCGATATAGAAGAGATAGCCGAGCACTTGCACCCGGTCACGCTGCTGGCCCTCGCCGAGGAGCGCAGCGACCGGCACCTCCATGTGCTGACCGAGGAGGTCGAGCATCGCCGACTCGATCGCGGTGACGGCATGGATCGTGGTGCGTAGATCGAAGGTTTGCTGGCCGCGGCCGCCGGCATCTCGATCGGCGAAGCGCTTGTGCACCTCGCGCAGGATGTGCAGGTGGTTGCCTAGTGAAGCGCCGAGGACGAGCGAGCGAGCTTCCTCCAGCGTCGCACGGATCTTCTCGCCGCCCGGCACTTCGCCGATGCCCTGTCGCCCAGCGCTGTCGCGCAGGACGACGAGGTTGCGGGTGAAGAATGGTGCGTGCGCGCCGGAGAGGTTAAGGAGCATGCTGTCGCGCCCGGCGACAGGAATCACGCGCATTTCCTTGATAGCGGGAAAGCTCATGACTTCAATCGATCTTGATCCTGGCTTCCTGCACGACCCTCGCCCACTTCACGGTGTCGTTCTTCAGCGCGGCGGCGAGCTGGTCCGGGGTGCTGCCGACGACGTCGGCGCCTTGCTGCGCGAAGCGCTCGCGCACATCCGCGGATGCCAAGGACTTGGTGAGCGCAGCATTGAGCTTGGCCGGGACGTCTTTCGGCGTACCGGCGGGCGTGAAGAGCGCGACCCAGAAGTCGGCGTCGTAGCCCGGGACCGCGTCGCCGACTGGCGGAACTTCCGGCGCCACCGGGGAGCGCTTGAGCGTGCTGATGCCTAGCGCGCGCAGCTTGCCCTCCTTCACCTGCGAGCGCACCGATGGCACGCTCGCGAAGGCAACCGGCACGCGGCCGCCCAGCATGTCGGTGAGGATGGCGGCGACGCCCTTGTACGGGATGTGCAGCAGCTCGACGCCGGCCATCGACTTGAACATCTCGCCGAGGAGGTGGTTGGTCGCGCCGTTGCCGGAGGAGGCGTAGGCGATCTGACCGGGCTGTGTTTTCGCAAGAGCGATCAGCTCCTGCACGTTCATAGCGGGCAACGAGGGATTGACGACGAGCAGAAACGGGACGGTGGCCACCAGCATCACCGGATCGAAATCCTTCACCGGATCGAAGCCGGTGTGGCCGTACAAGGTGTTGTTCACCGCGTGCGCAGCGCTGATGGTGAAGAGCAGGGTGTATCCGTCTCGAGGCGCCTTGGCCACGGCCGCCGTGCCGATGTTGCCGTTTGCGCCGGCGCGGTTCTCGACAACGAACTGCTGGCTGAAGGCTTGCGAGAGCTGCTGGGCGACGACGCGGCCGAGGATGTCGTTCGCGCCGGCGGCCGCCTGCGGCACGACGACTGTCACCGGCCGCGCGGGATAATCCTGCGCCGCTGCCCTGCCGGCCAGCAAAAGCAGGGACAGACCACAACCGACGCAGCAGGCGGCAGCGATCGCGCCGGCGACAGTCCTGAAACGTGCCATTGTTCCTCCCGCGGCAAGCATATCTTTTCGCTGCATTCCCAGGTTGTAGAAAAACGGCGACAGCGACCGCGGCGGGACGTCCGATATGATTCGCGGGCTCTGCGCGCGAACGTCGACAAGCGAAGCTGGACCTATCTCGATCTCGCCTTGATCGGCGGGGCGCTGCTGCCGCTTCTCATCTTCGCCGGCATCGCGTTCTTCACCTATGAGCGCGCGCAGGAAGAAGCGCGCGCCGATGTGCGCACGCGCGCCGATCTGCTGCGCGCGCACATGTCGAAGCTCGTGCAGCTGAACCTCATGCTGCTCGACCGCCTGCAGGAGCGCTTCGACGGTGTCGAGGGGCGCGCGATCAGTGCGCGGCAGGCGGAATACCACCGCTATCTGGCGAACATACGCACCCGCCATCCCGAGGTGCTCTCGCTCACGGTCATCGGCGCCGACGGCGTGCCGCTCGCGCACAGCCACCAGTTTCCGGTGCCTAAGACCACGACCGCCGTGGACCGCGACTACTTCGTTGCGCAGCGCGACCGTAATACCGGCCTTTTCGTCTCCGCGCCGCTCGTCTCTCGCATCACCAACGAGCCGGGATTCGTGCTCTCGCTGAGGCGCTCGAGACGGGACGGCACGTTCGACGGCATTTATGCGGCGTCGCTACGCTCTTCGTACCTCTCGGAGTTCTGGGAAGACATCACCTTCCACGGCCCGGCCGATGAGACGGTGAGCCTCGTAAGGAGCGATGGCGTCGTGCTGGCGCGCTATCCGCAGGTGATCAATGGCGCGCAAGAGAGGCTTTCGGCCAAGAATCCGCTCGTTGCCTTCATGGCCAGCGGCCGCGTTTCCGGCATGTGGCAGACGAAGTGGGGAATGGACGGCACCGAGCGCATATCGGCCTCGCGCAAGCTGGAGGGCGTACCGCTCTACGTGAATTACGCGGTCACCACGCAATCGGCCTTCGCGGCCTGGCGGCGCGACATGACGATGATGGGGGCGGTGGCGCTCGCCGCCACGCTGCTTCTCGTCCTGCTCAGCATGCTGGTGCGCCGGCGCAATGTGAGCCTCAAGCGAGCCTATGCCGCGCTCGAGGACGCGCAGGGCCGCTTCCGCACCGTGGCGAACGCGGCGCCGGTGATGCTTTGGATCACGGGGCCGAAGGGTCCCGAGTTCATCAATCGCTCGGCGCTCGGGTTCGTCGGCGCACGCGACAATGACGTGCGCGGGCTGAGGTTCGGCCACCTGATCCACGAAGACGATCGCAGGCGGTTCCTCGAGAACTACGAGCTCGCATTCGCAGCCGCCGATCCCTTCGACGCGCTCTGCCGCTTCAAGCGCGCCGATGGTGAATACCGTTGGATGCGCAGCCTGGGCGAGCCGCGCCGGGACGAGGAGGGCGAGATGGTTGGCTACGTCGGCGCCTCGTTCGACGTGCAGGAGCTCGTCGAGGCGCAGGATTCGCTGCGCGATGCGGACCGGCGCAAGGACGAGTTCCTGGCCGCCCTGTCGCACGAGCTGCGCAATCCGCTTTCGGCGATCACGCTGAGCACCGAGGTGCTCGCGCGCGCGCACATCAAGGACCCGCAGGCGCGCTCGGCGCTGCACATCATCTCGCGACAGCTCGGCCAGCTTCAGCGCTTGGTAGACGACTTGCTGGACACGGCGAGAGCCACGTACGACAAGCTCGTGCTCGCCCGCCATCCGGTCGAGATCCTCGGCGTGGCGAGCAACGTGGTCGGCACGCACCAGCAGCAGCACGGCAGCCACCGCCGCATCACGGTCAACGGCGAGCCGGTGTGGGTGAACGCGGACGTGGCGCGGCTGCAGCAGATGCTCGCCAACCTGATCGACAACGCGATCAAGTACGGCGGCATGAATATCGAGGTGCGGGTGCGCGCGGTCGACGAATCGGCCGAAATTTCGGTCACCGACGACGGCGAGGGCATTTCGCCGGATGTGCTGCCGAGGCTCTTCCAGCCATTCGCGCAGGGCGCCCAGACGCTCGAGCGCGCGCGCGGCGGGCTGGGGCTCGGCCTCGCGCTCGTCAGCCGGCTCGCCTCGCTGCACGGCGGCTCGATCCAGGCAGAAAGCCGCGGGCAGGGAAAGGGCAGCACCTTCACCATTCGCCTGCCGCGCGGCACGGCGCCGGCGGGCGGTATCAGCGGGCCGGTGCCGGTGCAGCGCGTCGCGCCGCGCCGCGTGCTGATCATCGAGGATCAGCAGGACGCGCGCGACAGCTTGCGCATGCTCCTCGAGCTCGATGGGCACGACGTCGCCATCGCGCGCGACGGCGCCGAGGGGCTGGCCAAGCTCGCCAATATGGATCCCGATGCCGCGCTGGTCGATATCGGCCTGCCGGGCATCGACGGCTACGAGGTGGCTCGGCGCGCGAAGGAACTGCCCAATCGCAAGAACATCCTCCTCATCGCCCTCAGCGGCTACGCGCAGCGCGAGGACCGTGAACGCTCGCGCGAGGCGGGCTTCGATCTGCATCTCGCCAAGCCCGTCGCCTACGACGACCTGCGCCAGGCGCTCAGCAAGCCACCCGTGGCGATCGCCGCGGTTCGCCAAAACTAAATAGGGACTGTCCCTATTTAACCCGTTTCGTGCTCGCCTCCGTTTAATGCTGGAAAGGAGGCAAGACCATGAAGAAGAGCGTGACAGTATTGGCGGTAGCCGCGGCATTCGGATGGATGGACGCGGCGCTTGCGCAGGCGATCAGCCGGGTCATTCTTTATCCGGGTAGCGCGACGATCGAGCGGGCGGCCAAGGTGCAGCCGGGCCTCGGCAAGGTGGAGTTGGCTGGTTTGCCGGCCAATTTCGATCCGCGCACGCTGCGCGTCGAAACGGACGCCGGCATCCAGGTCGGCGAAGTGGCGGTGCAGGACGTGAGCCGAGCGGAGGCCGTGGGAAAGCGCGAGGCTGACCTCGAGGAGCGCATCCAGAAGTTGCGCGACGAGAAGGCGGCGCTCGACGTGGACGTGAAGACCGCGGAGCTGGTGCGCGACTACCTGAGGAGCCTGAGCACGCGATCGGCCGATGCCAAGGCGCCGCCGATCGATGCCAAGGGACTCCCAGCGGTCCTCGAAGCCATTCGCCGCGGCGGCGCCGACTCGTACGGCACGCTGCAAAAGATGGAGATCCGCAAGCGCGAGATCGACAGGCGCATCGGCGTCCTTTCCGCCGACCTCGCGCGCATCCGAAACGGCGCGCGCGAGGAACGCACCGTGACGATCACCTATAGCGCGCAAAAGCCGGGCGAGCTGCGAGCCGCCTACCTGGTGACGAATGCGGGCTGGAAGCCACAATACCGCGCTGCGCTGGACTCGACGACCTCGCGCGTGGAGCTCGAGCGCCAGGCGGCAGTCGTGCAGCGCACCGGCGAGGATTGGCGCGGAATCAAGCTGCGCCTCTCGACCGGACAGCCGCGCGCCGCGGTGCTCGTCGAGCCGAATACTTGGCAGCTCGTCATCCGGCCGCCGGCGGGCGTGGCGGACGTTCGTGCCTACTCGGAGGCGAAGATCAACGCCCAGCGTGCGGCCGCGGCACCCGCCGAAGCGTCGGTGGCAGCCCCGCCGCCGATAGCCGAATTCCAGACGGAGTACACCACGGAGTTCGAGGTCCCGGGCACGGTAGACCTCGCCGCCGACGGCCGCCAGGTCACCGTGTCGCTCGCGAGGCAACAGATCTCGGTCAAGCAGAGAGTGCGCGTCGTGCCGCGCCGCGACAGCGCCGCCATGGTCATCGCGGAAGCCGACCTGCCCGAAGGCGTCTGGATCCCGGGCGACGTCCAGCTCTATCGCGACGGCGGCTACATCGGGTCCACGTACTGGCCGGCGCAGGCGAACGAGCGCATGGTGTTGCCGTTTGGTCGCGACGACCGCGTGCAGGTGGCGGTGAAGCGCTTGAAGGATCGCAAGGGCGCGGCCGGCCTCCTCAGCCAGAAGAACGAGCGTCAGGTGGCGAGCGTCTACACCGTGACGAGCCGGCACAAGGTGCCGATCGAGCTCCTCGTCCTCGAGGCGGCGCCGGTTCCGGTCGACGACAAGATCAGCGTCGAGAGCGCATTCGAGCCGAAGCCAAAAATAACGAATTGGGAAGAGCGCAAGGGCGTGTACGCCTGGGAACAGTCGCTCGCACCGGGTGAGGCGCTGAAGTTCGTTGCCGAGTACACCATCGCGTATCCGAAGGACGTCGCGGTGCTTGGACTGCCGTGAGTCAGCGGATCACGGTGTCGGCGCTGACCAGGATCGATTGCGGAATGGTGAGGCCAAGCTCGCGCGCGGCGTTCAGGTTCACGGCGAGCTCGATACGGCTCGGCTGCTCGATCGGCAGCTCGTCGGGCTTCGCACCTTTCAGGATCCGATCGACGAAATACGCGGCTCGGTGGTGCATGTCGCGGACGTTAGGGCCATAAGACATGAGGCCGCCCGCTTCGACAAACTCGCGCGCCTCATAGATGGCGGGCAGCCGTTTCTCTCGGGCGAACTCGACAATGCGCTCGCGCAGGCTAAGCGTGAGCGGGTCGGCGAGAAGCAGCAGGCCCGCGGGCGGATCCTTGCTGATCGCCTCGAAAAGCGCTTCCATTTCGCGCAGGTTGCTGACCTCGAGAGAGCGCACGGCCATCCCAACCGACGGCGCCACCGCCTGGGCGTCCCGGAATCGCGCCGACATGCCCTTGTACGCCGGGTTCCACATTACGCCCAGCGATCGGGCGGAGGGCGCGAGCACCTGCCGCAGGAGCTGCAGGCGCTTCGCGCCGAGCTCGGGTGCCATGACGGAGAGGCCGGTGATATTGCCGCCCGGATGCGCGAGGCTCGCGACGAGTCCCTCGCCGACCGGGTCAGAGCTCACCGGCATGACGATCGGAATGGTCCGCGTCGCCTGTCGCGCCGCGAGGGTGGCCGGCGATGAGCTGGCGACGAGCACGTCGACCTTGCGCGCAACCAGTTCGGCCGCGAGGGCCGGCATGCGCTCCAGCTGGCCTTCCCCCCACCGCAGCTCGTAGCGGACGTTCTGCTCTTCGACGTATCCGAGGTCGCGCATGCCCGCGCGCACGGCGTCGAAGCGCCAATCGGTGCCGTTCTGTGGCACGACGGGCGAGGTAACCGACGACCGGGACCTTCGGCGGGCGCTGCTGCGCGAGCACGGCCAACGGCGCACCGAATGGGACGGATGCGATGGCGACGAGGAGGCGCCGCCGCGCTGTCTTCATGCCCGTACTCTAGCCCAGCTTCCGATTCGAAGGCGTTTGCTAGCGCTTGATGCTGGCGATGAGCAGCTCGAGCGCACGGCAGGCGAACGCGTGCATGTTTGCTGCTCGATCCGAGCTGCGCGTCTCAAGGGTGACGACCGCGTCGATGGGGCCGCGTACGGCGAAACACGCGTGGCCCGCCGCATCGCCATAGCGGTTGCCGGTCGGTCCGCTGGCGCCGGTTTCGCTCAAGCCCCACGTCGCACCGAGCTTCTCACGCACGCGCTCGGCGATGAGCGACGCGTAAGGCTCACTCGCCGAACGCAGGCCCGACAGGTTCGGCGCGGTAAGGCCGAGCAGCCCCTCGCGGCTCGCCGCCGTGTAGACGACACAGCCGCCGAGGTAATACGACGAAGCACCTGGCACGGCGACCATCGCGGCATTGATGAGCCCACCGGCGGAGGATTCGACGATGGCGAGCGTATGGCCGCGGGCCTTGAGGGCGTGCGCGATCTCTGCCGCCAGCCGTCCGATCTGCTCCTGAGCGCTCATGAGTGGTCAGCTTACAATGCCCCGCGGATGAAACGGTTCCTGCTTATGGTCCTCATGCTGCCGGCCGTGGCGCTCGCGCAGCCGATGATCGGGTACCTCGGTGCCGATTCGCCGGAGCGTTTCGCCTCCCGCCTGGAGGCCTTCAAGCGCGGGCTCGCGGAGCTCAACTTCGTCGAAGGCCGCAACGTGAAGATCGAATATCGTTGGGCAAAGGGCGACAACGCGAAGCTGCCCGAGCTCGCCGCGGAGCTGGTGCGCCGTCCGGTCGACGTGCTCGTCGTGCCCGGCAGCGTAGCGGCGGTCGCCGCCGCGAAGAAGGCGACCTCGACCATCCCGATCGTGTTCCTGGTCGGCGTCGATCCGGTGGCAACCGGCATCGTGCGCGGCATGAGCCACCCGGGCGGCAACGCCACCGGCGTAACCTCGCTCAACACCGATACAGGACCGAAGCGCCTCCAGCTCGTGCGCGAGCTGGTGCCGGGGATGAAGAACTTCGCGGTCCTCATCAACCCGACCAATCCGAAGACGACGGAAAACCTGGTGAACGACCTGCAGGTAGCTGCCCATGCGCAGCGTCTGCAGCTCAAGGTGGTCAGCGCCGCTACCGAGCAGGATCTCGCCGTGGTGTTCGAGAATCTCGGGCGCGAGCGCGTCGGCGCGCTCATCATCGCGAACGACACTTTCTTCCTCACGCGCGGCCCGGAGCTCGCCGCGCTCGCGTTGCGTCATCGCATTCCCGCCATCCATTCGGCGCCGGAGTTCGTCGACGCCGGCGGCCTGATGAGCTATGCCGGCAGCTACGAGGAGTCGAACCGCATCGTCGGCATCTACACCGGCCGCGTCCTGCGCGGCGACCGGCCGTCCGATCTGCCCGTGCAACAGCCAGCCAAAATGGAGCTCGCGATCAATGCGAATACGGCGAAGGCGCTGGGGCTGAGCGTTCCTGCTTCCGCCCTCGCGCGAGCCGATCGGGTGATCCAATGATGCGCGCATTGATTTCGGTTTTGCTCTTGGTCGCCAGCGCGGCCTCGGCGCAGACGGCCACGGTGTATCGCATCGGCATGCTCGACACCACGTCGGAAAGCGCCAATCGCGCCAACCTCGATGCCTTCCGCAAGGGGCTCCGGGAAGCGGGCTACGTCGAAGGGCAAAACCTCGTCATCGACTATCGCTCCGCCGATGGTCGCTCGGAACGCTACGCGCAGCTCGCGGCGGATCTTGTGCGGGCGAAGGTGAACGTCATCGTGACGCGCGGCTTCGAAGCGGCGCGCGCGGCGAGGGATGCCGGGACCGTGCCGGTGGTCATGGCCACCGGGGCCGATCCGGTTGCCGCCGGCGTGGTCAAGAGCCTCGCGCACCCCGGCGGCAACGTCACCGGCCTCACCACCCTTGGCAACGAGCTACCCAGCAAACGCATCGAGCTGCTAAGGGAGCTCGCGCCGCATGCGAAGCGCGTCGCGGCGCTTCTCAATCTGGCCAATCCGACCGCGCCTAGTGAACGACGACAGATCGAGGTCGCGGCGAAGTCGTTCGGCATGGATGCGATCGTCTACGACGTGCGTAACGCCGAGGGCGTGCAGCGATCGCTGGAGGCGGCGGCGCAGCGCGGCGTCGACGCGCTCCTCATCAACGGCGAGGGTGTGCTAATGGCGAACCGCGAAATCATCCTGGATTTTGCCCGCAAGCACCGCCTGCCGGTGATGTACGCCGCGCGCGAATATGTGGAAGGCGGCGGCCTAATCGCCTATGGCGTGAGCTATCCGCATCTGTATTACCGCGCCGCGTCCTACGTCGACCGGATTCTCAAGGGCGCGAAGCCCGGCGACCTGCCGATCGAGAAGCCGACCAAGATGTATCTGGTGATCAACGTGAGAGCAGCGACGGCGCTAGACATTCCCATTCCGAGCAAGCTGCTGCTTCGCGCCGACGAGCTGATTCGATGACGACGAGCTGGGAGAGCTGATCAGGCCGCCGCGGCCACCGGCACCACTTCCTGCTTCAGGACGTATCGCAGCACGTACTCCAGCGTGTTCACGGCGTAGGGCTTGGTGATGTACCCCTCGCAGCCGAGCTCGAGGCCGAGCGACACTGACTCCGGAGCGGTCTCCGAGGTCACCATCACGACCGGCAGGTGTGCATAGCGCGGATGGCGGCGGATGGCGGCGAGCGCATCGAATCCGTTCCCGTCGGGCAGCATGACATCGAGCAGGATCGCGTCCGGCAGCGACTGCTCGAGAGTCTTGAAAAGCGCTTGCACGCCATCGGCGGTCTTCACCGGGTAGCGTGCCATCGTCAGACGCAGCATCGCGAGCGCGAGCTGGTCCGGATCGTCTTCGACCACCAGCACCAGGGTCTCCCCGGGCGACTTGGTGGTCGCCGCGCGGTTCGCCACGCGCCAGTGGTTGACGTACACGCCCATCTGAGTGAGCGACACGTCGGCGTACGAAGCTTCCGGTGGGAACTCTTCGCGGTCTTCCTCTTCGATCGGCGGCGGGCTTTTTTCCTCCGCGAGCTGCGGCAGGGTTTTTTCCTCCGGAAGCTCGCCAGGCTCGATGAGGTTCAGCCCTTCGAACTCGTCCAGCCATTCCTCGACGCGCTCCTTCGGGAAGCGCGCGAGATGGGAGGCGATGACCTCGCGGTGTCCATCGAAGTCGACGATGCCGAGGATGCGGCGATAGTCGAGCGGCAGGCGGACCTTCTCGCGCCTCGACCAGAGGGAGCGTCCTTCGGCGGTCAGGCGGTAGTACTTTTTTTGTTGGATTTTCAATTGCATCCCCGAGTACGACGTGCATCGTGCGCCGAGGGCGAACGGCGAACAACCCCGGCCCTTATTCTATTTGTCCGAACGTTTTATCCTTTTGTCCTGAAACCCTCAATACCTGTGCGCCTACGCATGCTAGCGTCCTGAATCTCTTATGGTTTCGGGCGATCAAACGAGCAGCGAGGGGGAGGGCCGAACCTCGCCGCGCTCGACCTTCAGGACCGTGGCCGTAAGTTTCTCGTGACTCGGCGCCGGCACGCCGATCTCGGCTCCTTTGCGTGCAATGAGGCCATTCATTTGCTCGATCTCCGTGCGTCGGCCCTTGAGGATGTCCTGCGCCATGGACGGACGCTGGATGCTGTCGCGCGGATTGCCGGGACCTTTGGGAATCATCACCGATTCGACTTGATCGTTCGCGGCTTTGTCGCCGTCGTCGGCGCGCACGAGCACGTCCGGCTCGATACCGCGCACTTTTTCGAGCTGATAGCCGAGCGCGCGGCCGACGCGAATGCCTTCGGCGGCGAGCTTGATCTGGAACTTCAAGATCGCCGGGTTGCGCGCGCAATCGGGGGTCGTGAGTCCCGTAGCGGCGGTCACGCCGTTGCCCATGCCGTTCTGCACGAGCTTGGTCCAGCGCTCGCCCCAGAGGTTGGGGGTCGCCTTGGCGCTGTCGATGCCCTTGAACCACCCGACGAGCTCCTCGACGCGCGGCGTGATGCGGCCGTGCGGCTCGCCAATGCGGAAGATCGTGTACTTGTCGCCGCCTTTCGCCACCGTGCGGCGAATGCGCGCCGCCTCGTACATGTCGACGGAAATGAGCGAGGCCACGACGCCGACCACGCGGCCCCAGCCGACGATGCCGGCGATGGTCTCTTCGTTGAGGCAGTTCTGCAGCGACACGACGAAACCGCTCGGAGCGAGATAGGGCGCGATCAGCGCGGTCGCCCACGCCGTGTCGTAGGACTTCATCGCCACCATGGCGATGTCGAATGGGCTCTTCGCCTGCGCTTGCAGCTCGGTGATGTGCAGCGTTTTCGCCTCGCGCACGGTGAAGCGCTCCTCGGGCGTCATGCCATCGAGCTCGAGGCCGCGCGAGCGGATGGTCTCGACATTCTCCGGCCAGGAATCGATGAAGGTGATGTCGTGCCCGAGATGGGCAAGCGTGCCGCCCACGTAGCCGCCGAGGGCGCCGGCGCCGACCACTGCAATGCGTTTAGCCATCACGGGATGATATCGTGTCCCTATGAGGATCGAACCGCTCGCCGGTGCGCTCGGCGCCGACATCCACGGCGTCGACCTTAGGCGCCTGACCGATGCCGACTGGCGCGAACTGCACGCCGCGTTCCTCCGCTACTGCGTGCTCGCGATCCGCGACCAGCACCTCGAGCCGGCCGACATCATGGAAGTCGGCGCGCGTTTCGGCGAGCCGTGCTTCTACCCCTTCGTCACCGGCATCGACGGCTTTCCCTTCATCTTCGAGGTGGTGAAGGAAGAAGCCGAGACCACCAACTTCGGCGGCAACTGGCATAGCGACACGACCTACCTCGAGCAGCCGCCACTCGGCACGCTGCTCTACGCCGTGGAGACGCCGAGCCATGGCGGCGACACGCTGTTCGCCAGCACGGCAGCCGCATACGAGGCGCTCTCGCCGGCTATGCGCGCGCTGCTCGATCCGCTCGTCGGTGTGAACAGTGCTGCGCTCAAGCACGGCGGTGGGCGGCACCAGATGCACAAGACCATCAACGCCATGAAGCTGCACGACATCGAGGCCGCCGGCCGCTATGAGGCCGAGCACCCGGTGGTGCGCACGCATCCGGAAACCGGGCGCAAGTCGCTGTACGTTTCCCGCAGCCACACGACGCGTTTTCGCGGCATGACCGAGGAGGAGAGCCGCCCGGTCGTCGAGTTCCTGCAGGCGCACCAGACGCGCCCGGAATTCACCTGCCGCGTGCGCTGGTCGCCGGGCACGCTCACTGTCTGGGACAACCGCTGCACTCAGCACAACGCGGTAAACGACTACCACGGCCAGCGTCGGCGCATGCGCCGCCTGACCGTCGGACCGCAAAAGCCTGCATGACGCGTTCTGCCGCCATCGCGGCGGTCGAGAAATATTTCGACGGCGGCGGGTTCCTCGTCGATCTGTCGCGCCGCGTCGGCATTCCGACCGAGAGCCAGAACCCGGCGCGCGCAAAGGAGCTGCACGACTATCTCGAGGTGGAGATGTCGGAAAGCCTTGAACGCATCGGCATGACGAGCCGCGTCCTGCCGAATCCGATGGGCAAGGGCGGGCCATTCCTGATCGCCGAGCTAATCGAGGATCCGCGACGGCCGACCGTCCTCATGTACGGTCACGGCGACGTGATCCGCGGTCAGGACGAGCACTGGCGCGCCGGATTGAATCCATGGGCGGTGACGCAAGACGGCAACCGGATCTACGGCCGCGGTACCGCGGATAACAAGGGCCAGCACACGATCAACCTCGCGGCAATCGAGGCCGTGCTGCGCACTCGCGGCAAGCTCGGCTTCAATCTCAAGGTGCTGATCGAGACGGGCGAGGAGATGGGCTCGCCCGGATTGAAGGTTTTCTGCGAGCAGAACCGGGAAGCGCTGCGCGCGGACGTGCTGATCGCTTCCGATGGACCGCGCCTGCAGCCCGGACGCGCGACGATCTTCCTCGGCTCGCGCGGCGTCATGAACTTCAACATGACCGTCGAGCTGCGCAAGGGGGCGCATAATTCGGGTAACTGGGGCGGCCTGCTCGCGAATCCGGGCATCATCCTTTCGCACGCCATCGCTTCGATCACCGATGCGCGCGGCGCGATCCGCGTGCCGGAGTGGCGGCCAGACACCCTGACGCCTTCGGTAAAAAAAGCATTGAGCGACCTCGTAATCGACGGCGGTGAAGAGGCTCCCTCGATCGATGCGCAATGGGGCGAGCCAGGTCTCTCGGCGGCCGAGCGCGTCTTCGGCTGGTCGAGCTTCGAGGTGCTCGCCTTCGTCACCGGTAATCCCGACCGGCCCGTCAACGCGATACCGCCACGCGCCAGCGCAACCTGCCAGCTGCGCTACGTCGTCGGCATCGAGCCGGACGAGATCCTGCCCGCGCTAAGGCGTCATCTCGAGGCCAAGGGATTCCCGATGGTGAACGTCGAGCCCGCGCGCGAAGCGGTCATGCATGCCACTCGGCTCGATCCCGAATCGCCCTGGGTGAGATGGGCGGTGGAGTCCATAGAGCGCACGACGGGAATGAAGCCGGCGATCTTGCCGAACCTCGGCGGCTCGCTGCCGAACGAGGTGTTCGCCGAGATCCTCGGCATGCCGACGGTGTGGATCCCGCACTCGTACGCTTCGTGCTCCCAGCATGCGCCGAACGAGCATCTCCTCGCGCCGATTGTGCGCGAGGCGCTGCAGATCATGGCCGGGATTTACTGGGACCTGGGCGACAAGCCGGCCGCCTAGGAGCAGGCTTGCCGGTAAAGCGCGTATGCCTCGCTGCAGCCGTGGCTGAACTCCTTGCGCGAGAGCTGGGCACCGCAGGTCATCGTGTAGTACTGGCGCGCGCGCTCGCACGCATGCGGGTCGCGCGGTCCGGTGCGCAGCTTCTCCTCCGCCTTCGGTACGCCGCGGCCTTCGATTTCTTCCTGTGTGAGGCGCCGCCCCGGATCCGGCAGATCCTGCGCCAGCGCCGGAACGAGCATCATCAGGAAAAGGGTGACGGTCACCGATTATTTCTTCGGCGCCGGGTGGATGTTGTCCACCCAGTGCACTTCCTCCGGCTTCTCGACCACCGGAATGTCGAGATTCACCACCACCGGTTCTTGCCCGCTGCGGCAGAGGACGCAGGAGAGCGGCTCGTCGTCGCTCGCGTTGATCTCCTGGTGCGGCACGTACGGGGGGACGTAGATGAAGTCGCCCGGACCGGCCTCGGCGATAAACTCGAGCTTATCGCCCCAGCGCATGCGCGCGCGGCCGCTGACAACGTAGATCACGCTTTCCACGGGCCCATGGTGGTGCGGGCCGGTCTTCGCCTTCGGGTGGATGACGACGGTGCCGGCCCAAAGCTTCTCGGCGCCGGTGCGCGCGTTGGTAATGGCCGCCGCGCGGTTCATGCCCGGTGTCTGCGCCGTGTTGACGTCGAGCTCGCTGCCCTTGACGACGCGCACCCCATCGAACTTCCATTTTCCGCTCATGGCTGTCTCAACTCCATTGTGTGGCGGGGAAATCATATCGCTCCCCACCCGCGCGCTGCAGCCAGGCGCCGGACGCGCTCGTCTTGCAGGCCCACGTTTGCTGTTGGAAAGGCTCCGCAACGGACAACGCTTCCGGCTTGAGGACTGCCCCGCAGATGCCGTTGGCCACGCGCACGGCGTGATATCGGATCCAAGCGACTCCTTGCTGCTGCGCCTCGGCGCCGAACGCCTGGCATTGGCGCCAGTCGCTCTTCTGCATCCACGCGCCCGTGGCGGCTTTCCACGGCGCGGCAGTTAGGTCGGCGCAGCGACCGCGCGCTCGTGCCTGGAAGAACGTGTGCTGCGTGTGCAGCGCCGATTCGCGCAACGCGTCGCTGTCCATCAGGAAGCGCCACTTCCAGTACGCTACCTCGCCGCAGGCGGTTTTGAGCTCCTCGGCGCCGTACCAGATGCCCGGGTCGTGCGGCTTTCGAAAGCGCGAAGGAAAGGGCGAGCGATACCGGAAGGGCGTGGCGACGAGGTAATGGCGTCCAGCGGCGGCTGGCGGCAGCGCGGGTTTGCTGGCTTCCAGCAATTCTTCCAGTACCCGCTGCTCGGCTGCGTTTTCGACCAGCCGCATCGTGGCGACCACGTGCTGCGCCTCGACGCCGCGCCATAGATTTGCGGTCTTGGTGTGAAGCCCGGTCGCGAACCAGGCCTGCTTCCAGTTCACACCGGCGCGCGCATCGCGTCCAGGTAATTGACGACGCTCACCAGGCCGTCGGCGCGCTGGATGAGGTCCGCCGGCCGGCCGTTCAACGCCCGGTTATTGCCCTGCAGCCAAGCCTTGCGCTGGCCCGCATCGGTGCCGACGAGCGCATCGAGCGAGCGATACACGCGCACGAGGAGTAGGGCGAGCTCGCCTTCCTTGCTTTGCGGATCGATGGACCGGGCACCGGAGAAGAGGCGCGACACGCTCGCCTCGCTTACCCCGAGCACGCGCGCCAGGCTAGCGCTCGAAAGCTCGAGCAGTCCCGCCGCGCGCAGCACGGCCTTCGTCAGGACGGCTTCGGGTTGAGGCTGGGAGGCCGGGGCGGGACCGGGGCGAGTCATGCAATTGAAAGATTATGGCCATAATCTTTCAAAAGCAAGCACTACATCTGCAGCGAAAAGGCCTGGTCCATCAACCGGGGGGCGAAGGTCCAGCGGCGGGGGGAGTTGAGGAGCACCACCGTCACCCGCACGCCGTCGCGCTCGGCGAGGGCAACGAGGCAGTAGCCGGCCGCCCCGGTCGTGCCGGTCTTGCCCGCCACGGTGCCTGAATAGCGGCCGATCAGGTGATTCGTGTTCCGTACGTTGAAATGGCGTCGGCCGTCGAGCGTGCCGATCCGCGTGTCGCGCATGCGCGCGAAGCGCTGGTAGTCCGGATGTTGCATCGCCACTTCGGCAAGGCGGGCGAGGTCGGTCGCCGTCGAGTAGTGTCCCGGCCGGTCCCAACCGCAGGGGTCGACGAACTGCGTGTTCTTCATGCCGAGCGTAGCGGCGCGCTGGTTCATCCTCGGCACGAAGGTCGGCCCGTAGTGGTCGGCGAGCGCATGGCAGGCGTCGTTCGCCGAATGCATGATGGTTGCAGCGAGGAGATCGCGCACCCGCAGCTGGTCGCCGGCGCGCAGGCCGATGCGGCTTCCTCTCTCGCGCGAGGCGGCGCGGGTGACTACCACCGTCTCTTCGAGCTGGCCGCGCTCGAGAACCAGGAGCGCCGTCATCATCTTCGTCAGGCTCGCCGGTGCGTGCCGCTCGTCCGCGCCCGAGGCCCAGATCAGCCGGCCGTCGCGTTTCACTACATAAGCGTCAGCCGCCCGGGGGAAAGGATTGTCCACCGCATGCGCCGCGGCGGCGAAGACAAGCGCTAGAACAGCGGCCCCGCCCTTCAGCATTGTTATGACTCCCTGCAAAGCAGTTTAGCATCGGGCCATGCTCGACCTTCTCGTCCGCGGCGCCCGCATCTACGACGGCACCGGAGCGGCGCCGGTGCCGGGCGACGTCGGCGTGAAAAATGGCGCGATCGCCGTCGTCGGACGCTCGAGCGATGCGGCAAAACTCACAGTCGACGCCGGCGGACTGGCCCTCATGCCGGGCATCGTCGACCTCCACACGCATTACGACGCCCAAGTAACGTGGGATCGGACCCTCTCGCCCTCGGTCGCGCTCGGCGTGACGACGGCGGTGATGGGCAATTGCGGCTTCGGCATCGCGCCATGTCCGCCGCCATTGCGCGAGACGCTGCTGCGCAACCTGTCGGTGGTCGAAGGCATGGATGTCGACGCGCTCCTCGCCGGAACGCAGTGGGACTTCGAGACCTTCCCCCAGTACCTGGACATGATCGAGCGCCGCAAGCCCTTCGGCAACGTCGCGGTCCTCGCGCAGCACTCGACGATCCGCAATGCCGTGATGGGTGAAGAGGCCAGCGCGCGGAAGGTGCCGAGCGACGCGCAGCTGGGCGAGATGAAGCGGCAGGTCGCGCAGGCGATGGACGCCGGCGCGGCGGGCTTTGCTTCGTCTTTCTCGCCGAACCACAGCGGCTGGGGCGGCGTGCCAATGCCGTCGACCATCGCCGCTGACGAGGAGCTGCGCACGCTGACCGGCGTGCTCGGTGAAAAGCAGCGAGGCATTTTCGTCATGGCGACCGGTCCTCGTGCCACGCCGCAATTCATGGAGTCCGTCGCCGCCGACACCGGACGACCTGCTTTCATCGTCACCGTGCTCACCATGTACAACCGGGCGCAGCCCGAGCGCGCGATGCAGATGTACGAGCAATGCGCGCAGGCCCTCGCACGCGGGCGCGAGGTGTACATCCATGCCAATTGCCAGCCTCTGTCGTTCGACTTCACGCTCGGCGAGCCATACATCCTGTACTCGCACGATGCATTCGATGCGGTGCGCAAGGCGCCGGCGGCCGAGAAGGGCCGGCTGTATCGGGGGGCTGCGTTCCGCGAGCGGTTGCGGCACAACTTCGCCCATCCGAAACAGGGCATCCTGTTCTACGGCGACTGGAGCCAGGTCGAACGCGACGGTGTGCCGGTAATCGAGCTCGCGAGGCGAGAAGGAAAGGATCCGCTCGACTACGTCTTCGACCTGCCGCTCGATGTGCAGCTAGTTGCCAAGCTCTACCAGAATGACGACTCCGGCGTCGCGCCGCTCCTCAAGCACCCGGCGGGCGTGATTGCACTATCGGATGCCGGGGCGCATCTCATCTACTTCTGCGATGCCGGCTACGGTCTGCATTTCCTTTCGCATTGGGTGCGCGAGCTAGGCGCCTTTACGCTGCAGGAAGGCGTGCGACGATTGACCGGCGATCCAGCACGGAAGTACCGCATTCCGGGCCGCGGCCGCATCGAGGTCGGATACCAGGCAGACCTGGTGCTGTTCGATCCGCAATCGGTCGGCGTCTCCGGATTGCGCAAAGTGAAAGACCTGCCGGGCGGCGGAGCTCGCATGGTGCGCGACCCGGTCGGCGTGCACGGCGTGTGGGTGAACGGGGTGCAGGTCTTCGACGGCGAGCGATATACGGCGCTAGACTCCGGACCCGGGGAGGTCCTACGGCGCTTCGATCGCTAGCCGTTGAAGTGCTCGCCTTGCAGCGAATACCTATCTCAAGCTGCCGCGCGAGCGGGTCTTTCTGCCGCCGCCCAGCGCGCCGCTCCTCGGCGCTGTCCTCACCACGCGCATGCTCGTCCTCCAGGACGGCTGTGACGACGCGCCCTCGGGCACGGAATTAGCAACCCGCCGGCAGTGAAGCTCGAAGCGCCGCCCGAGACCGTCTCGCGGGCGGAATTCCTCAATCTGTACCTCGCGGTCTTCCTGCCGATGTTCATGGCGGCGGTGGACCAGACCCTGCTCGCCACCGCAACGCCTGCCATCGCCGCCACGCTCGGCGGACTGCGGGACACGTCGTGGATCGCGGTCGGCTATCTCCTCGCCTCCGCGACCATCGTGCCGGTGTACGGCCGCCTGGGCGACCTGCGGGGGCGGCGCGAGCTCCTTTTCGTCGCTCTGGGCGTCTTCGCGCTGGGCTCGGCGGCGTGTGGGCTTGCGCAATCGCTGCCGCAGCTCGTGGCGGCGCGCGTCGTGCAGGGGCTGGGTGGCGGCGGGCTGATGGTGCTTTGCCAGGCGCTCATCGGCGAGCTCGTGCCGCCGCGCGAGCGGGCACGCTTCCAGGGCTATTTCGCCACGGTCTTCACGGCGGCGAGCATTGCCGGCCCGGTGCTGGGCGGCATCGTCGTCGAGCACGTGAGCTGGCGGTGGCTCTTCCTCGCCAACCTGCCGCTCGCCGCGTTCGCCGCGTGGCGGCTGTCACAGCTGCCGAAGGGCGTGCCGCAACAGCGCGCCGAAGCAAAGGCAGATATTCCCGGCCATATTCTTTTCGCCATCGGGGCGGTGAGCGCGCTTTTCTGGTTCACCTCCGTCGGCCACCGTTTCCCCTGGAGCGCCTCGGTGAGTCTCGCGCTCGTCGCCACGGCGCTCGTGAGCTTGAGCGCGCTGGTGTGGCACGAGCAGCGCCATTCCTCGCCTTTCCTGCCGGTGGATCTCCTGCGCGAGCGCACCATCGGCCTCTCGTCCGTCGTAGTGCTCCTCTTCGCCGCGTGCCTCTTCGCCGTCGTGTTCTTCCTGCCAATCTACCTGCAGCTCGGCCATCACGTGAGCGCGCAGTTCTCGGGGTTCCTTCTCCTTCCGGTGACGCTCGGCATGGTCACTGCGGCGATGATTTCGGCGAGGATCCTGCGGCGCACCGGTCGTCCGCGCTGGATCCCGGTAATCGGCTTGAGCACTGCGGCGAGCGCACTTTGCCTGATCGGCCTGCTGCCGCCGCACATGGCCGTGCTCGTCGTACTGTCGTTCCTGTGCGGACTCGGCTTCGGCTGCGTGATGCCGACGATCCAGGTCACGATCCAGACCGTCGCGGGTCGTCAACGCCTGGGCGTGGTCACCGCCCTCAACGGCCTCGCGCGCTCGACCGGCGGCGCTGCTGGCGCGGCGCTCTTCGGTGCGGTGGTGTTCGCCTTGATCCCGGGCGTGGACCGCAGTGCGTTGCTCTCGGCAGGAAGCGCGAACGACGTCACGGCCATCGTGCACGCGTTTCACCGCGCGTTCATTTTTGCGGCGATCGTGGCCGCCGTGGCAGCGTTCATCGCGAGCCGGATGCCGGACGTCGCCCTATGGGAGCAGCGGGGAACTTCCTGAACGGTTTTTTTTAGCGCAACCGGGACGGTTGCGGTATGCGTAGCGGCTGCGTGCGCTTCTCGGCCGCCTCGACGGACTTCTCTTTACGTAGCCGCATCGTTTCCTTGCCGATCTGTGCCACCAGCTTGGAGTACGTCGACACCGCGCGGCAGCGCGTGCAGGCGTAGTTCACTTGCGGACCGGCGAAGTCGGATTCGGGTTGGCGGAAGTCCTTGCCGCCGCAGGCGGGGCACTTGGCGTGGACTTGGCCGACCCGGAATTCCATGGCGCGAGACTAAGCGACGCGCGCGAGGCGCAGCGAGGAACTATTTCTTCCAGGAATCACGCAGCGTCACCGTGCGATTGAAACCGCCGGCGGGGTCGGCGATGAAATAGCCGTGCCGCTCGAACTGGAAGCTTTCTCCCGGCTTCGCTCCCGCTAGCGATGGCTCGAACTGCGCCCGCACGCTCGTCATCGACGCCGGGTTGAGGTCCTGCAGGAAGTCCCGCGCCGCGCCGGGCTCCGGTTCCCGGAACAGGCGGTCGTAAAGACGCACCTCGGCGGCATGGGCGCGACTTGCGCTGACCCAATGGATGTTGCCCTTGACCTTGTACTGGTCGGCACCCGGCGTACCCGAGCGCGAGTCCGGATGGTAAGTGCAGCGCACGACGCCATTGTCGATGCCTGTGCACTTCACCACGTAACCGAAGCGCAGCCTGACCTCGTTACCCGGGAACAGGCGGAAGTAACCCTTCTGCGGCTTCTCCTGGAAATCCTCGCGCTCGATCCAGAGCTCGCGCGTGAAAGGCGCCTCGCGCTTGCCCCAGTCCGGCTTCTGCGGATGGTTCGGCAGCTGCATGAGCTCCTCGCGATCGGCGGGGAAATTCTCGATCACCAGCTTGATCGGATCGAGCACGGCCATGCGGCGCGGCGCGATCTCGTTCAGGTCGTCGCGCATGCAGTCTTCCAGCACCGAGAAATCGATCAGCTGGTGCGCCTTCGATACGCCGATGCGCTCGGCGAAGAGGCGAAACCCGCCGGGCGTGTAGCCGCGCCGCCGTGCGCCGGCGAGCGTGGGCATGCGCGGGTCGTCCCAGCCGGCGACGTGCTTCTCCTCGACGAGCTGGATCAGCTTGCGCTTCGAGAGGACCACATAGGTCAGATTCAACCGCGCAAACTCGATCTGCTTGGATAGCGGCACTTCAAGGAAACCCGCCTCCGCTACGCGCTGGTTGAACCAGTCATAGAGCGGCCGATGGTCCTCGAACTCCAGCGTGCACAGCGAGTGCGTCACGCCTTCGATGCAATCGGACAGGCCATGCGCCCAGTCGTACGTGGGGTAGATGCACCACTTGTCTCCGGTGCGGTGATGGTGCGCGTGGCGGATGCGGTACATCGCCGGATCGCGCAGGTTGATGTTCGGCGAGCGCATGTCGATCTTCGCCCGCAGCACATGGCTGCCGTCCGGATGTTTTCCATCGCGCATCTCGCGGAAAAGCCGCAGGCTCTCCGCGGCCGACCGATTGCGGAAAGGGGAATCCTTTCCCGGCTCAGTCAGCGTCCCTCGCGTGGCGCGCATTTCGTCCGCGCTCTGCGAGTCGACGTAGGCATGTCCGCGCTCGATCAGGGCGCAGGCGAATTCGTACAGCTTCTCGAAATAGTCGGAGGCGAAATGCTCGTGCGGCTGCCAGTCGAATCCGAGCCAACGCACCGCCTCCTTGATCGCATCGACGTACTCCTGCTCCTCCTTGGTCGGATTGGTGTCGTCGAAGCGCAGGTGACAGCGGCCGCCGTACTCGCGCGGCAGGCCGAAGTTGAGGGAGATCGACTTCGCGTGGCCGAAATGCAGGTAGCCGTTCGGCTCCGGCGGGAAGCGGGTGACGAGCTCGTTATACCTTCCGGAGGCGAGGTCGCCCTCGACCACCTGGCGAATGAAGTTGCTGGCGGGCGGCAAGCCGGGTTTGTTCACCCTGCGATTCTAAAGTAGGCGAAGCCCCTGAAATTCCTGCGGATTCCTGTCTTTGCGCGCGGGGCCGGCCAAGCCGCGACCCAATAGCTAGATAAATCCTTGCGGCGTATGCTCGCGCAAGCCCGCCGACCGGGAGGAGGCACGCATGAAGCCGATTCGCAAGCCGCTCGTCCTTGCTTTGCTCGCCGCCGGCGTCATCGCCAGCGACGGGGTTTCCGAAGCCCAGTAAGTGGAGAATATCTGTCGAAGGCGTGAGCGGTGATCGCCGACGGCTGGACCTGCAACGTCTCTAGAGGAGCTATCGTGAAAATGAACCCCACCCCGGCCTTCGTCGCAGCACTTTTCTTCGCCGCCAGCGCGGCGGCGCACGACGACGATGCCGCCTCCGCCACGCAGAAGCTCGGCACCGTCAAGTTCCCGAGCTCCTGCAGCCCGAAAGTGCAGCAGAAGGTGACGCGAGGCGTGGCCATGCTGCACTCGTTCTGGTGGTCGCAAGGCGAGGCCACCTTCCAAGAAATCGCGAACGAAGATCCGAACTGCGCCATCGCGGCCTGGGGCTTCGCGTCGATCCTCATGTACAACCCGTTCGTCGGCGCCGTGCCGCCGAAGGAGCTCGCCCGCGCGCAAGGCGCGATCGAGAAGGGGCGGCAGATGAAGGCGAGCGAGCGCGACAAGGATTACCTGGAGGCGGTCGCCGCATACTGGGACGATTATTCGAGCAAGACCGAGCGACAGCGCGCGCTCGCGCGCTCGGCGGCGTACCAGAAGCTGGCGGCCAAATATCCGAAGGACGACGAGGCGCAGATCTTCAACGCGCTCTACCTCATCGCCACCCAGCAGGCGTCCGACCAGACGTATGCCGACTCGCTCAAGGCGGCCGGGATACTGGAAAAGCAGTTCGCCAAGTATCCGAACCATCCGGGCGTCGCGCACTACCTGATCCATGCCTACGACGCGCCGCCGACCGCGCAGAAGGGCATTCCTTCGGCGCGCAAGTACGCCGGCATCGCGCCGGCCGCGCCGCATGCGCTGCACATGCCGTCGCACATCTTCACGCGCGTCGGCGCCTGGCAAGACTCGGCCACCACCAACCGGCGTTCCGCGGACGTCGCGCTGAAGGGCAAGGATTTCGACGATGCCCTCCATGCGTCGGACTACATCGTCTATGCGCAGCTGCAGATGGCGCGCGACGGCGATGCGCGCAAGACTTACGAGGAAGCGGCAAAGATCAGCCCGTCTACGCCGCGCTTCGTCGGACCGTATCCGCTGGCGGCCATGCCGGCGCGGCTGGTCATCGAACGCGGCGCGTGGCGCGACGCGGCCCAGCTGCAGCCGATGAAGAGCCAGTTCCCCTTCACCGAGGCCAACACGCACTTCGCTCGCGCCATCGGTGCGGCCCGCAGCGGCGATGCCGAATCGGCGAAGAAGGACCTGAAGGAAATCGAGGCGAAGCGCGATGCGCTGAAGGCCGCGAACAATGCGTACTGGGCGACCGAGGTCGAGGTGATGCGCTTGTCGAGCGCAGCGTGGATCGCGCTTGCCGAGAATCGCAACGACGAAGCTCTATCGCTCATGCGCCAGGCGGCCGACACCGAGGACAAGAACGAGAAGCATCCGGTGACCCCCGGGCGCCTGTTACCCGCGCGCGAGCAGCTCGGCGACATGCTGATGGAGCTGAAGCGACACAAGGAGGCACTGGCCGAGTACGAGCAGTCCATGCAGCGCGAGCCGAATCGCTTCCGCGGTTTTTACGGCGCGGCGCTTGCGGCGGAGATGGCGGGCGACGGCAAATCCGCCCGCAAGTACTACGGCAGGCTCGTGCAGGTGGCCGGCAAGGGCGACGACCGGGCCGAGCTGCAGCTCGCGCGGAGTTATCTCGCGCAGTAGCTAGGGACCGCAGGCATTTCGCCTCCTCAGCGCTGACGCTATGATTCCGCCGAGGAGGTGTGGTTGCGTTTGAAAACTCTGCCGATCATCGTCGCAGCGTTCTTCTGGTGCGCGCTCGCTGCGGCGCAAGCTTTTCCGACCCGCACCGTCCGCATCATCGTGCCGTCGGTTGCCGGCAGCTCGCCCGACATCCGCGCGCGCCAGATCGCGCCCAAGCTCTCCGAGGCCTTTGGCCAACCCGTTATCGTTGACAACCGGCCCGGCGCGAACGGCCTCATCGCGGCGCGTGAAGTGGTCAAGGCGCCCGCCGACGGGCACACGCTTTTTCTTGCGCTCATCAACAACGCGGTGGGTGACCTCCTGGCGATCGACACCTGTTGCCGCCTCGGCCAGGAGTTGATCCCGGTGTCGCGCTTCTCCATGACGCCGCTGCTCGCCGTCGTGAATCCCGCGGTGCCGGTGCGCACTTTCGCCGAGTTCCTCGACCTCGCAAAAGCGAAACCGGACACCCTGAGCTACGCCATGCACGGGCCAGGCAGCGTGAGCCAGCTGGTGGGCGAGATGGTGAAGCTCGAGCGCGGTGCGCGGTTGCTGGAGGTGCCTTACAAGGGCGTGAACTCGGAGATCCCCGACGTGCAGGGAGGGCAGATCTCCGCGGCATTCCTCGTGCCGCAGGTAGTCGTGGCGGCGATCCGCGCCGGCAAGCTGCGCGCGCTTGCCGTGATGGGTCCCGAGCGCCTGCCGATCCTGCCCGATGTTCCCAGCGTCGCCGAGCTCGGCATGCCGCAGCTAGAGGCCACCGCCTGGAACGGTATTTTCGTCGCTGCCGGCACGCCCCCGAGCGTGGTGCAGGCGCTGCACCGCGAGCTCGTCAAGGCCTATAACGCACCCGACGTGCGCGACCAGCTGCGCAGCGGGGGCGCGTACGCTGCGGCCGACACGCCGGAAGAGTTCGGCGCCTTCATCCGTGCCGAGAAGGAGAAATGGGGTCGCGTGATCCGGGAGGCGGGTATCAAGGGGCAGTAGTTCCATTTAACAAAGGCGGCGACATTCTCTGTGGGCCATGGCGCGACGCCGCGCTCCATAGCGGGGCGTAACGTCGCCCCGGTAGCTTGGCGGGCAAGGAAGACGCACAACCATGGCCCAGAGACTCCTCCCCCGCACCCTGATCGAGCTTTACGCCCATTCCCTCGCCATCGAGCGCGAGGCCTTCAAGCGCTTCGTCGAGCTCGAGCGCTTCATGCGCGAGTGCGGCATGGACCACATCGCCGACGAATTCGAGAAGATCGGGCGCGAGGAGCAGGAGCAGTACGAGGCCCTCGCCCTCGGCACCGCCGAGCGCGATCTGCCGCCGATCGCGGAATGGGAATACGCCTGGCATTTCCTCGGACCGGACCTGGACAAGCCGCGCCCGCCTCGCACGCCTCGCGAAGCCCTGCAAATCGCGCTTTCCAGCGAACGGCGCGCGCAGAACTTCTACGTCGACGTGGCCGAGAACGCGAGCGACGACGCGCTGTGCGCCTTCGCTGCCGAGATGGCAGTCGACGAGCAGCGCCACGTGCAGCGCCTCGAGCAGCTACTCGCGCGCGAGCCCGAGATGGCGAAACACGGCGACGACGCCGAGATGCTGCCCCGCTAGTTCGAGGAGAGGCTCGCCCCGGCGGCGGCTGTCGGTGCGTCGAGGATCTTGCCCGTCTGCTGCACCAGCTCCACGGCCGTGGCGTTGTCGTAGAAGATGCTGCCGCCCCGCGCCGTCACCCGAAGGCGGGTGGCGAGCTTGGTGATCGCCTCCAGCTCGATCTCGATTTCACGGTTCGGAGCGCGCGCGATGATGATCTCGTTGCCTTCTATCGGCGTCGTCGAGTCGAGCGCGAGCCCCATGCGCTCGAGGGCGCCGAGCGAAGCGCTCTTCACCTCGGCGGCCGTGGCGGTGAAGGTGCGCGAGGCGACGCCGTCGATGTTGTAGCGGAACGCCGTGGACGCGCCCGCGCCCAAGAGCGCGATGGCTACCGGCTCACACGCCGAAAGGAGTGAGCAGGCACCGAGGACGAGAAGCGTTCGCCGCATGCCGCCACGGTGCGCGCACAGCGAAGACGCTGCTACCCGCGCACGTTAGTCCCACAGGTTTACAGGCTTTCCCTGACGGCGGATTGCTTCGCCGCGAGCTTGGAGAAAGCGTTGCAACGAAGGCTCGCTTCGCCACGCGCCGCTCGAGACGTAGGCGAGCGAGCCGGCGACGTGGAAGGCGCGCAGGTAGGCTTCCATGCGCAGGCGCTCCGCCCCGCTCGCATCGAACAGGACCATCGTCGGCACGTAGTCGATTTTCAACGACCGCGCCCAGTCCGCCGCCTTCATCTGCCTGCCGTCCGGCGTGGTGATGACGTCGGCGCCCGACAGCGCAAACCGGACTACGTCGAATTTGGCGAGCTCCGCTCGTACTGCCGGGTCGCGCAAGGCCGCCGCATGGAGCTCGTCGCACTCGGCGCAGTACGGCGTCTCGAAGAGCACCGCAAGCGGCCGGGCGCGCTTCAGGTCCTTCAGCGGAAGATAGAACGCTTCGTCCGTCATCTCAGCCTTGCCGCCGCGCGCGGCAGGCGAGGGCGGGCGTCCCCACGCCTGGTCGAGGGCGGCCAGAAAGCGCGGCGGCGGGTAATAGCCATTCATGCGATGCGCGACGGCGCCTTTCTCGTCGAGGAATACGAGCGTCGGCGTGTACTGCACCTTGAGGAGCGCCGCGAGGTCCTTCTCGGCCGTCTGGCGGCCATCGGTCCACGTGACCTCGCGGTCGCCGAAGAGGCTGAGCTCGAGCGAGACGAACTCCTTTTGCATCCGCTCGGCGATCGGCCGCTGGCGGAAATTGACCTCCATCAGCTGCTTGCAGTACGGGCAGCCCGGCTGGCCGAAGTAGAGCATCACCCGCTTTCCTTCGCGCGCTGCGTCCGCGACGTCGTCGGGCAGGTGAAGGAGCGATTGCGCGAACCAGTCCGGCGCCTCCTGCGCCTTCGCCGGCAGTGTTGAAAGAAGCAAGGCGAGCAGAAGGGCCCATCGCATGCCGGCAGTATAGTGGCCGCGCATGCTGCGGCTCCTCGCGCTTTTCAATTCACGGCGGCCCCGCGCGCGATTGCTGCTTTCCGTCGCCGGCATCGCGCTCGGCGTGGCCCTGGGCTACGCGGTGCATCTCGTCAACCGCTCGGCGGTGGAGGACGTGGCCGCTGCGGTGCGCGCGGTGGCCGGCGAAGCGGACATCGAGGTGCGTGGCGGTCGCAGCGGGTTCGCCGAATCGCTCTATCCGAAGATTGCCAAGGTGCCCGGCGTCGCGTTCGCAAGCCCCGTGCTCGAGCTCGACGTAGGCCTCGTCGGCGGCGAGCGCACGTTGCGCGTGCTCGGCGTAGATATTCTGCGCGCGGCTGTCCTGCAGCCGGCGTTGGTGCTGGAAGAGCGCTACGACCTTCTTTCACCGGACAACGTGCTTCTTTCGGCCGGCGCCGCCGCGGCGCTCGGGCTCGTCAAAGGCGACACGCTGCGCCTCGTCGTGGGCCAGACCGCGGTCCCGCTCGCGGTGGCGGGGGTGCTGCCTTCGTCCGCGCTGCGCGGCCAGGCGGCCCTGGTGGACATCGCTACCGCGCAATGGCGTTTCCAGCGCCTGGGAGAACTCAATCGGCTCGACGTACGCCTCAAGCCCCACGCGCAACGCGATCGGGTGCTCGCCGACGTCGAGCGGCTCCTTCCGCCGGGCGTGCACGCCGCCGCGGTGGAGAGCCTCGAGCAGGCGAGCGCGTATCCGTCGCGCGCTTACCGCGTGAACCTCAACGTGCTCGCCATGGTGGCGCTCTTCACGGGCGGCTTCCTGGTCTTTTCGGCGCAGGCGCTCGAGTCCGTCCGCCGCCGTGGCGAGCATGCGCTGCTTCGCGTGCTGGGCCTGCGACGCGGCGGGCTCGCGCGACTCGTGCTCCTCGAAGCGGCAGCGCTCGGCGTGCTCGGCGCGCTCGCCGGCCTTGCGCTCGGCTACGGCCTCGCCCTCTTTGCCGTGCGCGCGTGGGGCGGGGACCTCGGCGCGCGCATGTTCAGCGGCATTACGCCGCAGCTCGATCCGTCACCGCTCGCCGCGCTCGGCTACCTGCTGGCCGGCGTGCTCATCGCGTTGCTGGGCGCATTGCTGCCGGCGCTCGATGCGGCCCGCACGCCACCTGCGCGCGCGTTGAAAGCGGGCGACGAGCAGACGCTTTTCACGCGCGGCACGTCCGCCTGGCCCGGCATCGCGCTGATCGCGCTCGGCGTCGGGCTTGCCCAGCTGCGGCCCATCAACGGCCTGCCCATCTTCGGCTACCTCTCCATCGCGTGCCTTCTCGTCGGTGCCATCGCGCTGATGCCGCGCCTTTCACGAGCCGTGTTCGATCTGCTGCCGCTGCCGCGCAGCCCCGGCCTGGCGTTGGCGCTGGCGCAATTGCGCGCCGCGCCTGGACAGGCGGCGGTCAGCCTCGCCGCGATCGTGGCGAGCTTCTCGCTCATGGCCGCGATGGCGATCATGGTGGCGTCGTTCCGGCATTCCGTCGACGCGTGGCTGGGAACGGTGCTGCCGGCGGACCTTTACCTGCGCACCACCTTGGCGGGTGACACCGGTTTCCTCGAGCCCGGATTCGAAGACCGGGTGCGCGCACTGCCGCAGGTGCGGGCGGTCGACTTCCTGAAGAGTGGCCGCGTGCTCCTCGATCCGGCGCGTCCGCCACTCGTTCTCATCGCGCGCGACCACGCGGCCACGGCATTCCCGATGGTCGAAACCACTCCGGTCGTGCCGCCGTCGCCCCTGTGGGTCAGCGAAGCGGTCAATGACCTCTATCGCTTTAAGCCAGGCCAGGTGGTGACGCTCCCGCTAGTGGGCAAGGCGCACAGCTTTACCGTGGCCGGCGTGTTCCGCGATTACGCGCGCCAGCACGGCGCCGTCCTCATCGAGCGCAGCGATTACATTGCGTTGACCGGGGACCGGCACGTCAATGATGCCGCGCTGTGGCTTTCGCCCGGCGCCACGCCGGCGGCGACGATCGAGGCGATTCGCCGGCTGCCCGGCGGCGACCAGCTCGAGATGGCGGACTCGAGCGAGATCCGCGCCTTGTCGCTGCGCACCTTCGATCGCACCTTCGCCGTCACCTATGCGATGGAGGCGGTAGCCGTGCTGGTCGGTCTCTTCGGCCTTTCATCGAGCCTGGGCGCCGTGGTGCTCGCGCGGCGTCGCGAGTTCGGCATGCTGCGGCATCTCGGCTTAACCCGCGGGCAGATTCGCGCCATGCTGGCCGCAGAAGGGGCGCTCCTCGCGAGCGTGGGTGCTATCGCCGGGCTCCTCTGCGGCGGCGCGGTGAGCCTGGTGCTCGTCTATGTCGTGAACCGGCAATCGTTCAACTGGAGCATCGATCTTCACCCGCCTTTCGTACTGCTCGGCTCGCTCATCGCCATCCTGGTGCTGCTCGCCGTCCTCACCGCCGTGCTATCGGGCCGCGAGGCGATGGGCATGGGACCGGTGCGCGCCGTGCGCGAGGACTGGTAGCTAATAATCGACCGGCACTTCGATCGTGCCCTCGGCGCCGATCACCGTCTTGCCGCCGACCTTGATCCGTACCACCTTGCCGTCACGCTTCTCGGCGATCGCTTCCAGCCGGCTCGGTCGGCCCATCGCCACACCTTGGTCGATGCGCCATGTGAACGTACCGTTGCGCGCGCCGAGTCGCTCGCCCAGCACGCCAGCCATGGCGACCGCCGCCGACCCGGTGGCCGGATCTTCCTCGACGCCGAGCAAAGGCGCGAACATGCGTGCGTATAGGCTTTCCTCCCCGGCATAGAAGTACAGGCTCGACGCCCACGCTTTTGCGAAGTGCTTCCTCCACGCCGCGCGATCGAGCACTGCCTCGTCGACTGCCGCACGATCCTTCAGCCGCGCGTAGCAGAAGCGCACGCCGCTATTTGCGAACCAGGCTTGCTCTACCGCTGCCGGCGCAAGCGTCAGCGCGGCCGCGACCACCTCGCGCGGCGGAAGCTCCGCTGGAACCTCGACCGGCCGCTCGACTACCAGCCGCGCGCCGTCGGCCGTTATCTCTACGGGCACGGGGCCGATGTTTTCCTCCAACAGGGCGGTGCCCGGCACCTTCACGCGCTTCAGATGTGCCAGCACCGCCGCCGTGCCGATCGTCGGGTGCCCGGCGAAGGGCATCTCGGTGTTGGGCGTGAAGATGCGCACCTTCGCGGCGAAGGCCGGCGAGCTCGGCGGCAGGATGAAGGTCGACTCGGCGAAGTTGAACTCGCGCGCAATCGCCTGCATGGCGCGAGTCGACAATCCTGCGGCATCGGGTAGCACGCCGAGCTGGTTGCCGGTAAATGGCTGGTCGGTGAAGACGTCGGCGATGAAGAAGCGGTACTTCACGCCCAGAGCATAATCGACTCGTGCGGCGCAGAACATTTCTTGGCCTTTCCGTGCTTCCCGCGCTCGCCTGGGCCGACAAGGTCCAATACCCCGCCGTCGTTCCGCGCCCACTCGTCTTCCCGCGCGACCACGGCGCGCATCCGGATTTCCGCACCGAATGGTGGTACGTCACCGGCTGGCTCGAGGGATCGCTCGGCTTTCAAATCACCTTCTTCCGCGCCCGGCCGGAAGAGCAAAGCCCGAACCCGAGCACATTCGCTCCACGCCAGATCCTTTTCGCCCATGCGGCGCTCGCCGATCCGAAGCGCGGCCGCCTGCTGCACGACCAGGCCGCGGCGCGGGCGGGACATTCCCTCGCCGAAGCCGAGACCGAGCGCACCGGCGTGTGGATCGACGACTGGTCGCTCTCCCTCGAAGGCCGCCAATACAAGGCTCGCATCGCCGCGCGCGAATTCGATTTCGATTTCACTTTTTTCGTAAGCGACGGCCCAGTGCTGCAGGGAGAAAACGGCTTCAGCCGCAAGGGCCATCGTCCTCACGAGGCGAGCTACTACTACAGCCAGCCGCAGCTCAATGTGGTTGGCCGCGTTGATGGCCGCAAGGTCACCGGCACGGCGTGGCTCGACCACGAATGGTCGAGCGCCTACCTCGCGCCCGAAGCGGCGGGCTGGGACTGGACCGGCATCAACTTCTTCGATGGCCGCTCGATGATGGCTTTCCAGATGCGCGCGAAGGCGGGCGGCATTCATTACGCGCCGCCCGGCGTGAGCTTCAAGCCGCTGCGCACCTGGAAGTCGCCGCGCACGGGAGTGGAGTACCCGGTGTCCATGCAGGTGAACGACCTGCGACTGGAACCCCTGATGGACGACCAGGAGCTCGATGCCCGCGCGAGTGTCGGCACGGTCTACTGGGAAGGCGCGGTGCGCGCCTTTGCCGGGAAGGACGAGATCGGGCGAGGCTACCTCGAGCTCACCGGCTACGGGAAACCGATGAAGCTGTAGCCACGCCGGCGAGGATCATCGCGATGCCGACGAAGTGGTACCACCCCGGATATTCGCGCAGGAAGATCGCCGACAAGACGATGCCGATCGCGGGCATGAGGTGCATGGTGGCGCCCGCCCGTGAAGGTCCCAGCCGCTGCACGACGTAGCTCCATCCGGCGAAGGCAAGGAGGAGCGACCCGATCGCCGAGTACATCACGGCGAAAGCGCCCGATAGCGTCAGCTCGAGTTTCATGCCGACGAAGGACTCGATCACTAGCCACGGGATCATGAAAAGCGCGCCAAACGCGCAGATGAGAGTAAGGAGCTCGAGCACGGAGAGGGGGTCGCGTCGGCGCGCGAGCGTCACCGTGTATCCCGACCACATCACCATCGAGGTGAGTGCGAGCAAGTCGCCTACGTTGAAGCTGAGTGCGCCCGGGTTGCCTTGCGTCGCGATAAGCGCCACGCCGCAGAACGAGATCGCAACGCCGATCCATTGCCGCGTGCGGATGTGCTCGCCCAGCACGACGCCGAGGAGCAGGATGAAGATGGGCGTGGTGGATAGATAAAGCGTGCCGCTCGTAGCGGTGGTGAAGTGCAGGCCGAGCCACTGAAAGCCAAGGTGCGGTCCGCCACCGGTCAGGCCGAGCAGGGCGATGAAGATCCAATCGCGCCGGGTAAGCAGTGGCAGCTTCTGCTTGAGCCCGCGCCAGGTGAATGGCAGCAGGATGCCGATCACAATGAGCACGCGCCCAACCGTGGCAAGACCGGGCGAGATGTCGTTGCGCACTGCCCGCGCCACGATCCAGTTCCCGGACCACAGCACGAGCGTGACAAGCAGGATCAGCCACGATGTGAAACGCATCGAGCGGCCGATTATCGCGTGCTAAATTCACCCATGCCCCTCGCCACTGCGGCGGGCCGCTCGATCAACTACGAATGGGTTGGACCTGAAGTTGAATCCCAGGCGAGCGGCAAGCCGACGCTCGTCTTCCTGCATGAAGGACTCGGCTCGATCCGGCAATGGCGCGATTTTCCGCAGCAGGTCGCCGCCGCCACGGGCTGCCGTGCGCTCGTCTATGACCGTTACGGTTATGGCCAATCCGATGTGCTCGTCGAGCCGAAGCGCACCGTGCGCTTCATGCACGATGAGGCGCTCTCGGCTCTACCGCAACTGCTCAAGTCCGTTCAGGTCGAGAACCCCATTCTCATCGGCCACTCCGACGGCGCATCGATCGCTCTCATCTACGCGGGCGCCAAACACGCCGTGCGCGGCTTGGTGGCCATGGCGCCGCATGTGTTCATTGAACCGGTCTGTCTTACCTCCATCGATAAAGCGGCCGAGGCGTTCGAGAACACCGATCTGAAGGACAAGCTCGGCCGCTACCATCGCGATGCGCGAAAGACCTTCTACGGCTGGGCCGACGTATGGCTGGACCAGGATTTCGTGAGCTGGGACATCCGCGACGATTACTTGCCGGGCATCACGTGCCCGGTGCTCGCGATCCAGGGTTACGACGATATCTACGGCACCATGCGTCAGCTTGACGACATCGCGCGTCAGGTGAAAGGCCCGTGCGAGCTCCTGAAGCTGGAGAATTGCGGCCACACGCCGTTTCGCGAGCAGCCGGAAAAGACACTCGGCGCCGTTTCTCGCTTCGTCAAAGGACTGGTTTGAGCAAGGACGCCCGCATCATCACCGTCATCGCCATCGGGCACGCGATGAGCCACTTCATGCAGCTCGTGCTGGCGCCGCTCTTCCCGATGATGCGCGATGAGCTCGGCGTGTCGTACGCGGTGCTCGGCAGCGTGCTGATGGTGTTCTTTACCGTCTCGGCACTGTTCCAGCCGGTCGCCGGCTTCGTGGTCGACCGCTTCGGCGGCCGCGGTGTGCTGCTCGGCGGGCTGGCCCTCATGGTGGTCGGCACTCTAACGATGAGCCTGGCGCACGGACCGGCGCTTCTCTTCATCGGCGCGGCGATCTCGGGCACCGGCAACAGCGTGTTCCATCCGGCGGACTTCTCGATCCTGAACGGCACCGTCGCGCCGAGGCGCCTGGGCCATGCTTTCAGCACCCACGGCGTGGCCGGGATGCTCGGCTATGCGGCGGCGCCGGTGTTCAGCGCCGCGATCGGGACTGCATACGGCTGGCACAACGCGCTTCTCGCCGCCGCCGGCCTTGCGTTCGTCGTGCTGGTGCTCATCGGCAGCCACGCGAAGTTCTTCGTCACGCATGGCGAGACGAAGAAACGCGAAACCGCCCCAATCGACGCGCGCGTGCTGCTCGCCGTTCCCGTCATCATGTGCTTCGCCTTCTTCACGCTGCACGCCGCAGGACTCGGCGCGCTGCAGCAGTTCGGCGTCTCGGCGATGAAGGAATTCTTCGGCGTCGGCACCGGGCTCGCTTCATCGGCACTCACGGCCTACATCCTTGCCACGGCGGCGGGCATGCTGGCCGGGGGCTTCGTCTCCACGCGGGTTGCGCGGCACGATCTCGTCGCTGCGTGCGGCTTCGCGATTGCATCGGTGAATGCGCTGGTCATCGCGCTCGGCGCAGTGCCCGGCGTCGCGCTACCGCTGGTGCTGGCGGTCTCCGGACTGGCGATCGGCGTCACCTATCCGACGCGCGATCTCCTCGTGCGGGCGGCGACGCCGCCCGGGGCGACGGGGAGGGTTTTCGGCTTCGTTTATTCCGGCTTGGACTTGGGCTCGCTCGCCACGCCGGTTTTGTGCGGCTGGCTCATGGACCACGGCCTGCCGCAGGGCATCTTCTACCTCGTGTTCGGCTGCACGCTCGCCGCGATCCTCACCGTGCTCCAGCTACCGGCGAGACAGCCCGCTATACAGCGTACTTGACACCTTTTCGGTCCAGCATGCGAAGGAGCGCCGGCCAATCCTTGTAGCCGCCGGGGCGATTCGGTCGGTTGAACTGCTCGGTGCTGGTCTTCGCCGCCTGCTCGGCCATGAGCTGCACGTTGTGCAGGCCGCCCGACATCGCATCGATCTGGATCTGGCAGGCGCAGTCCATGTAATACATCACCTCGAACGCGCGGCGCACCGTCTCGCCGAGCGCAAGCAAGCCGTGGTTGCGCAGGATCATCGCATGCGACTGCTTGCCGAGATCGCGGGCCATGCGCGCCTGCTCCTCTTTGTACAGCGCGATGCCCTCGTAGTCGTGATAGGTGACATCGGCTTGCACCATCATCGCGTGCTGGCTGATGGGGAGCAGCCCGCATTTCATGGCCGAGATGGCGACGCCGGCGCGCGTGTGCGTATGGATCACGCAATGGATCTCGGGGCGCGCCTGGTGCATGCAGCTATGGATGATGAAGCCGGCTTCGTTCACGCCCATGCCGAGCGGGTCGTCGATGATCTTGCCGGCGTGGTCGACCTTCACCAGCGTGGAGGCGGTGATCTCGTCGAACATGAGGCCGTACGGGTTGATCAGGAACTCCTCGGTTCCCGGCACTCGCGCCGAGAAGTGCGTATAGATGAGGTCGGTCCACTTGTAGATGTGGCCGAGCTGGTAGGCGGCGGCGAGGTCGACCCGCATCTCCCACTCTTCCTTGCTGACGCGATCGCGGACCGGGGAACGGGTGACTTCTTTGAGATTGGCGCTCATAGGAGGCATGATACTCCCGAGCCATGAAAATCGACATCCATTCCCACATCGTCGACCGCCACTACAACGACGCGCTGATCGGCGACCTTGAGTTGCAGGCCGAAAAAACGCCGAGCGGCCAGACCCTTTTCCGCCGCAACGGCTACACGTTCCTCTGGGAGCGGCCCGACATGTTCGATATCCCCGGACGGCTGCGGAAAATGGACGACCAGGGCATCGACATGCGCGTGCTTTCCCTCTCCACGCCCAACGTCTATGAGTGGCGCGGGGCCCGGCAGGTCGAGATGACCCGCCACGTCAACGATGCGACCGCCGCGCTGGTACGGAGCCATCCGGACCGCTTCGCCGGCCTCTCGAGCTTGCCGCTGGATGACGTGCCCGCCTCATTGAAGGAATTGGATCGCGTGGCGGAGCTCGGCCTGTGCGGCGTGATGATCGGCTCCAACGTCGGCGGCGTGCCGATCAACGACGCGCGCTTCGAGCCGATTTGGGCGCGCATCGATGCGTTGCGCATGCCGGTATTCGAGCATCCGATGTTTCCGGCAAACACGGGAGCGGAAGAATTCGAGATGCCGCTTCGCATCGGGTTCGTTTTCGACACCACCGCGGCGGCGGCACGCCTCATTTACTCGGGCATCTTCGAGCGCTACCCGAACTTCCCGTACATCCTCGCGCACACCGGCGGCGCGCTCCTCATGGTGCTCGAGCGCCTGGACAACGGCTATCGGCTGTTTCCGGATTGCCGCAAGCACATCGGCCGGCTGCCGAGCGAATATGCGAAGCACCTGTACTACGACACCTGCTCGTTTTTCGGCCCGGCGCTGAAGATGGCGCACGAGCTCGTCGGTGCCGAGCACCTGCTATGGGGCTCGGACGATCCCTTCATCGGCGCCGACTCCTCGCACGTCGACAAGCTCGATCTCCCGTCCGCCGACAAGGCGAAGATCCTCGGCGGCAACGCCGCCAGACTGCTTCGAATTTGAATTCCGTACCGGGTACGTAATTATTTCGTCAGGCAGGCGTGAACTCGGCGTAGCCCTGGCTTTCGACTAGCTCGAGCGCTTCCAGCAGTAGCGCGGGGTCGTTGCGCTTTAGCCGCTCGCTGTCCGAGAGCATCCGGCGCCAGATGCGCGCGTGCGGCTGGCCGTGGTAGAGGCCCAAAATGTGCCGTGCGATGCTTCTTAAGGGCGTGCCTTTCGCTCGCTGGGCGTAATCGAACATCTTTCTCACAACCCCCGCGCGCGTCTTCCCCGCGTCGGCCAGTACCCACGGATCGTGATACGCCGCGCGGCCGAGCATCACGCCGTCGACATGCTGCAGCTGCTCGGTCACCTGCGCGCGACTCGTGATGCCGCCGTTGATGACGATCTCGAGCTGCGGGAAGTCCCGCTTCAGCCGATAGACATACGGATATTTGAGCGGCGGGATCTCCCGATTCTCCTTTGGCGAGAGGCCCTTCAGCACGGCGTTGCGCGCATGGACGATGAAAGTGCCGCAGCCGGCATCGGCCACCTTACCGACGAAGTCGCGCACGAATGCGTAATCCTCGACCGCATTGATGCCGACACGATGCTTCACCGTCACCGGTAGCCGGGTGACGCCGCGAATAGCGCTAACACAGCGCGCAACCAGCTCGGGCTCCGCCATCAGGCAGGCGCCGAAGGCGCCGCGCTGCACCCGCTCGCTCGGGCAGCCGATGTTCAGGTTGATTTCGTCGTAGCCGTATTGCTCGCCGAGCTTTGCGCAACGCGCGAGCTCGTCCGGCTCGCTGCCGCCGAGCTGCAGCGCAACCGGATGTTCTTCCGCGCTGAAGGCGAGGTGCCGCTCGACGTCGCCATGGATCAGCGCGCCGGTGGTGATCATCTCGGTGTAAAGGCGCGCCTGCGCCGCGATCTGGCGCATGAAGTAGCGGTAGTGGCGATCCGACCAGTCCATCATCGGTGCCACGCAAAGACGATGCGGTGATACAGTCACCCGCAGGAGTTTACATGGCGACTACACCGGTTATCGGCGCGCGGCTGAAGGAGTTCCAGCAGAGCGAGGTCGAGCGCATCCTCGACGCCTGCACGCAGTGCGGAAAGTGCTACGACGTGTGCCCGATGGCGCAATACTCGAAGGCACCCGCGACGAGCGGAAAGACCGTGGTGCCCGGCGTATTGGCGGTACTGCGCGGCGAGCAGGGCACGGCCGAAGCGCTCGGTTGGATCGGCGTCTGCACGCGAAGCGGCGTGTGCGTGCCGGCGTGTCCCGGGCAGGTCGAGCCCAAGATGATGATGCGGCTCGCGCGCATGACCGCGCTCGCCGGTCGCGGCGCGCCGAAGCAGATCGACGCGAAA
>Ga0136846_1226724_pt1 | contig 53448 bp, 42 predicted proteins | sample HopSoiMetagenom2_FD_96841 | JGI IMG/M metagenome (GOLD analysis project Ga0136846, IMG submission 96841) | Grasslands soil microbial communities from Hopland, California, USA - 2 Assembly 2016 (version 4) | ecosystem: Environmental > Terrestrial > Soil > Grasslands | place: USA: Hopland...
AGGCGCTGAAGGCGCAGCGCAACGTGATGGAATTCCTGCTGATCAACCATCCGCTGGACTGCCCGATCTGCGACCAGGGCGGCGAGTGCGAACTGCAGGACCTGTCGCTGGGCTACGGCCGCTCGGTCAGCCGCTTCGCCGAACGCAAGCGCGTCGTCGCCGACGAGGACATGGGGCCGCTGGTCGCCACCGAGATGACCCGCTGCATCCAGTGCACCCGCTGCGTGCGCTTCACCGCGGACATCGCCGGCACCTACGAACTCGGCGGCATGCAGCGCGGCGAGAACCTGCAGATCGGCACCTTCGACGGCAAGCCGCTGACGACCGAACTTTCCGGCAACGTCATCGACGTCTGCCCGGTCGGCGCGCTGACCAACAAGGTGTTCCGCTTCCGCGCGCGCCCGTGGGAACTGGTCGCCCGCGAGTCGCTGGGCTGGCACGACGCGCTCGGCAGCAACCTGTTCCTGCACGTGCGCCGCGGCGACGTGCTGCGCACCGTGCCGCGCGACAACGAGGCGGTCAACGAGTGCTGGCTGTCGGATCGCGACCGCTATTCGCACCAGGGCCTCTACGCCGACGACCGCGCGAAGAAGCCGATGATCCGGGTGGGCGAGGGCGGCGAGCCCGAGGCCTTCCGCGAAGCGAGCTGGGACGAGGCGCTGGCGAAGGCCGCCGAGATCCTGTCCGCGCACCGCGGCGACGACCTGGGCGTGCTCGCGCATCCCGCGACCTCGAACGAAGAGGGCGCGCTGCTCGCGCGCCTGGCCGATGCGCTGGGCACCGGCAACCTCGACCACCGCATCGCGCAGCACGACCTGTCCGACGGCGCGGTCGCCGAAGCCTTCGGCATGGCGGTCGCCGACCTCGAAGCCGCGGACGCCATCGTGGTCGTCGGCTCGAACCTGCGCCACGAGGTGCCGCTGCTGCACCAGCGTCTGCGCAAGGCGGCCAAGCGCGGCGCGAAGATCCATGTGGTCAATCCGGTCGACTTCGACTTCGCGTTCGCGATCGCCTCGAAGACGATCGTGCCGCCGTCGCAGCTCGCCTCGGCGCTGTCGAACCTGAAGCTCGACGGCGCGACCCGCGCCGCGGTGATCGTCGGCGCGGTCGCGGAGACCTCCGCGCACGCCGCCGCGATCCGCCAGGCTGCGGCGGCCTTCGCCGCTGCCAACGACGCGGCGGTCTGCCGCATCCCGCAGGGCGCCAACGCGCTCGGCCTCGCGCGCATGGGCGTGCTGCCGACCGCGCGCGACGCCCAGGCGATGCTCGCCGACGCGCGCAAGGCCTACGTCATCTACGGCATCGAGCCGGGTCTCGACTTCGCCGACCAGGCCCGCGCGCTCAAGGCGCTGGGCGCGGCGAAGGTCGTGGCCTTCAGCCACTACGCCTGCCGCTCGACCCGCAACGTCGCCGACGTGATCCTGCCGATCGGCGCGCTGCCCGAGATCGAGGCCACGCTGACCAATCTGGCGGGCGCCGACCAGCGCACCGTCGCCGGCGGCAAGCTGCCGGGCGACGCGCGTCCGGGCTGGCGCGTGCTGCGCGCGCTCGGCGGTGCGCTCGGCGCCGACGGGTTCGCGTTCGCCGATCTCGCCGACGCCGGCCTCGCGCCGCGCGACGTGCAGGTCGCCGCATCCGCGGCGCAGCCGCAGGCGGGCGAGGGGCTCGAGCTGGCCGTATCGCAGGCCATCTACCGCGTCGACGCCACCGTGCGTCGCGCCGCGGCGCTGCAGTCGCACCCGCTCAACGCCGGTCCGCGGCTGGTGCTGCACTCGGCCGACGCCGCGGCGGCGGGCGTGTCGGAAGGCGCGATGGCGAAGCTCGACAACGGCGTCGGCACGGCGACCCTGCCGGTCGTGGTCGACGATCGCGTCGCCCGCGGCGCGGTGTGGGTCGAAGCGGGCTACGGCCCGACGGCGGCGCTCGGCGCCGGCCGCGTGCGCGTGACGGGGGTGGTCTGATGGAGATGCTGTTCGACCCGCTGCGCGACTGGCTGCTGGCGCTCGGCCCGACGGTCGGCCCGCTGCTGTGGATCGTGCTGAAGATCCTCGCGGTCGCGGTGCCGGTGATCGTCTCGGTCGCGTTCTACGTGGTCTGGGAGCGCAAGCTGATCGGCTGGATGCACGTGCGCCATGGGCCGATGTACGTCGGCTGGGGCATCCTCCAGGCGTTCGCCGACGTGTTCAAGCTGCTGTTCAAGGAAGTGCTGCAGCCGTCCAGCGCGAACAAGCCCCTGTACATCCTCGCGCCGATGATCGCGCTGGTGCCGGCGTTCGCGGCCTGGGCGGTGGTGCCGTTCGACGCGAAGGTCGTGCTGTCGAACGCCAACGCCGGCCTGCTGTACCTGCTGGCGATGACCTCGCTGGGCGTCTACGGCGTGATCCTCGCCGGCTGGGCGTCGAACTCGAAGTACGCGTTCCTCGGCGCGATGCGCTCCGCCGCGCAGGTGGTGTCCTACGAGATCGCGATGGGCTTCGCGCTCGTCGGCGTGCTGATGGCCGCCGGCAGCCTGAACCTGACCGACATCGTGACCGCGCAGTCGGGCAACGCCGGCTTCTTCGAGTGGTTCTGGTTCCCGCTGCTGCCGCTGTTCGTCGTGTACTTCATCTCCGGCGTGGCCGAGACCAACCGCGCGCCATTCGACGTGGTCGAAGGCGAATCGGAAATCGTCGCCGGCCACATGGTCGAGTATTCGGGGTCGCAGTTCTCGCTGTTCTTCCTCGCCGAATACGCGAACATGATCCTGGTCAGCTTCCTGACCGCGCTGTTCTTCCTCGGCGGCTGGCTGAGCCCGCTGCAGGGCTGGATCACCGCCGACGTGTCGCCGTGGGTCGACTGGATCTGGAAGGGCGGCTGGCCGTGGCTGCTGCTGAAGGTGTTCTTCTTCGCCAGCGCCTTCATCTGGTTCCGTGCCTCGTTCCCGCGCTACCGCTACGACCAGATCATGCGCCTGGGCTGGAAGGTCTTCATCCCGGTCACCCTCGCGTGGATCTGCGTGACCGCGCTGATGGTGTACTTCAAGGTCTTCGAGGCAGGGCAGTGATGAGCAGAGTCGTTTCCTACGTCAAGAGCCTGATGCTGCTGGAACTGTTCCAGGGCATGGGCCTGACCCTGAAGTACCTGTTCCGTCCGAAGTACACGCTGATGTACCCGATGGAGAAGACCCCGCAGTCGCCGCGTTTCCGCGGGCTGCACGCGCTGCGCCGCTATCCCAACGGCGAAGAGCGCTGCATCGCCTGCAAGCTGTGCGAAGCGGTGTGCCCGGCGCTGGCCATCACCATCGACTCCGAACCGCGCGAGGACGGCACCCGCCGCACCACGCGCTACGACATCGACCTGTTCAAGTGCATCTTCTGCGGGTTCTGCGAGGAATCCTGCCCCGTGGACTCGATCGTGGAGACCCACATCCACGAGTACCACTTCGAGCAGCGCGGCGAGAACATCCTGACCAAGCCCAAGCTGCTGGCCCTCGGCGACCGCCTGGAAAAGGAAATCGCCGAACGCCGCGCCGCCGACGCCGGCTACCGCTGAGCATGACTTCCTGAGGACCGCCGTGGACTTCGCAACGCTCGCCTTCCTGATCTTCGCCGCCGTCGCCGTGGTTTCGGCCGGCGGTGTGATCTCCGTGCGCAATCCGGTGCATGCCGCGCTGTGCCTGGTGTTGACCTTCTTCACCGTCGCCTGCACCTGGATCCTGGCCGGCGCCGAGTTCCTCGGCGTGGCGCTGGTCCTGGTCTATGTCGGCGCGGTGATGGTGCTGTTCCTGTTCGTGGTGATGATGCTCGACGTGGACATCGCCCCGCTGCGCGAGGGCTTCGTGCGCTATCTGCCGCTCGGCCTGCTGGTGTCGGTGGTGATGCTGGTCGAGATGCTCACCCTGATCGGGGTCAAGGCGCAGATGGCCGCCGGCTTCGGCCAGGACCCGGCCGAGGCCGAGGGGCTGTCGAACACCCAGTGGCTCGCCAGGACCCTGTTCAGCGAGTTCATGCTGCCGTTCGAGACCGCGGCGGTGATCCTGACCATCGCGGTGATCGCCGCGGTCATGCTGACCCTGCGCCGCCGTCCCGGCGTCAAGCACCAGGACCCGGCCGAACAGTCGCGGGTCCGCGCACAGGACCGCATCCGCATGGTGAAGATGGACGCCGAGCGTCCCGCCGCGCCCGACGTCGTCGCGACCGAAGAGGTGAAATCGTGATCGGACCGCTCGCCCTCGGGCACTATCTGGCGCTGGCCGCGGTGCTGTTCTGCATCAGCGTCGCGGGCATCTTCCTCAACCGGAAGAACGTCATCATCCTGCTGATGTCGATCGAGCTGATGCTGCTCAGCGTCAACATCAACTTCGTGGCGTTCTCGCGCCACCTGGGCGACGCGGCGGGGCAGATCTTCGTGTTCTTCATCCTCACCGTCGCCGCCGCCGAGGCCGCGATCGGTCTGGCGATCCTGGTCACGCTGTTCCGCAACCGGCGGACGATCAACGTGACCGAAATCGATTCTCTCAAGGGCTGACGGCGCACCGGCATGGACTACGCGATCTCCAAATCCGTCCTCGTCGCCATCGTGCTCGCGCCGCTGTTCGGCGCGATCCTGGCGGGTCTGTTCGGCCGTCGCATCGGCCGCGCCGGGGCGCACACGGTCACCATCCTCGGCGTCGCCGTGGCCTGCGGCCTGTCGATCCACACGCTCTGGCAGTTGCTGCAGGGCGCGGCCCCGTTCAACGAGAACGTCTACACCTTCTTCCAGGTCGCCGGTTACGACGCCCACGTCGGCTTCATGATCGACAAGCTGACCGCGATGATGATGGTGGTGGTCACCTTCGTCTCGCTGCTGGTGCACGTCTACACCATCGGCTACATGGCCGACGACCCGGGCTACCAGCGCTTCTTCAGCTACATCAGCCTGTTCACGTTCTCGATGCTGATGCTGGTGATGGGCAACAACTTCCTGCAGTTGTTCTTCGGCTGGGAAGCGGTGGGCCTGGTCTCGTACCTGCTGATCGGCTTCTGGTTCAAGCGGCCCAGCGCGATCTTCGCCAACCTCAAGGCCTTCCTGGTCAACCGCGTCGGCGATTTCGGGTTCCTGCTGGGCATCGCCGCGGTGCTGTACTGGTTCGGCACCCTCGACTACGCGACCGTGTTCGCCAACGCCTCCAGCACCATCGGCGGCGGGCAGACGGTCGCGATCTTCGCCGGCCACGAGTGGTCGGTGGCGACCCTGATCTGCATCTGCCTGTTCATTGGCGCGATGGGCAAGTCGGCGCAGGTGCCGCTGCACGTGTGGCTGCCGGATTCGATGGAAGGCCCGACCCCGATCTCGGCGCTGATCCACGCCGCGACCATGGTCACCGCCGGCATCTTCATGGTGGCGCGCATGTCGCCGCTGTTCGAACTGTCGGAGACCGCGCTGGACTTCGTGTTGTTCATCGGCGCGACCACCGCGTTCTTCACCGGCCTGATCGGCATCGTCCAGAACGACATCAAGCGCGTCGTCGCCTATTCGACGCTGTCGCAGTTGGGCTACATGACCGTGGCGCTGGGCGTGTCGGCGTACTCGGCCGCGGTGTACCACCTGATGACCCACGCCTTCTTCAAGGCGCTGCTGTTCCTCGCGGCGGGTTCGGTGATCATCGGCATGCACCACGAGCAGGACATGCGCAAGATGGGCGGCCTGCGCAAGTACATGCCGATCACCTTCTGGACCAGCCTGATCGGCACCCTGGCGCTGGTCGGCACGCCGTTCTTCAGCGGCTTCTACTCGAAGGACACCATCATCGAGGCGGCCGCCGAGCATGCGCACGAGGCGCACGGCTGGATCGCGACCTACGGCTATTGGGCCGTGTTGCTGGGCGCGTTCGTCACCTCGTTCTACAGCTTCCGCCTGCTGTACCTGACCTTCTTCGGCGAGGAGCGCTTCCGGCATGCGGCCGCGCACGGCCACGACGAGCACGCGCATGACGGCCACGCGCATGACGGCCACGCGCACGACGACCACGCCCATGCGGATGCGCATGGCGGCGCGCACCACGACGACCATGCGCACGGCGACCACGACCACGGCCATGGCGCGCACGAGCCGCACGAATCGCCGTGGGTCGTGACCCTGCCGTTGATCCTGCTGGCGATCCCGTCGATCTTCATCGGCTTCTTCACCGTCGGTCCGATGCTGTTCGGCAAGGACACCGGCGGGCACCACGAGGTGCTGCCGTACTTCCTCGGCGCGATCGAAGTGCTGAAGGAACACGACGTCGTCGCGAAGCTGGCCGGGGAATTCCACGGCGCGGTCCAGTTCGCCCTGCACGGCTTCCTCGCCCCGGCGTTCTGGCTGGCCTTCGCCGGCTTCGCGCTGGCGACGCTCCTGTACCTGGTCCGCACCGACCTGCCGGCGAAGCTCGCGGCGTTCCCGCCGTTCGCGCTGGCCGCGCGCGTGCTCGAGAACAAGTACGGCATGGACGACCTGTGGATCGGCGGCTTCGCCGGCGGCGGCATCCGCCTCGGCAAGCTGCTGCGCCTCAACGACGAGAAGGTCATCGATGGCGTGGTCGTCAACGGCAGCGCGCGCGTGGTCGATCTCGTGTCCGGGCTGCTGCGGCGCACCCAGTCCGGCTATCTCTACCACTACGCCTTCGCGATGATCCTCGGCCTGATCGCCCTGCTGGCCGTCCTGATCAACTTCTGGCGCTAATCGACACGAACCGACGGATACCGAATCGCGATGCAACACTGGCCCATTCTCAGCATCCTGATCTGGCTGCCCATCGTCGGCGGCATGCTGGCGCTCGCGCTCGGCCAGGGTCGTGCGCAGACCGCGCGCTGGCTCGCGCTGACGGTCGCGCTCGCGACCTTCGCCTGCAGCCTGCCGCTGCTCACCGGGTTCGATTACTTCACCTCCGGCATGCAGTTCGTCGAGCAGCGCCAGTGGATCCCGGCCTACGACATCCAGTACCACCTCGGCGCCGACGGCATCTCGGTCGCGCTGATCGTGCTGACCACCCTGACCACGGCGCTGGTGCTGATCGGCGCCTGGAGCTCGGTCGACAAGCGCGTGAACCAGTACGTCGCCGCGTTCCTGTTCCTCGAGGGGCTGATGGTCGGCGTGTTCTCCGCCGTCGACGCGATGCTGTTCTACGTGTTCTTCGAGGGCATGCTGATCCCGATGTTCATCATCATCGGCGTCTGGGGCGGCCCGCGGCGCGTCTACGCGTCGGTGAAGTTCTTCCTGTACACGTTCCTCGGCTCGGTGTTCATGCTGGTCGGGCTGATCTACCTGTACCTGAAGGCCGGTAGCTGGCAGTTGCCCGACCTCTACGCGCTGCGGTTGGATGCGCACGAGCAGATGTGGCTGTTCTTCGCGTTCCTGATCGCGTTCGCGGTCAAGGTGCCGATGTTCCCGGTGCACACCTGGCTGCCCGACGCCCACGTCGAGGCGCCGACCGGCGGTTCGGTGATCCTGGCCGCGATCATGCTGAAGATCGGCGGGTACGGGTTCCTGCGCTTCAACCTGCCGATCGTGCCGGACGCCAGCCACGAGTTCGCCTGGCTGGTGATCGCGCTGAGCCTGATCGCCGTGGTCTACATCGGCCTGGTCGCGCTGGTCCAGGAGGACATGAAGAAGCTGATCGCGTACTCGTCGATCTCGCACATGGGTTTCGTCACTCTCGGCACCTTCATCGCGTTCATGCTGATCCGCGACTCCAGCGATCCGAACGCGGCGAACGCCGCGCGCCTCGGGCTGCAGGGCGCGATGGTGCAGATGATCTCGCACGGCTTCATCTCCGGCGCGATGTTCTCCTGCGTCGGCGTGCTCTACGACCGCATGCACAGCCGCATGATCCGCGATTACGGCGGCGTGGCGAACGTGATGCCGTGGTTCGCGATGTTCTTCGTGCTGTTCGGCATGGCCAACTCCGGCCTGCCGGGCACCTCGGGCTTCGTCGGCGAATTCATGGTGATCCTCGCCAGCTTCCAGGCGCACCCGATGATCGCCTTCACCGCCGCGATCACCCTGATCATCGGCGCCGCCTACACCCTCTGGCTGGTCAAGCGCGTCGTGTTCGGCGACATCGGCAACGCGCACGTGGCCGAGCTGGAGGACATCAATCCCCGCGAATGGATCGTGCTGACGGCGTTCGCGGTGGGCACCCTCGTGATCGGCGTCTATCCCAAGCTGCTGACCGATCTGATGGAGCCCGCCATCGCCCAGCTCGCCAGCCAGCTGGCGGTCAGCAAGCTCTGAGAACCACACCGGTCCCGGGAAGAACATGATCACGACAACCGTCACCGCCGCCGACCTGATGGCGATCCTGCCCGAGCTGGTGCTCACCGGCGCCGCGTTCGCGCTGCTGCTGGTCGACCTGTTCGTCTCCGAGCGCCAGCGCGGCCTCGTCCACGGCCTCGCCATCGCCGCGCTGGTCGCCGTCGCCGGCATGATCGCGCTCGGCACCGGCGGCGGCGCGTCGTCGCTGCACGGCAGCTTCTTCGACGGCATGTTCGTGCGCGACACCATGGCCGACGTGCTCAAGTGGTTCGTCTGCATCGTCAGCGCCGCTTCGCTGGTCTACGCCTGGTCGTTCCTGCGCGAACGCGGCCTGTACAAGGGCGAGGTGTCGCTGCTGATGCTGTTCGCGGTCGTCGGCATGATGCTGCTGATCTCGGCCGGCAGCCTGGTGATGGTCTACGTCGGCCTCGAACTGCTCGCGCTGTGCTCGTACGCGCTGGTCGCGATCGATCGCGACAGCCCGCTCGCGTCCGAGGCGGCGATGAAGTATTTCGTGCTCGGTTCGCTGGCCTCGGGCATGCTGCTGTTCGGCATGTCGCTGGTCTACGGCGCCACCGGCAGCCTCGACCTCGCCGCGATCCACGCCGCCAGCACTGCCGATCCGCTGCTGCTGACCGGCGTGGTGCTGATGGTCGCCGGCATCGCCTTCAAGTTCGGCGCCGCGCCGTTCCACATGTGGCTGCCGGACGTCTACCAGGGCGCGCCGACGCCGATCACGCTGTTCATCGGCGCCGCCCCCAAGCTGGCCGCGTTCGCGATGGCCTACCGCGTGCTGGAGGCGGGCGTCGGCCCGCTCGACGCGGAATGGCGCTACATGCTGGCGCTGCTGGCCGCGGCTTCGCTGGCGATCGGCAACCTGATCGCGCTGGCCCAGACCAACCTCAAGCGGATGCTGGCGTACTCGACGGTGTCGCACGTCGGCTTCCTGCTGCTCGGCCTGGCCGGCGGCGGCGCGGTCGGCTACGCCTCGGCCATGTTCTATGCGATCTCGTACGCGATCATGGCGGCGGCGTCGTTCGGCGCGATCGTGGTGCTTTCGCGCAACGGCTTCGAGGCCGATCGCATCGACGACTACAAGGGACTCAACGCGCGCAGCCCGTGGATGGCGTGGCTGGTGCTGTGCGTGATGGCCTCGCTGGCCGGCGTGCCGCCGTTCCTGGGCTTCTGGTCCAAGCTGGCGGTGCTGCGCGCGGCCTGGGAGGGCGGCCTGGCCTGGCTGACCATCGTCGGCATCGTGTTCGCGGTGATCGGCGCGTTCTATTACCTGCGCGTCATCCGGGCGATGTTCTTCGACGAGCCGGAAGGCGCGCCGATGGTGCAGCGCGACGACCTCGTGCTGCGCGTGGTGTTCGCGGTGAACGCGCTCGGCCTGCTGGTGCTGGGCTTGGCCTGGAGCCCGATCATGGCCTGGTGCAAGCAGGCGTTCGCCTGAATCCTGGCCGCAAATGCTGAACAGGGCTTGCAAGGTTTCGGGCACCTCGGCATAATCTCGCTTCTCTGCTGCGGGGTGGAGCAGTCTGGCAGCTCGTCGGGCTCATAACCCGAAGGTCGCAGGTTCAAATCCTGCCCCCGCTACCACGTTTCTTCCGTCCGTCTTCGGCCTTGCCGAGGCGGACCGGAAACGGGGCTTGCCGGAACGGTTGCTCCCGTTCCGGCGCCGACATCCAGCGGTATCGGACAAGGGGCCCCATGGCCCCTTTTTCGTTGCCGTTTTTTCGTTCAACCGGACAGGATCGAACCGTACCCGCCATGGCGGACAAGGCTACCGACATCGCCGCGCTGCTGTCGCCGACCGTGCAGTCGCTCGGGCTGGAACTGCTGGGCGTGGAATACCTGCCCGCGCCGGGCGGGGCGGTGCTGCGCCTGTACATCGACCTCCCCGAGGCCGAAGCGGCGGCGGGCGAGGGCGAGCCCCGCCATGTCGGCATCGAACACTGCGAGGCGGTGAGCCGCGAAGTCTCGGCCCAGCTCGACGTCGAGGACCCGATCAGCGGCCATTACACGCTCGAAGTGTCCTCGCCGGGCGTGGACCGGCCGCTGTTCACGCCGGCGCAGTGCGCGCGCTTCCTCGGCGAACAGGCGAAGGTCGTGCTCAAGCTGCCGCAGGACGGCCGCCGTCGCTTCCAGGGGCGGATCGCCGCCGTGGACGGCGACCGCGTCGATTTCGAGATCGAGGCGAAGCCGGAAAACGCCACGCTGTCCGTGGCGTTCGACAACATCGAGAAGGCGCGGCTGGTCCCGGACTGGGTCGCGCTGGGCTATGCCCCGGTGAAGCCGGGCAAGAAGCCGTCGGGCAACAAGGGGTCCACCGGCAGCAACTGATGTCGCGACGGGTCGAAAGCCCGTCGATGCAGTGAAGACGCGAGCGTCCGCCGGTACCGGTGACGCCCGGGTCACGAAGCAACAGCGGGTCGTCGCCCCCTTGCGTCAAGGGGGTGGCCAAGCCCGAAGGGCCTGGCGGGGGTTGTGGAAACACGACCTCCGGCTCGCCGAAAACCCGGACATCCGCCCTCCCGGCCGATGTCCGGGCCACATAGCAACAGCGGGTCGTCGCCCCCTTGCGCCAAGGGGGCGGCCAAGCCCGAAGGGCTTGGCGGGGGTTGTGGAAACACGACCTCCGGTCAAACGAAAACACGAACTTAAAGTTCCAGAGGCCGTAACAAATGAGTAAGGATCTGCTGCTGGCCGTCGACGCGGCCGCCAACGAGAAGGGCGTTCCCGAATCGGTCATCATCGAGGCGCTCGAAGCCGCGCTCGCGACCGCCGCGAAGAAGCGCTACCACGAGCAGGACGTGCTGACCCGCGTGTCGATCAACCCGAAGGACGGCAGCTACGAAACCTTCCGTCGCTGGGAAGTCGTGGCCGACGACGTCGTCATGGAATCGCCGGACCGCCAGATCCGCCTGATGGACGCGGTCGACGAGGTCGAGGGCGTCGACGTGGGCGACTACATCGAAGAGCAGATCGAGAACCCCGAATTCGGCCGCATCGCGGTCCAGGCCGCCAAGCAGGTCATCGTCCAGCGCGTGCGCGAGGCCGAGCGCCAGCAGGTCGTCGATGGCTGGAAGGACCGCGTGGGCGAGCTGATCACCGGCACCGTCAAGCGCGTCGAGCGCGGCAACGTCTACGTCGCGCTGAGCGACAAGGTCGAGGCCTTCATCCCGCGCGACAAGGCGATCCCGCGCGACATCGTGCGCGCCGGCGATCGCATCCGCGGCTACCTGTCCGACGTGCGCAGCGAGCCGCGCGGCCCGCAGCTCTTCATCAGCCGCGTCGCCCCGGAATTCATGATGGAGCTGTTCAAGCTCGAAGTCCCGGAAGTCGGCCAGGGCCTGGTCGAGATCAAGGCCTGCGCCCGCGATCCGGGCGACCGCGCCAAGATCGCGGTCGTCGCCTACGACAACCGCACCGATCCGATCGGCGCCTGCATCGGCATGCGCGGTTCGCGCGTGCAGGCGGTGTCGAACGAACTCAACGGCGAGCGCGTGGACATCGTGCTGTGGTCCGACAACCCGGCCCAGTTCGTCATCAACGCGATGGCCCCGGCCGAAGTGCAGTCGATCATCGTCGACGAAGAGAAGCACTCGATGGACCTGGCGGTCGCCGAGGACCGCCTCGCCCAGGCGATCGGCAAGGGCGGCCAGAACGTGCGCCTGGCCAGCCGCCTGACCGGCTGGCAGCTCAACGTGATGACCGCCGACCAGGTCCAGGCCAAGAGCGAGGCCGAGCAGACCGCCGCCCGCCAGTTGTTCATGGACAAGCTCGAAGTCGACGAGGAGATCGCCGGCATCCTGGTGGCCGAGGGCTTCAGCACGGTCGAGGAAATCGCCTACGTGCCGGTCGGCGAGCTGCTGGCGGTCGAAGGCTTCGACGAGGACATCGTCGAGGAACTGCGCTCGCGCGCCCGCGACGCCCTGCTGAACGAGGCGCTGGCGGTCGAGGAGGAGCTGGACGAGCACCAGCCCGCCGACGACCTGCTCGAACTCGAGGGCATGGACAGCGAAACCGCCTACGCCCTGGCCGGCCACGGCGTCCGCACGGTCGAGGCGCTGGGCGAACTGGCGGCCGACGAGGTCGCCGAGTTCGGCATCGAGGGCCTGGACGAGGCGCGCGCCGCGGCGCTGATCCTGGCCGCCCGTGCCGAGGAAATCGCCCGTCTCGAGCGCGAGGGCTGAGCCGGCGGCGACCCCGCCGCCCCCCGGCTCCCGCAGTAGAATCGCCCGAGAAGAACGACTGATCACGCGCGCGGCTCGCCGCGCAGGAAAAACGGATACCGAATGTCGCAGCAAACCACCATCCGCAAGCTGGCCGAACTGGTGAATACGCCGGTCGAGAAACTGCTGGAGCAGCTGGCCGAGGCCGGCATGACCTTCAGCGGCCCCGACCAGATCGTCACCAGCGCCGAGAAGCTGAAGCTGCTCGGGTTCCTGAAGCGTGCGCACGGCAAGAGCGAGTCGGCTGCCGAAGAGACGGTCGAGCCGAAGAAGATCACGCTCAGCCGCAACCGCAAGCAGGAACTCACCGTCGGCGGCGGCAAGAACAAGACCACCGTCGACGTGGTGGTGCGCAAAAAGGTCACGCTGGTCAAGCAGCCGGAGCGCGCGACCGACGCCGGCGGCGACGACGAGCGCAGTGAGATCCTGCGCAAGCTCGAGGAGTCGCGCCAGCGCAACCTCGAGGAGCAGCAGCGCCTCGCCGAAGACGATCGCAAGCGCGCCGAGGAAGCGGCCGAGCGCAAGCGCCTGGCCGACGAGGCCGCACAGGCGGCCGCGGCCGAAGCCGCGCAGGCGGCCGCCGCGCTGGAAGGCGGCGAGGAAGGCGCCGCGGCCCGGCCCAAGACCGGCAGCCATGGCCACGGCCATCCCAAGCCCGCGCGCACCGAAGCGCCGCGCGCCGACGACCGCTCCGCGCACAAGCACAAGCCCAACCGCGGTTCGCACGTCATGGTGGCCGACGTCGAGGACGACGACGCCACCGCCCGCTTCGCAGGCCAGTTGCACCTGAGCGCGACCGAGCGCGAACGCCGTTCGACCTCGAGCGGCCGCAAGACCCGCCAGACCCGCCGCCAGGTCGAACAGAGCCGCAGCGGCGGCGGCCAGCACGGGTTCACCCGCCCCACGGAGAAGGTCGTGCGCGAAGTGTCGATCGGCGAAGCCATTACCGTGTCCGATCTCGCGCAGAAGCTCGCGCTCAAGGGCGGCGACGTGGTCAAGGCGCTGTTCAAGATGGGCGTCATGGCGACCATCACCCAGACCATCGACCACGACACCGCGGCGCTGGTCACCGAGGAACTGGGCCACAAGGCGATCCGCGCCGAGAGCGACGACGCCGAGACCGAACTGATGGCGCACATCGAGGAGCAGCAGGGCGACAAGGCCCCGCGTCCGCCGGTGGTCACCATCATGGGCCATGTCGATCACGGCAAGACCTCGCTGCTCGACTACATCCGCCGGACCAAGGTCGCGGCCGGCGAGACCGGCGGCATCACCCAGCACATCGGCGCCTACCACGTCGAGACGCCGAAGGGCGTGGTCAGCTTCCTCGACACCCCGGGCCACGCCGCGTTCACCGCGATGCGCGCCCGCGGCGCCAAGCTCACCGACATCGTGATCCTGGTGGTCGCGGCCGACGACGGCGTGATGCCGCAGACGGTCGAGGCGATCCAGCATGCGAAGGCGGCCGGCGTGCCGCTGGTGGTCGCGGTCAACAAGGTCGACAAGTCGTCCGCCGACCCGATGCGGGTCAAGAACGAACTGCTGTCCCACGGCGTCGTGGCCGAGGACTTCGGCGGCGAAGTGCAGTGCATCGACGTCTCGGCCAAGACCGGCCAGGGCATCGACGACCTGCTCGACGCGGTGCTGCTGCAGGCCGAAGTGCTCGAGCTCAAGGCCGTCGCCACCGGCCGCGCCACCGGCGTGGTCATCGAATCGGCGCTGGACAAGGGCCGCGGCCCGGTCGCGACGGTGCTGGTCCAGGAAGGCCTGCTGCAGAAGGGCGACTACCTGGTGTGCGGCATCCAGTACGGCCGCGTCCGTGCGCTGTTCGACGAGACCGGCGCGCAGGTCCAGAGCGCCGGCCCGTCGATCCCGGTGCAGGTCCTCGGCCTGTCCGGCGTCCCGGACGCCGGCGACGATTTCGTGGTGGTCGCCGACGAGCGCCTGGCGAAGGACGTGGCCCAGCAGCGCGAAGCCAAGCGCCGCGAGCTGCGCCTGGTGCAGTCCGCCGGCAACCGCATGGAAGACATCATGGCCCAGATGGGCCAGGGCGGCGCCCAGCAGTCGCTCAACCTGGTGGTCAAGGCGGACGTGCAGGGTTCGGCCGAAGCGCTGCGCCAGGCGCTCACCGGCCTGTCGAACGACCAGATCCGGATCAACCTCATCGTGTCCGGCGTGGGCGGCATCACCGAGTCCGACGCCAACTCCGCGCTCGCGGCGAAGGCCACGATCATCGGCTTCAACGTCCGCGCCGACGCCTCTGCGCGCAAGGTGATCGAAGCCAACAACCTCGACCTGCGCTACTTCTCGATCATCTACGACGTCATCGACCAGGTGAAGCAGGTCGCGTCGGGCCTGCTCGGCAAGGAAGTGCGCGAGGAGATCATCGGCATCGCCGAGGTGCGCGACGTGTTCCGCAGCTCGAAGTTCGGCGCGATCGCCGGCTCGATGGTCATCGAGGGCGTGGTCAAGCGCAACAAGCCGATCCGCGTGCTGCGCGACAACACCGTGATCTTCGAGGGCGAGCTGGAATCCCTGCGCCGCTTCAAGGAGAACGTCGACGAGGTGCGCAACGGCACCGAGTGCGGCATCGGCGTGAAGGCCTACAACGACGTCAAGCCGGGCGACCAGATCGAATGCTTCGAGCGCATCGAAGTGCAGCGCACGCTCTGATGCCGAAGAAATCGTTCCACCGCACCGACCGCGTGTCCGCCCAGCTCCGCCGGGAGCTGGGCGCGATCGTCCACGCGATGGTGCGCGAGCACGGCCTGCCTTCGGTGAGCGTGTCCGACGTCGAGGTCACCCGTGACATGGCCCACGCCAAGGTGTTCTTCACCGCGCTGCAGGCCGACCGCGCGAAGGAAGCGCTGAAGGGTTTGAAGGAGGCCGCGCCGGAGATCCGCCGCGAACTCGCGCACGCGGTGCGCATGCGCCACACGCCCGAACTGCATTTCCACTACGACGATTCGGTCGATCGCGGCGAGCGCATCGACACGCTGCTGCGGGACCTGGACGCCGACGCGTAGGCTGGGCCCCCGGCCCACCGCTGCGAAGGTTCGGTCCGAGGTTGCAGGCGAAGACGCCGTTCCGTCCGTCGTCCATCGCGACCTGCAATGCCGCAATGGCGGGCCAGGGCCCGCTCCACCACCGCTGGTTGGGAATATCATCGCGCGATGGCCCAGGCCCCGAAAAAGACCTTCCGCAAGCTCGACGGCATCCTGCTGCTCGACAAGCCGCGGGGCCTGAGTTCGAACCAGGCGCTGCAGCGCGCCCGGCACCTGTTCCGGGCGGAAAAGGCCGGGCATACCGGCAGCCTCGATCCGCTCGCCACCGGCCTGCTGCCGATCTGCTTCGGCGAGGCGACCAAGCTCGCCGGCGACCTGCTCGGCGCGCGCAAGGCCTACGACACCGTGGCCCGGCTGGGCGTCGTCACCGATACCGACGACGCCGAGGGCCGGCCGCTGCGCGAACGCCCGGTCGGCCGCTACGACATCGCCACGCTCGACGCCGCGCTGCGCGCGCTCACCGGGCGGATCGCGCAGGTGCCGCCGATCTATTCGGCGCTCAAGCGCGGCGGCGAGCCGCTGTACGCGAAGGCGCGCCGCGGCGAAACCATCGAACTCGAACCGCGGAACGTCGACGTCCACGCGTTCGAGCTGCTGTCCGAGCAGGACCTGCTCGACGGCGACGCACCGCAACTGCGGCTGCATGTCGAATGCGGTTCGGGCACCTACGTGCGCAGCCTCGTGCGCGACCTGGGCGAGGCGCTCGGCTGCGGCGCGCACGTCGCCGAATTGCGCCGGCTGTGGGTCGACCCGTTCCGCGATCCGCGGATGTGGACGCTGGATTCGCTGCAGGCGATGGCCGAGCGCGACCCGCATTGCCTGGAGGCCTGCCTGCTGCCGATGGAAGTCGGCCTGGTCGGCCATCGCCGGATCGACGTGACCGACGAGGCGGCGGCGCGCTTTCGCCAGGGCCAGCGCCTGCGGCTGGTGCGCGAGGGCGCCGGCGCCTGCGCGGTGTTCGACGCCGCCGGCCGCGCGCTGGGCCTGGCCTCGATCGACGACGACGGCGTGCTCGCGCCGCAGCGCGTGTTCCAGCGCCACGATCGCGCATGACCCTTTCCGAGCAGGAGACCCGCATGCCCCACATTCGCATGCCCCGAGCCGCCTTCCTGCGCCGCGTCGCGCTGGCCTGCCTGCTGGCCTGCGCCTGGCCGCTGTCCGCGGTCGAGCTCGGCCCGGAGATGACCCCGGAGCAGGTCGCCGCCGAGAGCTACGCCCGGATGCGGGCCGGCGACTGGGCGGGGGCGGCCGAGACCTTCGATCCGGTGGCGCTGAAGCAGTTCCGCGGGATGTTCGGCGCCGGCGGCGGCGAGACGTCGCCGATGGCGCCGATGCTGCAGGCGCTGCTCGGGATGGCGGACGGCAAGTCGCTCGACGCGCTCGACGACAGGGCGTTCTTCGCCGGGTTCCTGAAGGCGATGATGGGCCGGATGGGCGGCGTGGTCGCGCTCCGCGGCCAGGAGATCCTCGGTGGCGTCCCCGAAGGCGGCGACCGCATCCACCTGGTCGCCCGGACCCGCGCCGAGGCGATGGGCCTGACGATGACGAACATGGAGGTCGTCACCCTGAACAGGACCAGCCACGGCTGGCGCCTGGCCCTCAGCGGCGGGATGGAGGGCATGGCGACCCTGTTCCGCAAGGCGGCGGAAGGCGAAAAGACCCAGCGGGAATCGCCGGCGCAGTCCCAGTGACCGGCGTCCGTGTCGGCTAAGCCCTTGTTCGGACGAGGGCGGCGGGCTACAATCCCGATGCTGTCCGGGCCGGTTTCCGCCGCACCCCGGACAGCTTCGTTTCTCCATCCATCATCAGGCGGCCCCTGCGGTGCGTGGCCCGGCTTCGTCCGGCGCGTTCCTGCGGAGCCCGCGTCAGAGGTCATCATGTCCATCGATTCCGCCCAGATCATCGACGCCAACAAGCGCAGCGCCAACGACACCGGTTCGCCGGAAGTCCAGGTCGCGCTGCTGTCGGCGCGCATCGCCCAGCTCACCGAGCACTTCAAGGCCCACAAGCAGGACCACCACAGCCGTCGCGGCCTGCTGAAGATGGTCAACCGCCGTCGCAGCCTGCTCGACTACCTGCACCGCAAAGATGCGGAGCGCTACAAGGCCCTGATCGAGAAGCTCGGTCTGCGCCGCTGAGTCCTACACCCGCCGCGGCGCAGTGATGCGCCGCGGTTTCGTTTTTGGGGACGTCCGTCCCGCCGCAGTACCCGCAGTCTCCCTCCAGGCCGTCTCCGCGGCCGACCGTCCGGGGCAGGGGCCCCGCCCGGTTCACGACAAAGCTCTGAAGGAATTCCAACGTGGCAAAAGTAACCAAGCGTTTCCAGTACGGCCGGCATGAAGTGGTCCTCGAGACCGGCGAGATCGCGCGCCAGGCCGGCGGCGCGGTGATGGTGTCGGTCGACGGCACCGTGGTGCTGGTGACGGCCGTCGCCGCCAAATCCGCCCGCGAAGGCCAGGACTTCTTCCCGCTGACGGTGGACTACCAGGAGAAGTTCTACGCCGGCGGCCGCATCCCGGGCGGCTTCTTCAAGCGCGAAGGGCGTCCGACCGAGAAGGAAACGCTGATCTGCCGCCTGATCGACCGGCCGATCCGTCCGCTGTTCCCGGAAGAATTCAGGAACGAAGTCCAGATCATCGCGACCCTGATGTCGCTGAATCCGGAAGTCGAGGGCGACATCCCGGCCATGATCGGCGCGTCCGCCGCGCTGGCCCTGACCGGCGCCCCGTTCCAGGGCCCGATCGGCGCTGCCAAGGTCGGCTACAAGAACGGCCAGTACATCCTCAACCCGTCGGTGTCCGAGCTGAAGGAATCGGAGCTCGAACTGGTCGTCGCCGGCACTTCGCAGGCCGTGCTGATGGTCGAATCCGAGGCGAAGGAGCTGTCGGAAGAGGTGATGCTCGGCGCGGTGGTCTTCGGCCACCAGGCGCAGCAGGTCGTGATCCACGCGATCAACGAACTGGTCGTCGAAGCCGGCACCAAGTCGTGGGAATGGCAGGCGCCGGCGAAGAACGACGCCATGATCGCCGCGCTGAAGGAAGCGGTCGGCGGCCAGCTCACCGCCGCCTTCCAGGTGCGCGACAAGCTGCAGCGCCGCGACGCGATCTCCGCGATCAAGAAGGACGTGCTGGGCGCCCTCGCGCCGCGCGCCGAGGCGGAAGGCTGGCACGCCGGCGACCTCGCCAAGGAATTCGGCGAACTCGAATACCGCACCATGCGCGACTCGGTGCTCGACACCAAGGTCCGCATCGACGGCCGCGCGCTCGACACCGTGCGCCCGATCACCTGCAAGGTCGGCGTGCTGCCGCGCGTCCACGGCTCGGCGCTGTTCACCCGCGGCGAGACCCAGGCGCTGGTCGTGACCACCCTCGGCACCGCGCGCGACGGCCAGATCATGGACGACGTCGCCGGCGAGTGGAAGGAACACTTCCTGTTCCACTACAACTTCCCGCCGTACTCGGTCGGCGAGACCGGCCGCTTCGGCGCGCCCAAGCGCCGCGAGATCGGCCACGGCCGCCTCGCCAAGCGCGGCGTGCTGGCGATGATGCCGGGCATGGAGGCGTTCCCGTACACGATCCGCGTGGTCTCGGAGATCACCGAGTCGAACGGCTCGTCGTCGATGGCGTCGGTCTGCGGTTCGTCGCTGGCGCTGATGGACGCCGGCGTGCCGGTGAAGCGTCCGGTCGCGGGCATCGCGATGGGCCTGGTGAAGGAAGACGACGCGTTCGTCGTGCTCTCCGACATCCTGGGCGACGAGGACCACCTCGGCGACATGGACTTCAAGGTCGCCGGCAGCGAGCAGGGCATCACCGCGCTGCAGATGGACATCAAGATCCAGGGCATCACCGAAGAGATCATGAAGGTCGCGCTGGCCCAGGCGAAGGGCGGCCGTCTGCACATCCTCGGCGAGATGGCGAAGGCGATCACCGCGCCGCGCGAAGAGCTGAGCGAGTTCGCCCCGCGCCTGCTGACGATGAAGATCCACCCGGACAAGATCCGCGAAGTGATCGGCAAGGGCGGCGCCACGATCCAGGCGATCACCAAGGAAACCGGCACCCAGATCGACATCCAGGACGACGGCACGATCGTCATCGCCTCGGTGAATGCCGCCGCCGCGCAGGCCGCGAAGGCGCGCATCGAGCAGATCACCTCGGACGTCGAGCCGGGCCGCATCTACGAGGGCAAGGTCGCCAAGATCATGGACTTCGGTGCGTTCGTGACCATCCTGCCGGGCAAGGACGGCCTGGTCCACGTCTCGCAGATCTCCAGCGAGCGCGTCGAGAAGGTCGGCGACAAGCTGAAGGAAGGCGACGTGGTCAAGGTCAAGGTGCTGGAAGTCGACAAGCAGGGCCGCATCCGCCTGTCGATGAAGGCCGTGGCCGAAGGCGAGGGCATCGCCGGCGAATAAGCCGCGCCGGCCCTTTCGCTGCAGACAAGAAGCCCGCCGTGCGAACGGCGGGCTTCTTCGTTTTCGCCGGGGCACGCCGTCTGCGCGCGGCGGGCTCGTGCGGCGCGCTCAGACCAGGCCCAGCGCCGCCAGCAGGCGGTGGTACCAGGTCTCGCGGTCGCGCGCCGCCGCGCGCAGCGCGCGCGAGGACTCGGTCAGCGAAGACCCGTAGGCCGGCTGCGGGTTCTCCGGCAGCCGCGCCACGGCGGGGACGTCGAGGCCGGCGGTGTACTGCGGCGCGATGTCCGTCCCCTGCACGATGCCCAGCGGCGCGTAGCCGGCGTAGCCCGGGAACACCGTCCCCAGCTTGTTGTTGCCGAGCCGGCGGATCAGGATCTCGGAGAACACCCGGCGGTAATCGGTGGTCGCCGGCACGTCGCCGAAGTAGGGCGAGAGGGTTTCCGGCGACAGGCCCAGCCACTGGCCGTAGAGCTTGCGGCCGTTGACCGGGCCGCCCAGCACCAGCATCTGGTTGCCGTAGCCGTGGTCGGTGCCGCCGCTGCCGTTCTGGCGGACGCGGCGGCCGAACTCGGACTGCACGATCACCGTCACCCGGCCCATGTCGCCGGTGCCGTTGAGCTCGTTGTAGAAGGCGGTCAGGGCCTCCGACAGCTCGACGATCTTGTTCTGGTAGTAGTGGTAGCCGCTGCCGGCGGTGCCTTGGCCGTCGTGCGTGTCCCAGCCGCCCAGGTCGAGGGTGGCGAAGCGCAGGCCGAGGTTGAAGCGCACCGACTGGGCGATGGTCCACAACTGCCGGGCGAACGTCGTGGTCGGCCAGCCGGCGGGCAGGGTCGAGGTGTAGGGCTGGCTGCCGATCACGCGCAGCGCGCTGTCGGCCCGTTGGCCGGCCAGTTCCACGCCGGTCTGTCCCGCCCACAGCGCCGCCAGCGTCTCGTTGACGCCCTTGGTGCCGGCGGGCATGCCGCTGCGGTACTGCTGCCACTGCCAGGCGCCGCTGTTGAGCGCGAAATCGGTGGGGCTGGGCATCGCCAGCGACTGGGTCGCCCCGAGCAGGTTGGCCGGCTGGCGGCTGGCGACCGCGAGCATCGGCATGTTCTCGTTGCCGGTGATGCCGGCCTGGGTGGCCCAGGCGCGGGTCATCCAGCCGGTGCCGCCGCCCTGGGCGCCGGGTGTGCCCAGATCGAGGTAGAGCTGGGCGTCGAAGTGGCTGCGGGTCACCACGGTGGGCATGCCGCAGGCCTGGACGATGGCGAGCTTGCCCGCGTCCCACAGCGTCTTCAGCCCGGTGGCCGAGGGGTGCAGGCCGAAGCCGGTGGCGCCGCCGCCGGCGAGGGTCAGCGGCAGCGCGCCGTAGGCGCCGCTGGCGGCGATGTTGAGCGAGGGGCGGGCTTCCTCGTAGTAGCCGCGGTCGTTGCCGGAGATCGGCGGCACCAGGTTGAGGCCATCCATGCCGCCGCGCAGGAACACCAGCACGACGGTGTCGTAGGCGTTCGCGGCGGCCGCTTCCTGCGAGAACAGCATCGACGGGCCGGCGGCGCCGATCGCGGCGGTGGCGCAGCAGCCCTTGAGGAATTCGCGCCGGTCGAGACGGAGATCGGTCATGGCGGAGTCCTCAGCGGCTCATGAATTCGGGCGAGAGCAGGATCAGCGCGACCATGCTGCGGATACGCTGCTGGTTGTAGTGCTTCTTCGGGTCGCTCGCGGCCCAGGCGTCGGTGTCGGTGATGACGTAGGACGCCGGGTCACCGTTCTGGGCGAGGAAGCCGGCCAGCACCTGGCGCCGCGAAGCGGCGGGCAGGTAGCCGAGCAGGCGCTGGCACCAGAAATCGACCAGGTTGTTGGCGGTCCAACTGCTCACGCCGCTGCGGCTGGCGTCGAGGATCGGCGCGATCGGCGCGTTGCCGGCGTCGGTGGCCTCGGTGAACCACTCCAGCAGCTTCCAGGTCATCACGAGATTGCTCGCCCCGGACCAGGCCAGGCCCGTGTCCGGATAGCCGTTCGGCGCCGGCCATTCGTAGGGCAGGTGGCCGGTCGCGCCGAGTCGCCAGAAGAGTTCGTCGGTCTTGGCGTCGCCGACCGCGGGCGTCCAGTTGGTGCCGAGCGCGCGCAATGCAGCGATCGCCTGTTCCATCGGTCGGCGGTTCTTCATGCCCCAACTGTTCTTGAACGCGTCCGAGGTGAGGATGTGGCGCAGCGTCTTCGCGATCTGGTCGGGCTGCTGCCAATTGCTGCGGAACACCGCCGCGGCGCTGTCGATCAGCGCCTGGTCGGGACGATCGGTCACGAACTTGCGGATCAGCTTCTTGCAGATGAACTTGGCGACCCGCGGATGGCTCGCGAGCCGGTCGAGGATGTCGCGGGCATCCTTCATCGCCGGCTGTTCCGGATAAATGTACTTGCCGAGCACATACTTGGGGCCGGCGTCGTGCCAGGCGGAGCGATACACGAAGGTGCCGTCGTCCTCCGTCGGGTACTGCCAGTGCCCGTCCTTCACCGACCAGCCGGTGAAGGCGGAGGCGGTCTCGTAGACGTCGTTGTCGGTGTAGCCGATCGGGTAGGTCGGATCCTCGGGGCAGGGGGGGACCTGGAAGGGATCCATGAAGCCGAGGTAGTTCTCGGCGCCGAGGGTGTGCAGCTCCATCAGTTCGCGGGCGAAATTCTCGTTGGGCCCCGAGCGCGTATTCGATTCGTTGTCGAGGTAGTACATCATCGATGTGCTTTGCGCGACCGCTTCGAGCATCGTGCGGAAATTGCCGAAGGCATTGGCGCGGATCACATCGCGTTGGTAGTGCACGAACACGGGACCGGCGGAGTAGTCGGTCACGGTGACATTGAAATGGTCGTGCCAGAAGCCGCACACCACTTCCAGCAACTGGCGCCTGGAATGCACGGCGCGGACCAGCGCGCTGCGCTGCGCTTCCTGCGCTGGACGCATCCGGACGTCGTAGGCGGGATCGGGAGCCACGTGGTCGGCCCACAACTGGGTGAGACTCTTGCCCAGAGTGGTGTAGCCCGCCGCGGCGAGGCGGCTGTCCACCGCGCTGTCGTTGATCGCGGCGGGGTTGAGCTGCTGGTCGAGGAACGCGCCGAGGCGTGCGTTGTCGTTCGCGCCGAGCGCGTTGAATTCGGCGATCGAGGCGGCGGTGGCGCCGAAGGTGAGGTGGTCCAGCACGCGGACCGCGAACGGCGCGCGCTGCAGGGTCACCAGCGTGGTCTGGGACAGGTTCGACGCCGAGGGCCCGGCCATCCGCGGCGCGGCGCCGGGCGAGGCCGGGGGCGTCGGCGCGGCCGACGCGGCGACCAGCGGCTGGCCGGCGTCGTCGGCGATGCGCGGCGGCGGGGCCTGGAATTTCAGCGGCCCGCGGACGCCGTTGCGACGGGCGATCTCGGCGTACACCGCCTTTCGGCGAAAGTGCGGGAACAGTCTGGGCATGGCAGGTCCGTCTCGGCGCGGCGGGAGTCTTCGCCGCACTATAAGCCGGTTGCCGGCGGCAAATATGTCCGGAACGAAGCGGGAACTGTGACGCGATCCGCGGTCCGATCACGTCGCGATCGCGGCCTCCGCGGGACTACTGGGCGGTCCAGCCGCCGTCGATCGGGAACGAGGCGCCGGTCACGTTGTGGGCCTCGCGCCGGCACAGCCACAGCACCATCGAGGCGATGTCCTCCGGCAGCGACATGCGCAGGCTGGGCTGCTTGTCGGCGAGCAGCGCGCGCACCCCGTCGTCGCGGCGGGCCTCCCCGCCGAGCGCGCTGCGGCGGGCCTCGATCTGCGGTTCGATCAGCGGCGTCTCCACCCAGCCCGGGCAGACGCAGTTCACGGTGACCCCGCCGCTGTCGCGGCTGCCGGCGGCGGCGTACTCCAGCGCCGCGACCTTGCTCAGGCCGACGATGCCGAACTTGCTGGCGACGTAGGGCGCCTTCTGCGTGGACGCCACCAGGCCGTGGACCGAGGCGATGTTCACCACCCGGCCGTAGCCGCGCGCGGCCATCCCCGGCATCGCCAGGCGCATGGTGTGGAAGGCGGCGCCGAGGTTGATCGCGAGGATGTCGTTCCACTTCTGCACCGGCATCTCCGCCAGCGGCGCCGCGTGCTGGATGCCGGCGTTGTTGACCACGATGTCGGCCGGCGACCAGGCGTCGATCGCGGCCAGCATCGCCTCGATCGCGTCCGGATCGCGCAGGTCGGCGTCGAAGTGGCGGGCGTCGTCGGCGCCGGCGTCGCGCACCGCCTGCAGCGCGGCCTCGATCTGCGCCGGCGCGCCGAGGCCGTTGATCGCGACCCGGGCCCCGGCGGCGGCGAGGCCGCGGGCGATGGCCAGGCCGATGCCGGAGGTGCTGCCGGTGACGAGGGCGGTGCGCGAGGCGAGGAAGCGGTCGGTCATGGCGACTCCGGCGGATGCGGGAAAAAAAGCGCCGCAAGCCGCGCGGCGCGGAGGGGAAGCGGGCCGGGCGCGCTGCGCCCGGCGATCGCGTCAGACCAGGCCGGTGGCGTAGTACGTGCCGATCGCCACGAACACCGCCGCGGTCTTGATCAGGGTGATCGCGAACACGTCCTTGTAGGCCTGGCGATGGGTCAATCCGGTGACCGCGAGCAGGGTGATCACCGCGCCGTTGTGGGGCAGGGTGTCCATGCCGCCGGAGGCCATCGCGGCGACCCTGTGCAGCACTTCCATCGGGATCCCGGCGGCGTGCGCGTTGGCGATGAAGGTCTCGGCCATCGCCGCCAGCGCGATGCTCATGCCGCCGGACGCCGAGCCGGTGATGCCGGCCAGCGAGGTCACGGTGATCGCCTCGTTGATCAGCGGATTGGGGATCGCGTGCAGCGCGTTGGCGACCACCAGGAAGCCCGGCAGCGCAGCGATCACCGCGCCGAAGCCGTACTCGGACGCGGTGTTCATCGCCGCCAGCATCGCGCCGCCGATCGCGGTCTTCGCGCCTTCGGCGAACCCCGCGGTCACCGGCTTCCACGCCAGCAGCAGCACGCTGGCGATACCGACCAGCAGCGCGCCCTGCACGGCCCAGATCGCGGCGACCTTGGACACCTCCTGGACCACCGGCGCGGCCTTGCCGATCACCGCCGGCACGAACGCGTGGCTGTCGCCGTAGGCCTGCGGGATCCACACCGTCAGCACCTTGTTGACCACGCCGACCAGCACCAGCGGCAGCAGCGCCACCAGCGGATGCGCCAGCCGGCTGTCGGCGAACGGCGCCGGCTCGTTGACCAGCGTCGCCGCGTCGCCGTAGCCCTCGCCGCGGCGCTTCGCGGCGCGGCGGCGGGATTCGAGGTAGCTCATGCCGACGATCAGGATGAACACCGCGCCGATCGTGCCCAGCCACGGCGCCGCCCACGCGTTGGTGCCGAAGAACGAGGCCGGGATGATGTTCTGGATCTGCGGCGTGCCCGGCAGCGCGTCCATGGTGAAGGTGAACGCGCCCAGCGCGATCGTGCCCGGGATCAGCCGCTTGGGGATGTCGCCCTGGCGGAACAGCTCGGCGGCGAACGGATACACCGCGAACACCACCACGAACAGCGACACGCCGCCGTAGGTCAGCAGCGCGCAGACGACGACGATCGAGAGCATCGCGCGCTCGGCGCCGAACAGCCGGATCACCGCCTTCACGATCGACTTGGAGAAGCCCGACAGCTCGATCAGCTTGCCGAAGATCGCGCCGAGCAGGAACACCGGGAAATACAGCTTCAGGAACCCGACCATCTTCTCCATGAACAGGCCGGTGAACATCGGCGCGACCAGCGACGGGTCGGTCAGCAGCACCGCGCCGAGCGCGGCGATCGGCGCGAACAGGATCACGCTGTAGCCGCGGTAGGCCACGAACATCAGGAAGCACAGCGCGGCCAGGACGATCAGGAAGGACATGGGCGGGGATGCCGGAGAGAGCGGGAAGGGGCGGCGGCAGCGCAGGCGCGAACCGCCGCGAACGTCGCGGATGACGGCCGGCAGTGTCGGCAGCCGCCGCCCGCGGGCCCATTGTCCGAAGGTACAAGTGCCGGTTCCGGCCGCGATGCCTAGGCTTGCCGCATTCCGGCCGCCACGTCCGGCGTTCGGCCCTGCTCAGGCTCTCTCCGAGGAAATCGATCCATGCGTCGCACCCAGTCCGCCCTGTCCGTCTCGACCGCGCTCCGCCGCGCGGCCCTGAAGCATTCTTCGCTGAGCCTGGCCGTCGCCCTCGGCCTGTGCGCGCCCGCTGCGTTCGCGCAGGAGGCCGCCGCTGGCCCCGTCGCGGATCGCGACTCGCTCGACACGATCACGGTCACCGCCCGCAAGCGCGAGGAGACCATCCAGGACGTGCCGGTCGCGGTCACCGCGTTCACCGCCGAAACGCTGGACAAGCTCAACGTCGAGGACCTGAGCGACCTCGACGCCCAGGTGCCGAACCTCACCATCTACGCCGCCCGCGGCTCCAGCAGCACGCTCACCGCCTACATCCGCGGCGTCGGCCAGTCCGATCCGCTGTGGGGCGTGGACCCCGGCGTGGGCCTGTACCTCGACGACGTCTACATCGCTCGTCCGCAGGGCGCGCTGCTCGACGTGTTCGACGTCGGCCGCGTCGAGGTGCTGCGCGGTCCGCAGGGCACGCTGTACGGCAAGAACACCATCGGCGGCGCGATCAAGTACGTGTCCAAGCCGCTGCCGGAGGAATTCGAGGGCTTCGCCTCGCTGACCGTCGGCAACTACAGCCAGCTCGACGCCAAGGCCGCGATCGGCGGCCCGCTGTTCGGCCACGACAGCGGCATCCGCGCGCGGCTCTCGGTCGCCAGCCTCAACCGCGACGGCTTCGGCGAGAACGTCGTCACCAGGCAGCCGGTCAGCGACAAGGAGATCAACGCCCTGCGCTTCGCGATCGGCGCCTTCTCGCAGGACGACTTCGACGTCCAGTTCGCCTTCGACTGGATGGACGACCAGTCCGGCGTCCGCGGCGCGCAGATGCTGGCGCCGAACCGCTTCGCGCCGACCTCGGCGCCGATGGACAGCCGCTACGACGTGCGCAACGGCATGCCCAACGTCAACGACACCGAGATGAAGGGCGCGTCGGTCACGGTCAACTGGCGCCCGAACGACAACTGGGCGCTGAAGTACGTCGGCGCCAAGCGCGAGTCCGACACCGAGACCAACATCGACTTCGACACCCTGCAGAACAAGATCGCCGACGTGAAGGCGTTCTACAGCGACGAGCAGACCTCCAACGAACTGCAGGCCAACTACGACGGCGGTGGCCGCGCCCGTGGCGTGTTCGGCGTCTACCGCTTCCACGGCCGCGCCGGCGGCCAGGTGCTGAACAACTTCTTCAACCTCCTGTTCGGCGATACCCAGGGCAACGTCTACACCAGCAGCACCGCGGTCTACGCCGACTGGACCTTCGACCTGACCGACCGGCTGAAGCTGGACGTCGGCGCGCGCTACACCGACGAGGACAAGCACGCGGTCGTGCTCAACCGCGGCTATTCCGACGGCACCTACACCCGGCCGATCAGCATCGCCGCGAACTTCGACAAGACCATCAATTTCAAGAACACCTCGCCGAAGGTCTCGCTGGACTACCAGGTCAACGACAACATCATGGTCTACGGCCTCGCCAGCCGCGGCTTCAAGTCCGGCGGCTACAACATCCGCGCCCAGGCCACGGCGGTGCCGCGCTCGGCGGAACCCTTCCAGGACGAATCGGTCGACAGCTTCGAGATCGGCAGCAAGATGGCGTTCCTCGACAATCGCCTGTTCCTGAACCTGTCCGCGTTCCACAACAAGTACAAGGACATCCAGTTGTCGGTGTTCACCGCATACGACAGCAACAACGACGGCATCGACGACGCCTTCTTCGGCGACTTCACCAACGCCGGCCGCGGCACGGTCAACGGCCTGGAAGCCGAGTACCAGTGGCTGCCGACCACGCACTGGGCGATCTCGGGCAACCTCGCCTGGCTGGACGCCAAGTACGACAAGTACATGTTCAAGAACGTCAACATCGCCCACCAGCAGGAGTTCACCAACGCCCCCGAATTCTCCGGCGCGCTGAACGTCGAATACCGCACCGAGCTCGGCGGCATGGGCAGCCTGTCGGCGCGCGTGGGCTACAGCTACCAGAGCCGCGTGGTGGCGACGACCGAAGTGGTCCGCGACCCGGTCACCGGTGCGCGCGCCACGCCGATCAGCCAGGACGGCTACGGCCTGCTGAACGCCGGTGCGATCTGGAAGCTGAACAACGCCTGGAGCTTCTCGCTGCAGGGCACCAACCTCACCGACGAGGAATACCTGACCACCGGCTACAACCTCGTGTCCTCGCTGGGCGTGCTCACCGGTTTCTACGGCCCGCCGCGCCAGTACACGCTGACCGCCCGCTACGACTTCTGATCGGGCCTCGGCGGACGATTTCGGGTCCGCTCTCTCCGTCGGACCCGGGGAGCGGCGCGCCGGACGCTTGCACAGGTTCTGGAGCGCGCCGCTTCCGCGTTATCCTCGCCCGACCGCGGCGAGGGCGATGACGACGTGAGCAGGGCGCAGGGGAGACCGGGGACGTGCTGAGCGCGGGGGGCGTCATCGTCGCCGCGCTGGCGTGGCTCGGGGTCATGTTCGCGATCGCGATCCACGGCGAACGCCGTCCGCAGGCGTTCGCCGCGCGCTGGAACGACGTCTACGCCCTGTCGCTCGCGGTCTACTGCACGTCCTGGACCTTCTACGGCACCGTCACCCAGGCCGCGCGCTACGGCTGGCCGCTGCCGCCGACCTTCATCGGCACGATCCTGCTCTACGTCCTCGGCATCGGCCTGCTGATGCGGCTGGTGCGCCAGGTGCGCGAGAGCAACAGCACATCGATCGCCGACTTCATCGCCAGCCGCCTCGGCCAGGACGGCTGGCTGGCCGCGGCGGTGACCTTCGTCGCCGTGCTCGGCATCGTTCCCTACATCGCGCTGCAGTTGAAGGCGGTGGCGATGAGCTTCGCGCTGCTGGTCCGCGACGACGACGGGCTGATGCCGGCCTGGCGCGACAGCGCGCTGTACGTGGCGCTGGCGATGGCCGCGTTCGCGATGCTGTTCGGCACCCGCAGCGCCAGCGCCGCAGAGCACAATCGCGGCCTGGTGCTGGCGATGGCGTTCGAGGCGCTGCTCAAGCTCGGCGCGATGCTGGTGCTGGGCGCGTTCGCGCTGTCGCTGCCGATGCCCGAGGCGACCGCCGTGCCGGCGACGAGCGCGCGCGGCGACCTGTCGGGCTTCGCGCCGCTGGTGCTGCTGGGCGTGCTGGCGATGTTCACGCTGCCGCACCAGTTCCACGTCGGCGCGGTCGAATGCCGCGACCAGCGCCACGTCCTGCGCGCGCGCTGGGTGTTTCCGCTCTACCTGCTGCTGATCGCGCTGCCGGTGCTGCCGCTGGCGCGCGCCGGCGACGCGCTGCTGGCGCCGCGCGGGGTGCCGTCGGATCTCTACGTGCTGGCGCTGCCGCTGTCGCAGGGACACGAAAGCCTGGCGCTGCTGGCGTTCCTCGGCGGCCTCAGCGCGGGCACCGGCATGGTGATCGTGAGCACGCTCACCCTGAGCCTGATGATCGGCAACCACTGGCTGACGCCGCTGTGGCTGCGCGGGCCGTGGGCGCCGCGCCGCGCGCCGGCCCCCGACGCCAACGGCGCCCAGCCCGACCTGCGCCGCGCGGTGCTGATGCAGCGGCGGGTCGGCATCCTCGCGATCGTGCTGCTGGCCTGGGCGTACAACCGCCTGCTGGTCGGCAGCGACGCGCTGGCCGACGTCGGCGCGCTGTCGTTCTCGGCGCTCGCGGCGCTGGCGCCGGCGCTGGGATTCGCGGTGTGGCGCCCGCAGACGCCGCCGCGGGCGGTGCTGCTGGGGATCGGCGCCGGCGCGCTGCTGTGGCTGTGGCTGCTGCTGGTGCCGGTGCTGGTCGAGGCGCGCGGGCTGGACACGCGCTGGCTCAGCGAAGGCCCCGCCGGCTGGTCGCTGATCGCGCCCGACGCCTTCTTCGGCCTGATCGGCTGGAGCCGCCTCGGCCGCGCGGTGGTGCTGTGCCTGCTCGCCGGCCTGGCCACGACCTGGGTCGCGTCCGGCTGGCGCGCGGCGTGGTGGCAGGCGGTCCCGCGCCGCGCGGGCGCGCGCGGGCTCACGCTCGAAAGCCTGCGCGAGGCCGGACGCCGGTTCCTGCCGCACGACGCGGTCGAAGCCGCGCTGCGCGGCGCGCCGCCCACCGGCGCGGTCCCCGCGCTGCAGGAGGGCCGGCTGGAGCGCGAACTCGCCGCCGTGCTCGGCGCGGCCTCGGCGCGGCTGCTGCTGGATGCGGCCCGGCGCGAGGCCGGCCGCGATTTCGACACCGTCGCCGCGATCGTCGGCGAGGCCTCGCAGGACCTGCGCTTCAACCAGCGCCTGCTGGAGGCCGCGCTGGAGAACATGAGCCAGGGCATCAGCGTCGTCGACCGCGAGCTGCGGCTGGTGGCCTGGAACCGGCGCTACGCCGAGCTGTTCGGCTATCCCGACTCGCTGCTGCGGGTCGGCGTGCCGGTGGCCGAACTGGTCCGCTACAACCTGCGCCACGGCTGGGGCGACGTGGAGGAGGAGGTCGCCAAGCGCCTGCGCCACATGCAGGCGGGCACCCCGTACGTGAGCGAGCGCAGCTTCCCCGACGGGCTCGGCGGGGAGGGGCTGGTGATCGAGATCCGCGGCAATCCGATGCCCGGCGGCGGCTTCGTCGCCACCTTCACCGACGTCACCGCGTTCCGCCGCGCCGAGGCCGAGCTGATCCGCAGCAACGAGACCCTCGAACAGCGCGTCGCCGACCGCACCGCGCGCCTGGACCAGGCCCGCGCCGACGCCGAGCGCGCGAACGACGCCAAGAGCCGCTTCCTCGCCGCGATCGGCCACGACCTGCTGCAGCCGCTGCATGCGGCGCAGTTGTTCACCGATGCGCTGGTCGAGCAGTTGCCGGCGCCCGCCCAGCGCGCCACCGCGCAGCAGATCCGCGGCGCGCTGGATTCCACCGGCGACCTGCTCGCGGGCCTGCTCGACATGTCGCGGCTGGAGGCCGGCGGGCTGGTGCCGCAGCCGCGCTCGTTCCCGCTGGCCGACGTGCTCGACCCGCTGGCCTCGGAATTCCGCGCGCTCGCCGCCGAACGCGGGCTCGTTTTCCGCTGCCGTTCCACCCGCGCCTGGGTCCACGCCGATCCGCAGCTACTGCGCCGGGTGCTGCAGAACTTCCTCGCCAACGCCGTGCGCTACACCGCGCGCGGCAGCGTCCTGCTGGGCGTGCGCCGGGAAGGCGGCGGCGTGCGCATCGAGGTGCACGACACCGGCCCCGGCATCGCGGCGTCGCAGCAGCGCGCGATCTTCGAGGAGTTCCGCCGCGGCGAGGGCGCCGCCGGGCAGGGCCTCGGCCTCGGCCTGGCGATCGCCGACCGCATCGCCCGGCTGATCGAAGCGCCGCTGCGGCTGCGCAGCCGGCTCGGCCACGGCACCGTGTTCTCGCTGTCGCTGCCGACGATTCCGGCGCCGCACCAGGACACCCCGCCGGTCTCGGGCGGGCTCGAGGGCCTGCGCATCCTGATCGTCGACAACGACCCGCAGGCGCTGGCGGCGCTGCGCGGCCTGCTCGCGGCCTGGGGCTGCCGGGTCGACGCCTTCGCCGACGGCGCCGGCGCCGAGGCGCTGCTCGCCGCCGGTGCGGAACCCGCACTTTGGCTGTTCGACTACCACCTCGGCGACAGCCGCGACGACGGCGACACCGGGGTCGCCCTGCAGGCCCGCCTCGCGCAGCGTTTCGGCGCGCGTCCGACGCTGATCCTCAGCGCCGACGACAGCGGCGACGTGCGCCGGGTCACGCTCGAACACGGGCTCGGGCTGTTGCCCAAGCCGGTGAAGGCGCTGGCGCTGAAATCGATGCTGCGGCGGCTGCTGGCGGCGCGGGTGGCGTGATCCGGCGGGTCGCGCGGCACGTCCTCCCGCCGTCCGGAGCCGCGGGCGAGAGACCCGTTTCGGCACGGTGCCGATCGCCCGGAGTCCGCGGTGGCGTCGATCCTGCGTGAAGCGGAAAAGAATCCGATGCGGGCTTTGGATGCGGCTGCGGCAAAGCCCGGAATCCTTTTCCGCGCTGGTGCGCGGGCGACTTTCTTTGGCGCAAAGAAAGTCGCCAAAGAAAACATTGATGTCCAGGGCAAATCTGCCGTCGGAGACGTGCCCGGGATTTTTCGACGAGGCGTCCTGCCTCGTCGAAAAACGGCGCGCGTCCTGCGCGCCGCCCTCCGGGTCTCCGATTCCGGGATCGTGCGTCGGCAGCCGATGTCCGTCGGGACGAAGGGGCAGCGCAAACCCCTCGCGACGGCCGCGACCTATACTTTGTCTTTCGCACCGGATGCTGCCATGCCGTACACCCCCATCGTCGCGACGCTCGGCTACGTGCTCTCGCCGGATCGCAAGCAGGCGCTGCTGATCCACCGCAACGCGCGTCCCGGCGACCTGCACCTGGGCAAGTACAACGGCCTCGGCGGCAAGCTCGAACCCGACGAGGACGTGGTCACCGGCATGCGGCGCGAGATCTTCGAGGAGGCCGGGATCGAGTGCGAATCCCTGTCGCTGCGCGGCACCATCAGTTGGCCGGGATTCGGCAAGCACGGCGAGGACTGGCTGGGGTTCGTGTTCCTGATCGAACGCTTCCGCGGCGTGCCGTTCACGTCGAATCCCGAGGGCACGCTGGAGTGGGTGCCGGTCGGGCGCATCCTCGACCTGCCGCTGTGGGACGGCGACCGCCACTTCCTGCCGCTGGTGTTCGACGACGACCCGCGTCCGTTCCACGGAGTGATGCCGTACCGCGACGGGAAGATGGTCTCCTGGGCCTACTCGCGGATCTGAGGCGATCACGCGAAGCGAACGCCGCGCCGGCGCTGCCGGCCCGGTCACAGCGGGCTGTCGCGCCGCGATTCGAGGTCGGCCGCCAGCAGCGAGCGCAGCGCACTGCAGCGCTTGCGCACCGCCTCGTAGTCGGCGGGGGACAGCGGTCCGCTGCGGCCCTCTTCGACCACCGCGGCGATCGCGCCCTGCAGCGGGCCGTAGCCTTCGTCGTGGGTGGTGCGCGAGAGGAACATCCCGCCGACCTCGTAATACCACTGGCGCAGTTCGTGGCCGAGCCGGGCCAGTTGCGCGTAGGTGACGGTCTCGTCCCGCGGCCACTTCGGCAGCAGCGACGTCGCCCGCCACAGCGGCGCGTAGACCTCGATCCGCCGCTTGCGCAGGTCGAGATCGATTTCGCCCGCGTATTTCCGGGTCTGCGCCAGACGGTCGCCCCAGACCTTGCCGAGCCATGCGGCGAGGCCGAGCACCAGCGCGCCGCCGCCGCCGATGGCGGCGAGCACCGCCAGGACCACGTCGAGCAGAGTGCCGCCGGCCATCGCGCCCTCCGCGCCCATGTCGATGCCTCCGGTGTCGTCCGTGAAGGAAAGACGGCAATCGGCGCCCGATGCGGCCGCGCCGGCGGATCGTCTATGCTCGACGGCCTCGCGATCCGGGTGCGCTGCGCATGAAACAGTTCGTCGTGACTCTGCTCGCCGTCCTCGTCGGCGGCTTCCTGGCGCTGCTGGCCTACGACCGGCTCGTGGTGCGACCGCGCGCCGCTGCGTCCGCGCCGGTCGCGCCCGGACCGCTCGCGACCATGCCAGGCGCTGCGTCAGAGGCCCCGACGCCGGCCTCCGCATCGGCGCCCGTGCCAGCGGCTGCGGCGACTGCGGACGAAGCCGCCGCAACGCCGCCGATCAGCGACAACGAGCGCGCCGCACTGATAATGGACGCCGTGCGCCGCGCGACGATGTTCCGGGTGGCGCTGACCGAGTACCACCAGACCAACGGCCGCTGGCCGCGCGACGTCGACGAGGCCGGCCTGCCGGTGTCCGAGGAGACCCGGGGCGGGGCGGTGCAGGGGATCGAACTCGGCCCGCAGGGCACGGTCACCGTGCGGCTGGACTCGCGGTTCGGCCGCGACGGCGCGATCGTGCTCACCCCGGACGCGCAGGGCGCGACCGGCGCCCTGGACTGGCGCTGCGAAGTCCGCGGCGACGCGGCTCTGCGCAAGGCCCTGCCGCGCTGCGGCTGAGGGCGCTGCGGCGTCACCCGCGTCGGGATCGGCATTTCCGCATTGCCGCTGCGGACGAGCGGGGACGGCGACCGTCCCGCGCGGCTTCAGTGGCGGCGCACCAGCACCACGGTGATGTTGTCCGAGCCGCCGCCGTCCAGCGCCGCGGCGACCAGCCCGTCGACGCATTCCTGGGCGCTGCATTCGGTGTGCGCCAGCACCTGCGAGATGTCGCGGTCGTCGACTTCCTCGGTCAGGCCGTCGCTGCACAGCAGCAGTTGCATGCCCGGGCGCAGGTCGCCGGCGAGGGTCTCGACGTTGAGGTTGTGCGGCTCGGTGACGCCAAGCGCCTGGGTGACCACGTTGCGATGCGGATGGCTGCGCGCCTGGTCGACGGTGATCGCGCCCTGAGTGATCAGCTCCTGCACGTAGCTGTGGTCGTGCGAGAGTTGCGCGAGGTTGCCGTCGCGCCACAGGTAGGCGCGGCTGTCGCCGACCCACGCCACCTCGAAGCGATTGCCGACGACCCGCAGCGCGACCACGGTGGTGCCCATCGGCAGAGCGTCGCTGCGCTGGCGCGAGGCGCGGATGATCTCCTCGTCGGCGGTGCGGATCGCCTGCGCCAGCGAGGCGCCCTGGCGGATCTCGCGGACGATGGTCTCGCGCGCGAGCGCGCTGGCGACTTCCCCGTATTCGTGCCCGCCCATCCCGTCGGCGACCAGCCACAGCCCGAGGTCGCTGTCACCGTAGTAGGTGTCCTCGTTGAGCTCGCGACGCAGTCCGGCGTGGGTCAGGTGCCCGAATTCGATCATGCGGCGGCCGTGGGGAAGGGAATCAGCCATGGTTTGGAGGGTATACGGATTTTCCGGAACGAACCGGACGGACGGTCGCATCGGGAGCGTGCGGGAGGGGGCCATGACGACGTGCGATGCATCGCGTGCATCGAAGCGGCCGGGACTTCGATGGCATGAAGTCCATGGCGGGCAGTCGATGGGCGCGGCGATCGCGTCGTGCATCGCCGTGCGCAGAGGGTGCCTGCAAAGGACCGTGAGATCAATCGGTTGTCGCGTCTCCGAGCCGCGCCGCCGCGCGCACCCCGCGCGCGCGGGACGACGAGCGCCCGATCATCGTTGGCGCAGCGCGGATGCGTCGCTCAGCCGGGCCGGCCGTCGGCGCGCGGCGTGAGGTAGATCCACAGATTCCTGGCCACCCACGGCAGGAACGCGACCAGCCAGCCCGCGGCGCTGATCGCCCACCACAGCGGCGGATCGGGCATCAGGTCCGCGGCCAGCCGGACCAGCGCGACGAGGTTCATGCCGATGAAGGCGAAGGCGCCGAGCGGACCGAGCACCAGGGGACGCCCCGAATGCCCGGCGGTCACCCGGGTGACCATCGCCACCAGCAGGGTGCCGAAACAGCCGACCGCAAGCGCGTGCAGCGGCAGCCGGCCCAGTCCGGGGCCGAGCCCGAGGCCCTGGAGGATGCCGTCGCAGGCGTACAGGGTCATCGCCAGTGGCCACCACGACAGACCGACGAACAGCACCGCCAGCAGCGGCGGCATCCTGCCGCGCGGCCACCAGCGCGACAGCACGACCAGTCCCAGTCCGGCGAGGGCGGCGTCGGCGACGCCGCGCAGCAGCGGCAGTCCGGCCAGTTCGGCCAGCACGTGCACCGCGGTCAGCGCCCACAGCACGCGCAGGATCCACGCCGGACGCCACGGCGCGTATCCCGGGATCACGTTGCCGGCGAAGAACGGGAAGACGCGATGGGCGACCGTCGCGTAGATCGGCATCAGCACGCCGACGCTGCCGATCGCCGCCATCTTCTGCAGCCACCACGGCGAGCCGCCGTGCAGCCAAACGCCGAAGGCGACCACGCCGGCCAGTCCGACCAGCAGCGCGGCGAACGCCGAGCGCGCGTGCAGGTCGGGCCGTTTCGCCTTGACCAGCCAGCCGGCGAGGATCGCCATCGCGCCGAGCCAGCCGGCGCAGGTGTAGACCCAGCCGAAGTACAGCAGCAGCGCCGAGCCGGTGAACGCCGCGGCGAGCGTCGTCGCCTGGCCGAGCAGGAGGCCGAGGCCGACCGGCAGGTAGTGCCAGCGGGCCGCCTCGCCCAGCCCCATCCAGCGCGGGAACACGGTCAGCAGGAAGCCGAAGATGAAGGCCGGCAGCACCTGGTACTGCATCAGGAACGCGTGCAGCCACAGCGGCGGGAGCCGCGGCTGGACCGCGGTGGAAAGCCCGGCGAGATGCGCGAACCACCAGGCCATCGCGGCGATCACGTTGATCGCACCGATGAAGAACATGACCCGGTGCGGCGCGGCCGTGAACGGCAGGACGCCGGGAAAGCGTGGGAGGGAAGCCATGGCGGGGCGGGAAATCGGGATCGCCCGCAGGCTAACGTCCATCGCCGCGCCTGCCCCTGACCCAAGTCAACCGGAACGGTCTTCGCCAGCGGATCGCGAGCAGCGGGCCGCGGGCGCACGCCATGCCCACGCGCAGCGAAGAAGCGTCGCGACGGGAGGCGATGGCGTCGATGCGGGTCGGGACGTCGGCCGGGGCGCGTGCAGGAGACGCTTCGGCGGGTCCGCGTTGCCGGCGTTGCACCAGCATGGTCGCGGGGCCGGTGGCGACGCGGACCGTAGCCGCCGGATCCCGACGGAGCGGGGGACGGCGTTACGGCGAAAGTGGCGGAGAGGGAGGGATTCGAACCCTCGGTACGCTATTAACGTACGCCTGATTTCGAGTCAGGTACATTCAACCGCTCTGCCACCTCTCCGGAAGGGGCTGCCGCGCGGGCCGTCGGGCCCCACGCTGCGGGGGCGCCATCATACCGAGGCCGGGCGCCCGCCGACAAGGCGCGTACACTGGGCGCCGTCTTCCCGCTCCCCGTCCCGCCCGCCATGTCCGAAATCCTCGTCCCCGTTTCCTTCGGCGAACTGCTCGACAAGATCGCGATCCTGCAGATCAAGTCCGAACGCATGACCGACCCGGCCAAGCTGGCCAACGTGCGCAACGAACTCTCGGCGCTGGAGAAGACCTGGATGGCGCACCCGGCCGCGGGCCACGACATCGCCCGCCTGCGCGCCGAGCTCAAGGCCGTGAACGAGCGCCTGTGGGTGATCGAGGACGACATCCGCATCAAGGAGAAGGCGCAGGCCTTCGACGAGGAGTTCGTGCGCCTCGCCCGCAGCGTGTACTTCGAGAACGACGAGCGCGCGCGGATCAAGAAGGACATCAACCTCGCCCTCGGCTCGTCCTACGTCGAGGAAAAGTCCTACCAGGATTACCGCGCCGGGCACGCCGCGCCCTGAAGCGGGGCGGTTGCGCACGGGCCCCGGCCCCTTTCGCCGGCGGTCCCGCCGATCCGCTCGCCGTGGACATCTCGCCCGGCCTCGCGGTTTCCCCCTGCCTGGCTCCACAGCCTGCCGCCGAACGCACCCCTCCTCTCGATTCGAGGGCGGAGCGATCGTGCCCGGGTCCCCGGCCGTCCCCGCGACGCGGAGGCGAAGATCATGCCGTGGACACGAGCGATCACCCCCCGTCCGGCACCATGTGGCTGGCCGAATCCGCTGTGATCGGCGTCTCGTTTGCGCACACTTTGCTAACTGACAACATTGCTCACCCTGACAACGAAATTCACGCTACCCAGTTCACTATCGGTAGCGGCTTGCACATTGCATGGCGTGAATCCCGGTGTTTTCCGGTGTAGGTGACCGGGATTGGCCGAATTCCGGTCGAGGGGTGGCTTCACAACGTCATCGAGCACGCCTACCTTTGGTCCCGCACGACACGGATCGCGTCGGTCCCCGCAAGAGGACCCCGGATCCCGGAGCTTCCGCCCGCCGGAAGTCGCCGCAGGCATAAGGAGATGCCACGTGCTGGCCCCGCAAGGGGCGGCGCGATCCTCTGGACCAGGGTCGCGTTCGTTCGGCGCAGGATGCGCCAACGGCCTGGAAGGACCCGCCATCGGATGGATCCGATGGGCAGAACACGGTCGAAGCGCGGTGACCATGGACGGAAACCGCCTCGACGACCCGGATCGGACCCAGCCCCCGCGGAGCGCCAGCCCGCGGGGGTTTCTCGCTGCGGCGGCCACGGGGCCGGAACGCGCGCCGGCGGCGTGCGCTCAGGCGCCGGCGCGGAAGGCCCGGTAGCGTTCGAACGCGGCGATGCCGTCCTCGACCGTCACCAGGTCCATCACCCCGTCGTGTTCGATCTTCGTCCCCCATTTCAGCTCGGCGGCCGGGCGGCCGCGGTACTTGCGCGCGGCGGCGTCGTAGCGATCGACGCAGAAGCGCACGTCCGAGTAGGGGCCGCTGCGGCGCGGGTTGCTGGCGGCGTGCAGGCCCAGGACCTTCGTCCCCATCGCGTTGGCGATGTGCATCGGGCCGGAGTCGGGGGTCATCAGCAGGTCGGCGCGGGCGAGCAGGGCAGGCAGTTGCTTGAGCGTGTCCTTGCCGACCAGGTCGAGCACCGCGCCCGCGCCGCCCGCCTGCGCGGGCGGGCGCATGGCCGCGAGGATCGCGTCGGCGGTGTCGCGCTCCAGCGCGCTGCGGCCGCCGAGCAGCGCCACCCGCCAGCCCTGGTCGCGGGCGTGGTCGGCGACCGCGGCATAGCGCTCGGCGCGCCAGTTGCGCAGGGCGTGGCTGGAGCACGGCGAGATCGCCAGGGTCGGCACGCCGTCGTCCGGCCACTGCGCGCGGGCCCAGGCGTGGGCGTCCTCCGGCACCGGCAGGTCCCAGGCCACCTCGGTCTGGCGCAGCCCCAGCGGTTCGCAGAAGCTGCCGAGCGCGTCCAGTACGTGGATGCCCGGCCGGTCGGGGATGCGCTCGTTGATGAACAACCCGTGCAGGTCCTTCGAGCGCGCGCGGTCGTAGCCGATCCGCCGCCGCGCCGGCAGGAACGCCGACAGCAGGTTGGCGCGCGCCGCCACCTGCATCTGCAGCAGCGCGTCGAAACGGCGCCCGGCCAGCGCGCGACGCAGCGCCCGCATGCCGGCTAGGCCGGTCTTCTTGTCGTAGACCAGGAACGTCACGCCCGGCAGGCCATCGAGCAGTTTCTGCTCGCCGCGGCCGATCACCCAGGTCAGCGCGACCTCGGGCCAGGCGGCGCGCAGGGTGCGCACCAGCGGCAGGACGTGGGTCACATCGCCGAGCGCGGACAGGCGGAGGAGGCAGATCGATTGGGGTCTGGCGGCGTGCAATTGATAGACTCGGAAGATGGTCGCCTTCGACGCCAGCGAAAGCCTGACGCCCTTCCGCAGCGCGGACGGATCCGGACCGGGTGGTGCGATTCTGTTCGACGCCTCGCTGCTGCGGCAAGCCGGCGCGAAGTCGGTGCTGCCGCTGTGGTTCGATCCGGCGTGGTGGGGCGACCGCGCCGAACGGGTCGGCAGCGGCGGCCGCGGCGGCGCGTGGTTCCTCGACGGCAGCCCGGGCGCGGGCACGAAACATCCCGCCATCGGCCCGGCGGTCCTGCGCCTGTACCTGCGCGGCGGACTGGTCGCGAAACTCACCCGGGCCCGCTATCTGTGGCGCGGCGCGAATCGCACCCGCAGCTTCGCCGAATTCCGGCTGCTGCGGGAGGCGCAGCGCCGCAAGCTGCCGGTGCCGCAGCCGATCGCCGCCATCTACTGGCGCGAAGGCCCGTGGTACTACGCCGGCATCCTGCTGGAACGGCTGGAAGGCGTCACCTCGCTGGCCGACCTCGCCGCCGCCCTCGGCGCGGGGGCGCCGTGGGCCCAGGCGGGCAAGCTGATCGCCCGGCTGCATCGCGGCGGGCTGGACCACGCCGACCTCAACGCCCACAACCTGCTGTTCGACGCCGCCGGCAGGGGCTGGGCGATCGACCTGGACCGCGGCACGCTGCGCATCCCGGCCACCGGCTGGCGCGAGAAGAACCTCGCGCGCCTGCACCGCTCGCTGCACAAGCTGCGCGGCGCGCGCAGCGAGGCCGAGGTCGACCGGGATTACGCCACGCTCCGCGCCGCGTACGATGCGCAGTGGCAGCGCGGGACATAGGCACGACGACATGACGTGGGCTTTGCGGTTCCAGGGCGTCGGCAACGCGTCCGCGGTCGAACTGGGTTCGGCGATGGCGACGATCGAGCGCCACGGCCGCCCGTGGCTGACCATCGACTGCGGCGCGGAAGGGCTCAGCGCCTACCTCGCGCACTACGGCGAGGCGCCGCGGGCGCTGTTCGTCACCCATACCCACCTCGACCACGTCGCCGGCTTCGAGCGCCTGTTCGTCGACGCGATGTTCGGCGGCCACGGCGAACGGCCGCGCCTGTACGTGCCCGCGCCGCTGGTGCCCCTGCTGCACCAGCGCGTCGGCGACTACCCGAACGTGCTGGCCGAGGGCGGCGCCAACTTCTGGGACGCCTTCCAGGTGATCCCGGTCGGCGACGCCTTCTGGCACGACGGCGTGCGCCTGGAGACCTTCGAGACCCGCCACCACTGGCCGCGCACCGCCTGGGGCCTGCGCCTGCGCGGCAGCGTGGCCTGGACCGGCGACACCCGGCCGATCCCCGAGGCGCTGGCGAAGATGGCCGACGCCGGCGAACTCGTCGCCCACGACTGCGCGCTGCGCGGCAACCCGTCGCACAGCGGCATCGAGGACCTCGAACGCGAATACGATCCCGACCTGCTGTCGCGCTGCGTGCTCTACCACTACGCCAGCCGCGCCGACGGCCAGGCGCTGAAGGCGCGCGGCTACCGGGTCGCCGATCCGGGCGAGGTCCTGCCGCTGGCCGAACCCACCGCCGCGCGGGCGGAACCGTTCGACGCAACCGGCGTCGCCGACGGCGCCTCCGTTCCGGCGTGAACCGCGTATCTTCCCGTCGATGAACGCCTTGCCGCGCCCCGCCGATGCATCGCGCGACGCCCTCGGGCGTCCGCTGCGCGACCTGCGCCTGTCGGTGATCGAGGCCTGCAATTTCCGCTGCCCGTACTGCATGCCGGCGGACCGCGTGCCGGACGACCACGGCCTCGATTCTGCGGCGCGGCTGTCGTTCGACGAGATCGAACGGCTCGTGCGCGGGTTCGCGCGCGCGGGCGTGCGCAAGCTGCGCCTCACCGGCGGCGAGCCGCTGCTGCGGCGCGGACTGCCGGACCTGGTCGCGCGACTGGCCGCGATCGACGGCCTCGATGACATCGCGCTGACCACCAACGGCAGCCTGCTGGCGAGCCAGGCCCGGGCGCTGCGCGACGCCGGGCTGCACCGGCTCACGGTCAGCCTCGACACGCTCGATCCGGCGCGCTTCGCCGCGCTCTCGGGCGGACGCGGCGACCTGGCCGGGGTGGTGCGCGGGCTCGACGCTGCCGGCGACGCCGGCTTCGCGCAGGTCAAGCTCAACTGCGTCGTCCAGCGCGGGGTCAACGACGCCGACGTGCTGCCGCTGGTCGCCTTCGCCCGCGAGCGCGGCCACGTCATGCGCTTCATCGAGTACATGGACGTCGGCACCTGCAACGGCTGGGACGCCACCCGCGTGGTGCCCTCGGCCGACCTGCGCGACGCGATCCACGCGCGCTGGCCGCTGCATGCGCTCGATCCGCAATACCGCGGCGAAGTGGCCGCGCGCTACGGTTTCGACGACGGCGCCGGCGAGGTCGGCTTCGTCAGCTCGATCAGCGCGCCGTTCTGCGGCGACTGCCACCGCGCCCGCGTGTCCGCCGACGGCCGCCTGTTCACCTGCCTGTTCGCCGCCGACGGCGCCGACCTGCGTCCGTGGCTGGGCGACGACGCCGGCTTCGATCGCCGCCTGGCCGATCTGTGGCAGGCCCGCGGCGATCGCTACAGCGAACTGCGCGCCGGTCCGCGTCCGTCGCGACGCCGGGTCGAAATGTTCCTGGTGGGCGGGTGAGCATGTCGAAACGGTCGAAATCGTCGCTCACCCACCTCGATGCCGATGGCCGCCCGGCGATGGTCGACGTGTCCGCCAAGGCCGCGACCGCGCGCGCGGCCACCGCGGAATGCCGCGTCGTGTTCCCGGCGTCGGTCGCCGCGCAATTGCGCGGGAACGGACTGAGGAGCGCGAAGGGCGGGGTGGTCGACACCGCGGTCGTCGCCGGCACGCTGGCGGTCAAGCGCACCCACGAACTGATCCCGTTCTGCCATCCGCTGCCGATCGACGGCATCCGCTTCGCGATCGACTGGAAGACCGCGCGCGCGCTGGAGATCGTCTGCACCGTGAAGACCGTGCATCGCACCGGCGTCGAGATGGAGGCGCTGACCGGCGCTACCGTGGCCGCACTGACCGTCTACGACATGTGCAAGGCGCTGTCGCACGCGATCGTGCTGGGCCCGGCGAAGCTGCGCGGCAAGCGCGGCGGCAAGCGCGATGTCGGCGTGGTCGAGGACGCGACGCGATGACCGCGGTGACGGTGCTGTATTTCGCGAGCCTGCGCGACGCCGCGGGGGTCGATCGCGAAACCGTGGCGCACGACGGCGACCTGCGGGCGCTGTACGCCGCCCTGCGGGAACGGCATGGCTTCGCGCTGCCGGTCGAACGCCTCCGCGTGGCGATCGACGGCGCGTTCGCGCGCTGGGACGACGTGCCGGGCGAGGGCGCCGAAGTCGCGTTCATCCCGCCGGTGTCGGGCGGGTGAGCGGCCACGTTTGCGCGGCACTGCCGCGCATGACCGCGAACGCCCGTCCATGGCAGGGCGGGCCGAGCGGTCCGCAAGCCCGCGCGTTCGCGCCACGGATGGCAACACATCCAGCACCCGAGGGATGTCCCGCATGACCCGCTTCGCCATCGCCGACGCCCCGTTCGAGATCGCGCCGCTGCGCGCGCGTCTGCTGCGCGCGGAGGCGGGCGCCTACGCGAGCTTCGAGGGCTGGGTGCGCGACCACAACGACGGTCGTGCCGCGCTCGGCCTGCGCTACGAGGCCTACGTCGCGCTGGCCGAGGCCGAAGGCGCGCGGATCGTTGACGAGGCGTTCGAACGCTTCGCCATCGCCGATGCGGCGTGCGTGCACCGCGTCGGCGAACTGGCCGTCGGCGACCTCGCGGTCTGGGTCGGCGTCAGCGCCGCGCACCGCGACGCCGCGTTCGCGGCCTGCCGCTGGATCATCGACGAAACGAAGGCGCGGGTGCCGATCTGGAAGCACGAACGCTACGCCGAGGGCGATGCGGCGTGGCTGCATCCGCGCCAGCCCGGCGAGGAATAGCGGGCGACATTCGGGCCGTCGCCACGGCCGACGCGCACGATGCAGCGCGGTTCATGCGGCGCCTCGCTCGGGACACGCGGGTCGTTCGCTGCGTCCGCATGGAAGAATGGGGGCGACGGCCGATCTTCCGCCTTCGGCGAGTCGGGGGACTGAAGTTCGCACCGCGATCTTCGGGATGCATGGGCGTCGCCCATGAATGGCGATGGCCCCGCCGACTGACCTCGGCGCCCGCATCAGTCGATACCGTTGCTGCCTTCCGGCCCTGGCGGGGTTTTCGACCTAGCGTCGCGAGGGGCCGACGGGGCCACCATAGACGTTGCGTCTGTTGCGACGCATCACTTGCGGAATTTGGCGGAGAGAGGGGGATGGGATCGACTTCGATCCTAAGCCCTTGATTCTCCTAGAGGAGACAAACCAAGAGTGTGTCCTGTCTTGTGTCCGCACATTGTAGCCTGCCGGTGACCTTCGCCGCTAGATGGCCAGCCATCGAAACAAGGAAATTTTCCTTCCCTTGGAAATGCCTGCGGAACGCTTTTGGTGTTTCACGGCGTGCCACTCGATAACCCTGCCAACAAGTCAAGTTCTCAATTAGCGATTTTCTGACGTCTATTGACTAAGAGCTCGGATTTGAGGCCTCGCAAAATAGCGGTAAACAATGCGAACACCTCTCGCTCTTTTCGGCAATCCACCTACTGGACCGCCAGTCAAATTGACCATAATCGAGTAGGCGAAAGGCGATCGAATAATGCTAATTCCGCTGACTCGAGCGACCTTAGAAACGATTTCGTAGACGAGAGGCTTCACCTCATCGGCAGTCTCATATGAAGCGAAGAAATGAAATTTTTTCATAGCATGAACTTAGCAAAAAAAATTGAATCGTCTATATCTCAAGCTGAAAATGACTAAAAACATCTAATAGGTTGTTAGCATAAGTAACGTCAGTTCTGAACATCCGAGTGGAAAGCGCTGTGCCTGAAAATATAAGGCCGAATGCTACTCCATCTTCATCAAAGACTACCGATCCACTGTCCCCGCTAGCTGAAAATGGCCGGAGTATTCTATCGCCTACGATTTCCATGCATCTACCGAAGATTGCAGTTTTTCCATCGAAATCAATCTCAAGTCTATCGACTTTCTCTGATTTCACATATCCGGATGTAAGGCATGTTGTTCTTCCAATCTTGTAAACTTTCTTCTTATTTTTAAGTAACGAAGTGGATCTCGGTGGTTTGCCAACGCTTAGTATTTTTAATTTATTTTTTGAAAAAGGCGCGCAAACAGAATTGTCACTGATTGAAATTCCTTCGTGAATTTCTGCGATCGCGGCATCGGTGTGGTTTGTATTTCCAGTGAAGTCAATCGGGCTGGATTCTAAAAGTGAGCCAATAGCGTCTAGGTTGCAGCCATTGCCATATGGACCTGGCTGATAGATTTCACTCGAGCCAGATCCCTTCATGTCTTCAAGTATATGTCGGCAGGATAGTATGACTCGCTTCTGATGGATTTTTGACCAAGGAAAAAGACCAATTGATCCGGCATTGACATTTTGATTTGCGATACTGCTACCAATTAACAACGGGCGGAAGCGCTTGGTCATCGGCATTGAAGTGGCGAATCTGCTGCGGATCGATAGCCTTTCCAAAATTCCTATGTCTACTTCTCCGCGCGCCCTCCGCGCAATTTCACTAATGATGCCTACGTGATTTTCTAACACTCTTGGATGTTGAATTCTCACTGCCAAGCTGAAGTCATTAGGAGTGTCTGTGTGACAGATACCAAGTGCGATCGGAAGCGTTCCTTCACTTTTTCTTGGATGCGATGAAGTTCGCTTTCCAAAGGCCGTGTGCCTTTGCCCTGATGTTGGATTATCTGGTTTGAGAATTAATTCTCGAAAAATTTCTTCTTTCAGATTCTCAACGGATTCGTATTTCATTCCATGAAATTCCTAGTCAGTAATGTTTTATACTAATTTTGTCTCGCCTACTCGCCTGTCTTTTAACTCCTTGTTACATGTTACCGGCACCGTCATCACAAAGCGAATTCCGCCTCTTCTATGTATGATTAGTCCGGCCTGCGCCTGTCAGTTAGCTTGCCCAAGCTTCTAGGCTCACTTCCACCTCTCCACTCCCATTCGCCCCCTTGATGATCAAGTAATATTCGCCTTCCTCGACGTCAGCAGTGAAAAGGTCCGCGCACATCGGCTTGGCCTTCGAGATAGCCCGTCCCTTCGCGTCGAACAGCTGGTAAGCAGGCTTCGACCCGTCGACCTCTTCGGCGACGCAAGACAGGTTGTTGGAGATGACGTTCAAGAAGACTGGCGGGTCGCCGCGCTTCGCATCGATTCGATAGGTGCGCTGCTCGCCGGCACCGATGCTCACGTCGAAGCGCTTTCCGTTCGGCAACGTCTGTAGTGGATTGGCGATGTCTGGCGTGAACAGGGCCGGGTATGTGCCCAACGGCGCCGCCTTGGGCTCTGGAGATGGCTTTGGGGAAGCAGCAGGGAGCGGCAGGTGCGACACCAGGAACTCCTTGGACCCGGTCCAGCCAGATCGAACGCACACGCTTCCAGACGGTCGGCCGGCACCCCTGCGGCGGCGCACGCAGCACGCGCGTTCTCCAGGACCTCGCGCGTCGGCTTGGCCGGCTTTTCCGGAAACCCGCGCAGGCCGAGAGTTGCCAGCGACTCGCCCGGACCGTAGTCGAACAGGCTCTCCTTGGCTCGAATGCGCCAGCCGGCGACGAACGCGTCCCCCTACTTGGGGTTCGCGAGTTGTCCTTGCCGACCGTCCATGCCGATGAGCGCCCCATCCGACTTGCTGGACGCTTGGCCGATGAGGCCCCGATCGGTCGCCGTGGAGGTTCCACGCGCCCAGTTCGTCTCAACGTCGAACCAGCTGCTCCTCAGGTGTATCCGCAGCGTCCGCCCGTTGCGCCACATGACGGCCACCTGGGACGGCCGCTCCCGCGGGCCCCAGATGCCCACCACTGCGTCCTGTCCGAGCGCCTGTTGATGGAAACGGCCGGTCCACGCCAAGACCTTGCCGTCGATCAACACCCGGCCGTCCAGGTAGACGCCCACGCGGTGCGCGTCCACCTGGGCGGCGATCGCGCCGATTGCTGCCACCTGTCGGCTCTGGCACCGCGGCACCTGCCGCACTTGAACGTGCGTGCCGTCCGACGCCTCGAGCAGCCAGAACTCTCCGGCGCGCCGCGTGGAGAGGGTTTGTCCGCCGGACAGCCGGTAGTGCGGCTCGCCGATACAGGTGGGCTGCCCGGCCGGGCGGTGGTTCGAACCTCCCGCGCGATCGCGGTCGATGGATCCTTGGCCGCTGGCACCGTCGTGGCCGGTGGGGCTGTAGTAGGCTGTGACGGGGAGAATCAGGCTGCATGCGGAGCGGGCGAGGGGGTAGATGCTTTGGTAAAGCAGGCTGCAGGCCAAGCTGACCAAATCTGCTCCGCTAAGATAGCGCCCGGTGCATCTTGATTGTGGCTTAATCTCGTTAGCAAAGAGATCTCGGGGAGCAGGATATGGAACGTCTTATTTTTGCAGTGATCCACTCGCTTGAGAAAGAAGCGCAATCGAACCTGGCACAGATCCGGCATGCGCCGGCTCCTTTGGATGTGAACATTCCCCAGGTTCTATCCCTCGCTGAACAGCTGTCGCGTCTCGTCGGGCGAGATGGGAGCACCGTATTCTGGGGTCAGTTCGGTGCAAACAATCGAGAAGGGATGTTTCCAGGGGCTGTTGAGAACCTGACGGCGAGCATTGATTTGGCGACGTTCCTGAAAGTGAGTGAGGTCGCTATGGCCGAACTCGCCGCCGCAGCGCGCAATGAACGGCTGGCAACGGGAGGTTTCGTATGCTTCGTAGTCTATGAAGTAGGCGGTAGCCAGTTTCTCCTCGTGGCTATGATTAAACAGCGAGGGGCACTTACTTTGTCAGACGATATGGTTCCCGTAGAGATTCAGGAGATTGATTTATCCAAGCTCCACCAGGCTGCACGAGTCAACTTGGGTCGGTATGAGGAGTTCCTGTCTCGCGGCCCTGATGTGGTTGATGCGGAGGAGGCGGAAAGGACTTACTTGTGCTTCATAAATAAAGGATCGCGCAACGACGTGGCCAAATATTTCATTGAGGCTCTTGGTTGCGAAAAAGGTGTGTCCTCCACGCGCGCTACGCGCTCCGCCGTGGATGCAGTAAAAAAGTTTGTTTCGTCCAAACCTGAGATCAAGGCGCACGCGCGCAAGGTGCGCCGAGCTGTTATTGATCACATGGCCGCTTTGCCGGATGGTGCGACGATGACCGTCGGCACGCTGGTCTCTGTGGTCCGAGTGACATTAGGAGACGATCACAGCGAGCATCTTGAAGAGCTTAGTGCCTATCTCAACGGTGAAGACGCGCAGGTTCCGCACTCGTTTGTGGTCAGTGCTCAATACATCAAGTCCGTTACGCGAATCACGGCGCAAGCGGATGGCTGGAAGTTGTCTTTCGAAGACACGGAGATAAGCGAAACAGAAGGTCCACTCATCTATAGCCGAGAGGAAAAGTCGCTCAGGATTCGACGTCTACCGGACGAGACGATCAAAAAGATCGAAGCCACATTGGATCAGCGCGCATAGGAGCATGGGTGGTGTTCGAGCGAGTCGTCAATCTCTACCGGAAAAGCGGACGTCCAATCGTCGAAGAGGGCGCTTTCTCGTTTGATGGTCCGGTAACGCCTGAACTTCGCGCGGCTATCGAGGCTTGTGAAGGTTTTTCTGCACCATCTGGCTATTTTGAGGAAGGCCCAGATTACACCCAAGACCAAGTGTCGTTCATTTGGCGCTTGTCAACCAATGAGTTTGGCCGATTTTATCGAGACGTCTACGATTTTATCGAAGGCTCTGAAAAACTTAGTGCCGGACAAATACCTGAGAACTATTACCTCATCCAGGAAGATATCCACGGCGGCGTTGATTCCCCTACGCAAGAACTTGACGTGGCGTTGGCAGTCAGCAGGATGATTGGTGGGTTGGCAAAGCTCTCGCTCAGCAGTTCAGCGTTTGATTCCGGCCGCAGGAAATTGCTGTTCGTTCTCCCGGCAGCCGCCGATGTTGCTCCGCGCACGGTAGAGATTGACACGACCATTACACGAGCGTGTTTGCATGCGGACAAGCCTGACGTCACGCTTTTGGAAGCCATGACGGCCGAAGAGGGGGGGCGGCTGCACATCAACGAGCATCGGCAACTCTTCAGGATCTCGATAGCAAGCGTGTTGGCAAGGAAGCGCGAAGAAGTATCGGAAAGTTCGTTCCAATTTTTGGTGTGCTCGTGGGCCGAAGTGCTCAAGACGTATCAGATGAATGCGGATTGCTACGTCCAGAAGTTCTCATTTGAAAAGCTTCGTGGCGAAGTGGCGCGCATTGAGTTGGATTACGCCACGCGAATGGCCGCGGTGCTGGGAGATGGATCGGGGAAGATTCTAGCGCTTCCCATATCGTTAGGCGGCTTAGCGGGAGTATGGGCAACTACCGACGTGTTCACGGCGCTTGGCTTGGTCTTAGGTCTGGTGTTGGTCTCTCTGCTGTTAAGCGGTCTATTGCACAACCAAAAGCTCGCTTCTGCGCGTGTGGAGGCAGGTTTCGCTCTAGCCATGGGTGATATTGACGGCAGTCTGGCGAAGTATCCGCAGTCTTTGCAGTCGGCCATTGCCCAAGCAAAAAAGGGGTTTGCACGCCAACTTACCTTTTTACGCAAAGTGCATAGCATAGTTCATCCTTTGGCTTGGCTTCCGCCCATCATCGGCTCCATGATGGTTGTGCTGAAGTTTGGGATGAACTCGTTGTATGCGATCGTTCCGGCCTTGCTTGTTTGCATCGTGGTGTTCTTCTATATGCGCGAACGAAAAGACCGGTCGACGGGTCGTTAAAGAAGCTCTTTTCCGGCTTGGTGAGGGTAGGGTTGCCAGGCGACCCACGTCGAGTGTTAATTCATAGGAATTTGGCCGACCTTGGTGAGGAAAAGAAGAAACTGGAATGACGACCAGGTGGGCCAGAATTGAAGTTGGCGAAAGAGATTGTCCTTGCACTGTCAGGGCCGAACGTTTCGGGATTCGAAAATGTGTCTGGTCGATGAGTTGGCCTAGCCATTCTCCCCGCCTCGCTTAGGTGCCTTAGTGGATTTAGCTACCTTTCGCAATTCGTTTGTCGCCGCAATAGCTGCGGGCACGTTGCTTTGGGACACAGCGGTTGCCAGCGCTATGACAGCCGCGAAAATCGCAATGCCATCCTTGAGCTTTTTCACCTCAGCAATTCGAGCGTTTGCTTCCTCGATTGCTTCCTCGATGCGTGCACCGGCATTAGAAACCTCGCGCACCACGTTCGACAGATCCTGCGCCACGATGTTCGTTGCAATCGTGCGAATTTCGGTCTCGCGACCTACGTTATCGATGTAGTCATTAAGCGTGATTTTGCCTGCCTCATACGCAGCATCGTTGTGAACCTTGATGGCATTCGCAGTGTCGTGCAAGAGGTTTGCCAAAACGAACGCAGGCCGCTGTTCGGGAGTGAGTTTAGACGCCATGGCAGATGATCTCCTGGGGCTACAGTTGGGCAAGGCTCTTACGCACTGACTTAAGATCGGCGGCTGCTTGACGCAGCAACGTCTTGACCTCCTTCCGGTCAAGATGATCGATGTTCTCCATCAACTTCTGATGCGTTTCACGAACCTTCGCAAGGCCCTGCGCGGCAACTTGCTGACGCTTCATTGCCTCGGCTTGAGCGGCGCGATCAGCAGTCGAAGAACGGCGCAGCAGGGTGGTGATGACTTCCCGCCGCTCCGGGGTTACTTCCGTGCCGCCGGCAAGTTTTGACCTCCAGGCGGCTTCTCGCACCCTGTCAAAAGCTGCTGTGTTATTTGCTTCCTCCATGAAGGTGAAGCCATAAGCAGCGGTTGCGACCTGCATGGCCTCCAGGAGTCGGTCCATGTCAGCTCCGTAGGTGCGAACCATTCGACGGACGTCACGAGCTTGCTTCGCGGCAGTCGCCCAACTGGCGACGCGCTTGACGATGTTGCCGTAGGCCGCAACGTGCTCGGATGTGAGATTCAGCTGCTTAGACTCGGCGATGGCCCCGGTCACCTCATCGATCTCGGGGGACAGCTCATAAGCATCCTCGTCGGCCAGACTAGCGAGCGCAGCCATGTAGCCAGTGGTGACCGCATGCAGCTTCAGCAGTGACTCTTTGTCCCGCGCCGTCGTAGCTTGGAGTTCCAGGAGTCCGCGTCGCGTGCCATCAAATGCAGAGGACGCGGGCACCTCTGCCAATTGGCGCTCTGCGCTGGTGACGTAGCGTTGCGTCACCACCTTGTAATCCGTCAAGTCCGCGGACGTCGCGGCGAACTCGCGAACCGCGCCGAGGTTGGTACAGCCCGATGTCGCCACGGCAAGGGCGACCAGATATGGCAGGAAAGCGGATCGGCCCATAACGAACTCTCCTTGTAAGGCAGCAAATGTATGGGGGCCAGGGACGACGAGATGAGCGCTGACCATCGGACACGCTAACCGCCGTGTCTGGGCGCAATTTGCGTAGAAACGCTAACGACCAGCAATCCCAATCATTCTCGATCGAACTATAAAAAGCGATAGCTCTTGTCGATTGGCAATGCGTGACCCCGTCACATCTATACTCCTCCCGTGAAAAATTTCCAAGGTTTTCAGAGGGGGCGCATGAGCAAGAACATCTTGATTTTTGCCGACGGCACGGGACAAGCCGGTGGCCTTCGGCCTGATCAGCAGTTGAGCAACGTCTACAAGCTGTTCCGTGCCACACGAGTCGGACCGGATAGCCCCGTGGATCCTCGTCAACAGGTTGCGTTCTATGATCCCGGCATTGGCACGACCAGCGCCTCGGGCGTAGTGCGTCTGGGGGCATGGGACTTGGTGCGCGCATTGGTGAGCCAGGCAGTGGGCCTTGGCTTCAGCGGCAACGTGATTGACTGCTATGAAGCCATCCTCAAGAGCTATGAACCAGGTGACCGGATCTACCTGTTCGGCTTCAGCCGAGGCGGTTACACGGTGCGCGCACTAGCCAATGTCTTGAACCTGTGCGGCGTCCCTAGGAAAGATGGAAACGGCAAGCCACTTCCGCGCGCAGGGCGGCGCCTTCGTGCGATAGCGACGGAGGCGGTTCGAAAAGTCTATGAGCACGGCGCCGGTTCGCCTAGGGGAAAATACGAGATGCAGCGAGAAGAGCTGGCTAGGCGATTCCGGGCGAAGTATTCAGCGCCGGGAGATGAGAACCGGGCTGCGGACCACCCCGAGTTTGTGGGTGTTTTCGATGCCGTCGCTGCGCTCGGAATGCCAATGAGCAAGCGGATTCTGATTGTCGGTTTGGAATTGTTGCTTTTCGCAGCGCTGGGAGCCGGCCTTAGCTTACTGGGCCAGCAACATTCGCTGGCTTCAGCCCTGCGCTGGGCTGGTGCCTTTGCAATCATGGGAGGATGCATCGCAACCGTGCTGTTTGGATTGGCGACGATCCGCTGGGCACCGAGTGGCGTTCACCAAGGTGGTCTGTTCCACTTCGCATTCTGGCGCGGCGAGAACTATGATCGGTTCTTGGACCAGCGGATTCCCGTTGTGCGCCACGCCCTCGCGATCGACGAGACCCGTCAGCACTTCGGACGGGTCGAGTGGGGCAGCAAGACCAACAATGACGTGTTCCATAATGGGCGGCGTCATTTGTGGCAGTTGTGGTTCCCTGGTAATCACTCCGACATTGGGGGCAGCTATCCGGAGAACGAGTCTCGCCTCTCTGACATCACGTTGGCCTGGATGCTGCAAGAGGCGACGTTAGGCCCGAACCCTATCGTCGTGGACGAAAGCAAGCTAAAGCTGCATCCGGACCCGCTTGGGATGCAACATAGCGAGGTGTTTGCAGCCAAGAATGGCTCGAGGTTGCGAGCTCTATTTGGTTGGCCTGTGAAGAACCGAGCCATCAAATCAGATGCGGAACTCCACCCGGCGGTGTTGGAAAGGTTCTCCGCAGATGAGGTGTTGAATTGCGATCAATACGAGCCATATCGTCCGATATCGTTAGAGAAGCACGAGCAGTTGGTGGCGTTCTACGAGGACCCATCGATCGATCAATAGGTCTTGCATTGCACTTTGTTGCCTGATTGCACGTGCTGGCCGACGGGCGTTGAACGGCCCGTCATCGGATCTGGCTAGCCTGAGAAGAAGGCAATTTGTAGCGGCGCGCGTCTTGTGTGCGAATGGCCGAGTGGTCAAAGGTGGGAGAATTGCTTGTCGACGTTGAATTGGTGAGGCTATTGATCGAAATTGAAGTGTCGAACCCTCTCGTGAGACGCCAAAATCGCGAATCGAAGTGCGGACGGTGATGCATCTTCTAGGTCAACGATCCTCCGCAACATCGTGCGGGCGATGGCTTCAACATTGTCGACCAAGGAAACGCGCCTAAGCCCTGGTGTCCTTCTCCGACCGGGGGACGTTGCCTATCGCCTGCTATCGCTGAGGGACGACGGCATACACTCAAAAGAAAGCCCCCTTGCGGGGGCTCTCGATCGCGCTTCACTTCCAAGCCGCCCATGGGGCGGTGAACCGGGCAACACCCCCACGTGTGTGGGGAAAGATCCAATGCCGAAACGCTGGCTAATTGGGTCTTGCTACTGCGACTTTCTAAGCCACCCAGAGGGCGGTGAACACAGGGACACCCCCGCGGTTGCGGGGAAGACCGAATGCCGGAACGCTGGCAGGATCGGCTACTGCGATTTCTAAGCCACCCATAGGGCGGTGAACACGGGAACGCCCCCGCCGAAGCGGGGAACACACACCCCTGATATCCGGGGTCAACACACCCCGCTCACGCGGGGAAGACAACGCGTGTAGCCTACCCAACGGGGTAGGCGTAGTCAAGAGAATTTGCATTAAAATCAGAATGTTAGGTTATTTCGGAGCGTTGTTAGGCTGTTAGCAGCGAGGCGTTGAAGATCCGACCCAGGCGCTCCACAGGAACCCTCCCAGCACCGGCACCACGAGGTGGCACAGCGGCAGGATGCCGTAAGCCAGCGACATCGCGGTCGTGCGCAAGCCACCGCTCAGCGCTGGCTGGAACACCGCGAAGTAGGCCGCCGCGTGGGGCAGAGCGACCGACACCTACTGCGACGATCGCTCCCTGCCAAAATCCTTGCCGCTGGCCGCTGGCCGCTGGCCGCTGGCCGCTGGCCGCTGGCCGCTGGCCGCTGGCCGC
>Ga0136846_1233542_pt1 | contig 53149 bp, 40 predicted proteins | sample HopSoiMetagenom2_FD_96841 | JGI IMG/M metagenome (GOLD analysis project Ga0136846, IMG submission 96841) | Grasslands soil microbial communities from Hopland, California, USA - 2 Assembly 2016 (version 4) | ecosystem: Environmental > Terrestrial > Soil > Grasslands | place: USA: Hopland...
GAATTGCCCGGCGAGACGCGTGGTATCACCAAACCTCCGAGCCGCTGGTCGAAGGTCTCGATCGCTGCGATCTCGATTGGGCAGGAAGTGGGTGTTTCGCCGATTCAGCTTGCAGCGGTAATTTCAACGTTTGCCAATGATGGAGTGTACGTCCCGCCGCGCATTGTCGCTGGCACAGCACCTCCGCGAGCGGGCTTGCAAACAGTGGCATTTCATGCGGCGGAAGGGCGTCGGGTGATCTCCTCCTATACCGCGGCCGAGATGCGCTCCATGATGCAAAAGGTCGTGCTGGAAGGCACAGCGCGTAGGGCATCTCTTGATGGTTACAGCGCAGGCGGAAAGACGGGCACGGGCCAAAAGGTCGATCCTGCGACTGGGGCCTACTCAAAGACCAAGTACAACGCCACCTTCGCGGGTTTTGCGCCGTTGAACAACCCCCAGGTGGTGGTCACCGTGATTCTCGATTCGCCCGTCGGTCTGCATCAGGGCGGACAGGTTTCTGCCCCAGTCTTCCGCCGTGTCACCCAACAGGTTCTGGAGTATCTACACGTCCCCCACGACCTGCCGCTGGCGCCGAAATCTCAGCTGCTGATGGCGAAGGTCAAGGAGAACGATCTCGACGACGATACTCCGGATCATCCCGGAGAACCGCTCGAGACTGCGGAAGTGAACAATGGTACGTCAGACGCTGCAAAGCCGAATGTAGCGCGCGCGCCTTCGCCTGTGAGTGCTGATCGTGGCGCGAACGTGGTCCAAGCGGCTGTTCGCGAGCCATTGCCCGAATCCACCACGCCTTCGTCAGATGCATCTGCGCAGATCGCAGCGATTCCAGAAGCGCCGTTGCCCAAAACTGGAACGGTGGTCTTGGACGTTGAGCAAGGTGGTATCGAAGTGCCCTCGTTAGTTGGAAAAACCGTGCGGGGGGCTCTTGAGGCCGCGCAAGATGCAGGGTTGGAACTCGAGCCTGTGGGCAGCGGTGTAGCTCGGCAGCAGACTCCCGCAGCCGGAGCACATGTTCCAGCGGGAGCGCGGGTTACAGTGCAGTTTGGGCGTTAGATCAAAATCTTCTCCACGAGGGACACGCAGTTGCACAGATCGCTGGTGAACCTCTGTTTTTCTTTAGTTTGGCTTCTTTCGAGGCGCACTGCTTCAAAATGAATCTTCGGTAAAGAAAATCCACAAGGAACCCGGTCGGCAGGGAAGAGCAGAGCTATCCTCACGACGTACCTCAGGGTCAAAGACCGCTCACAAGCTGAGTTCAGAAGCTGAGTATGGGTCAACATCCAATGCGCAAGCGGAGATAGTAGCGTAGCTGGAACGGCCGCCCAGAGAGCAAACCAAAAGACGAGTTCGGCACATTTCGCCGATACGTGCATCGCCATATTTACCTCGGCGCTGACACATTTCCAGGATGCTCGGTGTTTCGTCAGTCAGACCCTTCGTAGCCGCACAGAACTTCACGGCGAATACCGCGTTTGACCCGCTGAAAAAGCGCGTGTTACGGTAATCAGTCAGACCATCCCCGGCAGGCCAGCCACTGCTCACGATTGAGGTTCGATTTGTTTCCGGTTGAAGCGCCCACCGCCCGCAAAACTGCGCTGAACTCGGTCCATCGCCAGATGGGGGCGAAGATGGTGGAGTTCAACGGCTGGGACATGCCGGTGGAATATCCCGCCGCGATCGGCGGCGGAATCATCGCCGAACACATGGCGGTTCGCACCGGCGTCGGCATCTTCGATGTGAGCCACATGGGCGACATCCGGCTAGCGGGACCGCAGGCGCTTGCGGCCGTTCAGCATATTTCCATGAACGATGCCTCAAAGCTGGCCGTTGGCCAGGCTCAGTATTCGGCTCTGCTCTATCCGCAGGGGACCTTCGTCGATGACGTCATTGTGCATCGTCTGGGCCAAGATGAATACTTGCTCGTCATCAACGCAGGAACTCGGGAGAAAGATTTCAACTGGGTGCGCGACAACACGCGGCAGTTTGACTGTGCTGTCGAGAACCTCTCGGACGATTACACGCAGATCGCGATCCAGGGACCGAAGGCGGTAAACCTACTTCAGAAACTTACGGATGCCGATCTTGGCGCGGTTAGATTCTACTGGGTGACGCGCGGCCCGCTTTGCGGATTGAGCAACATTCTCATGGGCCGCACCGGCTATACGGCTGAAGATGGATTCGAAATCTACATTCCTGCCGATGAGGCAACCAGCGCGCGTGTGTGGAACGAGATTTTTGCGGCTGGCCAGGAGTTCGGAGTTGTTCCTTGCGGCCTGGGCGCGCGCAACACGCTGCGCCTGGAAGGCAAGCTGCCTCTCTACGGGCATGAGATTTCCGATACGATTAACGTTTGGGAAGCGGGTCTGGATCGCTTCTGCAAGATGGAGAAGCCAGATTTTATTGGGCGCAATGCGCTGGAGAAGGCTAGAGCGGCGGGGCTGAAGCGTACGCTGGTTGGACTTGAGATGGTCGAGCGCGGGATTGCCCGGGACGGATACAAGGTGCTCGACGACTCGAGACGGGAAATTGGCTACGTCACCAGCGGCTCTCCGGCGCCATTTTTGAAGAAAAACATTGCGTTGGCGTATGCGCCACGGGAGTTTTCGGCAGTCGGCACCGCAGTAAGAGTACAGGTACGCAATCAGGGCGTGGGATCCATCGTGGTGCCCACACCATTTTATAGGCGTCCGAAAAGATAGCCGCGCTGTCCTCAACGCCGCAGCTGAGGCGAGACGCGCTCAGGACAGCCGGCAAGATGCGCGGCGTTGCGGTTCAGGAGCTAGAACGTTTTATGCCCTATCCCACAGATCGCAAATATACGAAAGAGCACGAGTGGATTCAGGTCAACGGCAATTCCGCAACAGTGGGGATAACCGACTACGCCCAGCAATCGCTGGGCGACATCGTGTTCGTGGAGACACCTAAAGTTGGCGCGGAGCTCACTGCGGGCAAGACGTTCGGTACGGTGGAGTCCGTCAAGGCCGTGTCCGATCTGTTCGCACCAGCCTCCGGGACGGTGACCGAGGTAAACGGGGATTTGGTAATGTCGCCGGAGAAGGTCAATTCTGATGCGCATGGATCGTGGATGTTGAAGATGACGCTCAAGAGCCCGGGCGAGCTGGATGCGCTTTTGTCGGCGGCTGACTATGAGAAGTTTGTAGCCGAAGAGGCGGGCCACTGAAGTTGCAGGCGGCGCGCAAGCTCACGGGAGCCCACATCCTCCAGATTCCGTATGACTCTGGCCGCAGGAACTTCCGCATGGGGAACGGCCCCGCCCGCATAGCACGGGCACTCGCGGGCCTGAATGCGATATCCTCGGAGGCGATTACGGTCGAGGAACAACCGTTCGAACTCCGCACCACGATGTGCCTGGTGCATGCAGCGTCTGCGAAAGTGCGGGAGGTTCAGGCCGAGAATCGACTTCCGATACTCCTGGCTGGCGGGTGCATTAACTCATTGGCATCTCTCGCCGGCTTGGGACCCGATGTGGCTTTGCTCTGGTTTGACGCTCACGCCGATTTCAATAATCCTGAAAGTACTCCGAGCGGATTTATCGATGGCATGGCTCTGGCCACCATCACCGGACGATGTTGGCGCACTTTGAGGGCTTCCATTCCAGGATTCCGGTCAATACCCGAGAAGAACGTTGTGCTGATCGGCGCCCGTGATCTGGATCCCGAGGAACGTACGTTGGTCGAAGAATCCGAGATCACCTGGCTGAGATCGGAATCCATCAGGAACAACGGTGTGAAGGCGGTGCTGGGGAACGTTCTTGGACAGCTGCCGAACGCCGCATACTTGCATATCGACATGGACGTTCTCGACCGCGAAGAAGGCCAGATCAATGAATATTCGTCGAGCGGAGGACTCAGGCTTTCGGAACTTTTGGAGATCGTCCGCTTTGTCGGCCACAATCGGGCCATTGTTGGCGCGGCCATTACAGCCTATGATCCATCGGTTGATCGGGATTCAAAAGGCCTGAATGCAGTGGTCGCCACGGTAAAAGAGCTTCTCGCTGCCGCTTGCATCGACAATAGCTGAAAGGCATCTCATAAATATGCGCTACTTGCCCAAATCACCTGCCGACCGCGAAGCCATGCTCAAGAGCATCGGATTGCGGTCGGTGGACGATCTTTTTGCGCCCATTCCGTCCGAATATCGCTTGAATCGCGATCTGAAGATTCCGCGGCAGATGGCCGAGTCCGAAATCGTTGACTTCTTCCGCCAACGCTCGCGCGAGAATGGTGATGGTTACACGAGCTTCCTCGGGGCGGGCGCGTACATGCACTACCGTCCCGTCATCATTGATTCCCTGATTTCTCGCGGCGAATTTCTGACCGCGTATACGCCGTACCAGGCGGAAATCTCGCAGGGCACGCTGCAGTCCATCTTCGAGTTCCAGACTATGATCTGCGAACTGACTGGTATGGAAGTGGCGAACGCTTCCATGTATGACGGTTCCACCGCCGGCGCCGAAGCAGTAATGATGGCCGTCCGCTTGACTGGGCGCAGGTCGGTCGTGGTGGCTCGCAGTTTACATCCTGAATATGCGGAGGTGCTAGCTACGTACGCGACGCACCAGGGCATGCCGCTCTCGACCGTGGGCTTCGGCGACGATGGTCGGCTGAACCTGAAAGAGCTTGAGAACTCCATCACTGTCGACACCGCGTGCGTGCTCATACAGTCTCCTAACTTCTTCGGCACAATCGAAGACGTCGAGGCGATCGCCGACGTCGCTCACCGGCACGGAGCAATGCTGGTGGTCTCCATCGCAGAAGCGGTATCACTCGGAATCATCGAACCACCGCGATCAGCCGACATCATTGCCATGGAAGCGCAGTCGTTCGGCGTGCCGCTGGGCTTCGGTGGCCCGTATTGCGGAGTGATCGCCACTCGCGAGAAGAACGTTCGTCAAATGCCGGGCCGCCTGGTGGGTCAGACAGTCGACAAGCAGGGCAAGCGTGGGTTCGTACTAACGCTCGCGACGCGCGAGCAGCACATTCGCCGCGAGAAGGCGACTTCGAATATCTGCACGAACCAGGCCTTGGTCGCACTCATGGTCAACATATTCATGACCGTGTACGGCAAGGTTGGCCTCATGGAACTCGCAAAGCAAAATCTAGCGAAGACGGCGTACGCGGCCAGCCAGTTCGCAAGGCACGGCAAGCTTCTCTTCAATGATGCCCCTCGGTTCAATGAATTCGTTGTACAGACGAGCGAAGACCCTTACGCAATTGACAATCGCCTGCTCGGGCACAAAATCGTTGGCGGACTTCCCCTGAAGAAGTTTTATCCAGAACTGGGCAATGCGTCTCTATGGTGCTGCACGGAGATGACAACCCGCAGCGTGATCGACACTGCCGCCGGCCTGGTCGCCGAGAGCGAACGGTCCGTGCGATCGGCCAAGGAAGAAGTCGAGGAGGTGGCTCGATGAAGCACATGACTCGAAAGGCCACGCGCCATGTCAATCAGAACGAAGGACTGATTTTCGAGAAGTCTTCAGCCGGCAAGGCTGCGTGGAAGCTTCCGCCGCTCGATGTACCGGAAGTGGACACGGCGAAGCTCCTCGGCTCCGCAGAACGAGTCGATCTCGGGAATATGCCCGAAGTAAGCGAGATTGAAATCATCCGCCACTTCACCCGCCTATCGACGTGGAATTATGCCATCGATCTCGGGATGTACCCCTTGGGCTCCTGCACGATGAAGTACAACCCGCGGGTGAACGAGGCTGTGGCACGCGTCGAAGGGATTGCGAACGGACACCCGTATCAACCGGAGAAGATTTCCCAGGGCGCTCTGCGAATCATCAAGACTCTCAGCGAATGCCTGAACGAGATCACCGGCCTGGACGCGATCACGCTGCAACCGGCCGCCGGCGCTCACGGAGAGATGACAGGCTTGCTGATGGTCCGCGCGTATCACGAGTCGAAAGGCAACGCGCGCAAAAAGATATTGATTCCTGATTCCGCGCACGGCACCAATCCCGCCACTGCTGCGATGGTCAATTATGCGGTGGAAAATCTGAAATCGGATTCGCGCGGCATGGTCGATATCGTTGCGCTCGAAGCGCAAATGAACGAAGATGTCGCGGCGCTGATGCTTACGAATCCCAACACGCTGGGTATTTTCGAGCAGCAGATTCATAAGATCGCCGACATTCTGCACGCGAAGGGCGGCCTACTCTATATGGATGGCGCCAACATGAACGCGCTGGTCGGCAAGGTTCGCCCCGGAGACTTCGGCGTCGACCTCATGCACCTGAACCTGCATAAAACGTTCTCGACACCGCACGGCGGCGGCGGACCGGGGTCGGGCCCTGTAGCGATCAAGAAGATGCTTGAGCCATTTCTGCCGAAGCCTGTCGTAATTGCCAAGTCTGACGGGACGCTGGGGTTCGACTACGACCGTCCGCAGTCGGTTGGGCGTGTACGCGCGTTTTACGGGAACTTCGGCATGTTCGTTCGTGCCTTGGCGTACATCCAGGCGAACGGTCCTGATGGCCTGCGGCAAACGACCGAAGACGCGGTGCTCAATGCCAACTACATCCGCAAGGGATTGGAAGGCGTGTACGACCTGCCATATTCCACTCCGACCATGCACGAGGTCGTTTTCAGCGACAAAATCCAAGCGAAGAAAGGCGTGCGCACGATGGATATCGCGAAGCGCCTGATTGATTACGGATTCCATCCTTACACGACGGCGTTCCCCCTCATTGTCCCCGGCGCACTGATGATAGAGCCCACGGAGAGTGAACCGAAGGAAGAGCTGGATCTATTTATCGAAGCCATGAGATCGATCGCGGAAGAGGTCGAAGAAGATCCGCAAACGGTGCTCGATGCACCGCACTCCACCCGAGTGTCTCGTCTGGACGAGACTGCCGCCGCACGAAAACCAGTACTGCGCTGGAAGCCGTAGATCGCATTGGGGGACGGACGCCGTTCCGTTGCGCAGTCGCAAAGAAGCACCCCGAACGAAGGCGTCCGGGGCTACACGTCATGCTAGCTACTTCGCCTTCACATCCACAGAAGCTCTGGTGTTCTCCCAGTCCATATTGATGGTGCAGCCATTGCCCGATTTTTCATAGGAGATCGTAAAGTTCTCAGCAGGCGACGATAACTTCGATACCTTCATATCCACGCGGGCCAGTTCGTCACTCTCGTATTTATATGGAATGCCCCACTCGCCTGTCTTCTTGTTGATGATGAGCGTCCATTTATCGGCGCTGGGAACCGTGAAGATTGTGTAGCTGCCTGCGGGAACGTTCGTGCCTCCGACCACGACATCGCTACTGGCAACAAATGTCGTCGCTTCGTTTGCGCCGGTCCGCCAGACTTGTCCGTAAGGCACCAGATCGCCATAGATCTTCCGCCCCTTCATGCGAGGGCTCGAGTAGTTCGTTTTGATGGCCTTTCCGCTGCCTAAATCGCAGGAAGCCGATGCGGCCGGGCTCGGACGGCTGCCTCCGCCCATTTGCGCGAACGACGCAGTGGCGGCAAGGAACGCAAAAATCGAGAGGAGGGCGAGTTTCTTCTGCATGTCTTCTCCTTGTGTTGTAACTACACTGCAAAAGCCTTGGAGGGCTCAGAGTGGATGATGTCAGCGTTGCCCATTATGCTCCTCGTACTGCTCCAGTTACAATCGAAGCATGCCAGTGTTCGACGAGAAGCAGGAAGAATTGGAGCATTACGAGACCATGCTAGGGGTCCCGCGCGGCCGCCTAGCCGTCACCATGGACACCATTACTGATGCCATGGCCCTCGTTGGCCAGCACGGCGTCTACTGTCAGAGCCAGCGCTGGCCAGGCAAGCCTGTTATGGACATTCAGATCATCATGAAGAATCTCACCGACGCTAAGGAGCTAATCCAGAGCGTAATGGAAGAACTCAAGAAGGCAGCCTGACCCTGTGGCCTTCTGCGGCCGCTTTGGTTAAGGCTTTATCGTAACCATCACCACGCCGTGTGATACGACGCGCGCAGAGAATTTTCCCGCAATCTTCCCCACATCCTTGTGCTGCCATAGATCCCGCACAGCAGCGTTGAGGTTCGCCGGATATCCAATGTCTTCCCAGTTCACGGTGATCTCGTGTTCCCCCTCGCTGCGGTTCAGCAGCACCACGGCTCGGCTACCGTCTTTCAGTTGCTTGGACCAGACTTCTAAGTCGCCGTTCTTCGCGACCCGCTCGCCTTCGTGTCCCATGGCATCCTGATCGACCGCGATCACCTCTTTGTTCGTCAGAATGTCGTGAATGGCCGGAGTCATATTCCGCAGGTCATTTCCCGCAATCAGCGGTGCAGCCAGAATTGCCCACAGGCTAAAGTGCGACCGGTACTCCGTGTCGGTCATGCCGCCATTTCCAACCTCCAACATGTCCGGATCGTTCCAGTGTCCCGGACCTGCATACGACTGCAGCCCAACCTGCTGATCGAGAATCGCCAACACTCCGTTCGAGCAGCAACTGCCGTCGGGCCACTTCTGCTGGCCGCCCCAGCGGTCCTGAATGTCTCCGGTGGTGCGCCATAAGTTGCCGCCCACTGCCTGTCCCCAGAGCCAGGGTTTGGCGGTGCCCCACTCACAGATGCTCAGCACAATGGGCCGTCCCGCCGTGTCGAGGGCTGCACGGATATTCGCATAGGAAGCCTTCGCATCCTGTGTCGAGGTGTGGCACCAGTCGTATTTCAGGTAGTCGACACCCCATGCCGCGTATTGAATCGCATCTTGATATTCATGCCCGAGGCCGCCCGGACGGCCTGCGCAGGTCTGCGATCCCGCATCGGAGTACACGCCAAACTTGAGTCCGAGCGAGTGGATGTAATCGCCGACTGCTTTCATGCCATGCGGAAATCGCTGCGCATCGGAAACGATGTTGCCACTGGCGTCGCGGCTTACCTGCCAGCAGTCATCGATGTTGACGTATATATATCCCGCATCTTTCATGCCCGACTTCACGACGGTATCGGCCATACCCTTGATCATGTCTTCGCTGACATTGCATTGGAATTTGTTCCAGGAATTCCAGCCCATGGGGGGAGTGGGGGCCAGACCGGCGGAAACGCTTTGCGGTTCCTGAGCGGCGAGGGTCCCAACGAAAAGAAATGCCAGACAGCAGAGACGAAGAGAAAAGTTAAGCGTTTTCATGGGCAACGTTGTACCAGAATCGAGGTCGGATTGGTACAGGATGAGAACGACCGCGACATGGCCGAGAGGCTCCGAGTACAATCGTGCGTTCGTGTTCCCGCCGATTCATCCATTCGAGGTGTCGTAATGCGCACGACTCGCGTTCTCTGCGTCCTCCTGCTGTTCGCAATTCTTATCTGCCCTGCTGTCCTTCGCGCTCAAAGCGGTTCCGGCACTCTCGGAGCCTTCGAAGGTCATGGCGATGTTGGCACCGTCCTGCATGACGGCTCAGTCGAGTACAAGGCCGAAAACAAGAGTTACACGGTCTCCGGCAGCGGCGAGAACATGTGGTTCGCTGCCGACGCGTTCCAGTTTGTCTGGAAGAAGATGACTGGAGATATCAGCTTGACCGCCGACATCAGCTTTCTTACGAAGACCGGAAACGAGCATAAGAAGGCCGCGCTCTTGTTGCGGCAGACGCTGGATTCCGATTCCGTTTACGTTGACGTAGCCCTGCACGCGAGTGGACTCACTTCTCTTCAGTTTCGCGACGAAAAGGGCGCCATCACGCGTGAAGTCCAATCGAATCTGTCCGCACCCAAGCGATTGCGGATCGTGAAGCGCGGAGAGTATGTGTATATGGCCCTCGGCGCCACCGAGGCCGATCTCAAACCTGCGGGCGGGTGGATCCGTATCCCACTCAAGGGTGAGTTCTATGTTGGCCTGGGACTCTGCTCACACGATAAAGATGTTGTCGAACAGGCAGAGTTCTCGAGCGTGGAACTTACGGAATCTCCCGCGGGTTCAGGTGAGCCGATCCTTTACAGCACGCTTGAAACGGTGGCGGTTGACTCGGCGGACCGCCGGGTCGCCTACCTTGAAAAAGGCCGCTTCGAGGCTCCCAATTGGACTCGCGACGGCAGCGCATTCCTGTTTAACCGGGAGGGCAACATTCAAAAGCTTGTGATCGGCGGTGACAGGCCCACACAAATCAATACCGGTTTCGCCAACCGTTGCAATAACGACCACGGCATCTCGCCCGATGGTGCGCAACTCGCGATCAGCGACAACTCGCGGGAAGATCACGAATCCCTCGTCTACACGTTGCCGATAGCCGGAGGGGCTCCCCACCGCGTTACGCAGAAGTCACCTTCGTACTGGCATGGATGGTCACCGGATGGAAAGACTCTGGCGTTCGTCGGCCAGCGTAACGGCGACTTCGATATTTATGCGATTCCGGTTGCGGGCGGAGAAGAGACTCGCCTCACCACTGCCAAGGGGCTGGACGACGGTCCAGAGTATTCGCCAGACGGCACGTACATCTACTTCAACTCCGAACGAACCGGACACATGCAGATCTGGCGCATGAAGTCCGACGGCAGCGACCAGGAGCAGGTCTTCTCCGACGATCTCAACAACTGGTTCCCGCACGTCTCGCCCGATGGGCAGTGGATGGTATTCCTCAGCTACAACGGAGATGTGACCGGACATCCCGAAAACAAAGATGTGATGCTGCGCCTCATGTCTCTCTCGGATAAAAAAATCACCGTACTCTCGAAACTATTCGGCGGGCAGGGAACGATTAACGTGCCGTCATGGTCGCCGGATAGCAAGCAAGTGGCATTCGTTAGCTACATGCTGATTCCGCCCGAGAAGGGCCAGAGGTAGGAACGATAATTTCTTACCGAAAGCGCAGGGCGAATTTCGGCGTTGTGCATTATGCACAGCGAGAGCATCCGACCATTGTCTGTGACGCTATGAATGTTGCTAAGAGTCGGAGCGGCGAAAAGTGATCGTCTCGGCCGGGGCTGGGACCCATCAGTGCGTGGCGAGCGAGAAACAATACCCAGGTACATTCAACGCGAGCGAGTGCCAGAGTTCCTGTCAACGGTGAGCCGGGCCAGACTACCTACGTGGTGAGAAGAAATAGTCAGCTCCAAGCGCGCAATGTTGCTTATTAGCGGAACTGGAAGCTGGCATTATCGTCGTAACCGCTCGTCCAAGAACTTCGCCATCAATTCCAAAGCTTCTCGAGTTTCAGGCAACTGAAAGTGATACCAGAACGCATGCGGCAGCGCCTCGAAGACAACGAGTTGCGAATCGTTACCCGCCTGCAACAGGGCGCGATGAAAAATCGTCGTGCTGCTCAACAATATGTCGCGCGTGCTGGTCACGAGCAGGGTCGGCGGCATGCCGTGCAAATCAGCAAACAGCGGAGACAAGGCGGGGTTCCGCGGATCGATTTTGCCGACGTACTCCTCATCGTGCCGAGCGCCCGGATAGGTTGGCTGCAACTCGCCGGGCAGTCCATTGAGCGTGAATAGCTGCCATGAATCCCCGGCTCGGCTGAAATCTGCAAGTCCTGAAAAGATTCCGAGGGCGCCCGGCGCCGGCAATCCCAACTGCTTGAGCCGGACCGTGACTTCGGCCGTAAGAATCGCACCAGCCGATGTGCCGAAAATTCCGATGCTCTGTGGCTTATACGATTTCAGAAGCTCTTTGTAGACAGTGACAACGTCGTCAACCGCAGCTGGGAATGGGTTTTCTGGTGCGAGCCGGTAATAGACCGAAACGACCTTCATCTTCGTAAGGTTGGAGATTGGCACGCCTTCGATGAGGGATCCGGAGTCAGAATTGAATCCACCGCCGTGCAGATTGATCAGCACGCGACTTTTGTTTTCGGCCGGCGTGGTCAGGGGCGTGATGATGTCGGTCCGCACACCACCTATGGTCGATTCTTCGACGTTCACGGGATAGAGCTTGCGCGCTTCGGCAGAATTCCGTGCGCGCCAGACGTCGGTGCGCGCGCGACGCTCTGCCAAGCTCTCCGGCCCGGGAGTGGTGCGGGTCAGAGACTCAAGCCACTTCTGTGCCTCGGGAGAAATCGTCGCGGGCATTGGGACAATGCGGGATATGTGAGCCGTACCATCGGGGTCGAATGTTGCCGAGTGCTTCTGCGGTGCTGAAGCTGTCTGCGCAGCCACGTACGTCGACACCGCAAGCGCACCTAAACACAAGAATGAAGCCCTCATGAGCGTCGTCTCCAAGTACTACCGACTTTGCGCCGGCGCGGGCAGCGCGAACCTTGCTGAGATGCAGAAACAAAAAGAGCACAAGAATTTATGGTGATCCTCTGTGCCCCTCCATGGTGAGTTGCTAGGCGAGCGTGAACTTTCCACGTTCAATCATCTTCGACGCGATTTCCTGCTGCAAGGCGATTGTGTTGAACGGCTCGTGTTTGGCGAGTCTCCGCAGGATCGCAAGCTGAGTCCGCAGCATATCGCCTTCCGCTACGGCGGCGATGACCTTGCGTGCCGCGGATTCAATCTTCTCCATCGCATGTGACAGGTAGACGCGAGTCATGGCAATAGGCTGTGCCGCCGCAGATTCGCCCTTTCTTGCCACGATCTTTTGAGCCCGAAGCACGGCAGATTCCATGGCGTAGGTTTCGATGGCGATGTCGGCGATCGCCCCCAAGATCTCCTGCTGATCCTGGATTGCCTGCTGGTATTTCTGCGTGGCTGATCCCGCTGCGAAGAGGCCCAGCTTCTTGGCTTGCGCCACGAGATGCTGTTCTGCGGCAAGCGGCCCTTCCAAATCCTCGGACATCGAAGGTCCCGAAAGAACTTCGTCCATGAGCTTCTTGATCGCGGGCATGAGCGGGAGTTGCCCCGTCATTGCGCGTTTCAGCAGGAAGCCGGTGATGATCAAGCGATTGATTTCATTCGTACCTTCGAAGATGCGGTTGATGCGAGCATCCCGGTAGGCTCGCTCCGCGGGGTACTCTTCTACAAATCCATAGCCGGCATAAATCTGCAGAGTCTCGTCAACGATGTAGTCAATCATCTCCGAGCCCCAGACCTTAATGATCGAGCACTCGACCGCGTATTCCTCAATTGCTTTGAGCGTTTGCTTCGCCGCATCATCCGCAGACTTGTCGACTTCGCCCAGAGCTGCGTCCATCATCGCGACCGTGCGATATACAAGGGATTCGCCGACGTACAGCAGCGCTGCCATTTTCGCAATCTTCTCCCGGACTAGTCCGAAATCCGCGATGACTTTGTTGAATGCTTTACGCTGTTTCGCATATGCGATTGCGTTCTCGAGTGAAACTCTGCCGCCGCCGACGCACATGGCGCCTAGTTTGAATCGCCCAACATTGAGGATATTGAAGGCAATTAGGTGTCCCTTGCCGACTTCTCCGAGCAGATTCTCGATGGGCACCTTGCAATCGTTCAGGATGATCGGGCAGGTCGATGATCCACGAATTCCCATCTTGTGCTCTTCTGCCCCGACAGCAAATCCCGGAAAATCTCTTTCGACGAGAAATGCCGAGAACTTTTCGCCATCAACTTTGGCGAACACGGTGAAGAGATCGGCAAATCCCGCGTTCGTAATCCACATTTTCTCGCCATTCAAGACGTAGTGCTTCCCATCGGGCGAGAGCGTAGCTTTCGTGCGGCAATTCAATGCATCGGAGCCCGAAGTCGATTCCGAGAGAGCGTAAGCGCCGACGATCTCACCCGACGCCAGCCGCGGCAGATACTTCTGCTTTTGTTCTTCCGTCCCGAAATAAACGATGGGCAAGGTCCCGATGCCGGTGTGCCCGCCCCAGGTCGTTGCGAAGCCCGCGTATTTTGCAATGTGATCGGCAATCACGGCCGCCGTCACCTTGTCCATTTCCAGCCCGCCATACGCTTCTGGAATTTCCACCGAACTGAGCCCGAGTTCGCCAGCCTTCTTTAGCAGATCGCGAGTAACGGAGAAGTCCTTGTGCTCGATCTTGTCAATATTAGGAACGATTTCATTGACGGCGAACTCCTCGGCCGTCTGCCCTATGAGTCGGTGCTGCTCACTGAAATCCTCCGGCGTAAAAACGTCCTCCGGACTTCTGGTCTCCAGCAGAAAACTTCCGCCAGCAATCTTCGTCTTCGGAACGACTGTGGTTGATGCCATGTCTTACCCCCGAGTGAATAGCGGCTGCGGCCGTGCAGGCACGGTGCAATTCTAATGCGGCAAAGAAGGGAATGATAGTTGGGCCAGAGACGGGCTGCCTCGGTTCCTCGGACGATTCCGACCGGAATGACCCCAGCGGGTTCCGCGGTCAACGAACCTTGGAGTTGGGTAAAGAAGGGTTACCCGCCCGCCCTATCTTTCGGGAGCGGTCGTCCCTAGTGTCTTCCTCAACCTATAGCGGCTTGAAGGCTGGCACGTCGAGTAAGCGACGGGATGGGTGGACTCGGAATCTTTGCTGTCGCGCGCGACCACGTAGCTTCGTATGGCAAAACAGGTTGAATCGCGCGACTCAGCATCCAACGGGATAGAAATGCGATCGGTTGTCGCTTGGGAAATGGTCGGCAATACCGCGCGATTTTCGATCTGGACCGGGAAAGTGAGAGGACCTGAGATCCGGCCGGCCGTATCTTGCCCTGATTCGTATTGTTGAGAGATGATTCTCCCGTCCGATGGCGTGGCAGATTTCTGAAGAGTGCTTGCAGAGACGGCAAGATCTTTTGATGCCGCACCGGCGGAATTCCGCGACGCGATGAACTCGGTTTGACCGAAGGCGGACAGAGAACACAGCATTAGGGCAGAAATCAGAAGGCGCGCGGAGAACATAGGTAACCTCCTGCGGCAGATTATAGCGCCATTGCTTATCGCTTGAGCGTTCGCTGGCCTTGCGACTACACGTTCTCGAAGATTCCCGCAGCGCCCATGCCCCCACCAACGCACATGGTGACCATGCCATAACGTGCATTGCACCGTTTCATCTCCCTGATCACAGTTGCCGTCAGCTTCGCGCCAGTGCATCCGAGCGGATGCCCGAGCGCGATCGCGCCACCATTGGGATTGACCTTCTCCGGATCGAGCCCTGCGTCTTTCATCACCGCCAAGGACTGCGCCGCGAATGCCTCGTTGAGTTCAATCACTCCGATGTCGGAGAGCTTTAGCCCAGCCATCTTCAGAGCTTTTGGAATTGCGTACACCGGGCCAAGGCCCATCTCCTCTGGCTTATAGCCGGCCGTGGCGAACGAGACGTAACGCACCAGCGGCTTGATGCCAAGCGCTTTCGCGCGATCTGTCGACATGACTACGGCCGCAGCCGCCCCGTCGGACATCTGAGAGGAATTTCCTGCCGTGACTGTGCCTTTCATGTGAAAGGCGGGTCTCAAGGAACTCAGTGCTTCGGGAGAGGTGTCTGCGCGGGGACCTTCGTCCACCTTGAACACAATCTCCTGCCGCTTCGGCTTCGAACCGTTCGGTGTGCTGAAGCTCACGGCCACGGGAACAGTCTCGTCCTCAAACTTTCCTGCCCGAATCGCTGCGAGAGCTTTCTTATGACTTCGGAGTGAGAACTCGTCCGCAGCCTCACGAGTGATGCCAAACCTTTGGGCCAATCGCTCAGCGGTGAGTCCCATCGAGAGGTATGCGTCTGGATAGTTGCTGACGAGCCAGGGATTGGGCGAGATTTTGTGGCCGCCCATGGGAATCATGGTCATAGACTCCGTTCCGCCCGCCACCATTACTTCGGCGCCACCGCTCATGATGCGCTCGGCCGCCATTGCAATCGCCTGGAGGCCTGACGAGCAAAAACGATTAATGGTCAGCGCTGAGACCTCGACGGGAAGCCCAGCTCGGAGGGAAGCAATTCGTGCCACGTTCATCCCCTGCTCGGCTTCGGGCATGGCGCAGCCAAGGATGACATCTTCAATTTCCTTCGGGTCCAATTCCGGGACGCGCTCCAGGGCACCTTTTATCGCCACGGCCGCGAGTTCATCGGGACGCGTGGCACGAAGAGTGCCTTTGTAAGCCCGGCCTACGGGAGTGCGAACAGAAGAAGCAATGATGACTTCGCGCATATATTTATCCCCAACCTCTAGTTAGATGTACATCCCGCACACCGGCACCAGTTGCGGGCGGATCACTTTGCCGGCGCGAAAAAATAATAGTCTGCCGTGTACTTGCTCTTCGTTTCGGCGTCTTTGTGCGATTCGTCGCAGGGATCACTGCCCGGCATCCCGCCGTGCGTGTGCACTCGCTGAATCGTCGTCACATTGGCGAGCGCGCCCTTTTTCGAGTTGGTTTCGACATTCAGTAGCAACCAGGGCACCGAGTCCGGGTCGAGCGAGTCCACCTTGGCCGCGACCTTCCCGGTGACTTCGCTGCCATCTTTGAGCTTCCATGTTGGACCAGCCGAGTGCTGACCGACGAGCTTGTCCTTGCGGTCTTTCAGTTCCGCATCAGGGCCCTTGAGCGTCCAGCTGAACGATCCATCTGCTGCGGCTTTGCAGGTGTAAATCTGATCGCCGGATGCATGGACGAAAAGGGTGGGGTCGAGACCGGCAGGAATAGCGATAGCGTCCGGCACATCTGGCGCCGACTCTTTCGCAGGAGCGTCCGTTTGCGCGGTAGCTGAGATGCAGGCAGATAGGCTTACTGCCAAAGCGATCAAGCGAACAGATTTCAAGGTATCCATGGATGGTTTGATGCGACAATGCTGCTGAAATCAATTCCTCAGCGTCTTGCCAGTTTTCAACGTGTACTGAATCCGTTCCTGCGTCTTTCGCTCGCCGCAGAGCGACTTGAATCCTTCTCGCTCCAGATCGAGGATGTACTGTTCACTGACAGGAGTTCCGGGAGTGACATTGCCCCCGCACAAGACCTCCGCAATTTTCCCAGCGAGTTTTACTTCGTACTCCGTAATGAAATCGCCTTGCCGCATCAAATGAACGCCCATCTTGAGTGCGGCCAGTAAGTTTTCTCCTGGCGCGGGGATGTCAGTCCGCGGCACTGGAGGCTCGTATCCCGCGCGGGCCAGTTCCATAGCCCGGGTTTTAGCGTCGGAAAGCACGCGCTCCCGGTTCATGGTGATGCGATCGGAATCGGACAAGAAGCCGTATCCGCGTGCCTCGTGCGCCGATGTCGCTACTTTCGCCGTTGCGACGGTCTCAAACGCCTTCTTCATCGCTTCCATCATTTCGACGGAGCCAACCAGCGATTCCGGGGAAGATTTTCCGTGCGAAGCCGCTGCCTGATCGAGCGCGCGCAGCAGCATCTCTTTGCATCCACCGCCACCTGGCAACAGGCCGACTCCAACTTCGACAAGCCCGGTGTAGAGCTCGGCATGTGGTTGCCGCGCGGCGGCGTGCAGGTAGATTTCTGTTCCACCGCCGAGACATAGTCCGAAGGGAGCAGAGACAACGGGCTTAGGAGAGAACTTGATGGCCTGCGTCATACCCTGGAACTGCCGGATCACGAGATCGACGTCGTCCCACTCCTCTTCCTGCACGCTCATCAGCAGCAGCATGAGATTGGCACCGACGGAAAAGTTCACAGCATCATTCGTGATAACGAATGCGTCGAAGTTATCGCCGGGTCCGCCCGGCTTCAATGTTTGCGCGATCAGAGTGATGATGTCGGCTCCGAGCGCGTTCATCTTGCTGTGGAACTCGATACATCCCACGCCGTCGCCCAAGTCAACCAGCGACGCGCCGGAGTTCTTCTTTACCACGCCATTCGACTTCTTAGCGACAGTGACGGACCAGACGCCGGCGGCAACCTGGAGGGGCTTTGCGCTCGCCGAGGTCAGGTCCCAATACGTGCGGCCGGCCGGAGATTTCGGATCATCGACGTACCAAGACTTCTGCCCCGACGCGAGCAGTTCCTGCACGCTCGCTGCGACTGGCTTACCTTCCTTTTTCATCCGGGCGACGGTCGGCTCAACCCCCGCAGCATCCCAGATTTCAAACGGGCCAAGCTCCCAGTTGAAACCCAGGCGCATGGCGCGATCGATTTCGACGATTGAGTCTGAGATCTCGGGGACGCGATTCGCAGCGTAGTTCCACAGGTCCGACAATACTTCCCAAAGAAATGCACCTGCTTTATCGCCCTTACCGGGACTGCTTCCATCCATGCCTAAAAGCATGCGCAGGCGCGCACCATTGTCGTCTATGTTCTTCGCCATATCGAGGGCGGGGAACCTCGCCTTCTGCATCGGGTGGTATTCGAGCGCCTTCCAGTCGAGCGCGAGCCGCTCATCTTCTCTTCCATCCCCATGCTTAACCTTTTTGTAGAATCCGCCTCTCGTCTTGTCGCCCAGCCAATTCCTCTGCAGCATTTGATGGAAGAACTCGGGGAGGCGCAAACCACTGCGCTCGTCGTGAACATTCTGCGTCATATTGCCCACGACATGTCCAAGAATGTCGAGCCCCACCAGATCGATGGTGCGGAATGTGGCCGACTTCGGCCAACCGACAGCCTGCCCGGTTAAAGCGTCGACCTCTTCGATCGTCAGCCCCATCTCCTGCATCAAGCGGATCACGTTCAACACAGAGAACGTGCCGATCCGATTACCTATGAAGTTTGGCGTATCTTTCGCCATGACGACGCCCTTGCCCAGACGCACGTCGCAAAAATGCGAGATGGCGTCAATGGCCGCGCGGTCAGCTTCGGGAGTGGGAATGATTTCCAAGAGCCGCATGTAGCGTGGGGGATTGAAAAAGTGTGTCCCGAACCACATCCGGCGGAAATCGTCGGATAATCCTTCCGAAATCTTTGCCACAGGCAAGCCGCTTGTATTCGTGGTGATGATGGCCCCCGGCCTTCGAATTGCTTCGACTTTCTTCAGCAGGGATCGCTTGATCTCGAGGTTCTCGACGACCGCCTCGATAATCCAATCCACGTCTGCCAGTTTCTTGAGATCGTCTTCAAAGTTGCCGACGGTGACCAGCTTTGCCAGCGACGAATCCATGAAAGCCGCAGGTTTCGATTTTTTGGCGCCATCCAGTCCAGCCGCGGCAATCTTGTTTCGCGCGGGCACATCGGCGTCTGGGGGAACTATGTCGAGGAGGAGACTGGGTACTCCGGCATTGGCAAAATGGGCGGCGATACGGGCGCCCATGGTGCCTGCGCCTAGGATGGCTACTCTACTGATGCGCTTCATAATGAGGCCTCGCGATGAATCCGTGCTGACCGCCAGACACAAGCAAAGAGGGAACGTTCAATGAATGAAGGGGACATGGCTGGGCCCAGCCAGTATTGAACTGCTAATACTAGTCCCACCCCTGAAATTTTTCTAGGACGCCGATCATAGCTCCGGATGGGTCATGATGTACTCAAGCGCCTGCTTTGCCATCTGCTTCTCGCCGCGGTATGCCAAGAGCTTCTGTGCCTCTTCCAATCTTACCCAGCACGCCCGCGCAACTTCGATCCGCATATCTTCGGATAGGTTATCAATACGCCCCGACTCGTACCGCAGCAGGTAAAAGCTAACGATCTTGAACACCCGTTCTCCATCTCCCCAGGAGCGCACGTACATGTACTTGATGTCTGCAAGCTTCGTGATCAGCGAAGCACTGATTCCCGTTTCTTCCCGTACCTCGCGCAATGCTGCTTCTAGTGCCTTTTCGCCTGAGTCTACGAGTCCTTTTGGGAGGCATGTGACAATCTTGTTTTTTGAACGAGGCGCGCCTTTCTTCGGAGCTAATCCTGTGTCGGGGGCAACTGGTAGCTCGATGACTGCCAGCCACCACTCACCATCTTTGTGCCTGACGACGACTCCCCCGGCTGAAATCTCTCGCACCATGCTGTCCGCAACTTAGCAGGAATACACGACTTTCGTCATCTCCCTCGCACTCGCGATGCAAGTTACGAATCTGCTTAAGCTCTGCAACAACTTGTCGCCGTGGCACTAACGGGCCCTTACAGCCTCCTGTGGAAATATGGCATCTTACCTTCAAGTGGGCCTTTAGCAGTTCCGCTTAACGCAGGCCGGAAGTGGGGTTCGCGTGAGTTTGGGGAAGATTTTCAGGTCGGTACAAGCATTTGTCAGAGGCCTCTCCCGCCCAATAGTTCCTACATCCAATGCTCGCGGTCCATCCATTGGTGTTGCTCTTGGTGGAGGTTTCGCGCGCGGCATCGCTCACATCGGTGTATTGAGAGTTCTTGAGGAAGAAGGCATTCCGGTGCGGGCGGTGGCCGGAACCAGCGTTGGCTCGCTCATCGGTGCTCTTTACTGCAGCGGCATTTCCATTGACGAGCTCATTCGGGTCGCCCACACCTGCCGCTTCACGACCTTTGCCCGCTGGACACTTTCGCGTTGCGGATTTGCCTCGAACGACAGGATGGTATCGTTCCTCGATCGTGCACTGAAAGTGCGGTCGTTCGAAGAATTGCGCATTCCACTCGGAGTCACGGCCACAGATTTCAACAGCGGGGAAGCTGTGGTGTTCCACTCCGGGTCCATGATTGACCCCGTGCGTGCGAGTTGCGCGTATCCGGGCATGTTCCTGCCGGTACAAATTCGCGGGCGGTACTTCGTCGACGGAATGCTCTCGCACCCGGTGCCCAGCCGTCCGGTACGAGAGATGGGGGCGGACCGCGTGATCGCTGTTCATCTAAAAGGCACATGGTCGAACGGCGGAGCGCCGCGTCATCTCTTCGACGTGATCGGACAATCCTTCGCGATCGCACAGGATGCGATGGCCACCGTGTGGAGAAGCGCCGCGGATATAGTCATAGAACCGGAGGTCTCCGGATTTGCCTATGACGATTTCAAGCGCTGCGATGATCTGATCCGCGCCGGCGAGGCGGCAATGCGCGCCGCTTTGCCCGAAGTGAAGAAGTGGATGGTGGCGTCACCAGTTCCCGTCAAAGGCAACTCCATGCCGGTTACGCGCACAGCCTCAATGGCCGCAGACTGAATTCTGCTATGAGGTTCTGCCAGCTTCCTCTTGGATTCTCTTCCACGCGTTCTCGACTTGCCGGGTTTTCGTATTGGTCTGCCCGACACAAAGTCGCAGCGTGAGCTTCCCATTCAGCTTGGTATGGGTGAGGAATAGGCCTCCACTCTGATTCAGCCGGTCCATGATCCCCTGGTTCGTCAGATCTCCCCCCTTGTGCCGGAAACAGACAAGATTCAACGGGACAGGCGCAGCCAACTCAAACCGATCATCTTCCCCCAACCATTCGGCGAATTGTTGCGCCAGACGAACATGTTCGCGGACGTGAAACTGCAAACCCTCGGTTCCGTAATGCCGGATGACGAACCACAACTTCAGCGATCGGAAGCGGCGCCCTAACTGAATGTGCCAATCGCGATAATCGATCACTGCCCCTGATTCCGTCGCCTGATTCCGCAAGTATTCCGGCAGGATACTCAAAGTCCGGATCAAAGCGTTGCGATCTGACACCCAGAAGCAGCTGCAATCGAAGTTGGTGAACATCCATTTGTGAGGATTGAAGTTGTAACTGTCGGCCAGCTCGACTCCTTTCTGAAAGTGCCGAAACTCCGGGCAGAGCATGGCCGTACCCGACATGGCCGCGTCCACATGCAGCCATAGATTGTTCTTGCGGCATGCCTCCCCAATTGCGGGGAGCGGATCCATGGCATTGGAAGAAGTCGTTCCAACCGTCGCGCACACAAAGAACGGAGTCAGTCCGGCTTGACGATCCGATTCAATCTGCGCTGTCAGCGCGTCCGTGCGCATCGCGAACTTATCGTCCACCTCGATTGCCCGCAAATTGTCGACACCAATCCCCGAAATCATGGCGGCCTTTTGCAGCGAGGAATGCGTTTGAGTGGAAACATACGCCACCAGCTTGCCGTCGCATCCTTTCTGATTGCTCGTGTACCCCGTCGCTCGTTCCCGCGCGGCCAGTAATGCGCACAGCGCAGCGCTCGAAGCCGTGTCCTGAATGACCCCGCCTCCCGTGCTCGATGAACGGAACTTTTCGGGCAAGCCAAGCATGTCGACGAGCCAATCCATCACATGCATCTCAAGCTCAGTGCAGGCCGGACTGGTTGACCACAGCATTCCTTGCACTCCCAGTCCAGACGACAGCAGATCGCCGAGAATGCCCGGCCCGGAGGCGTTGCAAGGGAAGTAGGCGAAGAAATTGGGAGACTGCCAGTGTGTGACTCCAGGCAGAATCACGCGATTCATATCCTGCAGAATTGCTTCGAATACCTCGCCCTTCGACGGAGGATCAGGCGGCAAAGCGGCACGGATCTCTCCAGGCTTGACCTGCGACAGCACAGGGAGTGGCTCAATGCGCGATTGATAGTCCGCAATCCAGTCCACTACGGCATGCCCGTAGCGCCGGAACTCGTCAGGCGTCATATGAAATGACTTTTCGTCAGACACGGGGGCCTCATGGATGTAACGGAAAATCCTAGCAGAGAGATGGAAATTGTTTTTCCTCGTGGACCTTAAAGTCCTTGCTGGCTGTCGCTTTTCAGCCGACCGAAGTGAACCCGAGTTGTGTAGTCGAATGACACGCGTCCACCCGAAGCATGTCGGTCGAAAATCCTTCGCAACTCCGCGAGCATTAACTCATGCTTGGGATGTCCTGGCCCCGGGACGTACGAAGAAGAGAGCAGCCGCCCCTCTAGCCCGGTGTATTCGAACTCCTGCCGCATCGCGAATTTCCGATCCTGGTACGGTTCCGGATCGAAAAACTTGTTCACGGCATCGGTCGTCCGCTCATGTCGTACGTCTTCATAGTCGGTTCCAAAGTTCAGGAGCAGTTGTTCATACTCCCGCAGAAACGGAGTGGTATCGACACGACGTTCATTCCACAAGAGTACGAGCCATCCACCCGCTTTGAGGATGCGCGCAAACTCCCGTCGCGATCGGGCACGATCGAACCAGTGCGCCGCCTGCGCCGCAGTTACGAAATCAACGCTTTGATCCCGAAGAGTTGTAGCCTCGGCTGTCCCGGATATGCTGGTGAAATTGGGGAACTCCCTGAGCAGCCGTTCTCCCGCTATTCGCATATCAGGGTTGGGCTCAACACCAAGCACTCGGTTCCCATTCTCGAGCAGCAGGCGCGTCCATATGCCTGTCCCGGACGCAATGTCCGCCACGAGATGATCAGACCGCAGACCGCATTCTGTCCTAAGCGCCGACAGGGCTTCCGCCGGGTATCCCGGTCGGTAACGTACATAGTTATCAACGCGATCTGAGAAGCGACTGGTAGAATTCGATGCAGGCATAGGAGCGAAATCGGGCGAGCTCTTTTCAACTTGCCAGAAAACCATTCTAACGGCAGGATAGATACATTGTCCCTCCCCGCCGGAGCTTCGGTTTTCCGACCGGAGCGCGCGAACAGCGGATGAAAGTGAATTCGCTCCGGCCGCAACCAGACAAACTATGCGCGTCGTCATCAAGGTCGGTACCAGTCTCATTGCCCCCGGAGGGCAGATCGACATCAACCTGCTTCGGGCAATGGTCGACCAATTCGATCTCTCGAAGAACGAGTATCTGATCGTCACCTCGGGCGCGATTGCCGCCGGCATGTCGGGGCTGCAACTCGACACGCGTCCGAGCGATGTACCCCGCATGCAGGCCTGCGCTGCCGTCGGGCAGAGCAAGCTGATGCACACCTACGAGCGCCTTTTCTTCGGGAAGAAAGTTGTTGCTCAACTGCTGCTCTCGAGCGATGACTTCACCTCGCCGGTGCGTTACACGAACCTACAGAACGCGTTGGCCGAATTGCTCGCGTTGGGTGTCGTTCCAATCGTCAACGAAAATGACAGCGTGTCAGTGCGTGAGATTGAAGGCGCGTTCGGCGACAACGACGAGCTGAGTTCACTGCTTGCGACCGCGGTGAAAGCGGATTGGTTGCTCCTGCTCACCAACGTCGACGGATTCATGATTCCAAACGGACGCAAGAAGCCGAAAATCCAGCGGGTGATCCGGAAGCTCACGCCCGAACTGGAAGCGCAGTGCAACGGTAAGAGTTCCCTTGGCCGCGGGGGGATGATTTCAAAATTGCGTGCCGCCCGACTGGCGAGTGAGGGCGGCGTCCACGTCGCGATTGTCAACGGTCGCCATCCGCAAGCGATTACACTAGGGATGGCCTGCAAGATCGGAACGTATTTTCCGCCACTAAAGGTGCGTGCATGATCGCCACTGTTGCAACTATTGCGCCGACGCAGGAAAAGCTGCTGCGCGCCCGCGCTGCCTCCTCAAAGCTCGCCCTACTCTCGAGTGAAGAGAAGAACGCGTTGCTTCATGCAATTGCAGATGCCTTGGAAGCTCAGCAGGACAGCATTCTCGAAGCGAATCATCGCGACCTCGAGAGATCGGGTCTCGAAGGCGCAATGCGCGACCGCTTGCTGCTGAATCCGGAACGGATCAAGGATGTGTCCCGCGGCGTGCGTGAAGTTGCCGTTTTGGCTGATCCCATCGGCGAGACATTGGCGCAATGGACTAAATTGAACGGGATCAAGATCCGGAAAGTGCGCGTGCCCTTGGGAGTCATTGGCATCATCTACGAATCGCGACCGAATGTAACGGTCGATACCGCCGTGCTCGCGCTCAAAACCGGCAATGCCATCGTCCTTCGCGGGGGCAAAGAAGCCGCTTTAAGCAATCAGCGCCTTGTTGAAGTCATGAATGGTGTGGCGGGCGTGCCGGAAGGCGCAATCGAACTTCTCGATTCCAACACGCGCGAAACCGTGCACGAATTGATCAAAGCTCGCGGTCTCGTTGACGTCATCATTCCCCGCGGAGGTGCAGGACTGATCACATTCGTGACCGAGAATTCTGCGGTGCCGGTGATCGAAACTGGAGCGGGGAACTGTCACGTCTTCGTCGATGCCTCGGCGGACTTCGAGATGGCCGACCGAATTGTGATCAACGCGAAGACACAGCGTCCGTCTGTCTGCAATGCGGCAGAAAAGTTGCTGGTTCACGAAAAGGTCGCGGCAGAATACATCCCGCGCATTGTAAAGAAGCTGACCGATGCCGGCGTCGAGGTGCGCGGAGACCATGCGGTTCGCTCTCTATCCAAGGACATTCCGGTTGGTACAACCACTGAACAAGAGTGGTACGAGGAATATTTGCGGCTCTGCATAGCAGTCGCAGTTGTAGCCGACGTTCAAGATGCTGTTACCCACATCAACAAGTACTCGACGAAGCATTCGGACTCGATTGTCACGGCCGATGAAGCGAATGCCCGCAAGTTCCTGCGCGGAGTCGATTCCGCCGCGGTTTACTGGAACGCTTCCACTCGCTTCACCGATGGGGGCGAATTCGGATTCGGCGCGGAGATGGGCGTTAGCACCCAGAAACTTCATTGTCGCGGGCCATTCGCCCTGCCCGAGCTCACCTCTTCAAAATACGAGATCATTGGCACAGGCCAAGTCCGATAGCAACAGTGAGATTCCCACCTCGTTTGCCGTGCGGCTCGACCAGTCACAAACGACTGCGGCCAACTCTCCTGAAGCAGTGATAGACGCTGCAGTTTGCGATCTGCTTTGCCCTTAAAAGCTGATTTTCAGAATCTGGCCGTTGTTGCCGACGAACCATCCCGCTTGGGGATTAGCGAAGGCGACGGCCCAATAGCCGCTGGCATTCGGTAAGCGGTACCAGGTCTGACCTTCGTCGGGAGTCCATGCGGCCGCGCCTCTATCGAAATTCGGAGCGTCCTCGGAGGTAATCACCACGGTGCGCTCGAACGCTGCATCCGAGCTTGCGCCGGCATCCAGCGTCATCCCTTTTGCGTAGGCAAGACAAAAGATTGTCCCACCCAGGGGCGGCTTTTTCGTGAAAGTCCAGGTGTGCCCACCATCGTCGGACGTCGCGGCTTGGATGCGGTAGTTCACGGCAAGGTCACCGCCGCCCACCATTCCATGCATAGCGTCACGGAACGCGACAGAGAGTCCCCCAGCGCTCGGAGAACTGAACAGCGGAGTGTCGTATGAATTCCATGTGTTTCCGGCGTCAGTCGTGGCTAGGATGCGAGAAACCGTCGCACCACCTGTGGTGATCCAGGCATTCGACTCTCCCTGCGTGGTGATGCAGGTCCCGCTCGAGGAGAACGATGCTTCGCCGGGCAGAGCCGGAGGCATGCTGCCGGAGATCGATTGCCAGTGCTGGCCGCTAAAGGTGCGGATATCAGGGAAGACGCCATTCACGGTGTCACTGTGAGCTACCCCGCGGTTAGGCTCCCAAAAAGCAAAACAATCGTAAAACGCGCTCGCGGTGTGATTGACGAACTGCAGGTGCCAGGTCGCTCCGCCGTTGTAGGTCTTGTAAATGCGGAAATCAGTGGTGTTGTTCCCGATCGACATGAGGTATGCAACCTTATCGCTGACGCCCTGGACATCACGGAATTGCAGGTTCTCGGCTCCCGGAACAACGCCGGATTTCCAAGTGTTTCCGCCATCCGTAGTAACGACGTACGTGCCGCCCGTTCCCGCGGCCCAAACGATTTGCGAGTTTACAGGGCTAACGGAGATGAGGAGCTGAGTTGTGCCGCTGATTTCCGGAGTGAGCTTAGGCTGGTGAACTGTTGCAGAGTTTTGCGCATTGCAGAGTGCTACGGCCGATACGAAAAGGAAGGTGACTAGCGAACGTTGAAACATAAGAGACTCCAGGGAGGGACATTCGACGACGTTGGAGCAGTATGGAACGTTGCATGCAAGCTGTCAAACGAAGCGTCGTAAATGGCAGTACTGGCATTTGTGATGTGCCTACACTGGGGATTGTGGGAATACTTGGCACTGGCAGTTCTGACAGTGACCCGCTTCAGCAATGCCTGATATCTGATCCTATAGAGCACGAATAGAGCACGAAAGGAGCAGCCCGAGTTCACCTTGACCGCGGTTCATCGGCACCCGGCTTTGAGCCTCGAACCGGCGGGATCAAGTTCTAAGAACGGGCTGAACCGGATCTTTTCTAGTTGTATGGCTTGACGTCCGTTGTAAAATGCTCCGCCATAGCAGGTGTCCAATGGGTTTCGCATCGTGTCGAGTAGTTCCTTTGGAACGAAAATGCAAGATCACCCTTCAGTTGAGCGCCTTCCTTGTCGGAGCACTCCTAACACCGTCATTCGCCGTCCCAGGTGGACCAGCTGCCGCGGCGAATGCACCGTTGGCCGAACCGACGAGAGTTCTTCCCGAAAGTGATTCGAAGAAGCTCGCGAAGTACGATGTCACTCGCATTGGGCAGCGCGATATCGGGAAGGGTTTTAATCTCTACTCGCTCCGAAGCGAACACGATCTGGGCCAGAGCATTGCGGCTGGACTGGATCGCAGCACGAAGCTCATCAAAGACTCGGTTGTCATCGATTACATCAACCGGTTGGCGCAGAAGCTGGTAGCGAATTCGGATGCGCAAGTTCCATTCACGATCAAGGTGATCGATGGCGGCAGTATTCCTCGTGCCTACGGACTGCCGGGCGGATTTCTGTACGTGGATAGCGCGCTGATTACTTCCGCTGATGGCGAGGCAGAGCTGGCCACCGTGATAGCACACGAGATCGCGCATGTGGCCGCACGCCATGCAACGCGGACACTATCCCGAAAGCGCGTATGCAACTTTGTAAATTTGATTGGGATGATGGCAGGTCCGGCGGGAATAGCCGCGGAGGATGTAGGCGGCATCGCGGGACCGTTGTCCGTGAAGAAATTCGCGCGGGATTCCGAGTACGAAGCTGACCTCCTGGGAATCGAGTACGCGTATTCCGCCGGATATGATCCTCAGTCGCTGATGGCGGCGCTCGAGAAACTGCACGCCATTGAAGAGGAACGAAGCGCCGCGCTTGCAAAGATCCCTGGGTATCACCTGGCGTCTCTGATCCCATTCCATAACAAGATTGCGCGCGGATTCGCAAGTTATCCGCTGGTTGAGGAACGTATTCAGCGGCTGCAATCCGAAATTACGAGCTACTTGCCTAACCGAAGGGACTACATCATCGACACCGGTGAGTTTGAGGACGTGAAGGCGCGATTGCTGGCGTATGCGACTCCCGTTCTTCGTCGTCATAGCGCGGGAGATGACAACAAGCGGCCAGTGCTACGGCGCACGGCAGACTCCGATGGCGATCTCGATATCAAGCCCGAAGTGGAGATTCCGTCGAAGGTGGTTGGGGTCGCCGCCGCGCTCACTTATAAAACTCCTGTGACTGATATTCAATAAACCCGGGTTCGCGCGACGCATTGCTGTCGTATTTCCTCGTCCAATCTTCTTGCGCACGCCGATGGTCAGCGATGGATTACCCGAGAGCAGACCTTAGCAAAGTGGAGCGTGTCAAAATTCAGCTGCCGTGCCGGGTCTATCCATGCGATCGCACGCGATTTGGGCGACGTAAGTGCGCAAGAAATTGCGATCTTCTTTTATCGGCGCTGCACTGTTGAGTTCGCCAATGTCTTTCGCTAGTGGAGCGGACGTACTATTCTTATGGCAGGGGTGATCTTCCTCCTGGCCTGGAAGTTTGACAGTTTACCCTTCAGTTAACCTGCTCGCGTGGGCGATCAGGCTTACCTAGCAACACCTGCTTTACCGTTGAAATTCAATCACCATGGAAATGCAAAGCGTCCGGAGAATTGCTTTCTGTCTATTGCTGTTCAGCGCCCAAATGTTTGCCCAAAGCCGCAAAGATCCCCGCCCTTATGCTGCGAGTGGTCCTCTCTTTGAAGCAAGTGCCGGGTACCTGTTCATGAGCATGACGTCCGCTTCGTCATCACGACTCAACCTGCAGGGTGTGGATGCCAACGGGCTGGTTCATTTTTCGCCACACTTGGGAGCGATGGTGGATTTCAGCTTTGCGCGCGCGGGCAACGTGCCGGGCAGGAGTTACAGCCAGCGCGTTTTCAGTGGCTTGGTTGGCCCAGTCTACTATCTCATGGAGCATGAGAAGACCAACGTCTTCGTGAACGCGTTGTTCGGAGCAGCGTGGGTTGACAGCGCAGTGCCCGTGAGCGTGGCTACAGAATTCCACGGTTACGAGACCCGCTTTTCATATCTCTTCGGTGCAGGCGTGGAACGAAGAGTCACCGGATCCTTCTCAGTTCGCGTGAGTGGCGGGTATCAGCGCACAGCGTTTGTTGATTCGAAGCTCTCGGTGATCGGACAAAACAATCTGCGCGTGAGCGGGGCATTGGTATATCGCTTCGGAGGGCGCTAGAAGCTGCCGATTGCAGGTTCCGAAGTGCCTGATTCGATCGCTTACGTTCTTGCGCCCGCAGAATTCCACTTCCGAAAATGCACAAAAGAGCGGCCCGTCGGAGGATACGGGCCGCTCTTGGTTGTGCGGGCTGGCTGGTCAGAATCGCAGTTGTGCTCGAATCTGGAGTGCGCGGGGGGAGGCATCGGCACCCAGAAACGCTCCGAAGATGCTGGTTGGAGTGGCTACCGTGCGGATGATATGACCGAACTCCGGATCCGCAAGGTTCCCTACTGGTTGATCGAAATTGGGATGGTTCAGGACATTGAACGCCTGAGCGCCGATTTCCAACTCCGCGCCTTCCCATTTAGGCATGCGGAAGTTCTTCATCAGCGTCAGATCTGCATTGAAGAACCCGGGGCCGTAAATCTGGTTACGGCGTTCATTGCCGAAAGTGGCTGGCCCGCCGGTAGTAGAAATCGGTGAGGTGAACTCCGCAGTCGTCATGCACGGCGGAGTATCACGGAAGTTGTCGGCAACGCTCGAGCGGCTGCAACTCAGTGGGCCCACATTACTGTTGGCGAAAAGAGTATTTCCGTAGTTGAAGCCGGAGAGAACTCCCGTCGAACTGCCGTCCGTTACTGTAAATGGCAGGCCGGAGCGCACGAAGAACGTACCGGACACCGTCCAATCGGCAAGCAGGTTCAAGAAGAAGTTGTGAAGCTTCGGTGTGTGCCAGAGATAGGTCGCGTTGAACTGCTTGCGAACGTCGTAGTCGGCGTTGCCGTAGTTGTAGCACTTGAAGCAGTAGGGATCCTGCGGAGACAGAACGCTGAGATTGGTGTTGTAGGTGAAGGGCAGGAATCCACCGTTCGAAACGTCGTCAAGGGCGTGGCTCCAGGTAAATGAGGCTTGGAGTTGGAAGCTCTGGGAAACGCGGCGAGTGAAGGAAGCCACCAGGCCTTCATAGCTGGACACCCCATAATTACCCACCTCCGTGACCGTGCTAAAACGAGGATCGGGTTGGGTAAAAGGCAGGCCGACGAAGGATGACGGAGCTACCGTCGCGCCCGTCGGAGTTAGCGAAGATAGGCATCCCACATCGCAGAAGGCGTTCAATCCAAAGTTCTCAGCAGCCAGATCGTAGCCGTGGTTTCCGACGTAGTTCAGGCTGATGGAATTCCTGGCTCCAACGGCTTGCTGTACTTCGAGGTTCCACTCCACATAGCTCGGATATCGAATATGGCGCTGCGAGGTCGTCAGTGTTGGCGGTGCGAACGCCGGCACCGCGGATGAAATCTGTGCTAGCGTCAGTCCCGAATTGAACCCGCTTACAAACGCGGCGTTCGATTCCGTGGCCGCTGCCTGCGCACTTCCAGTAACTCCCGGTGCGAGCAGTCCCGTCGTAATGAAAGTGTTCTTCAGCGGCGGATTGGTGTCGAACAGGGTCGCAACCGTTCCAGGGAAAACGTCGGAGAAGATTCCAACGCCACCACGGATGACCGTTCGGCCCGTCTGGCCCAGGGGCTGCCAGGCAAATCCGATCCGTGGTTGCCAACTGATGCCTTGCAGATTGGGCACGGCTTCATGCAAGCCCGTCGTGATCGCCTGATTGTAGGGCTGAGCAGGATCATGCGACATGCCCAGGAACGAGTCGTTCGGGCGGGCGAAACAGTTCGTCTGGCAGACAGCGTTCGAGTTGTGCTCGGCCCGCAGCGACAGATTCACCTTGAAGTTAGGACGAACTGCCCAAGTGTCCTGCAGATACAGCCCTAAGCTGTATATTGCCAATGGCTGTGTCGGACGGCTGGCAAAAGCTTGCTCGAAGACGTCCGAGGTGCCGGAGTAGAAGCTGGAAAGGTCGGCGAAGACAGCGACCGGTATTGTTGCAAAGAAACCACCGGGCGTGTAGTCGGTCAGATCATTACGACGGAAGTTCACGCCGAACTTCAAGCTGTGGTTACCGCTTTGCCATCCGAAATCATCGGAGATCTGGTACTGCGTCACATTTCGACCTTGAGGCCACGTGCCGTAATTCGCACTTCCCGGCGTGGAGAATTCACCGCCCGAAAATGCCAGCTGATAGGGCATTAAGGCCATGGCCCGGCTGAGACTCGGCGGCCCAAAAATCGCGCTGTACCAGGAACCGGCAAGGATTAACTGGTTTACGGCATTGCTGCCAACCTGATGGGTTTCCTGCAACTGACCTTCATATTGTGGCTGTACGCTCTGGGCGTTGAGAGCGGGATTGAGAGGATCGGTGATTGTAGCCTGAATGCCGTGATCGGTGCGGAAGTGGACAAAAACACGGTCGCGGTTGCCGATATTCTGATCGACACGGGCCGTCAACAGCCACTCGGTCGTCAGATTATTGATGTTGGATTGGAATTTGCTTGCGCACTCAGCTCCGCCCGGTAGTGTCACACCGCCAGTGCAGCTCCCAGCCAACGGGACCGCCGTGTTTGCTCCACGTGCGTTGTTGTACAAGTTAAATGTCTGCGTGTAGAACGGAATCTCGGCGGCATTGCCATTCGTTGCGAGATTAGCAAGCGTTGCGGTTTGAAAGGCGGCACTCGGAATGAAAACTGGCTGTGATGTCGGAATGAGCAAGCGCAGGCCTTCCGTATTCACGAAGAAGAAGGTCTTGTCCTTCTTAACTGGTCCGCCGATGGAAGCTGCCCATTGGTTCGCATTGTCGAATGCACGAGGCTGACCGGCATTGTTCAGGAACCAGTCGTTGGCGTTCAGTACGCTGCCGTTCCAGAAGTACTCCATGTTGCCGTGAAACTTGTTCGTGCCCGATTTCGTCACGTAATTGACGTTCATTCCGGCCAGTTCACCGTATTGGCCGGAATAGCCGTTGTTCACAATCGTGGCAGTCTGAATGTCATTTGCGCCTAGCATCAAGTTGGTGGCTCCCGAATTGTTCAGGTTCAGGAAGGGATCGTTTTCGTTCATTCCATCCACGGTGAACAAGTTCGATGTCGCGGAGATGCCGAAAGAAGAGGCGTTCCCATACCCTCCCTGGGTGTTCATGGTAGTGCCCGGAGCAGTCTGGATGTAGTAAGTCAGATCATTGCCCGGATTCGGCATTTCAGCCACGATCTCCGGACTAATCGTCGTGGACACGTTACCGTTATCGGTCTGGATCACGCCCGCTTCCGCCGTCACTTCGACCGTCTGGCTGGCGCTCGTTACCTGCATCTGAAGATTGACAGTGCTGGATTGACCAACGGCAACTGTGAGGGCGCGCTGAGAAGCCTGCAGCCCCTGTGCCGTCGCTGCAAGGGTGTAAGAACCAGGGTTCAGCAAGTGAAAACGATATGCCCCGGTGGCATTAGTGGTCGCATTCTGTGTGGCTCCCGTATCGTTGCTCTTGAGCGTGACGGTGGCATTGGGAACAGCCGCACCGCTCGGGTCCACGACAGTACCGGTAACGTCCCCCGACGTGAGGGACCCCTGTCCGAATGACGACGTGGGCGACATCAGCAAAAGAGCAAGACTCAACGCCGAGAAAGTCCAGACGGTCTTACAGAGCGACTTCATACAAATCTCCTCCGAGATATAACAGCAGGTTTACAAACGAATGGCTCGAGACCTAACGAGCAACCGGGAATCGAACACACAACTGGGGAGTACATCGCCAACTTCTTGCCAGCGGAGCGTTGGCACGGAGCCTTGCAGAGACGACCCATGCCTTTTCGAGCGGAGATGCGGGCAGTCGATTACTCGAAACAACCCTAGCAGGACAACTTTGAAAAGTGTCTAACCTTGCAGAGATGATGATCCAACAAAGCTGGAACGTGAAATACGCTGTTTCGGGTAGTTGTTTCGGCAAAATGATGCAAGTGTCAGGTTGTCAGATTCTCATTGACCTCGTTCGACGGGGCGTCTGTTTCGAAGTTGTTTCGCGAGCACATAGCACAGGCACAACAGAGCGAAACAGGACAACCCACTGATGAGATTCATTCTCGGGGAAAGCCAGGTTTGAATCAGGGCTGCGGTGACCGCCACGAAACCGAACATCGATCCCCAGATGCCGAGAGGCGAGCGTAGCGCGAAGGTGGAGGTTCGTTCATCGCGCGCCATTCTCATCCGAAAGCTGATATGGGCCGCGAGAGAGACGAGCCAGGAGAGAATCATGCCGGTGAATGCCGCGCCCAGCATATACCGGAACGCGTTCTCGGGTGCCCACAGAACAAGAGCCAGGGCGAGGAGAATGCCAAACGAAGAGTGGAATACGGCGTTCTGTGGCGATCCTTCATGATTCAAGTTGCCCAGGCTGGCCGGGGCCCATCCGGTGCGGGCCAGAGAGAAGATCATCCGAGACGCGACATAAAGGGTGGCATTTGCGCCCGATAGCGCTGCGGTCAGAACGACGAAGTTCATGATCCCCGCGGCGTGAGGAATCTTAACTGTCCGGAATGTTGCTACGAATGGGCTTTCGGTCACGCCCGCATGATTCCAAGGCATGACTCCGAGCAGGATTGCCATGGCCCCGATGTAAACGAACGTGAGAATGAGGAAGGTCATCCACACGGCTCTTGGGATCTCGTCCTTCGAGCGTGACTCCCCGGTAGTTACCGCAACCATCTCAACCCCTCCGAAACTGTAGATCGCGTATGTCATGGCCAGCAGTGGTGACCAGAGTCCCTTCGGGAAGAATCCTCCATGGACTGTGTACTGGGGAGCGGCACGTCCCGACCCGAGTAGGGTGGCTCCGATCGCGATGAAAGCCAGAATCGTCGACAGTTTGATCATCGAGAGCCAGAATTCAAAGCGGCCATATGAACCGACGCTGCGAAGATTGATGACGAGCAGCACAGCCCCAAAAACAACAATCCATACATACGCTCGGACTCCCGGGAACCAGGTGGACATGTATGTAGCGGCAGCGATCATCTCAGTTCCGATGGCCAGCACGAGGCCGAGCCAATATCCGGCACGAGCAATGAATCCGAAAAAAGAGTTGAGGTACAGATCGCCGTAGACGCCGAACGATCCTGCTGCGGGGTGTGCGCAGGCGAGTTCGCCGAGAGCCATTGCCACAGTCCAGTTAATGAACGCAGCCGCAAGAAAGCTGAGGATAGCGGCAGGACCAGCGGCTTCCATGGCGGCGCCCGATCCGAGCAGAAGCCCCGTGCCGATCGATCCTCCAACCGCGACCATCGCCATTTGTCCAGCCGAGAGTTGATGCCGCAGCCCTGCTTCGTTGATTTCAGGTGCTTGTGATGGATTCGTCGATGGCGCCGAGGGCATGGGGCACGATAACAAAAAGGGGCAAAACGCCCAAACGGCAACAGGCATAACCCCCAAAAAGCCGTGCGGATCGCAATACGGCTGTGGCGATTTGCGGTGCAACAAACCTCACCAGATCGCACCCAAGAGCTTTCGGCTGTGCTACCGCCAGTTGAGATCGGAGTGTTGCATGGTACAGCGTTGATCTTAACCCGTTCCGAGGTCTCGATCAGATCGGTGAGTCTGAAGGTAAGGACAAGGTCAACAATCGCTACATCCAGATTTTCGGCACCTCTATTGCGCTGGGCAAAATCGCCGGCGCGCGGAGGTCTCGAACACCGAGGGTGTCCTGACAGGCAGGTCACCCCGGCTTCGCGGTACCCCATTTACGGAAATCTGTCGTCGTAATCTCAGCAACTCATAGCCGCGCAGGGCGCTACGAGCGACCTCAATGACGGCACTATAGAAAACACTCTTCAAACACTCGGAATGGTTTACAAGACACGAGCTACAAGTTCATGGAGACCCCAGTCTGATCCCATATTCCAGGAGCCAAGTCTGGATGTCCCATCGCGAGGCGCGGACAAGCTGGCCTCCTGTAAATCGCGTGTCGGCGGATACTTCTTGGAAGATAAAAGAAGGAGGCATGAGGGCGTCAGCCTCGGCTGCAGAATCGAACTCTGCTTCGGCCAGAAGCAAACCTGCCAATTCGCCTTCGAAGACGTCGATACCAAAAGGTGGCACACTGTAACGAGGCTTGCGGAGCCCCTTAGCCGAAAGTTTCGCGAACACGCAAAACTCGTCCTGCGTCAGATAAATGGTCGTGATCAATCCCTCTTGCGGTCCACTTGCTCGGGCTGGAACCTTCTGAGTTAGCTTGAACATCGTTGGGCCACCGTCTTCACTCTGCTCCCGCAAGCGAAGACTGGTGCCGTCAATGTAGCGGTCGGTGATTCGGCGGACTCGTACTGCGGTTACATTCTTAGGAAACTGGTCGAGAAGGAACCGTCGTTCACGTTCGATCCTGCCGTACTTGTGCTCTGGCAACATATTTGCATTCTTGCTACAAACCAGGTAAATGGGAAGGGAAGGGACCCTGATTAGAAGCGAAAGCATGTTCTGGCCGGATGGTCCGCAACCGGAACTTGAGACGGTCGCTTCGATTCTGAAAGCAGGATGCGCACTATGCCGTCTGCCAGTTGTGCGCGGAATTGCAATATAGCTGTAGCGATTTTGCAGTGCAACAACCTCGCCAGATCGCCTTATGAACCTTTAGGCAGTTCTTAGGGGCCAATGTAGGCAGAGTGGCGGGGGCTAGCACAGCAATGTGCTTCTCTCAAAGCTCTTGCAACGGGGCCGAGGTCGAAATGCAACGAAGACCTTTCGGCTGTGCTATGGCCAGTTGAGATCGGAGTGTTCGATGAGTAAGCCGACACTGGCCGTAGTTGAATGGATGGGTCTGGTTCCTGCCACGGCGGTCTGTTCACAATGTGGATTTGAGTTCGTTGTCCCAGTATCAGAGATGTGCAGCGTCGAGGAAGCTACCGAGAGCCTGCAATCACAATTTGAGGAACACCGGTGCACAAACGAGAATGGGAACTCGGGGGTGGGGAGACGAACGGCCACCCAAAATCGCGTATTGACCACGGCGGGAAGGCGACAGGGTTGAGGTAGGTGATGATTTGTTGCTGTCATCGGACTGCCGCCCTCATCTAGCGTTCCAGCGGTCTTACGGGGTGACGGTGGCATCCTGCGGAAGAAACACTCCCCTCGCCGCCCGCCAGTAGCAGAGCTTCAGGAAAAGACGAAAATTCCGCCGTGACCTTCGTAATCGCGAGTGGATGTTACCGCATTGCTGGGGGTAAGGGTGGCTCCTAGAATCGAAGCAGGGTCTACTTCGCCCGAACCTGCATGCCTGAGATTACGCGACGACTGGACCGAGCCGAGCTGGGCAAGCGCATCGAACGCGCCGAAAAGCTCCTGCAGAAGGGGAAAACTGCTGAGGCGCTCGAGGAGTATCTGCTGGTCCTGCGCGACGATCCGGAAAATGATGTCGTCAGGCAACTTGCGGCCGATCTGTGCCTTTCGTTGAGCCGGAACCCCGAGGCCGTCCACCTGCTGGGAGACCTGTTCGAACGACAGGTGGGGGCCGGAGACGCAACGCGCGCGAGCCTGACTTACAAAAAGCTGGCGCGGCACGGAAGTCCCACCTGGCAGCAGAAATTCCGCTTCGGACAGCTGCTCGAAGGATCGAACAAGAAACTCGCTGTTGGCACCTACGAAGCGGCCCTGCAAGATCTTGCAAAATTGGGTAAGAAGCAGGAGTCGGCCGAGGTTCTGGGGCGCATTGTCGGGATTGAGCCGACGCAGGCTAACTTGCTGCGAGTGGCGGAACTGGCATCGGAGTTGGGGAACCGGAAGGCCGCCGCTGAGGCGTTTCAGCGCATCGCGCAGATGGTCGAAGCCGAAGGCGGAGAGGTCGCGCAATGGTACGAACGCGCGTATCAGGAGGATTCTTCTGATCCCTCGATCTCGTTGGCGTACGGAAAGAGCCTACTCACCCAGGGCCAAGTCGGCGCCGCGATTTTCATCCTTGAACCGCAATTAAATAGCGGCCAGGCCACACCCGCGCTGCGGGAAACCTATGCCGACGCGCTGCTAGCTGCTGGCAGACATGCGGAAGCGGAGCCGCTGGTGTGGGCCCTTTTCGAGCAGAATCCGGCGCGCGTGCAGCAAGTGATCGCCCTGATCGGAAATTTCCTCGACGCGCAGATGGATGATGAAGCGGTGGTGCTTGCGCGCAAATTAGAGCAATTCCAGCGCCGGCGCGGAGAACGCCGTCAGTTCACCGCGATCATGGAAGACATTGCAGGAGCGCATCGCGCCTCGCCGCAGATGCTCGAGTTCCTCAGCGAACTGTATAACTCGTCCAATCGCGAGAATGACTATTGCCAGACCCTGCTGAAGCTGTTTGATCTGTATGTAGGCACCAGCGAGTTTGCGAAGGCGGCAGAGTGTCTGGATAAAGCGGCCGAGGTGGATCCGTATGAACCGGGGCACCTGAAACGGCTCGATCTGCTTCAAGGCAAGGTAGACGATTCGCGCTTCAAGGTGATTGCCTCACGATTCAGTTCCGCGGCGAAGCCCGCCGAAGAACCCGCGCACGCGGACGCCCCAACCCTGGGCGCGGGAACATTGCAGGATCTGATGCTGCAGGCAGAGATCCTCGTGCAGTACGGGATGCGGAACAAGGCAGTCGAGCGGCTGCAGAGAATCCAGGAACTGTTTCCACGCGAGGAAGAGCGCAACGAAGACTTGCAGCGGCTGTACCTTGCTGCAGGAGTTACGCCGCGTTACGCAGGCTCGGCGCCCTTGCCTCCCGCGGCTGCCCCTGCCGCGGCGGCACCACTGGCGCCTGCCCCCGTGACGGCACCTGCTCCGGCTGCCGACCCGGGTGCGGATGTGCGGAGCTTCACGAAAGTCGCCGAGATTACGCGCAAGCTGTATCACCAGAGCACCGCCCCGGCCGTGCTGAGCACCGCCGTCAAAGAGATTGGGTCGCACTGGGAGGCAACGCGGTGCATCGCTGTGATGGGCAAGCCCGGGCTGCCGGCCAGCGCTATGGATGAATTCTGCGTCGAGGGATACAAGAAGGCGGCCATTTCCGTCGTCGCAGAAGTGGTGGCCTGCCTGCAGACGGGAGTCGAAGGCCACGATCCGCTGGTCATCCAGGACGCACCGAAGTCACAGGAATTGGCTGCGGTAAAGAAAGTCGTGTCCGACCTGAATGCGTCCACCGTTCTCGCCATACCTCTCACCGACGGTGAAGAAACGGTGGGAATGCTCGTGCTGGTCCATAATCGCGCACGAGTCTGGCAACCGTCCGATCTCGTTGTGCTCAAAACCTTGGCTGATCAGATGGTCATCGCCTTGAATAACGCCGGGCTGCGCCGGCTGGTCAAAAATTTGTCGGTTACGGATGAAAAATCCGGCTTACTGAAGCGCGCTTCGTATATCGATCTGCTGCTGGCCGAGAGCAAGCGTGCCATTCAAAATTCGTCCGCTCTGTCGGTCGTGCTGCTGCAGTTTGGCAAGGGCGCCGCGCTCGTCAAAGAATACGGCGATGCCGAAGTCCAGGCTATGCTTGAGCGCGCAGGACAGTTGTTTGCGGCCAACATCCGGTCGAACGATCTGGCGTTCCGCTATGACACTTCCACAATCGCGATTCTTCTGGGCGAGACTGCAGAAAAAGAAGCCATGCTCGCGATCGAGAAGCTCCGGAAAATCGTTTCAGAGGTGCGCTTGCCCGGAAAAGACGGAGCGCAGGGACAGCCTGCAATATTCTCGGCCGGCCTGGCAGAGGCGGTAATCCGGACAGAGTACGATCCGGTGGACGTTGTGACGGAAATCATCAATCGCGCCGAACATGCTCTAAGCCAGGCAGTCGCACAGGGGCCGGGAAAAGTGGTTGCGTTGGGTCCGGCGGCCCTGGCAACCGGTGCGGTCGCGTAAAAATCCAACCATTGAGTCATCTAGCCATTGAGTGATTCTTCCCTGTCGCCTGACTGTCGGTTCAACGACTAAATTACGCCACCGCCAGATCACCCACTCCAAGACTCTCCTCAGCTGAGCACAATTCCTTTTGCGCTGCTACACTAAAAAGTTTGGCGAATCGACTCTGACCCGGTCCGGGTGGAGTTCTGCGAGATCATCATGTTAAAAGCCGGGGACATTGCGATTGTCAGCGGGGTGCGTACGCCTTTCGGGCGCTATTGCGGCAAGCTGAAAGATTTCACCGCGCAGGAGTTGGGCGCTATTGCAGGGCAGGGCGCGATCGAGCGCTCGGGGATTGATCCGAAGGAATTCGATCACGTCGTCATGGGGAATGCACAGCAGACATCCGGCGACGCGCTGTATGGGGCGCGTCACGTGGGCCTGCGTGCGGGTATTCCGATTGAGACCCCGGCGCTGACTGTGAACCGGTTGTGTGGGTCGGGGATGCAGGCGATCGTGAGTGCGGCCCAGATGATCCAGACGTACGAGGCGAAAGTTGTGCTCGCCGGGGGGATGGAAGCGATGTCGCAGGCGCCATTCGTCATTCGCGGGCGCGATGGCTTTACGCTGGCTCCGGGCGGCAAGCTGGAAGATTCGCTGATGGTGGCGCTGCTCGACTCCTATTGCGGGTCGTACATGGCGAACACAGCGGAGCTGTACGGATCGCAGCAGGGAATTACACGCGAGATGCAGGATGAATTTGCGTTGCGCTCGCAGAAATGCGCCGACGAGGCGTACAAAGCGGGACGTCTGCAGGAAGAATTGGTGCCGGTGCCGCTACGGAATCCTAAAGGGGAACCGAGCGGGGAGTCGCTAACTGAGGATGATCACCGTCGTCCGCAAACCACGATAGAGGGATTGGCGAAGCTGCGTCCGGCATTTGGAAAGAATGGGACGGTCACCGCCGGGAACGCCAGCGGCATCGTCGATGGGGCGGCCGCGGTCGTCATTATGTCGCTCGATGAAGTTCGTAAACGCAACATGGAACCACTGGGTCGGATCGTAAGCTGGGGCGTGGCCGGAGTCAATCCAAAGCTGATGGGGCGCGGCCCCGTTCCGGCGACAAAGATCGCACTGCAGAAGGCCGGGCTGAATCTGGACTACATCGACTTGATTGAAGTTAATGAAGCCTTTGCGGCGCAGTATCTTGCCGTCGAGAAAGAGCTGGGCCTCGATCCCGAAAAAGTCAACGTGAATGGCGGAGCGATAGCGCTGGGGCATCCGCTGGGCGCGACCGGGACGCGACTGGTGATCACGCTGCTGTATGAATTGCGGCGGCGCAAGAAGAAGTATGGGCTCGCGACGGCGTGCATCGGCGGCGGGCAGGGGATTGCGATGGTAGTGGAGAGCATGAGTTAGCTTCCGACTCAGGTCGTGTATTTGCCCTCCGGAAACGACGACGAGGCATCGGTCTGCTACCGATTCGCCTGTTAGACCGTCCCACATTGGGATGACGGCCCGTCTGCGCAGAGCCCACCTCTTGTTACAAACTCGAATTCCCAAACACAATTCTGTGCCTCCGTTCCTGTTTGAACAAATCGTGTGCTTCTTCTGCACCGTTTCGAATCCCCGAAACCGTCTTGAGTCGAGAAAGGGGAGTAGATGATTACTCGAAGAAAAGCAGTTCAGGTGCTGGGTTCGGCCTCAGTTGGAGTTTGGCTTGCGCGGGCCTCACTGGCCATTGATTCTTCACCTGCAGCCAGAATCTTGGGGGCGGCGAAGGACGAATCCACGCCCACCCTCGCTCCGGGCTCTCCCACGTCGCCTGAGAGGATTTCCCTGATTGACGCCTTCAAGAAACGCTCCGAAGGGCTGGAGAAAAAATTTGAGGCGCGCACACTGAAGCGTGATTGGACGATGCCCTATCGGTTGTTTCGGCCGCAGGCAACGGGGAAGATGCCACTGGTGTTGTATCTGCACGGCAGTGGTGGGCAGGGTGACGACAATTTTAAACAGCTTGGCCTGGGAAATATTTTCGGTACCCGCGTCTGGTTACTCCCGGAGAATCAGAGGAAGTTTCCCTGCTATGTTGTTGTGCCGCAGAGTAACCGCGGATGGGTGCGCTACGATCCCGCAAAACTGGACAAGGAAGTGTACGAGATGGTGCCCGGGCTGGGGCAGGGCACAGGGATGGCGCTGGAGGTCGTCGAGGCACTGGTCCGCGAATTTTCAATCGATGAACGCCGAATTTATGTCACGGGACAATCCATGGGAGGGGCGGGCACGTGGAACATCATCACCAACCGCCCGAAATTTTTCGCGGCTGCCGCAATTTGCTGCGGAAGCCGTTCGACTGAGGATGGCACCGGATCAATTGAAACCCCAGTGTGGAACTTCCACGGTGAGGCGGACCAGACTGTTCCGGTGTCGCTGTCGCGGGAGCGGATCGCGGCCCGGCGAAAGGCGGGAGGCAGCGCATTCTATACGGAGTATTCCGGTGTGGACCACAATGTCTGGGAGTGGGCGTTCACAGAGCCGGAACTGGTAAAGTGGTTGTTTTCGCAACGGCGAGAATGATCCGGTGTTGCTGAATCGGTACGAGTGGAGAGCATGAGTTAATTTCTGGCTCCGTGCATCAGCGCGGATTTAGCTGATTCAACCAGGAGTTCACCACACGCGATGCATGAGGTTCACAGAAAGGTTACCGGTTAACGACGCGTGCACGCGACTGTAGCTATCAACCCGACCGCGCTCTTCCATAGAGTGGCACTCGCCTGCTTCATCTTATTCCTGTGCTCATTTCTCAACGCGCAATCGTCCGTGATCATTCAAGTGGATGCCAGTCAGAATTTGGGTCTGCTGCGTCCGATGTGGAACTACTTTGGCTATGACGAGCCGAACTATACGTATGCTCCTCACGGGCGGGAATTGATTGCGGAGTTGGCCGGGAGCAACTCTTCTCGCGTCGAGATTCGGACACATAATTTGCTCACCACCGGGGACGGAACTGCGGCGCTGAAGTGGGGATCGACGAATGCCTACACGGAGCATTCCTCCGGCCATCCCGTTTACGACTGGAAGATTGTCGATCAGATTCTGGATACATATCTTGCGTCCGGTTCGAAGCCGTTTGTAGAGATCGGGTTCATGCCTGAGGCGCTTTCTACTCTTCCGGAGCCGTACCGGCATCACTGGCCGCAGGGCGAGCTCTTCACGGGCTGGACCTATCCGCCGAACGACTACAAAAAGTGGGGAGAACTCGTTTATCAATGGGTGCTGCACTGCATCGCGCGCTATGGTAAAGCCGAAGTTGCGGGATGGAATTGGGAAGTGTGGAATGAGCCGGATATCGGCTATTGGCATGGAACTCCGGAGCAGTACGACAAGTTGTATGACTATGCGGTGGCCGGGGTGCGGCGTGCGTTGCCCGAGGCGAAAGTCGGCGGGCCGGCGACGACCGGGCCGGGTGTGGCGAAGGCGGCGGAATTTCTGCGGCAGTTTCTGCAGCATTGCGCGACCGGGAAGAATTTCGCAACCGGAAATCTTGGCGCCCCACTGGATTTCATCAGCTTTCATGCAAAGGGTTCTCCGGAGGTGAACGACGGACGGGTGAAGATGGGATTGGCGCACGAGTTGCGGGACGTGGACGAAGGGCTCAAGATTGTTGCGTCATTTCCGCAGTTTGCGCGTTTGCCCGTGATTCTTACGGAAGCGGACCCGGAAGGCTGCGCCGCATGTTCCGCGAAGGATCATCCGCAGAACGCCTACAGGAATGGGACGCTGTACCCGGCATATACGGCGGTGGCGATCCGGGAGATGTTGGACTTGAATGAACGCAGCAAGACCAATCTGACCGGAATTTTGACTTGGGCATTTGAGTTTGAGGAGCAGCCTTATTTCCAGGGATATCGGACTCTCGCGACCAACGGCATCGACAAGCCGATTCTGAATGTGTTTCGCATGCTGGGAATGATGCCGGGGGAACGAGTTGAGATGAAGAGTTCCGCAGCAGTGGGGCTCGATGAGATATTGAGCAGCGGAGTTCGCGGCCGCGTGAGTGTCGATGGCTTGGCGGCACGGGGCGATCACGCGCTCGCTGTGCTGGTGTGGAACTATCTGGATGAAGAGTCGGCTGGGTCCGAGATGCCACTGGAGTTGAATATCGCAGGACTGCCGGTAAGCGCGAAGAAGGTTCTGGTTAAGCACTACCGCATTGACCAGGACCACAGCAATTCCTATACAGTGTGGAAGGCGATGGGGTCTCCGCAGTCGCCGACGCGAGAGCAGTATCAAGCGCTGAGGGCAGCGGGCCAGTTGCAATTGCTGGAGTCGCCCCGCTGGATGGAGAGCAAAGAAGGCGCGGTGCGGCTAAGTTTTCCGATGCCCGGTGAGAGCGTTTCTCTGCTGGAGTTGAGTTGGTGAGGGAATAGCGTCGGTGAACGGCACTTCTCTCCCGTGGATGAACCCGGATTTCGCGGATCAATGACGAGTTTGTCATCGTGACAGGAGTCGCTCGTTCGCTCAGTGTGGCAAGAAAGATCGTGAATGAGGAAAGAGTATGGAGATCAGGAAAGTCGGAGTTCTCGGTTGTGGGCTGATGGGGTCGGGCATTGCTCAGGTTTGTGCTACGGCCGGATTTGACGTAGCGGTACTTGAGGTTGAGCAGAGATTCCTGGACAAGGGATTTGCCGGCATCGAGAAGTCACTGGCAAAGTTTGCGGAGCGGCCCGTGGAAAAGGGCGGCATCACCGCGGAGCAGAAGACTGCGATACGCGGGCGGCTCAAAGGCACTACCAGCAAGTCCGACCTGACCGATTGTGACATCGTCATTGAGGCCATTATCGAGAATGTGGAAGAGAAGAAGAAGATGTATGCGTCGCTTGACGGCATCGTGAAGAAGGACGCGATCTTCGCTTCGAATACTTCTTCGATCTCAGTGACGGAGCTTCTGACTGCGGTGAAGCGTCCGGAGCGGTTTATCGGGCTGCATTTCTTTAACCCGGTGCCGCTGATGAAACTTGTCGAAGTCGTGCGCACGATCGCTACCGCCGACGATGTGTACGAGGCGGCTTACGCCTTCGCGAAAAAGTTGGGCAAGGTTCCGGTCCGCACGTCGGACAAGACCGGGTTCATTGTGAACCGGCTGCTGGTGCCGTATTTGCTCGATGCCATCCGCGCCTATGAAGAGGGAGTGGGGTCAATTGAGGATATCGACAACGCCATGAAGTTGGGCTGCGGGTATCCCATGGGCCCGTTCACGCTGCTGGATTTTGTCGGGCTCGATACGACGTACTACATCACGCACGTCATGTACGACGAGTTCAAGGAGCGGCGGTTCGCGTCGCCTCCGCTGCTGAAGCGTATGGTGATGGCCGGGTGGTACGGGCGGAAGTCGGGCCGCGGGTTTTATGATTACTCGGACCCGGAGAAGCCGAGGGCCCAGAAACTTTGACCTCTTTTCCGCGCGGGTTGCGCGGATGGACGCCCATTGAAATCGTCGAGGAAGCACCCTTTGCCGAGATTCGTCGAAAGGAATCCTTCGACCGCGCTCGGGATGACACGATGTGATTCATCCGTGTTGCTGCGTGTGTCCAGGAATTTGAACTTATGAACTTCGAAAACATTATTCTCGAAAAGAAAAACTCGATTGCTTACGTCACCGTCAACCGGCCAAAGGTGCTGAATGCGCTGAACATGGCGACCATGGAGGAATTGCGGGCGGCGTTTCACGACATCAAGAACGATGTGACGATGCGCGTTGTCATCTTTACCGGTTCCGGCGAGAAGGCGTTCATCGCCGGTGCGGACATTGGCGAGTTGTCGAAGCACGATGCCGTCAGAGGCAAGGAATATACGCATCGCGGACAGAACGTCCTTAACTTGATTGAGAACCTGGGCAAACCCGTGATCTGCTGCATCAATGGGTTTGCGCTCGGTGGCGGATGCGAGATCGCGATGGCCTGCACTATGCGCCTGGCCAGCGAGGATGCGAAACTCGGACAGCCCGAGGTGAAACTCGGAATCATCCCGGGATACGGCGGGACGCAGCGCCTGCCGCGGCTGGTCGGCAAAGGTGTCGCGATGCAGATGGTGCTCGCGGGTGAAATGATCACGGCGAAGGAGGCGCACCGGATCGGACTGGTGAATGAAGTGGTTCCTTCCGCGGAATTAATTGCGCGCGCAGAAGCCATTGCGGCCAAGATTATTGCGAACGCTCCGCTGGCCGTGCAGTACGCCATGGAAGCCGTGAACAGGGGCATGGAGATGACTTTGCCAGAAGGGCTCTATCTTGAAGCGGTGCTGTTCGGCGTCGCTTGCTCGACTGAGGATAAAACCGAAGGGACGAAGGCATTTCTCGAGAAGCGGACGGCGCACTTTAAGGGGAAGTAAGAAGTAAGAAGTTAGAAGTCACAATGCAGAAGTAGCTGCTCTTTCGCGGGTGCAGGCATTTTTCGGGATCGAGCAAATACAAGGTCATTTACCACAGAGGGCACAGAGGATCACAGGGAACATGAGATTGAAGATTGAGTCTGTGCCTGAGGCGGCTGTTTCGGGACTTGATGGCAAGCTGGATGCGTCCGGAAGGCAGTTTGCGATTGTTGTCGCGCGCTTCAATGCATTCATCACGGAGCGCCTGCTGTTAAGCGCTTGCGATGGGCTGCTGCGGACCGGAGCGCGTAAGAATGACATTAGTGTGGTCCGGGTGCCGGGTGCGTTCGAAATCCCTCTGGCGGCGCGGCAGTTGGCTAACGGGGGGAAGTATGACGCCATCATCTGCATCGGCTGCCTCCTCCGCGGGGATACCGCGCACTACGACGTAATCGTCAATGAGGTCACGCGTGGGATAGGGCAATCGGCTCAAGAGACCGGAGTCCCTCATGCCTTCGGTGTTCTGACCTGTGACACGCTGGAACAGGCGATTGACCGCGCCGGGTTGAAGATGGGGAACAAAGGATTTGAAGCGGCGCTCGCGGCGGTCGAGATGGCATCACTGAAATCAGTGATTAGGCATCAGCCATCAGCTGTCAGCACAAAGCTGATTCCTCGCTCCGCTCGGAATGACCAACCCGGCAAGAAGCATTCAGGGAAGAAGCGCAGATAATCCTTCCTGAAGTAAACTGACCACGAACCACTTGCCAGCGACACTTTGCCATGGGCACACGACGCAAATCCCGGGAACTCGCCTTGCAGATGCTTTTCCAGTCAGACATGGGAAAGCAAAATGCCGAGCAGGTGCGCAAGACTTTCTGGGCGGAGCATGGCTCGGCTAGCGGAGAAGTGCGCGGGTTTGCCGACGATCTATTTCGCGTGGCGACCGACCGCGTCGAGGAGATCGACAAGTTGATCGAAAAACACGCCGAGCACTGGCGCATGGATCGCATGGCCGCCGTCGATCGCAACTTGCTTCGCGCTGCAGTGGCGGAGTTGCTTAGCTATCCCGACACCCCGCGGGCGGTCGTGATTAATGAGGCTCTCGAAATTGCGCGGAAGTTCTCATCGCCGGAGTCGGTGCACTTCGTGAATGGTGTCTTGGATAGCGTAGGAAAAGAACTAGAAAGCGCCAGCAAATAACCAGTGCGTAGTGAGCAGGTGTACCTGCAAAGCAGGAACTTACTCCTGAGCCAGACCCCACCCAAATACGTCGCGTGGTCCGAGCAATCCCAATCCTCGCTACTTCACGGCCTGGTAAGAACGACATCCAGCGTGCACAGGGTCGCGCTGTTCGTCGTGCAAAATGGATTCAGGTAGTTGGGAAGATTGGGGAATGACAGTTGGACGAGATCGGCGCCTCCGATAGACGTGCTGACCTCATGCACCATGTTGTCGCTCGCGGCAACAAGGATTGTGCCGCCATCGGCGCTCATGTCCGCCGAAATGGGTGTGGCGCTGTTCGAAAGCTCAATGCCGCCGATCACAGAACCCACAATGAAGTTGTAAATGAGAATGCTTGAGCTGTTGGAGTTGACGATGTAGAGCTGGGCGCCATCTCCTGAAGCGAAGAAGTTTAACGGCTGAAGCGTTCCTTGTCCCAACTCCACGCGTTGCGCGGCGCGTAGCGGATCGTTGCTGATGAACGTCAACCCTTCTGGGCAGAGCGTTCCTACGGGAGGCGCAGAGATCGTGGCGGTAATGATGTCGAATCCAGTCGAGTCGAGAATCAAAACATGAACACCGTCAGGGATGGAATTGCCGTAGGAGTCCTTGCCATCGAGGTGTACGTTGGGAAGCACCTTCATCAGGATCGGGTTGGCAGGCAGAGGTAAAGTCGCAGCTGGCAAGTTATTACACGTGGCGTACGCGGTCAGGTTTGGCGAGCCTCCTGATTCGGCGACAAGGGCGAAAGCGCCATTCGGCGCAAACCCAATGCCTGTTGCAGGACCTGAGAGCGTGAAGGGGCCCTGCAGAGCCTGCTGTGAGGAATACACGTACAGGGAGGCTCCGCCAGTTCCACCTGCGATAAAGGTTTTCAATCCGTCCGGCGAAAACGCAGCTGAGGTCGCGTTGGGAATCGTCAGCGGGGTCGGCGTTCCGGGGGATGTCGCGCTGACGATGTAAACCTGATTCGGAGAATGGATCGTATCCGAGAAAGCGGCGATCGTCCCGCTGTTTGAGGCAGCCAGAACTTTGCCCGTAACCGTACCGAGTCCCGTGTACGGGTTGTTTGAGGTTCCGAAGGCCGAAGGATTGATGACCAGCGCCCCGAAGTAGCTGCCCATGAATATCCGGTCCCCAGCCAAATCGTAGAGGAAGGAATTCGGCGGTGTCGGCAGGGGAATCTCCGCGTTCGCTACGGCTCTCGCAGTGGAGAAAAAATATGCCGCTGTCCCACAGTAGCTCGGGGGCCCGGAAGCACATCCCATACTGCTGGCAAATACCGGAGCTGCTCCCGTGGAACCGCTCACCACGCCGCTGATCGCGCCCGTGGGAGGTTGCAAAAGGATGTTGCTGCTGGGGTTCTTGGGATCGGGCATGAATACCGGAGACGCGTAGACCGGTTGCGGAATGACCTGCTGACAATTGAATCCCGGTGGGGCACTTGCCTGAAAGAACTGCGTGCAAGCGTCAATCTGAGCCGCGGTAGAAAGTGATGCCGGCACCGTGGGAAATCCTGCGTTGCAGCCCGGAGGAGAACAGGCCGCTGTAATGCTGGCCGATCCCGGTGTGGCTGGTGTGGTCCCGCAGAACTCTTGGCAATTGGCGCCGACCGATAGCACGCTGGGCCGGGAAGAACTCCACGATAAGGGAATCTCCCTCAGAATGATCCCTCCATTCGTGTTCGGCAAAGAACTATTGCCCATGATGTCGGTGATCGTGGCGAAGATGTTCTGGGATGCCGACTTTGAGACGGCGAAACTGGTTTGTCCGGATCCAGGTGCACCGACTTCCAGTGAGATGTTCTGGATTGGGCAGGTCTCGAAGAAGTCCAGTACGGGCGAGGCAATTCCCTGGGAATTCTTATACTGCGGCTGCTGAAATGATGTGCTGGTGACCCCGCTTGCTGTCGCAAAAATCTTCGTCATTCCCGGGGTCAGGGCCTTCGCCGTTGCCCGATTGGTCGGAAAATTGTACGCCGTGTCCGCGAGTCCAACGAGAGTTACGACGCTCGGATTGCCGGCGGTGAACGTGAATGGGCCCACGGACGAGGTCACGTCTGTTCCCTGGCTGAACGCACGAGCTTCAATTGTCATCGACTGGCTTTGCGAGAGGCAGGGTCCCTGAACTGGAATGCTGTCAGTCAGTATGCCGGAGACAGTGATCGTGTCGATCGCAGGATGGACGAACACATACGTTGGAACGCTTGTCGCGCCAAGTGCGCTAGCTGTTACCTGCACGACCCCCACGCTCCCCGGAGTGCAAATGGTGAAGTTCACGTCCCAGTGCCCGGCGCAAGCTACTCCGTTGGCCGATAAGTTCAGGATGGAGGTATCGCTCGAGGAGAATGTGATTGGGACGGCTAGGTTTGTTCCGGATGTGGTCTGAGCTGCCGCACTAAATGTCACGGTGCTGCCCACGAGAACGGAGCTAGTGGCGGCAGGATTTAAGTTGATCCGCCCTGCGAACAGCGGAGGGCCTGTCTTGGTTCCGCCTCCGCATCCAGCAAGAGCCCATAAGCAAATGATCGCAAATAGCAGGCATACACCAGTCGAACGCAACCTACCCATTGAACCTCGTCGCTCCTTGCGGTCCCGCGAACGTGAATCGAAAGCGCAGGCGCATCAATCAAATGATTGGAAAACCTGTAGTGTAAAGACTGGCGTCGGAATCAGCAAGCTAGTGCGAATATGCTGGGATGCTGCGGATTCTGTCCAGAACTTGGGCTGTCACTTGGGATGCAAATTCCCGTGTTGACGATGTTTGCAAGCACTTGCTATATTAGTTTGGTTCCGCGAGTTCATCCAGGCTTGCTGTGTGCTGTGGGTTTTTGCGGCAGTGTGCAAAGACTCTGCAGTTGAGCTTTAGAGAAAACGGGTTTTCGAACGGCAGTGAAGTTCGAAAACATTCCTCGCTGAAACGTACCTGCGGTGCCTTTCGCCCTTATGCGGAAGGATATGCAGGGCAAGGCTGACGAAACGGAGTGCCCCCGGAGTTTGGCCGGGCGCCACCGTCGGCAGCGTAAGTCTTAAAGGGAATCCAGAATCTCTCGTCCGTTGTAGGTGAGAGCCTGCGCGATGAGAAGTAATGGTCGGCATCACGCCGGTCATGCCCACGGATGCGCTTCTAGACTGTGGATTTGAAGCTGCAAGCCAGTATTGGTGCGCGGCCAAGGAGTGGCGAGAGTGCCTACGTTCAATCAGTTGGTGGCTCAGGGCCGGAAGCGGCCTCGTTACAAGACGGCAAGCCCTGCATTGCAGGGATGCCCGCAGAAGCGCGGCGTTTGCACGCGCGTGTACACGCAGACCCCGAAGAAGCCGAATTCGGCTCTCCGTAAAGTGGCGCGTGTGCGGCTCACGAACGGCATTGAAGTCACCACGTATATCCCCGGAGTCGGCCACAACCTGCAGGAGCACTCGATTGTGCTGATCCGCGGAGGCCGCGTGAAAGATCTGCCAGGCGTGCGCTATCACGTGATCCGTGGAACGCTGGACGCCGTGGGTGTTGCCAACCGCATGCAAGGACGCTCGAAGTACGGAGCGAAGCGGCCAAAGAAGGGATAAAAGTTTCAAGTTGTCGGGTTTTGAGTTTCTGAAACACGAAACTTGAAACTGATAGAGGAGATTAGACCTTACATGCCTCGTAAAGGACATATCGCAAAACATGCCTCGTAAAGGACATATCGCAAAGCGGACCGTTCCGGCCGACGCTGTGTATCAGTCGGATCTGGTGACGAAGTTCATCAACTCGATGATGTGGCAGGGCAAGCGCTCGACCGCCGAAGGCATTTTCTACGAGGCCCTGACGAAGCTTGAATCGAAAGGTGGCGACGAGGCCTTGAAGCTCTTCAAAAAGGCCGTGGAGAACACCAAGCCACTACTCGAGGTGAAGACCCGTCGCGTGGGTGGCGCGAACTATCAGGTGCCCGTCGAGGTGAATGCGGACAGGCGTACATCGCTCGCAATCCGCTGGATCATTACTTATGCCCGCGGACGCGGCGAAAAGGGAATGATCGACAAGTTGAGCAATGAGTTGCTGGACGCCGCCAATAGCCGCGGCGCCGCAGTCAAGAAGAAAGAAGATGTGCACCGGATGGCGGAAGCCAATAAGGCATTTGCGCATTATCGGTGGTAAGGAAAGCAAAACAGATTCAGACCGGCGAAAAGCGTCGCTCAGAAGACACGTAATTTGGTTTATCTGGCAGCTGATTTTGGAGCCCTGGAAAGAAAAGAGTAGATAACGTCGTGCCTAGAACAGTCCCATTAGAGCGTTGCAGAAACATCGGCATCATGGCCAACATCGATGCCGGCAAGACCACTACGACGGAGCGCATCCTGTTTTATACGGGCCGGACGCACCGCATCGGAGAGGTGCACGAGGGCACTGCCACCATGGACTGGATGGAGCAGGAGCAGGAGCGCGGCATTACGATCACGTCGGCCGCCACGACCTGCACCTGGCGCGACATTCGCATCAACATTATTGATACCCCCGGGCACGTGGATTTCACGGCCGAAGTCGAACGCTCACTGCGCGTGCTCGACGGTGCGGTTGCGGTCTTTGACGCGGTTCATGGCGTCCAGCCGCAATCAGAAAAAGTTTGGCGTCAGGCGGACAAGTACGGCGTCCCGCGCATTTGCTTCATTAACAAGATCGACAAGATGGGTGCCGATTTCGAGCATGCCATCGACACCATTCGCAAGCGCCTCAGTGCCAAACCCATCGCGATTCAGATTCCCATTGGACAAGAAGACAAGTTCAAAGGCGTCGTCGACCTGATGTCGATGAAGGCGATCCTGTGGAATGACGAAACATTGGGGGCCGAGTACGTCACAGGAGAAATTCCTGCCGAGTTGAAGAAGAAAGCCGAAGCCTTCCACGCACAGCTCGTTGAGACCATCGCCGAGAACGACGACGAGATCCTGCACAAGTTCCTCGAAGGCGAAGATATCTCTGCGGACGAACTCCGGAAGTCGCTGCGAAAGTCTACGATCGAGCTGAAGCTTTTCCCAGTCGTGGTCGGAACCGCTTTCAAGAACAAAGGTGTCCAGCCGCTGCTCGATGCAGTCGTGGACTATTTGCCCTCGCCGCTCGATATCGGCGAGACTCATGGTAAGAATCCAAACAACGGACAGGAAGTCACCCGCAAGCCCGACGACAAAGAGCCTTTCTCTGCGCTCGCGTTCAAGATCATGGCCGATCCGTTTGTCGGTCAACTCACGTTCATTCGCGTTTACTCCGGGCAACTGAAGACCGGCGACTCCGTGCTCAACGTTCGCACCGGAAAGACCGAGCGCATTGGCCGTCTGCTGAAAATGCACGCCAATAAGCGCGAAGAGATCAGCGAAATTCTGGCCGGCGATATTTGTGCTGCAGTTGGTCTGAAGAATGTCAGCACGGGCGACACGATCTGCAACGAAGATCATGCGATCGCACTGGAATCGATTACATTCGCGGCACCCGTGATTTCGGTTGCGGTCGAACCCAAGACCAAGGCCGATCAGGAAAAGATGGGCATGGCGCTCGGACGCCTGGCCCAGGAAGATCCCACCTTTAAGGTTCACACCGATCCCGATAGCGGACAAACGATCATCAGCGGAATGGGCGAACTGCACCTGGAAATCATCGTCGACCGCATGATGCGCGAATACAAAGTTGAAGCGAATGTCGGCAAGCCGCAGGTCGCTTATCGCGAGACGATCCGCAGGCACGCCGAGGCTGAGGGCAAGTACATCCGGCAGACCGGCGGACGCGGCCAGTACGGGCATGCAAAAATTTATCTCGATCCTCAGCCGCCAGGGACAGGATACGAGTTCGTCAATGACATCGTCGGCGGCTCCGTTCCGAAGGAATTCATTAAGCCGATCGATCAGGGTATTCAAGAGGCGCTCGAAGGCGGAGTCCTCGCCGGCTATCCGATGGTGGATGTGAAGGCGACGCTGTTCGACGGCAGCTACCACGACGTTGACTCGAACGAGATGGCTTTCAAGATTGCCGGATCCATGGCATTCAAAGAGGCGGCACGCAAAGCCTCGCCGGTACTTCTCGAGCCAGTAATGGCGGTGGAAGTGGTGACGCCGGAGGATTATGCCGGCGTGATCATGGGCGATCTGAGTTCGCGGCGCGGCCGAATTGAAGGCATGGAGCATCGCGCGGGATCACAGGTGATCAAGGCGATTGTTCCTCTTGCGGAAATGTTTGGATACGCGACGCACATGCGTTCGTCAACGCAGGGGCGCGCGGAGTACTCGATGCACTTTGCGCGCTATGAAGAAGCTCCGCGCTCAGTGTCCGAGGAGATCATTGCGAAAGTACAGGGAACGGCGAAGTGACTGCACTCCCCGCGATTCGTGGTTGACAGAAGATTCTGGGTCGCGAATGGCCGGCGAGCAGAGTTTGAGAGTGCGTTCGGTCCGGGCGGTCCTTGGATCAGGCTTTTGTGCGAAGCGGACGAGTACTTGAACACGGAAGTTTGGTGCGAGTCTCCCGGGTCGTTGCAGTATCGAGTGAAGGATTTCTGGAGCTGGCATCGGAATTTCGAAATTTTTCGCGTCCGCTTTCGGGCAGAGTTCGAGCGTTTTGAAGAGTGGCTTCGCTCCGACTGGGTTGGTGGAAAGAGAACAATTTCTCGGCGCATATTACGAGAAGTTTGAGGGCGGAAGCGAAGCAGATGGGGTTTTAAGCTAAAAGCTAGGAGCTAAGAGCTGAGTTATGGCGAAAGAGAAATTTGATCGGACAAAGCCGCACTGCAACGTAGGGACGATTGGGCACATCGATCACGGCAAGACGACGTTGACGGCGGCCATCACC